>Ga0310691_10000396_pt1 | contig 85867 bp, 115 predicted proteins | sample 176DNAGHGlowgp2_FD_203887 | JGI IMG/M metagenome (GOLD analysis project Ga0310691, IMG submission 203887) | Sheep rumen microbial communities from Palmerston North, Manawatu-Wanganui, New Zealand - 1766 DNA GHGlow gp2 (v2) (version 2) | ecosystem: Host-associated > Mammals > Digestive system >...
ATAGGACAGCGGAGCAGTGCGTACAACGCCATAAGCGGCAGATTGTCCTGCCACCCAGCCTACTTTAAAAGAATAGAGATATGGTACATACAACTGAAAGCGGCTACGAAGCTAAGGAGCGTTTAGGTGGTATTGACATCTACGACGAACACGGAGACTACGTTTGTGGGCTTGAAGGTCTTACACTCGACCACTTCCGAGACGAGAACGACGAGATAGACGATGACCAGCTCGACGATGAAATTAAGACAACTCTGGAGACGCAGGAATTTCTGGACTATCAAGGTGCATATTGTTAAATAAGATAAAAAAGTAAACCAGAATTTGGTTTTTACGAAAAAAATCTGTATCTTTGCACCGCAATAACAATAAGTAGAACAATTTAAAACTTATGAGGGCTTATGAGAAAATTACTTTACTAAAACTTTAGCACTTATGAGTGGACAAAAGAGACTGGATAAGCTCACTCGCAACATTCGGGTGGTAGCTATGCCAAGCAAGGTCAGAGAGAACGAGGACGGAACTAAGACCCAGCTGTATAAAGTTCGTCCAATGCGTTGACCAAAAAAGGGAACAGGGGCAAGGCGCAGAGCCGCATGGCGCAATAAGCAGCCAGAGCCGCCTCCGAAGCCTCCCCCATCTTCCCAGATTCATTAACAATTAAAATGTAGAGAAATGAATAATAGTGAAAGACCCCCGCCCAATTAAGGGATATAAGAATTATTATTTATTATGTATTTTAATGCCGAAATATAAAACTTAGAGAATAATGAGACAGAGAGACCGACCCTATTAAGGGATAATATTTTACACTGATTTTATTATAGTTTATAAGAAATTTATTCGTATACGTGCCACCAGAGAGCCGCATAACTAAGACGTTTACAGGCTTTTCACGGGACAACTCAACATAGGCTGATGGGGCATGGTACGTATCTGACTTTACCGCTCACTATACATATAACCTTTCTTTTTGAGTGGTTTGGTTGCCCGAAGTCACTACGTCGATAATTATAGTAGCTATAAGGTGACCATTTCTAACGTGGGGTCTCCGCTTAGAGTTGGTAAGAGACGCTTAGGATTATATTGCATGGTAATATAGGTTTATGGGTTAAATAGACTGTTCCCATCCAGTACCTAAGTTGACGCTCCGATGGCTGGTTTGAATCCAGCAGACCCCCCTCTTTGCGTTGTGAAACGCTGTTGTTTTCCATAATGAATTGTTAGGTTGAGGTGGGGATGCTCCAGATGGGGTGTCCCCACATTGTTTTCTTAAAAAACGTTAAGGAATTTGGTTATATTCTGGAATATGTGTAACTTTGCACCATCAACAATTAAACAATAGGATTATGGTAATAGGATTTTTAAAGGTAGAGACCACCAGAAAGGTCTATGACAACAGCTTCTACGGACACTATGAGGTGAAAGATGTGTACACCCAGACGATTACAAACGAGGAATACAATAACCTCGTAAACCCCAAGAATGGATTAATCGTCGCCATTAAAGACAAGGATGCGAAAGAGGAAACAACGTTTACCTTTAGTAAGTATTTCTACACAGGAGAACTTCAAAACAAGGCTGACGAGGACACAGAGTTTTCAGCAACGTTTGCCTACAAGGGTCATGTGTACGAGATTACGGTAGATGCTTGTGGACAACTTATCTCTCTGGATATGTGGATTAACACTGGTGACTATGAGGATGGTACAGAGCCAGACGAGCACTACACCAAGAAAAGTAAAGGGATTAAATGGACACTAATGGAACTATAAGATTATGAAAAGGATTGCTATTATTGACCACCACGACCACGAACTGCTTATTGAGGACGTTAACGAACAGGAGCTGGAAGAAAAGTATGGTGGTGACGAACATGCGTACATCAATGACAACTACGCCTTCGAAGGTGACTACTCATGGGATTGGATTACTGACACCCAGTATTACCCAGAGGGTGACCCAGACCCAATCGAAGTAGAGTTCAAGGATTTGATTTAAAAAACGTTAAAAGGTTGGGGTATCTCTTGGATATTCCAATCTTTTTTGGTAACTTTGCCACGTCAAACAATTAAACAATAGAATTATGGAAAAAGAGATTATCGCTCTATTAGAGAGCAAAGGAATGACCAGAATGGGATTCGGTCACAATGTCGAAATCACATCAGAGTTCGATGAAGATGGTGATGAATACCCAAGAATTGTAAATGCAGTTGAGATTACTAATTCTGGGTTGATTGCCTACGATTCAAATGACGAGGATGAGAACGGAGAGTATGACCCTTGTTGGGAGGTATCTGAACTACCAGAGGATATACAAAAGGAAATCCTGTGGGCATTAAACACATTCCCTTGGGATGTCTGGAATTGGGAAACTTATAAATAGAATTATGGAAACAATAGTAATCAAAGGTGTCAAATGTTTGCTTCCTTGCAAGGTGTTATCACTTGGTCTGGATATGCAGTGTCATCATGTAGTTACACAGAGCGTTATTCTCTCTGTAAATGAAGCAGAAGATAAGGTTATCATTGAAAGTGAGGGGATTAAGATTCGTTTACGCATGAATGACTTAAATGACTTTTATCCAGATACTACGGAGAACTATAATATTCTGAAATCGCAATGTGATGAAGAATATAGTCAGTGGTATAATAGAATTGTGAATAATAATTAAAAAACAAGGCAATTTCTTTGTTATTCCAGATTTTTTGTGTAACTTTGCACCATATTTTACAACTTAATATTAATCAGTTATGGATAAGACAACAACAAACATGAAAATGAGTGACGCTCTGGAGTTTATCACAGAGTTCATCAAGAAACAAGTGAAAGATGACTTCCGCAAAGGTAATGGTCTCCAGATTGTTCTGGATGCTTACAACAGAATGCGAGAGGACGAACGTGGTGGCACTGACTACATCTTTAACATCAACAAGACAGAAGATTTGGCGTACCTTGTACAAAAAGGCATGATGTCAGCAAAGGCTATCGCTTTCGTGGTTAACACTCCCTTCCGTTACCCAGATGGATTGTTTATGTTCAACGGCAAGGCTGACGAGGGCATGATGCCAGTGGATAACATAGGGAATTTCCTGCTTAACAGCCTCGATACGCTCATTCCATACGTCCTGCTGTATGTTGACAGGGTAAAGGAATATCAAGACTTCTACAGCCGTTATTTCACGGATAAGGTCTGGCAGATGGATTTCTTTGAAAATTGAATGCTATGGGATTTGGATTATTTCTACTATTATCTCTGGGGGTCATGGTTGCCGATGTGGTGACTTCCCCAGAATTTAAAAAGAAACTTAAGAACGTTAAAGAATAAGAGTTATGAGAATATTTAGTTTATCATTCAGCTACAGCTACAGGGACGTTTTTCTCCCTTGCATTATCACAACTACAGATGCGGAGTTTCACCCCAGAAAGCGACATAAGCTAAAGGGATGGCAGAAAGCGAAAAAAAATCGTTAAAAACTTGTTTTTCTGGAAAAAAATTTATATCTTTGCACAAAAATAGCAATAAGCAATATTTATATTACAACTATGGCACAGAGAGTTAACGCAATAAACAAGGCTTTTGAAAACTGCACCTTTATCAACAAGGATAAAGCCTGCGACATTATAACAGAGAGGATTGCAGACTACGAGGTTTTCACAGAGAAGCCAGAAGCAATAAAGATGGAGCATATCGACGAGACACATGACCGATTATGCTTAGCATTCAGTAACGGAGAACTGGATGGTATTGTGACGTGGGGTAAAACCCAGAACGGATTGCATCACGTCTTTAAGAAATTTGAGGCGAAATAAGTAATATTTATTTGTCATAAAAAGTAACCATCCAGAATCTGTGAAGACAATGGATGGTTTTTTATTGTTTCACGTGAAACATGCGTCGGTGGTGGAATGGTGTACACATCAGACTTAAAATCTGACAGATGCCGTCAAAAGCGTCTTGCGGGTTCGACCCCCGCCCGACGTACTAAAAAATGTTAAAAGATTGAGAGAACTTATGGTTTTCTCAATTTTTTTGTGTAACTTTGCACCATGTTAAACAACTTAATTTTTTTCAATTATGGGACAATATTATAAACCAACCTTTTTAAAGGAGAACTGGAAGAGAGTAAAGAAGCCAGTTGCTTATTCGATTCGCTCTTATGATTATGGAGCATTTTGCGGTCAGAAACTCACTGAACATTCATGGTGCGGTAATAAATTTGTTGCTGCTGCCTGCTGGCTGTTGGCAAACGAATACTACGGAAAACCCTTTGTGTGGCTTGGTGACTATGCAGACCCAAAGGTAACAAAGGCTTATCCAGCCGATGAAAATGATGAGGGAACTTGCAATCTCTATCCTATGGCACGAGAGATTGCGGAGAGTAAGAAGGCTAAAGACTTCGCTCTGGCATTCGCTCGTGAATATGGCGACGATGCACCCTACTATGCCTACGCTATCAACTTCACCAAGAAGGAATACGTAAAGATTAAAAAGTATAACAAAAAAGAATGGCGAACGCATCCCCTTCCAATCCTGTGCTGCGATGGTAATGGTGAAGGTGGTGGTGACTACGTTGTAAAAAGAGACAACTACGACTGGCAGAAGGATAAGCGTATCGGTTCATGGGCTTACGACCGCATCGGAGTTACCAACTCCAAGAATGCCATCAAGGGCATGAAAGAAATTGATGGGTATTTCATTCCTGCTATTTAATAAATAATGTTAAGAAATCGGGTGAACATTTGGTTTTCCCGATTTTTTTGTGTAACTTTGCCATGTCAATTTAAACAATAAAGATATGAAAAGGTATAAAGTAAGAATTACGGACAGGAACGGCTTCTACAAGGAGTTCGATGATGGAAGTTGCATTGGTGGACACTATGGCGAGCCTATTGTGGTTACTATGTGTCTCAATGAAGCGGAGTTTAAGGCTCTTACAATGTTTATGGGGCAGGTGAGTGATTTACGTCACGATGTTGCCGTATTTAATCTATCTCAATGCTGCGTGCTGACCCCTTGGCATAAGAGAGTGATGTGTAAGTATTTCAAGGCTTTCACAGAGCAAGTGACAATAGAGTTTTTATTTAAGTAAAACAATATCATTATGGAAAGAGAAGAGATTTTAAAGGAGATTCGCAACATCGTAGGAGGTAAGACCTTCACGTTCTCCGAAGATTATTTGAACAAGGCAGGTCACGCTTGCCATTGTGTAGGGCAGGAAAGACCTTATAGTTCTATCACTAAGAAATATTTATTTGTATCATGCTTTGCGGTCTATAAGTATGACGAAAATGCTGAGGAATATGGCACATCTATCCAGAAGTTCCCTATCGTTTATAACAGGATGACAGGTAGCTTTGTTAAGAAGGTTGCGCTTGACGATATGTTTACAAAGGACTTGCAGAAGGTTCTGGATGACGTTAAGTATTACCTTTGGTGGGAGGCAGAAGTGAGACTGCCCAAACTCCAGATACAACTCGACGAGGCTAAGAAATATGCCAATATGTTCTATAAGATGAAGGAGCGTATTGAAAACGATTCTAAGGAGTAAACCTTTTAAAATCAGTGCGTTGGACATTGGGGAGTGTTCAATGCACTTTTTTTATTAGGAAAAAATTTGGTTATTTCGAAAATTTTCTGTAACTTTGCCAACGATAAACAATAAGTATAATTAAATAATAAAGTAATATGAGTAGTCAATTTGGAAACCATGCTTATGAAAGCCCACAAGAAAAGTGGTTAGATGAGCAGTATGCATGTGAGAGAGCACAGGGTATCTATCGTAGTGGATATAATTCGCAGATAGACCATTAGTAAGTATAATTAAATAATAGTATTATGGATATTAAAGAAGTAAGGAGACAATTAATTGATGGTTTGGAGAGTTGCTACACTCCAGAGAAAATTGAAATCATTGATAAAAGGTTGGGTGAGATTGCTAAGGAAAATGGTCTTACCAATGATGAACTAAACGAATATTGCTGGGCTAATTCAAGTGAAATGTTTGCTTGCATATTCGACTATAAGGAGTTTGATAAAAACAACTTTGAAGTAGATTAATTAAATAACATTAGATATATGAAGAATACTAAGATTTACGAAGGCTACAAGCGGAGTGCAGACTTCCTGCTGAACTTCCAGATGTGCCGTGCCTATCTTGGCGAGAATTGTGGTGTAGCACGCATTGTTGAAATTATCCTTCTGGGCAAGTTCGGTAGTGAATTTGACTTGAACGACCCTAAGAGTTACAAGCGTTTTTCCGAGGCTATCAGAGACTCACAAGGCAAGCGTAATGCCATTATCGAATTTAAGCATTTCGACTTCAAGGAGAGTGTTGAGGACATTTTATCCAAGTTCGTGGAAAGCAAGTTCGATAAGATGGTAGCTGCCATAAAGGTAAATCTGGGGAACTATCCGCTTAAGTTCCGTGACATTGTGGAGCGATATTCTTAAAAAACGTTAAGGAATTTGGTTATTTCCTGGGTTTTGTGTAACTTTGCACCACCAAACAACAAGGGAGAAAGAAGGTTCGAGTCCTCGCTCCCTTTCAAATATTAACAAACAATTTAATTTAAAAGATTATGGAAAAGAAAGTTTACGAAATTAAGACTAACAAGGGTAAGAAGACCCAGTATGTTAGATGTGAGCCGACCAGTAACGAGAATATCGTTAAGATGGCTAAAGAGACAAACATGCTCGTTTCAAAGAAGGAAGTAGCATCGGCAGTGGTTACGGAAGTTAAAGACCCTTCTAAACTCAATCCAGACCATATCTGGGATATTTACCCAAAGATGGCAGTCCTGTGCTTCGAGGACGAAGAGGGCGATAAACAGACAGTCTGCATCGTTCGTGACCAGCAGTTTGGAACTGATGACCTTCGCAAAGAGCTATACGAGATTCTGGCAGAGCGGTTAGCACTGGCAGAAGAAGACGATGAAGATGCTGAGGTTCTGGCTGACTTCAACACTATGATTGATAGCTTGACTATGGGTGTTTGTGGGAACTGGCTCGACTACGAGGTCTACTATGAGCATCTGGATTTGATATAACGCTTCTTTCCATATCTAATATTTAGTTGTTGACGCTGGGCTGTGGCTTGCTAGGCAGGTTGCAGCCCTTTTATTTTCTTAAAAAATATTAAAGGATTTGGTTATTACATGGAAAATGTGTAACTTTGCAGCGTCAATAAAACAATAAAGTTATGGAATATAGTTTAATCATTGAAAAGAAAAATGCTGACCCAGAGTATAAGAATGGGTTGAAGCAATGGAGAGACGTTACGGCTATTCTTAGGAATGGGCTTGACCAGTGGACTATTAGCGTGCATATATATAAGTATAGCAGTGATAACCGCTTACTTGGAGAGAAGCACGTCACTATGGGTAATCTCTGGGATATGACAAATTCACTGACCGATAAGGTCTTATTATAAACAACTAACAATTATAAGATTATGGGAAATAAGTTAATTGCAAGGTATCGTCTGGCTAACAAACTATTGAAGGTTTACCAGCACGAAGGTAAGGCAGGCATTTGGCTGCGTGGTGTTATGTATGAAGATAAGTGGGATGTCACAACTTCACCAAACAGGCACAGACTCGTTAAGGTTGAGGCTGTTAACTTCGATAATGGTACAGAGAATGATGTACGTCGGCATTTTAAAATGATGTGCGCTCGCCCTGTTACGTCTGATGGTTATATCGACGTCAATCACAGGGTTATCTGGACTAACGACAACTACGACGAGTGGGAAGCATGTATGCTTATCGACTATCCAGACGAGGAAACAAGGGAAGAAGAAGGTATCACTATTGACTACGAACGTTATCACGAAGATTGTGACCTGTGTCTTGATGACGAAAGGGCTAATCTGGATATTGAAGTAGATGGCTGTATCGTGGCTTTCGTTGACCTTGGACTCTGGGATGGCAGACATAATGGTGGTGGTATTATCGGCACTAACGTTAAACAAATTCTGCGTTCTGATTGTGAATATCTGGATTGGTATTGTGACCAGCATAACGTCCGCTGTAGGGCTTCGCATCACGACGGCACTAACTACTACCTTTACAGGGTTGCAAAGAGCCGTGAGCAGGCTGAAAACCTTATTAATGCCATTGCCTACAAGGGTATGACAGAAGAGCAGTTTAGAAAGGCAACCAGAAGCCTACGCCCCTACGTGGCAAAGGTGTATGGATGGTAAGGCTGTAAGTATCCATAATTATAAAAATTGTTAAAAAGTCGAGGAGACCTTTGGTTTTCTCGATTTTTTTGTGTAACTTTGCCGTGTCAAACAATTAAATATTAAGTATTATGGAATTACAAAATTTTGAAAACGTGCTTACTGATGGCACAAAGGTGGTTACTCTGGGGATTACAAAAGACCAGAATGACATTGTATTAAAGATGTTGGAAACTGATTCTGATTCGTTCGGCAATTATTCTCTGGAAGAACCAGACCCAGAAATGGTGGACGTCTGGATTTCGGATGCTTTTAGTGAAGGTAACGAAGATTACGCACAAGCATTGCAGGATGGGTTAGCAAAAGGTGCTGACATCTATACTCTGGAAGATAGTATAGGTGCTTTTCACCAGACATTAGGAGAGGTAATAGTATATTAAACAACTTAACAATTTTACAACTATGAGTAAATTAGATGGAATAACAAAGAGCAGAAGCAAGTCCGAGAGCTACAAGGGCTTTGCAATCATTAGAGTGTTGGCAGTTCACCATTGGTGGAATAACTTCAATAAGCGTTACGAAATGAGCAGGCAGTACGAGACTAAGAGAGAGGTCTATTACGAGTTCTGCAAGGAGGGTGAGGAAACCAGACCTTCACAGGCTTATGGCGTGACGAAAAAGACAAAGGACGAGCTAAAGGAGTGCATCGACAACATGATTTCTGGCAAGGAGATTTATTTCACCGAAGCCGAGCGAGAAAAGTATGTGTACAAACCTAACCACAAATGCAAGTGGGCGTATGGTTACAAGTCACTTATGCAGATTCTAAAGGAGCATAAGAAGGCTGACAAACGTATGAAAATCCTGTTGGAAGATAGGCTTGATGATGCAAACTTCCACTACGAGGCAGGGGAACTTGCAGATGAACACTATGAGGCACTGGAAGATTACATAGCCAGAACCTATCAATTCCGAGAGAAGTTTGAAGTCTATACATCTACGATGCACAAACGTATTGATAACCCAGAAGGTCTTGTAGATGGACTTAAAAAAGTACTGGAGGACTATTTGCGCAAGGTAGGCGTTAAGGACACGTCAGTAAATGTGAAATTTGTTAAAGAATGGTAAAAGATTGGGGCAAGGTTTGGTTAATTCAGATATTTTCCGTAACTTTGCCCCATCAAACAATTAATAAAACATTTAGATATGAGTAAGACAGCAAGAGTCCTTTATTATGTGGACATGGATGATAGCCACAAGTCAGCATTTCTGGTGGTGGATAGCTCACAGGATTTGCGAGACAGCAAGGTGGTTGAAAAGATTAGAGACGAGTTAGAGGTATGCGGCTTTGGCAGAAAGGGTGTGTGTGGCTCTGTTGCATGGGAGCTGGCTCACAATGAGGTTGCCGAGCTGGAGTGTCAGATGGGTAGATACCAGTTTGGCATTGAAGACGTGCCTGTAATGCCCTTGATTGGTTAGGACTTGAATAAGTACAAGAGAGCTATAAAAAGAACACAGGTATGAAGATACGTATATTACACGCCTCCGTTAATCCAGAGAAATACGACGTGAAGAAACTGGCTTCAATGGGCTTTGGAGAGGCACAGGAGTTTTTCGAGGATGACCCCATAGGTTGCTGTAACTGGGGTGTTGATGATGTTGACCCGACGGTATTCAACTGCAAGCATTATTCTCCAGACGGAGCTACAGGAGGCGACGGAAGTGATGCCCTGTTTGTCTGGTTTAAACTTGTTCCTTGGCAGTAAATATTATATATAAACTATAAAAGCATAACATTATGAACAAGACATTAGCAAGAATGCGTGGCATAGCTCACGCCCAGAACTCCATCCGAAAGAGTCTTAAGGAACAGGAGGAAAAGAACAAGTCACTTAGAGAACAGATTACGCCCATCTGGGATGACAAGTCAAAGGATTCTGTAGTAGCTGAGCTATCAGTCTCCCTGTCTCTGGGACGTGCTCGTGTTCGTGCGGCACAGGTAGCCCTGCACGAGCTAAAGAAGTCATTCCGCAACTACAACAAGCGGTACGACAGAGCACAGCGACATGCAGCTCATTAAAAAATGTTAAAAAGTTGGGGTAACTCATGGTTATTCCAACTTTTTTGTGTAACTTTGCAGCGTCAATTTAAATTATATGTATTATGGAAAGAACATTTGAAATTATCCCCAACTACATCGACACCATTATAGTGTACGATACGCCTGCTAACCGCAAGGCATTGAGAAAACTGGAGCACCCATTTAACAAACTCCACGAGTTCGACGAAAACGGAGAGTGTGAAATTGAAATGGAGTTCTACGATGGACTGGCTATAGCTACAGATGGTAGCGGTCTGTTTATGACTTACTCTAAGATGGAGTGTATCAAGGAATGCACGAGGAAACAGAATGCCATCTGTGACTACACTGGCATTGATGACGGGATTAACCAGTATGACGTTTGTCTCAAATATGGTAAACTGGATTGCGACCCAAAGAATAATGCGTATGTAAAATCAACTGGAGACAACGCCTTCAAACTGGCTGAAACCTTTATCCTGCTTGCTGCCGATATATACAAACAGATATACAATATGTCGGGAGTCTATGGCTACGACACCGCTGTAGAACTTGTACGCAGCGCAGCACTACGCTTCGAGGCTGAACTGGACTGGCAAGGTGCTTCGGAAGAGCGTGACTACATACTGGAAATGGAAAAGTTCGAAGAAAAAGAACTGGAGAGTCTTCGTGCTATCTACGATACGGATAGTGATAAGAACTTGCAACGTCATAGTATCAGCAAGACAAGACCACATTAATTGTTAATAAACTATAAAAGATTGGAGTAATACGTGGTTATTCCAATCTTTTTCCGTAACTTTGCCCCATCAAACAATTAAATAACGAATTATATGGAAAAGATTGCAAAATTACGCAAGCAGGTTAAGACCTATGCAACGAAGTACCACAACATGACCGCAATGACAGGTTATGGCAAGAAGATTGAAATGCTCTATGATGGCGAGGTGATTGGCACTTACGAGTTATGGAGTATGTACGAGCCAGATTGCAAGACCCCAGAGGAATGGCTTAATAGCAACATCTGTTTCGAGATTAGTTTGAAACATCGTGATATTGAAAAGGTTACTCTACGGATGATATAAGACGATTTCTTTTCTTTGCTCATATCTTATAAGTTGATGCAGGGTGTTGACAATTCGGTCAGCACCCTTAATTTTTTTTAACACTAATTATTTGGCTATTTCATGGTTTTTGTGTAACTTTGCAGCGTCTAAACAATTATTAGTTATGGAGAAACAAGTCATTAAAAAAGGTACGAAGGTTGAATATCGCTTACCCAACGATAAAGAAACCAATGTAGCAGTGGTTGTAGCCATTGAGGAATGCGAGTGTGGCGAAAAGTATGGTGAACCCATCGACGAAGTAAACTTCGATGATAGGGCTGGAGATTTCGGGCATGGTGTTGAATACACTTTCAGCCTTGATAATCATAAGTGGTGTTACGGCTATCAGATTGTAAACATTATTAACAACTAAACAAATAAATGTACTTAAATCAGTACAAGTAGGTTATTTAATACGCAATCATTATGGGAGTATCAGAGATTTACCAAGAGATTATGACCAAGTACCCAAACTTGGTTGAAAAACTTCTTGACAAGAGCAGTCTGGAGAGTGATAGTGAACGCCAGACCATTTACGGAGATTTGATGGATTGGTTACGTGATTACTACACGATTATACCATTAGCTGACAGGGAACAGGTTGCAAGGTTGTTGCTGGGCAGCTATGTTATAAGTCATCCATATTGCCTTCAGAAAACGTACATCGTCTTACAAGAGAGTAACGTGGACGGAGAGATTATTATCAACGCTGTACCATGCGCTACTCTGGAGGCTGCAAGAAAGGTATTACAGAACGAAAAGAACACTATCCTGCAAGATTCCCCTCACTACGACCACTACACTCCAGAAGAGTTGGAAGAAGAGTTCGAGATTGAAGAGGACGATGACCGCTGGTATATCAACGACCCCAGCGATGACTACTATGAGGACATTAAGATTATCGAGAAGGTGATTGTCGTGCGCTAATAATATATACACTATATATGAACGATAACAGGTTTTACGACAGGCTTACAGGGAGAAGGATTGCACCCTACCCCAGCATGATGCCACGCAGGAGCATGAGAGAGGTAAAGGCTGACTTTAATAAGAACTTGCAACGCCATAGTATCAGCAAGATAAGACCTCACTGATTGTTAATAAACTATAAAAGATTGGAGTAATACGTGGTTATTCCAATCTTTTTTTGTAACTTTGCAGCATCAAACCAATTAAATAACAACATTATGGAAAAGTTTATCGACATTAACAAAATGGTTTTCAGCAACACACCTGCCGAGAACATCTTACACTACATCAAGACTGCATCACCGCAGGAGATTCGTAAAACCACACCTGCAACTATCCTTCGCATCATTAGTGAGTGCAAGAATGATGATGGTGATTTTTGGATTGATTCTGACCGCAGGGCAGGAAACAATTGGGATAGCACCATCGAGCACTTGTATATCTATGGTAATAGACCAATGCTGATGTTCTATGTGCAGGGTGACAAAACTGATACATCTACAAGTGTCAGCTATACTGAATTTAATTCCTGCAATGGGTATCGTGGTTCTTGCAGGTTGGGTAGCTTTAGATATGATGCTGACGAGGTGGCAGACGTTATTCGCTGCATCCTTGCAGAGTATGTGTATTACACCTACATTGAGAAAGCAGATAGGGAGCAGGCACAACGTATAGCAAAGTTACTGAACTACAAGGTAGTAAACCCAGTGTGTGACTATTTCTATAAGGAGTTAAGGCTTAGTAACCTGCCTTTCTCTTATGCCACTACGACACCGAGATACAAACAATACTGCAATGGCAAGGAAGCTATTGAAAACTATGCTAAGGAGCACGTCAATGACTTGGAAGGCAAGACCGAAGAGGAACTTATTACCATATACAAGAAGGTGTTTAGGGAAGGAATGTGATTTTCGTTTTTCATATTTGGTGGCTGGCTCTATGCGAATAGGGTCAGTCATTTTTATTAAATAATATTAAATAATTTGGATATATGCTGGATAATGTGTAACTTTGCACTATCAATTTAACAAACATGAGTTATGGATAAGAGCAAGGTTAGATACATCGTAGTGGTGTTCATTGATGGTGTTGGATGCACCCTGCAAGAAGGTAACGTCTTAGCATGGTTCTTTAGACGTTATCCGAAGTGCTACCAATACTTCGAGAGCGCAAGAAAGAAAGCGAATAGGTTACTCTACCAATACGTGTGCGAAAAGGTATGCGTGTTCAAGGTGGAACTTGAAGAAAGATTATCCTGCGACCAATACGACAAGTGGTGCGAGGACGAGAACAGAAATATGTGGGATTCATCTAAATTGTTTAACAATATTGATATAAGGTCATGAAGAAGTATAAGTATATTAACGGAATCAAGCACAAGGCAATAGGCTACGCCTACGATGGTAAACCGATTGGCTGGATTGCTTGTGGTAAGAACGATTAAAAACATATAAGGTTATGAGAGCAAGGCAATCATTTACAACAGAGGGCAAGCGAATTTCTTTCAGTGTTGATAACAACTATTACGTTATCGGAGAGGACAAGAAAAAGGTCTTTAGTGGCTCTTTTAATGCTTGCAAGTATGCAGTAGCCTACACAGAGGTTAAAGTGGATTGTGGGGAAAAATATGAGAATAGATTTGGTGTCCCTGCATCCATCCGCTATAACAATGGCTTGGTAGGTTATCAGAACATTACCTATTTCAACGATAGGACAGAAGCAATGGAGGACTTTAAGGGCAGACAGAAGTTAACCCCGAAGTTTATGGGAGGTAATTACACGGATGTATTTTTTATTGAAAATAATTAAAATTATGGCAAACGTTATTAGAGTAGGATTAGGGCAAACAAAAAGCGGTAAGATTCTGGATAGAGAAACGCAGTGGTTTAATGCTGATTCCCAGAAGTCATTACTTATGGCTCTGGAGAGATTCCACGAAACCCATAAGCCATTGTTTATCTCCAGAGGTAACAAGGCTTACGAAGAGTTAAGTTTACAAGAGTTATTAGACATGATAGCAGAGAGTTAAGACTATGGCAAGAAAGATTGTAAAGAAGACCAACATATATTCGGTAGATTGGTGGCGAGGTGATTGGAATTATCGCACGACTACTGGCTGCGATTGGGAAGCGGTAAAAGAATGCAAGAGGGCAGCCAAACTAATGGGTGAGAAAGTTACCTACGAAAAGACTGATGTAAAGGAAGATGTTTACTACATCGACACTCATCGTGGTGGTTCACCGAGATTTATGGCACGTTAAGTTACTTTCTACAACTCCAAATGTGAGAAGAAATACGATAAGGTGTACCCTGCATAATATATAATAAATGTTAAGGGATTTGGTTATTACATGGAAAATGTGTAACTTTGCACCGACTTAAAAAAGTACATAAAGGTACATAGGCATAACACATTATATTTTGTTTTGGATTAGTTAATCAATAACTTATCAGTCTGCGAAGATAGATAAGTTTTTATAAAGGACTTAAAAAAGTACATTACAACATATATAGGAAGATACAACTCGATTTGCTCATAATAATATTCAAAAGGTTTTTAGTTATTCATGTTTTTCATGGTTTTAGGTTTTATCCTGCTGGTCTGAGAAGATAAGCAGGATTTTTCTTTATGTGTGTACGTGTCTCAATTGTCTCACGTGTTTCACGTGAAACATAATACGTAATGTGTATGCGGGTGGTGCACCCTCCAGGAGCAGCCCAGGCGTGCCTCCCTACACAACACGAGCACGAAGGCAGGTAAGTGTGCTGGCAACACGAGCACACGAGAGTCAGCACAAGGTATCGTGACGTGCTGGATAATGTGTCGCCAGCATAACCTCAGCTACGCACCCACACGCTATAATATATATTAATCTATATATAGGCGAACCAGTGTACCAGCTGGGTAGTACACCAGCACACCCAGCCTGCATCCTGCCAGCCTGCGGTTTGTAAAAACTTTTCATGCCCTATATAGTATATGCTGGCAGTTGTAAAGAAATCGGAAAACCCAGCCAGCATCCATCCAGCAAGCCAAATGTAAACGATTTGAAACAAATCTTAATTTTTCATAAATTCTTTGGCTGGTTGCCAAAAAATGCCTAACTTTGCAGCCGAAATCGTTTAATATTAATTTAATTTATTATGAGCAAAATGAATTTTTCAAAGTTTCAGATGGCTATCTTCAATGAAGTAGCAAACGGACAAGGCAATTTAGCTATTAATGCGGTTGCTGGTAGCGGTAAGACCACTACGATTGTGGAATGCTGCAAGTTGTTACGTCTTAACAAGTTTGACGTAAAGTTTTTGGCTTTTAATAAAGCTATCGTACAAGAACTTGAAATGAAAATCGGTAACTATGCCGACGTTTCCACCCTGCATTCTTTTGGCTTTGCAGTGCTCCGCAAGGTTAACTCTAAGGTTAAGATTAATAATCGTAAATATATTAATTTTATACGTGAAAAGGTTGATAGGAATGACAAGAACTTTGTCGCCATCGTGAATAACACTAACAAGCTATTTAACCTTTGCAGGGTTAATTTGGTTCAGTCTGGTGACATGAGTTCAATTAATGCTATATGCGACGAACATCAGATAGTAACTATGGGTAACGAAATGACCATCGTTAATGCCCTGCTGAAAGATTGCTATCAGCTGGATAATGTGCCAGCACCCGAAATTGATTTTACCGATATGCTGGTTTTACCCTTGACCTATAAGTGTTATATCCCTTCCTACAAGTTCGTGTTTATTGACGAATGCCAAGACCTTAACTGCGCCCAGCGTGAACTGATGCTATATGCTGCAAGAAGAGGACGTTTTGTTGCCGTTGGCGACCGCAACCAAGCTATTAACGGCTTTGCTGGTGCTGACTGCAATAGTTTCGATAAGATTGCAACCCTGCCTAATACCAAAGAATTGCCACTTAGCGTTAACTATCGTTGTGGTCGTGCTATGATTGAACTTGCCCAGCAAATCGTTCCTGCAATACAAGCACATAATGGTGCTATCGAAGGTGACGTTAATCGTGTGACTGAAATCACTTTAGGACTATTCCAGCCTAATGATATGGTGCTTTGCCGCACCACTGCTCCGTTGGTCTCTATGTGTTTCAAACTGATACAAGCTGGTGTAACCGCTATCGTTAAAGGTCGTGATATTGCAGAAGGTTTGATTAACCTTATCGACAAGTCGGAGGCTAAGACTATGAAGGGTTTCGAAAGTTACGTAGAGATTGAGAAACAAAAGCTGGTTAAGGACATCTGCAAGAAGGAAAATTGCACTGCCGAAGAAGCGGAGGAAACAGGTCGCTATATAGCCTATATGGATAGAGTTAATTGTATCTTCGCCATCGGTGAAAATGTTTCCAAGTTGGAAAGTGTTAAAGACTATATTAATAAGATTTTCAGTGACGAAAATATCGTGAATGCCGTTACGCTTTCAACCGCCCACAAGTCTAAGGGTTTGGAAAGTAATCGTGTCGTTATCCTGCTGCCTAACAAGTTGCCGTTGACATGGAAAAATCAGCTTGATTGGCAATACCAACAAGAGCGCAACCTGCAATATGTAGCCTATACAAGAGCCAAGAAAGAACTGGTTTTTGTTGACGTTGAACAAAAAGACCTATTCAAACTTAAATTCGACAACAAGTAACACCCAGCATCCCAGCACGAAAGACCTACCCTAATAAGGTGGGTCTTTTTACGTTTAAGCCTATTTCCTGCCCTTCTAAGGACGTTTTACCCAGCATACCCTATAACTATACCCCCAGCACTAAAACAAGCCAGCACAAGCCACTTTTAACCTGCACATGATTTTTTATTTACAATCTATCTGCCTATATAGTATATCCCAGCCGTAGCTTTCCGATTTTTTTACAAACACACTTTTTTCATAAAAAACGTTAAAATCTTTGGTAGTATGAAATATTATTATTACCTTTGCCAGCGAAAACCGATGCACTCCGCAAAGGTAGTAACTTTTAATACAACATTATTATGAGACAAATTAGAATTGAAAAAACGTCGGTAGAGCGCACCCCCGAATTAGCCGCCTACCTTGCAACAATCGCTAACTTTCCTATTCTGACTATTGAGCAGGAAATTGACCTTGCACTTGCAGCGCAGGATGGAAACAAGCAGGCTAAGGATATGCTGGTTAATTGCAACCTTCGCTTTGTTGTATCAATCGCCAAGCAGTACAATTATTGTCGTGGCTCACTCACTATCTTAGACCTTGTTAATGAGGGCAATCTCGGACTGATTGCAGCCGTTGACACCTTCGACACCACTAAGGGTTTTAAGTTCATTAGTCATGCGGTATTCAGCATCCGCAAGTATATCATGTTGGCTATCACTCACACATCACGCATCGTCGCTGACTATCACCCTACATCTGCCAACACCCACACATCACTTGATGCTCCAGCCTACGACGATTCAGACACAACCCTTGCAGACGTTTATTGTCAGCATTTCGATAAGGAGTCAGATGCAAGCCTATTGACTGACATCCTGCGTGCCATGCGTGCAATACTCAATCAAAGGGAAATAATCATCGTGCGCAACCTATTCGGCATTGAGACCATGCCAGTATCTAAGTTCATTATTGCGGAACGTCTCGGACTTACTGAGGAACGTGTACGCCAAATCTCGGAAAAAGCTATCAACAAGCTAAAGGAAAGCCCAAAGGTTATGGCTTTGCTGGTTAAATATATCTAAGCCAGCAATACCCAGCACGAAAGACCTACCCTAACAAGGTAGGTTTTTTTATTGTACTGAAACAAGTACAAGCAAGCTATCCTGCCAGCACATCTTGAACCATATACACATGATGCTCACAAATGCCCCTAAAATCGCTCCTAAGCGCATAACACCACCTTTGTGGATATGTTACCCACCCACACCCAAAACAAGCCAGCAGGGACGATTTATGCAGGCTCCCACACGCAGGCAATAATTGTACATATATGCTGGTAGTCATGCCCAGCACCCCACAACCAAGCACCTTAATATACGTTATGTCTATGTTATATATGCGAAGCATACATAACGTAGCCATAACACTATATTACACCTACAACCCAGCAAATAAGCCAGCCTGCCAGCATTCCCAGCCTGCAACCTACAACCCAGCACCCCTTAATATGTTATTAAGACCCTGCAAGAAAATATAGCCATGTAAAATCTTTTTACCATCACTAAGCTGATATACTATATAGGGCATTAGTTTGTAAAGATTTATTACTTTTGAATTATACGTATAAAAACCTGCATCCACCTGCATCAGTTTCCGTATCTTTGTACCTGCAAACCCAATTGCAGGGTGTAAGAAAACTTTTTTCATAAAAAACGTTAAATTCTTTGGTTATTATTTGGAAATGTCGTAACTTTGCAGCGTGAAATTGAATTTCACACCACAATTAACACTATTAATAAACAAAATTTTTTAGCTCTATGGCAAACCAAGTTGTAAGAGTAACCACACTCAAAGAGATGGTAGAGATTTTGAAAGCCGCTAAGTTGGGCGGTCAGTTTGTAACCCTGTATGCGGAGGTAGGCATTAAGCTTAACAAGTACCCTACCGACGGCAGCGAGAAAATTCACATTGATACTCTGGATTTTCATCCCACCAACCGCTATCATGTTAACTATCAATTCGGCATCGACTACGAACGTGCCATGTCTAAGGCTTTGGGCGAAGATTACACCAAAGGCGGCAACGATAACATTGAGACCCTTATCCCTAATCTGCTGATGCGCTACAAGTCCACTAACAACCCCTGCATCATCTACATGAACGGCACTAACTACGCTGATGGTAAGTTCAACAACGGACTGCCCTACACCGAGGAGGACGAACAGACCGAGAAACGTTACACGTCTAAGGCATCTAAGACCTACGCACCCGTAGAGTATCGCACCGTCAGTGTTCGCAACGTGACACGTCTCACTGCCAACCACACCACCTACGAAATTGCTATCACCGATTTCGACTACGAACCCGAACCTGCCTATGCAGTAGCCGTAGCCGCAGCCTACTAAACAATAGCACGCTGCAAGTTACACGAAAGACCTATCCCGAAACGGATAGGTTTTTTTGTGCCTATTCGCCAGGAATCCTGGCAATACACACACGCACGTATGCACAACCAACCACAACCATACACGAAAAATCAAATTTAAGGGCATTTCCTTGCCCGTCAGGCGCATTTCACCCTTCGAAGGTATAACTATAAGGGTACACCCTAAACAAACGCTCTGACAAGCCTAATTTTAGCTTGTATTAAATTGATATACAATAGGTTATGCGAAAATTCTTTACAACGAAATATATATACTATATAGGGGATAAAAAATCTTTACATCGGCAGGGTGTGGCAGGGGATACCCCCCACCTATGTCCCCCCGCCCCCTGCCCCCACATTTTGACACATATATGGCTGGGACAGTTTGCTAAATAAAATTTCGGAAAAATTTTTGTGTAATCCAGGAATGGGTGGCCATTTCTTTTTTTCTCATTGGAGTCCCAGAAAAAAAATTCTGGAAAAAAAATTTGGTTATTTTATTAAGTGGGTTGTTATTTATATACATAATATATTAATGGTATGATTCTAAATGTTAGAGAAAATAATAGGAAAGTATACATTACTGAGGGTCAATGCAGGTTAATCATGGAATATTATGGTCTGCCCAATAATATTGATGATGTTGTTGACTTTATAATTGGTAAGGTAAATCAAATGTGGGGTAATGGGGATTATGATTCGTTTACCATTCCATTCAATGGTCTTCCTTTTGGCTACTTAGAGGTGCGTCCAACCACCATGAATCTTCGTGCTTCTTATGCCATACCTCCGATTTATCTTAATAAGCCATGTGTTATTTTCATCAATCCAGATAGAGTATTAAATGGTGAAAATGAAGAAGGTTATACTTTTCATGCTACGTTGGTTCATGAGTTGACTCATATGATTGAGGACATTGGCAGGAGGGGTAGTAGTGAGAATGGTCTTGGTGATGAAATGACTAGGATTGGTCACATGAAGGCTTTTGACAATGTTATTAAGAATGGTGTGTTGAGGGATGATAACAAGTCATACAGTTCTATTGAGAAGGCTGTAAACAGGGTTATATATCATGGTGTTGGTTTTGAGAGGAATGCCAGGAATGCTGCCATGTTCACCAAGTTAAAGGATTTGCCTGCTGGTAGTATAAGGTCTTACGATGATGCCATTAGGTTCTTGCGTAGCACTGGTGAGTATTCTCGTTATGAGAGGTCTGTTGCTTGTGCTTTGTTTCTTGTTAATTTAACTGATGAGGCTGACCAGATGCGTGCCTTATATGCAGTTAGGCAGTGTTCTGATTACAGGTTTAAGAACTGGAACAGTTTTAGAAAGTGGTTGAAGCAGTTTATAAGGAGGTATGAGAACAAGATGAATGCCATTATTCCTAAGATGATAAATCATGTAATTAATGGTAATTAACCCCCGAATGAGAGGAAAGAAAAAAAAAGAAAGGAGACTCGTTATTGGGTCTCCTTTTATTGTATTAAGCTGTTACCTTACTCAATACTGGGATTGATTTCTTGAGTATTTTCTTTGCATCCTGTTCAATCCACTCTGGGATATAATCGTCTGACTTAATGAATGGAACGATTGAGTTGGCTGTCTTGAGTGCTTTCTCCACCCAATTGAGTTCTCCAAGGCATTCATCAATATGTTCCTTGATTTTATTGAACTTCTCTGAAGCCTCGTACTTCTCCAGGTTCTCTGGTGTGATGACTCGTTCCCACTTGCCGAGTGCATATCCGTTATCGAAGTATGCGACACCGTTTTCCAGTTTCGTCAGCTTATGTGGTCCGTAGTACTTATCGCTCCAGTAGATGTAGTACATCTGTCCAGGCTTTGCATTCTCATATTTGATGTGGACATCATTGAACTCAAGGAGTTCCACTCCGTTTGTTGAGTCCTTGGCTTCTGCTATCCTGTTCTCAAGTCTTTCCTTGAGGTTGGTGAGTGACTTGATTTTCTTAGTCTTAACTTTGTTGAAGTGCTCAACAGCCTCTTCCTTGGTTGTGAATCCTGTCCAGTCTCCTGGGGTTCTGTAGTCACCTTCCCTTTCGGTCTTTGATGTGGAGAGGTCTTTGTCGTTTACAAGGTAGTATTCCTTGATTTCGTTTGCTTCGTTGATGAGTTTAATCAGTGTCTTCTTATCTGGTGCGAAGACATACTTATCGTCTGATGTTTCTCTTCCACCAGAAATCATGAAGATGCCCTTGTTCTTCTGGAACTTTCCTGTTGCGCAGAATGTATACGTCTCATTGTCGTAGAGTGGTTGTTCATACACGCCATTATTATTTTTATCAACGACGAATATCTTCTTGCCAGAAGGTGACTTACCAGCGAACTTGAGAATGGAGATATTGTTATTTCTATCAACGACGTATGCATCATCTGGGTTCTCCAGTTCTGGAATATCATCCACTGAGAGCTTCTTGACTTTCTTGGGTTTGGGGTTATAGATACCAAGGTGTTTGATGATTTCCAGGTTCTTGTCCTCAGTCTCAGTCCAACCGACGTATTGGAGAATATCCTTGTCATCAGTGTTAAGGTTGTCGTAGACCTCTTTCAGTTCATTTTCCTTGAGGTCAACCAGTTTATACGTGCATGTGTCGATATGTTCTCCTCTATCATTCTGGTAATAGGAGTAGACAATGAGCACCATGTTGATGTCAAGTGACACTGCGAAATAGGTATCGTAGCCACTTTTATAGTTGTATGTGCCTACGAATTTGGTGGTGGTGAGTTTACCCTTCTTGGAGTTTTTCATTACCACGTCACCGATTTTGTTGATAAGTTCTTCTTTTTTCATTGTCTTATTCGTTATTATTTGTTTGGCTTAGATGTACTGGATTTTGGCATGATGCTGTATGAGTGACAGTTGTTGTCACGCCTCCACGAGAGTCACCAGTGTATGATGTTGTCATAATGTACTCGCATCCGTCATACTTGATGATGTAGACCTTGGTGGTTGCTGTTGACCACTTGTCGATGACTCCAATCTCTGTGAAGAAAGTGGAATCATTGAACTGTACCTTTTCCTTTGCCTTATATGGGCTTAGGGTTTCCTTGTTTGCGTCTTCGCATGATGCTGCTGTAAAGAGTGTAAATGCGAATACTATTACCAACAGTGGCAGGAGGAATGGATTTCTAAAAATCTTTTTCATTGTTATAGCTTTTTTAGTTCATTTATCTTAACCTGTTCAGCCTTTATTTTATTCTTGATGGCAGCTATTGCCAGTTTCTTTGCCTCATCTTTTTCTAGGCACAGTACGAAGTCGCTGTAGGACTTATGTTCATTATCGCTTCTAAGTGCCACACCAGGGAAGAGTAATTGTCTAACCTTCGTAGCCTTTGCTTCCTGTTTTGTCACATAAAACGAGAAGGAATATCCACAGAAGACAGCACAGATACATTTCTCAAGGTCATATCCAAGGCTTTCCTTGGATACATATTCAGCATTAGTTATAGCCTTTAATGTACCAGACTTGGTGTTAACTAGATATACTGGTACTGTAAGTTTCTTGAACGTCTCACCCTTTATAGCGAACTTATACAGGTCTCCGAAGGTAAGCTTGCTCCTTTCTTTAAACACTGGAGGTTCTCCGCTTAGTTCAACAACATATTTCTTGATGTACTTTTCAAGCTCCTGTCTAGTTAGTTCCCCCAACTCATCTGGCATATCGATACCATATTCATCAGAAAACACACTTCCACGTTCCACACGTCTTTGTCTCTTCCAGTTTGGTTTTTTAACGAGTTCGCCAACACTAACTTCAAGCTTATTGGGTCTGTAATCCTGTGGTGTTGTCTGGTTGGACACATACAAGGACACGTTATTACGTTTCAAGTAAGCATGAATAAGGTTTCCTGGCTTGCCTTCCTTCTTGTAGAGTGTGAAACCGCATGACTCAAGGAATTTGATAACGTTATTGAATGCGGTATCAAGGTAAACTGGCATGTACTGTATGGTGGTTCTAAGTTCTGTCAGTTCCTCGTCTGTGAGGTTATAGTAGTGTTCCTGCTTGAACAGCCTACTGTAGACGTATTCTGGCTTCGCTCCCCATCTTGACTTGAATGGGCTGTGATATACATAACCGCCACAGTCTTTACCCTTGTACATATGGAGTGGCTGCTCATATGGCAGACTATTCACCCAGTCATATACGTTATTGAAGTATGGTACAATATTGCTCATTTTTGGAAATACAATTTTAAACTATAAGTTGTGTAGTTTGTTAATAACCATCAACAAATTGTCTTAAAATATCAGCTTCTGTCATTTTTTTACGTAATCTGGTTTACCTAATTGGATTCTGAATTTCTGTGCGCACTCCTGGCAGAGGAATTGATTACCCTTGTCAGTGATAATCAGATACATATAGTCTTCGTCCTTGAAGGGTTTCTCACAGTTGAAACACTTGGTCTGTTTCAAATGCCAAGAGAGGCAATGCTTAACTGCCATGTGATGAAAGTCTCCGTAGTTGAATCTAACACCATTCTCTGGTGCTACGTCTTCGACTGTGTATGTAGTGGTAGTGACCTTTACAATCTTTGGGAGTTCGTTACAATCTTTCATATGATTTTCTTTTTATTGATTACTTTACCGTCAAATGACTTGTCATAGGGGATTGCTTCTTTCTCATGAATAAAGACAATTCCAGCTGATACTGGTATTTCCTCGTCTCCGCTTTCCCACAGTTTCTCGCATAGGTAGTAAGGTGGGTATAGTTTTGTCACCCTAAATTTGGCATTGGGGTGTGTTACTAGTATTCTGGTAATGCGGGTGTTATTAGGAAATCTCTCATTAATTTCCTTTTTTGTCCTAATTCCAGAGTAGTACACATCCTTTGTATTTTCCATTGAGCCATCAAAGGAAATCAAGTCACATACTTTATACTTCATGTTATTGTATATTTACTTTTTTCATTATAGCCCTATCCTTAAACATCGTAGACACCTCAAACCCAACGCTTTGATAGAGTTTTATCAGTGCTCCAAGTTCTATACCTCTTCCTGGCTTCGCCACTAGCACCATATTCTTGTTTGAATAGAGTTGTAGGACATATTCCAGTATTCTCTTACCGTAGCCCCGTCTTCTGTAGCAGAGTCCAGTGTTAAAGTCCCAGAGTGCCACACATGGTCTCCCATTTGCTGTAAGTTCTGCCAGCACACCATCGTGTGGGAAGTCGTTTTTAACTTCTTCTACGATGATTGCTGACATAACTTCATTTGTGGACACATTCCTTAGATTAATATTCTTATACCCAAAGGAACTATTCGTTGTTATTGTGAAATAGAATTCCTCGTTCATTTGAGAAGATTTATCTGTCTGATGGATTCAGAGCAAGCACCGACAAGTTCGTCGTTGAAGAGTTTCTTTCTGATTAACGCCTTACCCTTTAGACTTGCGCTGTTATAGCCCCTTACAAGCCCCAACATCTTATTGAGTGGCTGTAGGTCAAGGGAAATCATTTCACGTCTTGTTGGTAATCTGTCAACGCTTATAATGAACTTGTTAGCCCATGCTGGTTGATTTTCAGCTATGTTGGCGTAGATATGCTGTTCAGCAAACTCCTGGTCACCGAACTTTTCTGCCTTGTTGATGTCATCAGTAAGTTCGAAATCCCAGTACCACATTTTAATACCATCAACCATCTTGGCCTTCTGCACCATCTTCCTATAGTAGTTGACGGAATTATTTTCTTTTGATACTAATTTAATTACGAAAATTGCCATAGTCTTATTAATTTTTGGTGCAAAGTTACAGATTTATCTTGAAATAACCAAGGAAATTAACATTAATACACATTTATTAAAGGTATTTGTTAACTGCCTGGTATCTTTCAAGGTCTCTTTGATATACATTATTTTCTCGATGATGTGCCTTTTTGCAAGCATATGACAGTTTTCTTTTGTGTCTGCGCAGAAAACGAATGAGTCTCCAACTATGTTGCAGAAGAAATTAGGGTTACTATACTCATACAGGATAACTTCATCCTTATTATCCAGTGTGATGAATGTATCGCCATCCATAGTTACCTTGTGAGTAACATTGAAAAGACCTTCATATTCCTTTACACCTCTCTTGAAGCTTATTACGTATAATTTCTCCATTACCGTAGATATTCGTCCAAACTGTTGTATGATGTATAAATCTTGCACAGACCATCAAGTCCGACAACAACATAGAAGAAGCTATAGTTAGCTATATAGTTCATGAAGTTGTTACACTCATTATAACTCCCAACATCAAACGTAGTAACGCTATCATAAGTTGAGTTCATGGTTAGTTCGATACGATAGCCACCGTTTTCGTATGGTGCTATTTCATACTTGTTGATGGTATCTGTCCTAAACCTTATTACTTTCTCACACTTTTTCATCTTTCAGCTGCTATAATTTTAATAACCTTTTCATCTATGATAGAATCCATGATTTGTATGAATCTCTCCTCACATTTCTTGCACTCATGGTCTTCCATTGGACCTGTGTTGTCGAAAAAGTACGTATGACCATTTATTGTGTCAACCGTATATGAATACCCAATATCAGATTTGATATGAGTAGTAGTAGACTTACTACCTTCGTGTAAAATAATAAGCACTACCACCGTCATAATCATGACAACACAGAATATGAATAGTATTGTTGGTGCGTTTGATTTACTCATAATTGTTTTTCTTTAACTTCAATATACAAATGTTTAGGATACCTTCCAAGTACAAACAGTGTTACTGGGCATATCCAGAATTTCTCGTTTGGATACAGTTCGTTGTAGTAGTTTCTACCCCAGATGAATCTATCTTTGATATTCCACTCCTCTGGAAAGTCTTCACCTACAAAGTGGTCATACTTACCATTACCGCATCTAATTGGTTTTCTACTGGCTATGACGTTCACAACAGCAGTCTTGCCACCATCTGTAGAGTAGTGGTCGCAGAGTGTATCAGCACCAGATACCATTTCAAGGTTTCCGTGCTCAAATCCCCAGCCCCTAAAGGCATAGTACCATCTTCTTACACCAGAATCTTCCTCACAGACGAACTTGAGTCTGTAGTGTTTCCTGCGAACAAGGAAGTTACACAGGAGAACCAGGATTGTATAAATTTTCTTAATCATTTTTTTGTTTCTCGAAATTATATTTTCTATTTACTGAACTAGTAACCAGTCCAAGTGAGAATTGCATCATAGTAAGTTTCTTCATGGCATCCTTAATGGTTGTTCCATGACCAGTAAGAGTTCCGTGCTTGAGAATTATTTCAAGTTTCTCATGCATATCTTTCATATCCCTTATAATATCCTTGAGATAATAGTAGTCATCACGTTTACCGAAGTGCATTATATAGTGTCTATCAAACTGATACTGTATTTTCTCAGAGAATTCTTTAGCTTCATTACTGTCTGGTTCAACCTTATAGGTATATTCAAACCAGTCCAGAGCATCAAAATACCATGAATCTGAAGTACTGTCAAGAAACTCTTTCGTGAAGACTCTCTCAGCGTATTCTCTTGCTATGTTAACAATTGGTTTCATAGTTCTTTCTGTAATCTCTTAAGAATTTCTACATGCAAATCCATAAGGCTGTTGAATGTCTCAAGCTTCTTCTTGGTATATTTTGCCTCTTCCCTAGTATACAACTTAAATCTCCCATCAATCTCCTTCTGTGCTTCAGTAGCAGCCTCAATAAAGGTTGTATATATACCGTGAGAGTGGGTCATACATTCGTCACCACGATAGTACTGGTCAATGACATACTCGCCAGCAGGTTCTAGAGAATTTGGTACTTTCTCCTTGATAATAATAGCCTCCCTGGAGTAGATATGACGTTTAATGTCTGGACCATTCGTAATGACTTCCTTTACAGTAATATCTACGATTGAGATTTCTTTTCCATTGTGGCTATAGGCGATGCAATAGAGGGTATCACCAGGTTTTACCTCATTTAATTTCTTAATATTTTCCATACTTCACTAAATTTTTGCGGCAAAGTTACAGAAAAAAATCGGAATATACAAATAATACTCCGATTTTTAACATTCTTTAAACTAAAGCTGCATTAGCGAATTCTTCTTCTGACATTACATCTTCTTCCTCGCTAACATCCACCGAAAGTAGTTCTATCATCGAGTTGTTGAGATAAGCATCACATTCCCTGCACCGTTTCTCAATTGCTCTGAGACTGGTTCTACGCTCATTAATAGCTGCATTAGCAGCTCTAACACACTCAGCCTTTGTCAGTGCATACACATCAATTGAGAGTGAGATTTCATCTTCGTCTCTTTCGTTAATGTGGTAACTCATTGATTTCCTTGGGTTGATTGCCGTAATATTGTCTGATAGGTTTACGGTAACACTAGTTGGGTATCGTATGATGCTTTCAGCCTTTAACTCTCTGATTACCATCCCTTTCGGAAATTCATAGGGTTGTGAGTCTCTTATTGAGATTAAGTAGACTTTATCATTCACCCTAACATCGTCAAATATCTTTATCATTGTTCTAAAGGAATTAATTTTTTCTCTTTAAAGTCCCAAGTCTTCCCTATTTCCTTAAGTTTATTTAAAAGCAGGGCTATTTCTGAGTTATTTGCAAAATATGTATCATATCCGTCTCCCATCATTATTGAATCATTGATATTTCTTTCTAGGTTTCCACGACTATCAATGAAATTCCACCATGAATCAACACATATGTATTTTCCTCTGGTGAAAAAGTCATTATCACCATCATAAAAACTACTGAAAATTTCCACAATCATTAATCCACGACCATCATATCTTGCAAGGAAATCTCCTTGTTTTGGGAAGTTAGCCAAATCGCCAGATTCTATAATTGACTTAATTTTTTTTCTACTTCCCTTCTCATATTTGTAACTGTCAAACACACTACTCATATCTTCAATAACTTAGCTTGTTTCCAATTTCTTGTCCAATGTTCATCAGTTTGTACATGATTAGCCCTAACATATTTACAGACGTAGTGTGGGAAGTAATCTAAGGCAAAGGAGTCAGTAATCCTCATAACTATGCCCTCCTTTTCCTTTCCATAGGTTGATGGTTGGGTCATGAGGTCTTTGATAATTTCCTCAATCTGTCTCTCAGATTCTGCCTTACACACACATAATTCTGGTACATGTGGTACTTCAAGGATAAATGATAGTTCAACGATTTCATCCCATGAATACCATCTTTCCTCATTGTGTGCTGCAAATAGGTGGAAATAGTTAAGGAGTTTATCGTATATAATCGAGTGCTCCCCAAACAGGTTTTCCCCGAAAAATTCCTCATTAAGCCCTATGAGTCCTCTAACTTTCCAGTATAACCCATCATTATCCCACAAGTTTCTTGACCAGGGACTTCTTGTTTCTGCTGAATGTGAACGGGCATAGACACCCTGTCGGCAGAGGCATGTATTTTCTCCGTCGAGTTTTTCGGTGAATACTATTGTCTTCCCACGATAGAAATCGAACCACCCATCTTTCAGTTTCTTATCATCCTTCGTTGCCCCTGGTGAGAACGGTAGATGATATGTCCTTGGATATTTCATATTATAAAAGTTCTTTACATTTCTTCATCAGATATTCATACAATTTAGGAACTCTTGACTCTGATATATCTGCAATCTTTGAGTTGAAAATGCCACCGAACGGAAACACTATTCTTTCATATTTGTTCATATCAGTTTTTATATGCTGAAAGTCAGCATCAATTACTTTCTTGAACTCTTCCAGGTCTTCATCATTCCAGCGTCCATAAATACCCTTATGCTGACTGTTATACCATCGTTGGGTAGTTATAGGGTAGGCATTATCAAGTCCTCTTATACAGGCTGATGTGACCTTTGGAAAGTGTTTTCCGACACCATACCACCTACAATACCAGTTGCTGTATGGTATTACACCTTTACCACTATCTCTATCCGTATTGTCTGTAAAGATGTACATGGATTTGTAGTCCTTCGCAACCTCTTCACGGTTATAGAACTGCTCCGCTCTCACTATCTTCATTGGTAGTTGCTTTTTCAGTTTTACCCTTCTCAATACAGAAGTTTATAAGTCCCCTCGTATTTTCAAGTATTGTCATCACAATAAACCACAATCCTATAATGGTATTGAAGGCTGGTATGAAAACCATAATAGCCTCAGCAGTGCTGACCTTGTTCTTTTCTCTTATGAACTCAGCAATGGAAAGTGCTGCACTTACAATGTATACTATTACAAAAATCCAAACCATATTATTTTCCCCATTTATTAATTATTTCACTATCAACACATATCTTGAATTCATCATCCGTCAACCAGTCAACTTTATCTGGTCTTGGGTATTCTGTAACCCCCATGAGTTCATAACACCTCTTTGGGGTTATTATGCCTTTTTCAGCTTGTAGGTGATGTATTTCACAGAGTGAAGCACCATTATCGAGATAATACCCACCATCAGTCCATAGCTTCCTGTCCATGATGTGATGAGCATCTACAGCAGGTAAGCCACAGCCAGGAACACAGCATTTACCACTAGTTTTGGCAAACACTTGTTTCTTGAACTCTTCCCTCGTTAATAGCGTCCTCGACATTTTTATTAAATCTCTCTAGTGCCTTAGCTTCATCACTATTCAGACATTCTTTAATCTGATATACAAGATGAACACATTTAATCTCCTCGTTTAAGGTAGCTATATGGATACCCATTATTAGGATTATAGCAAATTGTAAAAGTATTATTCTATTCTTCATTCTTGGTTTGTGATTACCACCCTACCATTATTGATTATATTGTCAACCATTCTATCAAGCTGACCAGCATTGTTAGCTCCTAGTAGGAATCCATGACCCATCAGATTGATATAGAATGAGTTAACCTCCAAGTCAACTATAGACGTTATTTCATCAACCTCGTTGACATCACCACAAAGTTTATATTCCTTGGTTGTAAGAGCACCAGGAACATCAATAAGAGCATGTCCATGAATCATGAAATTAATGTTAGGCATCCTCTCATATATTCTGAACTGTGCTGGAGAATCAACGGATGGTTTACCAGCACCACCACAGTACATATCACCCTTTGTATAAAGAACCATATCCTCTGAGGCGATGGACTCCTTATTGGAATTTCTTGGAGACACGAACATGCCTTCCATGTAAGTTCCATAGAGTCTTGCTGAAGGGAATAGGCTCTGGCATCTTGTGCTGACATTTCCAAAAAACCTATTCCCACAGCTTGTCATGATATGTTTCTGTAGTTTCCTATTAGTTTCAAGGAGTTTATCAATGTTATCCTTGTTACTGAGGAAGTACTCACTTACACGATGGAGCATGAAGCCATCCTCCTTATGGGTTGTACGGATTCTCTTAGCACTCTTCGTGAATGCAACAAATGACATAATACCAGCAACCAGGAGTGGTATCTCCGTGGTATTACACCACACGTTGCCAAGGGCATCAATGAGTTCGAAATGGTAGTGAGGTTTTTCTTCGACCAATTCACTTGTTATTGCGATAACGGCATTCCCATGCATCTTGAAGATTCGTGAAATTGCATCCATTTTGGTATAACCATCACGCATTACTTTTGAACAAATGAGGATAGTACCAGTTGCCTTCTTAGGATACTGTTTTTCCTCTTCGTTTGCAATATTTGGTATCCAGATTGCAACATCTTCGCTAATCTCCTTCGGTAACTCTGCCATAAGTCCACCATTGACAGTCGTTGTCTGAATACACCTTGGGAATGCCCTCATTTCATGAAAGCAATTGGAAATCTTCGTTATAACGCCAGATGGCTTAACCAACGATTGCTCATTGGCGAAATTACCGCCTACAATTAATACTTTCATATCAGAATCCTATTTTCTTCACTTCCTGTTTGTTAATGACATTCTCCTTATCCTTATGATAGATGTCGGCAAGTGTCATACCTTTCTTTGCGTCTGAGACGAGTGTCTGTGTCTTTTCAAGTGACAGATTGTTGAATGTATATTTAAGTGACAACCTTCCCTTTCTGAGAAGTGCCTCGTCAATTTTGCTTTCCGCACAGTTGAATGAGCAGATGAACTTACAGTTTACAGTCTCACCAATAATGCCATCAGTAAGATTAAGGAGTGTACCCATAAATGGGTTTCCCTCTTCTCTCTTAGACAGAATTTTCTCACAGTCCTCAAGCACTACGATAGAGTTACGATATTCCAGCAAGAATGAGATAAATGCTGAAGATGTGATATTCTTAAGAAGGCTTGAATCAATGTACAAGAACTTCTTGTCACTGATTTCACCCATCAAGTGTTTAATTAAGGATGTTTTACCAGTTCCAGGCTTACCATTAAACAAAATGAGTTCCTTAGTTGGTGATGTAAGAAGTTCTATTATTTCCTTGTATGGAAGGTCATCGTTATAATTTTTCTCAAGGTCTATCTTCATCTTCTTAAACTCAAGTGTCTGAGTCATAAGACCGTTGGAATATCCCTGTCTAACCCACAGATAAGAAGACATTTCCTTATTGTCCAGTTCAACTTCAACAAGGCTTTCATAGATAAATTCAGCCATCCTGCCGATATTATCCTTGTTATCGGTGTATATATTTACGTTATCAAGCCTCTTAAGCTCGCTATCACCAATGGTAGAACTGTAATTCTCCATCACAATCATACCTATTTCACTGATGAACAATGCAACATTTAGTACTGGGTATGCAACGCATCCCATTTTCTCTGCTGTGTCGATGAATGAGTAGTTTTTAGAGAATTTAGTAAACTTCTCACCTATTTTTGTATTATCAAGTGAGCGATTAATAAATTTGAGAGCACCACCATCCTTAAGTTCCATCATTGAGAAGTGGTAAATTGGGTTGTGTTTATACACGAACGTGTAGAGCATCCTATAGTTTACCTCTGGTGCTATTCCATGAGTATATATGATGACATCTTGACAATGTTCCATCAATACCTCATGATAGCGTCCTAGCATTGATTCTGATTGTTTTATATCCATTATTACTCTAATAATTTATTGGGGTATACAATACACCCAGTGAATTTTCGGCAAAGATATATAAAAATTTTGGGATAAACAAGTAATCTTTATTTTTAAACGAATATTTAACAATATTTATTAGTTGGAAAAACTATTTATAGTATAATATGGGAGTAATTAAAAACATAAAAGCTTCAATAGACGATAAGTCTTCAATGAGTGTGAACAGCATAACCATGTTGGTATCTGCCATTATGGGTGTAATCATTGGACTTGTCATATGTTTTGTGCTTGTATATGATGTGGTTTACGATGGTAAGGTTGACACCAACCTAACAGATATGGGTATATTTCTCCTTTGTAGTGGTGGATATATTCTAGGTAGTGGCGTTCCTAAAGCTTATGTTGATAGCAAATTAAAAACACGTTCCTGGGTTGAGAATGAAAAACTACAGATTGAAGCTGAAGAAGACCTTAATGACCTTAGAGCTGAAAGAAGACGTAAAAGGAGAGCAGCCTTAGATGATGATAAACCAGATGAAGATTACACACCAGATGAATAAAAGAAAAAATATAAGATAAATTATGAATAAGAAAGTTCTTGATTTTGTAAATAAACTAGAAGGATACAAAACAGCGATTAAGTCCCTCCATTGGGATTCTGACAGCCTGTCACAGCATGAGCTTTGTGACAAAATAGCTGATACTATAGCTGAGTTCCAGGATACAGTTTCAGAGGTTGAACAGTCAATTACTGGTAACTTGGATAAGGGTGAACTTAAGCCAGAGGAGTATAAGGTTACGACGCTGAAAAAATTCGTCGAGGATGTATTAGATTCCGCAAACTCATTCTATAAGAGTATTGAGGATGAAGGAGACACATACACTGGTATGAGAAGTGACTGTGAGTCATTCCTATCAGATATGCAGAGGAATCTTTACCTTGTCAACTTCACCATGAAGGAAGATTTTAAGAGAAGGTTTTCAAACAGAATTAATGAGGGCTTCAGAAAGGAAGAGAATATCAAGACAACCTTCAATGGAACTAAACCAATGACTGAAAAAGGTGTATTCAAGAGAATCAACGACCTCACCAAGAACGGTCAGCTTAATACCAGGACGTTCGGTAGTCTTAACGATGTTATGGAGTTCTATGGAAAGATTCTTGGAAACATCGGTTCTCTCAGTACAATAGAGCCTAACGAATCAACTCATATCGTACAGCTTGATGCAAACAACGGTATGACATATTTTGGTCTACTTAGAGTTAAGGATGAAGGTGGAAAGTGTAAAGCTAGTATCACATTCTCTCCTCACAGTGACGAAACACAGCAGCCAGAGCCAGAAATGAATGAACCTACGATTGAGGATGGAAACAACTATGAAATCTATGGCGAGGGTACTGCATACAGGATGACTGGTGATGAGTTTCGTAGTTTGGTGAAGGAATCTGTAATGAAAATTCTTGAGAGTGACTACCAATATAACCCAATGGATTTGAACGGCGACAGTGTGAGGGCGCAATATGCTGGTCAGATAGAGCGTGATGAGAACAAGAAGAAAAACTATCAGCTTTTCATGGATGCATTCAAGAAACTTCGTTACGAGTATGGTGTTAGAATTGGTATGAGTGGCTTCATGAAATATGTGGAAAAAGTGGAAGGCAACTCACTATATGAAAAGATTTGGGAGCATTACGGTGGTGAATACGAGGAACTTGCAGACCAATATCTACAGAATGTGGTTATGTCGGGTAAGAAGATGGAGAGTAGAGAGCCAACTAGCAACATAGTAGAGAAGTCAGACATACACATAAAGAAATCCAAGGAAGGTACATTTACAGCAGCAGCCAACAAGCATGGTGAGTCTGTACAGGGGTTTGCTTCCAAGGTATTGAATAATAAGGAAAATTACTCCCCTGCAATGGTCAAGAAGGCTAACTTTGCAAGGAATGCTAAAAACTGGAATAAATAATGAAACAGATTATAAGGTTAACAGAGAGTGACCTTCACCAGCTTGTGAAGGAATCTGTACAGAAGATATTGAGAGAAAGGTGGTATCCAAGTGAGGAAGATGACATATCAGACTACTCATATGGCTCTATCATGAAAATGGAAGTCGGTGGTTATCTTGATGAACTTGCTCCAGAGATTATACAAACTCTCCAGTCAGTAAAAGACGAGAATATTGAGTCAGAGCAGAGCTATGTATCGGTATTGGTTAGAAACGTACAGCTCACACGTGATGAGCATGGGTTTGTAAACATCATAATAGAAGTTGCAGTATCAGCACCTAATATGCCTACTAACGACATTGAGGAAGAGGCTAAGGAACAGGTATGGCTTTGGTTTGAAAACAAGACTGGTGAGAGGATAACCAATCTTTCAATAGTTGATGAAGAAGATGTTTTTGACAGAAGAGGATAAAAAGAAAAGAGTTAAGGTCACTCCTTAACTCTTTTTTCTTATCATTACGATTGTATTTACTTTTGTCTTTATAAGCACGGTTCATAGAAACAAATTGACCGCCACCATAACGTTCAAGCTGTTCGTTACGGCTTATCATTCTCAGTATCTTATACTGTTCAGTGCTCTTAGTTGGTTTACTTTTTTTACACATCTTGAAATCCTCCATCTTCTGTTAATATAAATGCTTTTCTGCAATCAAGGCAAGCCCACGTCTTTGTTATGACTGGGTGTTCTTCTTGCTGGGAATGACCGAAAACCTGGTAAATACCATCAATATCTTCAGTATTCCCCTTTTCATTGATGTCTGACCACACCATGCTTCCAATTCTTCCCATACCACCTCTCTCACTAGAAACCTGTGTTAATACCTCGATTCCCCTTTTAATGTCCTTGAGGTGATTTAGGTTTTCAACTGTGAGTTCTCCAATTAAGTCCTTATGTGCCTTATACCACGAGTTCAACACACCAGCATGTGTGAACAAGTATCTCTGCCCATTTATCATTTCCTCGTATGCCATATCAAACAGGCTCTTGTGTGAACGAAAATCCTCCTTAATGTGATATGCATTACTTGAATCATATCTTGACCTTGTTCTGAAGTGGTCATCGTAGTAATGGAGGTCGTGGTTTCCAAGTAGGAGTATCACTTTATCTTTGTTATCCTGCTTGTATTTTATAATATCCTCGAAATTTCTTATTGCATCTTTCCTGGTTATAAATTCCCAAGGGTATGGGTCAAGGTAATCACCAAGGAATATTATTTTAGAGCACTCATCAGCGTGTTTTTCTATGGCATCTTTCCAGAATGTACGACCATGTACATCTGGGATTATTAATATTTTACTCATTTACTAATATGTTTGCTCCAAGTAAGGCGTGCTCCTTGAAATGTAACTCTACCATATCGTAGAAGAAACATATGTCATCATAGCTTGGCGGTTCTCTAAGTAATATGTGAACCTCATTTATTTTGAAGAGAACGTACCTTATGAAATAACTATCAAGTTCTCTATCGTCTTGCACAGATAGATACCATCCATCATTCTCTATTCTGTCACGCAGAAATTTTAGATACCCATTTTTCTGATAAAAATATGGTTTTATATATCTGTTGGTTCTGAACTCATTATAGTATGCCTCATATAAGCCATTATGTTTCAGAAACTGTAACGTTAGTTTAGCAATTCTTGATAACTTTACATTTCGTGTCATACACCACTACTTTTTATTTTTCCTTCTTAAATTTTGATTTCAACAACTGTTTACCTATTTTTTCTACAACCTCTCCCCATGACACTGGTGAATAGTCGTTGTTATCTACACCAACGTCGTATTGTGTTGGGAATAACATGTTTAACCTATTTATATCCAACCCTTTTTGATTAGGACCAGAATGCACATGACCAAATAGCTGATATACTAATCCTTTTGGGTCACGATACGTACCTCCATAGCACAGGAATGGTACGTGGTTAAGGTATACCTTCCTACCTTCAATTTCCACCTTCATCTGGAAGGTTACATAGTCGAACAGTTCCTGCTCGGCAGTTGGTGTCATATTTTTCTCATCGTGGTTTCCCTTGATTAAAATAATTCTACCATTGAGCTGTTCTCTAATCTTCTTCCAGAATGGGTATCCACCCCATGCAAAATCTCCAAGATGAAATACCAACCCATCTGGTGGGACTTTCTCATTCCAGTTCTGTATAAGTTTATAGTTCATTTCCTCAACATCCTTAAAGGGTCTGTTGCAGAATTCTATGATGTTTGCGTGTCCAAAATGTGTGTCTGATGTAAAAAATATTTTCGAACCGTCTGGATATTTTGTACTAATATTCTCTTTCATTTTGCAAAGTTATATATTTTTTTTCGAAAAAACAAATATGTCTAGTTAAATCATGTTAAACTAGCATTTTTATATCCTCTATGTTTAAAGAATTATACACGAATTCATATGTATCATCCTTATAGGTTATCTTTACTCCATACCCCCATGCAGATTCTATAGACTTTATATTTTCTTCGTTAAATTCTATTGGCGAATATGTGAAAATATCCTTCGATAACATGAGCATGTCAAGGGTTGACATCTTGGTTATCTCATTCTCAGAACCATTTTCCAGTATTCTGTTAAACTCTTTATCCCTAAGGGCGCAAGAGCTTTGGTAGTTACCCATGAAAGTTTCCCACTTAAATTGTAAATAATGGAGTGTGTCATTGTTTATTATAATTCTGTTCCAGCAATCATGCCACTTCAATGAGGTCTCCGACTCATGGTTTGACACATTCTCCAATGTAGGTCTTACAACAAACCAGCACTCCCCACCAAGTTCATCTATGAGTGCCTTTTCGTTTTTAAACCTTACATCGTCTATGACGTAATCATAGTTTGTGTCAATCATGGAGCGTATTCTCTCTACGTGCCAGTTTGTATTATATTCCCTAATTAAGTCTGTCCCTATGAACTGTAACATTTCCCTTACAGTGTTCAAGACCTTTCCGTTACATTTCTCTTTAACAATATCCAACGGAATCTCTGTTTCTTCAGACAGTATTTCGCACATATCGTTATCCATTGTTATACCTATATCAACACCCTTGTTTTTAGCATCGTTAAGGGCATCAACTGATATATCCAATAAGTCTGCACACAACTGCTTAAGCGGCAGTGCGAAGTATAGCTTTCTATAGCCCATAGCTTCACAAACCTTCGCAAGTTCTGTCTTTCCAGAACGCATACGACCCGCAAAACCGATAATCATGATTATTCCTCCTCTTCACCCTTTAAAGTACTGTTTATAAGGTCTACCAAATCTTTAAGAGGTACGTTACCAAGAACCTTGTATATTGGTTTATCGTTTTCATCGAACAGTATTGTCGTTGGAATCGACTTAATGCCAAGTTTCTCAACTAATGGTTGCATATCTACATCCTTTTCAATATCGATTGCCTCAAATGTAATATCCTTGAAGTCTTCCATTTCACTCACCTTCTTGAATGTTGAGGCATATGTGCGGCATGGAGCACACCATGTAGCACTAAATTTTAATACTTTCTTTGTTCTGTTTGTATTCATCTTCTTCCTATCTTAATTTTTTTCTTATTTTTAAATATATCATTGAACGAATTAATTGTCCTGGTTGAGTTAATGTTTATGGTTGAACTTGATGAAATCTTCTTCTCAACTGGCTTTGCGTTGGCTATGATAGCTCTTGCTGAACTCTCGTTGATGATTGTCTTCGTTGTTTTACCAAGAATCCTGTTTACCTGGTATTCTATTCTTGCAAGTGCTGATGTGCTATTTGCACTATTTGTATCAAAACTATCGAAATCCTTCTCATCAATGAAACCAAGCACGTCTTTTGCCCTAGTGTAGGCAACATACATGAGGTTGGTTTCTTGTTGAATTTCCCAGTCCTTCTGAGCAGCCTTACTAGGCATTAGTGATGGACACACGATAAACACCCTGTTAGCTTCAAGTCCCTTAGCTTTATGTACCGTTGAAAGTGCTATACCCTCTCCCTTGTCACCCTTTGGAAATATCTCATCTATTTTCTTAATAAGTTCCTCTGTCTTATTAATGCCTTCAGAGAGAATCTCCAGTGCCTTGATGATATCCAGTTTATTCTCGATTAGAGGGTTTTTTAAGGCTGTCTGAGCGTCTATTCCAGACCTTACCATAATGTTATTCCTAGTGATAAATAAATCGTCGTAGAGCCTTACAAATAAGCCATCCTTTCTACAATCAACATTTATCTCATCCTGTTTCATACTCATCACGAGCGTCTTAAGATTTTTACCAATTTCCTTACCCCTAATAAATGCTTTTTTACCAAGCTTTAGAAATTCGTTATAGACTTGTACAAGAGGTGCATTATTTCTACACAGTATCATATCTCCATCCTCTACCATATCCAGAGGAACGTCATATAGTATTTTACCTTCTCTGCCACCAGCTTCATTCCATTCGATTGATGGGACAATGGTTCTGGCGTGTTCTACTATGCTCTTTCCACACCTGTATGAAATACTAAGCGGTAAACATACGGTATTAGGAATTGACTTAAGAGTATTGAATGATTCTGGGTCGCCACCTGCAAACGAATATAACATCTGGTTTGTATCACCTACGGATATAAGTCTAGTACCCATCTTAAAGCACTTCAATACAAGCTCTCTCTCAGCTCTATTCATATCCTGGCACTCATCTACCATAATGTAGTCAAACAGAAGTCCAAATGGCTTTAAGTAAAGCACATTAGGCAACCATATCATATCGACATAATCTATATGGTCAAGTACATGCTTTCCCCATTCCATAATCTTGATTGCAACTGCCTTCTCATCCGCAAACGTTTCGATACCATATCTCGCCTCAATGAAATCTAAGTCCTTCTCAGTCTGACACAGGTAATATCTACCAAAGTCAACATACTTAGCTACGTTGTTTATGTATCTAAAGTAATCCTTAGATGATATTCTTCTCAGATTGATTGTAGTATAGTCCTTTATATTGTTTCTTATGTGAGAGATATACTTATATTCATCTGGATTTCCTCCAATCTGTCCTGGGAAATTCTTATTAAGCATTGCAAGACCAACACCATGAAGCGTCTTCACTAGCACATTGCTGAATTTTTTCGTTTTCTTCTGTAATTCAGTTACAATATCCCTATTGAATGCTGTCATGAGAACCTGTTTGTCTTCTGGTATTAGTTCTAAACACTTCACTAGTGTTGTTGTTTTTCCAGCACCAGCAGCGGCTTCTACTACAATGTGACCGTTTCCATGAAGAATCTGGTCAAATATGGCTGATTGATATTTGCTAGGTGTAAAATCATCTGTTACTTTTTTCTTTCTTCCCATTATCTTTGTTTTTATGCAAAGATATATAAAAAATATTAAAAAACAAAATAAACGGGCTAGAAACTTATCTAACCCGTTCATTTTTCTGTCTACTTCTCCTTTAACCCTCCTGGAAGATGTCCTTCAAGTAGTTGCGCAGGTGAGGATTCTTCTCAAGCGTCTGCTTGATTTTGTCCTTCAGCTGTACTACTGAGGGGTCGATGGCTACGCCTCTGCCCTCACGAGCTGCACGAACCTCGTTCATACGTCTGTCCTTGTCCTCAAGGAAACGAACGAGCTGCTCACGGCTTGCACCCTCTACGTCAATCTCGGTGTCCCAAAGCTTGGTCTGGATGATGTCTACCAGCTGCTCACGCTCCATGCTTGCGAATGGAAGCTGCTGGCTCTGACCCTGTGGAGCTGGCTGCGGATTGCGTGGCCAAGGTCTGAAACGACCATCTGCACCACGAGGCTGGATACCAACTGGTGGTACAGGCTCTGCTCCCTGGCGATGGAAATCATCGTACAATCCACCTGGATGAGGCATTCCACCTGGGCGAGGAGCACCGCATGGACGAGGAGGGAATGGGCGACCCTGTGGTGTACGACCCTGTGGCTGACCGCCTACTGGAGGTACTGGAGCACCGTTCTCCATTGCAAGGGGTGACTCTTCGATTGGCTTAATCTCCAGAACATTACCAGTTGCAATGAGCAACTTTGCGAAAGTGGTAAGGGTAATCTCACCATTACCGTCGAGAATCTGCGCCAACTCGCCCTCAGAAATGGCAAGTGCGTATGCCAACTCGCTACGAGAAGTGTTAACCTCCTGCATGAACTGAGACATCTTACTGCGGATGTCATTCTTCGCCTGGCGAACCCACTCGCTGGCCGATGCTTGTAAAATTTGTCTATTCATTTTCTAAACTGTTTATAAGTTATAATTCCGTTTAATTTCGAATTTCGGTGCAAAGATATATGTTTTTTTTGTAAAAACCAAATCCTTTAACACTTTTTAATATAAATGATAAGCTTTCTTTCTAATACTGATTAGTAAATCATCTACGAACCTCTCGTCGATTTTGGCTGGAATTGTTGACTCAGCAATAGCCTTGTCAAGCTCTTCCTTATCCTCATCAACGATTGCCATTAGTTCATCATATTCGAACTTATGATTTCTGACATCCATCAAGAACTCCCTGTCACCAGCTTCACGTCTGTCAAGAATAAGTCCCTTACCCTCTGCAATCTCTCTACCCATTCTCATAAGTCTGATACAGTGCATCATGTTCTTTGAGTCATAGTTCTTATCGAGATTTGATTCATAACGCTTCGGGTTGCGGTTCTGTTCCCACTCCTTGTACTCCTTATACTTCTTGCAGTGGTCTTGGAAACCACTCTCGTTGTATACCATATGAACAAGAGGTTTTTCTCCTTTTGATACAGAAGAACCACGCATATCAGTAGCTTGGTCAAGGCACATACCACGATAATGCTTTACAACCTTATTCTCTTCGAACCACTTGTTGAAAGTATTCCAGTTGGTTAATTCATACTTGAAGACGATAAAGTGAGACAAACGTCCAAGCTCATCACCACTAACAGTATCACTTGAATAACCGTTAAACAGCATTTCAGCAGTAATACCTTTAGCCTTGAAATGAGCACCGAAGTCATAGTATACACCATAGGTATCGTGCATGTTAGGAATATGTACAAGTCCGCAGAAGTCCTTCTCAAGTCCACGATTCCACAGCCAATCCTTTATCTTGGTGCTACCCTGGTTGTAGAAGGTATATGCAAAGTCATAAGGAGTAAGACGCTCTGTTACTGGATTCACAATCTTCTTGTTCAATCCACGAGCCTTCTTAATCTGCATGACAGCATAACCCACGAACGGGTTGAAACACTGTTTGGTGATGAACTTATCCTTGTTCTCAAAGAGTTCAGCAAGGATTGGAGAAGGCTTAGTGAGAATCTTGTCTTCTGGAACAAACAGTGATTCGATAATGCTAGGGTTAGACTTCATAAGCATATGCATATACTTGCGAAGCTCATACCATGTATTATCATTCTTTGCATCCGCAACAAGCTCCTGGTATCCAAGACCGATACCAAGTAGGGTATTGTGAGGTGCAATGAAGAGTCCACTGCTATCAACGTCTGAATCCTGGTTATTCAGACCATAGAGGTGAGAACCCCTCACATACTCGTAGAGGAGTCTACCGTCTTCTCTGATTTTATCGAAATTAGTCTTCATCTTCAAATTTAATTAACTTATCAATGTAATTTCTATCCTCACCCTTAAGGATTGGCATTTCGTAGTCAATAACCCACTTTTCACCTTTCTTGACAACTGCTGTGCCACGTTTCTCTGGAACGGTAAGGTTATTCCAGTTGATGCCGAAATTATCCATTAGCATATCCTGCATCTGGCTTGAGTTCTTTCCATGTAGTTGCCTATATGAGAACTTGGACTGTGCCAGTGAAGAAATAGAGTTACGTGTAGCATCCTGTTGTCTCCAGAGAACACAGTTAGTTACTTCCTCAACAGGAGTGTTGAACACACGTGCATCGAACATTGCTCCTTTGTTAATAGCTTTTTCATAAACAGAGTTTAGCTTATGTGCATTTTCATCAACTTCAACATTGGCGAATGTCCCTAAGAACCATTCAGAATACGCCTTCTCGAATTCCTGGTTGAAATACAGTGTACACATAGAAGCAGCCACAGAACATATCTTCTGAGTACTGTAATCAAACCAAGCATTTGTGTCAAGCGTCTCATAGTCAATCAGAATAAGTGTAATCTCATCCGACTGAGTATAACCAAACACACAACCCTGGATATTCTCGCACAACCTCAGAGTTGTCTGCTGCATTGCTTTCATCATCACCTTATCAAATGGTTTATCGAAACCACGTGTAAAGGTGTGGAATGCCTTACCATCCAGTCTAATGATGACTGGCATACGTCTTACGAGATAAGTCTTAGCTCTGTTCTCGTAGTTATTTTTCATCCTGTCTCCCAGACTATCTCTCTTATTTGCCATTTTTCTTCTTGATTATTAATGTTGAATCACTATAGTTTATCATTATATCTCCAAACCGACTGAGCATTTTTTGTCCAAATAATGGAGAATCATCAGCACTACCACCTTCTGGGTCTGATGTACATTTGACAGAATCTATCCTAATACCAGTCAGTTCCACTGATTTAAGCAGATATTCTACGCACTCATGTTCTTTTCCATCAGCATAGATACATGTTGCTGTCCCTACAGGTTTCTTAGAATCAAGTAACCCCTGGTGTTCTAGGAATAAAACCTCTACTGGTGTTAGGTGTATATCAGCACATCCAGTATCAAGTAAAAAACGCATTTCAACTCCATTAATCTTTGGTCTGATATACATCATATTATTGCTGATTTCAAGTTTTATCTTGATTGTATTCTCAACCTCTGGAGTTGGAATCTCTTGCTCTGGCAATGTGTCATTGACGATACCTATGTTGGTAAGTCCTTCATTAGCTTCCTGTTTAATTCTTTGTAAGCTGAAAGCTTCTGCAACCCTGTTATAAGCAGTATCCTTATATTCGGTAAGTTTCTCTCCAACCCTGTCGATTGCTGCTGGTCCACCAACAACAAACACGAAAGAGATACACACGACTAGTATAAGAACCAGAAGTATCTTAATACTCTTGAATAAACAACCCTTATTTTTCATTGCTAATTATTTTTTTTAATGCATTAACACAGTCGGAATATCTCATGTGACCCTTGGTTACAACCTTTCTATCCTTCAGTGCTCTAAACTCATGATGCCGATATACAGAGCAATGGTTATGGCAAGTCTGCTCTATATATTCTATAACATAACCCTTATATTTATATCTCCTTAACACTCCAGGCTTACTCCAGGGTGTACATTCAAACCAAGGTGCTGTTTTACTTTCCATTGTTAATCATCGCTTTTAGTGATGGTGTTATGTTCTTTATTCCAAACAATACGTTCTCGTATACGGTTGGGTCAATCTCAGTAATTTCACCAGCCAACACACTATTAACAAAGTCTAATGACGGAATTGGTAATCCTTTTGGTTCATATGAGATATTACAATGTCCACCATTAACATTGTCGAGAATACATATATAGTCAATGATAGGTGTGTAGTCTTCATAACCAATACACCTTTGGAAATACCCATCGTTAATTTTGTAGACATGGCCTTCCTTGTAGGTATACTTCTTAAACTCGCTCAAGCTTATATACTTATTTATGCTGCGGATGTAAATATCATTATTCTTCATATCATTTATGATTGTTATGTTTACGAACTTCCTCTATAGTCCACCTTGGGATAAAATATGTTTTATCTGGGCATCTTGAATTCTTCTTGAGGTGGGTGAACCTTTTATCAACCTCATCTGTTTTGCCAGAATTCTCTGCTGCAATGTAAGCTGCCCCACAAGTGTACGTCTCGTAGTCACAGTTTATGGCCAGTTTCCTGTCACAATTCTTGCAGAATGGTTTACGTCCTATCTGAGCCATTGTTATTTAGAATTAATATATATCATTTCGTACCAATCACCGTCTTCAACAATCTCAAAGCCTTCGGATTTATACAGGTGTAATGCCCTGTAGTTACCATGAGCGCAGGACAGGTATATGTTTATCTCACCACACATTTCTTTTATATGCCTCAGCATTTGTCTACCAATACCTTTATTTCGGTTATTTTCATTCCAAATACCAAAACTATGGAGGTATATACCACCTCTAATTTTAGAATAATAAATCGATAATGACCCGATTTTTTTTTTGGTTGACTCCATAATAGCGTATAACGTACCACTTGGCGCAAGTGGTACATCGTATCCACCCTCACATAGCGGAATATAATTACCTTCGAATTTCAAACTTATATCTTCCATTTTTTGTTTATCTTTTTATTTTCTGTTGCAAAGATACACAAAAAAAACGAGATAACCAAATGTTACCCCGTTTTTTAATGTTTTTTAATGGTTGAATTACCAACCAAAATCTTCACAATCCCACCAGTGAGTCTCACCGATAAGCTCCTTGTTCATTGGAGGAGGACAGTTCAGTGGCTGACGAACAGCCTGGCACTTTGTGATAGGTGCGTTACCCTTCTTGCCCATTCCACGAGCGATACAGTCCTCACCAGCTTCTACGAACTTGTCGTATGCAGCGTGGTCGCTCTCGAACTGCCAACGCTTGTCGTAATCCTCGCAACGAGGCTCATCAATCTCAAATGCTGCGCCAAAACGCTTGTTCTCACATGCTGGTGTTCCAGCGATACCCCACTCTGGGGCTGGTGCGCCACAACCACATGGGTTTGGACGTGGTGTCCACTGTGGCTTGCAAGGTTCAGCAGGACGTGGTGTCCATGCTGGCTTGTTGCAACGAGGTGCTGGCTTCTCAAAAACCTGTGAGATAGCCTCACCAATCTTCTCTGCTACGTCACTGAACGTAGGAATACCGATAACAAAAATTTTTGCTTCCATAACTATTAAAGTTTATATTAAGTTTTTTCGTAAACTTGTGATTTACGGTGCAAAGATATATATTTTTTTCCTTAATTCCAAATTTTCTGAGAATTTTTTTTCATTTTTCTATCTTTTTCCACCAAAATGCCTTCCAGAAGGTCTGTTTCCACCTCTATTTATATTATTAGGTACGTGTCTGTGCGTGTGACCTCCTCTGTTAATATCTGGTCTGTGTGTACCTCCTGGGTGTGGTTCGTGATGATAACTTGGCTGGTGAGGTCTATGGCGATAAAAGTCTCTAGGAACTGGTCTATGATGCCTTGGAGGTAATGGTCTTGCATAATGTCTGAAATGCCATCCGTTGTTGTAATAGTAAGGATAGTAGTATAGGTCACGATAGATGTAGTACATGAGTAGACCATCAGTATTATAATATGGAGTTCCGTTTGATACGATAACGGAAATGTCAGCCTCATCGTCAAGCTGAGCGTAGGCTGCTGTCACGCATGATGTCAGACTGAATGACATCACTAATCCAACAATAAATAAAAAAATCTTTTTCATAAGCATACGTGTTTTACAATAACTAGTGCAAAGATATGGAGTTTTTTTTAAAAATACAAGTATTTATAGTATAATTAGGGATTTCCAGATACATTTTAGGGAAAACCATATTTATAATAGGGATTTTACAATATGAAACAGATAATCAGATTAACAGAAAGTGACCTTCACAAGATTGTGAAAGAGGCAGTGAATAAGATACTTAAGGAAGGTGCTTTTGACAAGTATCCTGGCGAAGACCAGATGAATATAGCACTTGATAGTAATATGAACACCCAGGACGATACTGGGTTTGCGCACGCATATGTCATGGGAGACCCTATGGCTGAGAAGATGAAGGGTTCTACTATGCGCCACATGCTACATAACCAAATGGGAAACAGAATAGATAGTCCAGATTTTGATATAAAATAAAAAGGGAGCTTAACTAGCCCCCTTTTTTTTATAGTGTGTCATAACTTTCTTGTAATAATTTCCACTCCTGTTTTTCCAAGCTCCGTAGAAGCCACTGTTCCAGCACTTTATGGCTTTCTCAACATTGTGTTCTGGGTTGAAATGTTCCTGTAGCAGGATAAACATTTCCTTGGATTTCTTAGCATTATATCTATCTCCCTTGGTATAACGCCTGTTAGAATTCCTCTTTTCGAGGATTTGATTGCACTCCTTCACCAAAATTGGTGTAATTTGTAGGATTCCAGCACAGTCTCCGTTAGGATTATGCGCCTTTTGGTTTCCTTCACTTTCTACTGCTATGATGGCATCCATAACAGGATTCCAATCATACGTTGTCTTTTCTTGTGCCATGACACTAATAGGAAGTGCCAACATGCACGATAAAATAATTTTTTTTAGTCTCATCATTTATAAATTTATGTGAGGCTCGTATGCAGTATGCTGCACCGATATGGTGACGATATGTGAGAGCGAGTTACGTCACCGTCTCCTCTTATTAATATTCCTAGAAATCATACTTTGACAGAGTTCCATACTTACTGATTTTGTTATCATACCAGTCTCTTGTAACCTGGCGAAGGAATCCGTCTCTTTCTTTTTCGTTACTTATTATGTTCATAAAATTATTCTCAGAGTTGAGCATGTCTATTACATCGTCGAACCACATGGATGATTCAGTAGGGAGGTGTTTATCGTTCAGTTGAACAAATATACCAACACTCTTCCTAGTACCGTCTGGTGCGGCTTTCTCGATGGATGCTCTCATGAAGTTATCATCCAGAAACTTTTTAACCAATGTTATCTTGTCCCCGTATGACTCATTCACAATTCTTTTCTTTATGCCGTTGAAGGCTTTCTCTGATAGTATAAACGTTTTCATATCAATTCTAACATTATACTATAAATATCAGCTCACTAGCTTTTTATTCAACGGCATCATGTAGAATACAGCTTCTGGTATCCTAAATACCTCAATGAACCCAAGTCTTTCCCAATACCTGTGGCTCTTTAAGTCTATCTCAACACCAGCCCATATGAAGTCGTAGTTCTTGATGAGGAAGTTGATATTGTGAAACAACATCTTCCTATCTAAACCCGTACCTCTAAGTCTCTCATCAATGATGAATGAGTGACCGTTTACTTGTACGAACTGACTGAGATATTCAGCCATATCCTGGTTCAGCAGTCTTATAGGGCTTCCGATTGTTATCGGATATTCACAGAACATCAACAGTCCATATATCTCTCCTGTTTCCTTATCAACCAGCTTTATTGATTCATCCAGTCTAGCTCTTGACTGTAGCAATTGCTGGTAAGCTTCCTCTGCTGAATACATATCGAATGCCTTGGACAATGTATTGCATATTGCCTCTATGTCCTCTGGGCAAGTCTTCCTAATTTCAATTCTTTCTAACAAGTCGTTTTTAGTTAAGTTGTTGTCAACGAGCTTGTTACATAAATCTATCATCATGGCTTGATAAAGATTTACAAGTGCAAAGATACAGAAAAAAAATTAAATAACCAAATTTTTCTGTATAAAAATGCTTATTTTTAACAAAAAGGAGGAGAAAAGCGAATAATCTCCTCCTTAAAAAGTAATAGTACGATAAACAAAATATTTAAAAATTATGAGATTACTTGATTTCAATCTGGTCGTTTAAGCATGACGCACTGAATACGTAGTTTATTGGATATTCATTTGTCAACATGAGGTCTGTAATCTTATCCTCAAGGCTCGTCTGGATAAGTCTGATGATTGGTCTAGCACCGAATTCCTTAGACTTAAGAGCTTCAGCATGAATGCATGTAACTACATCATCAGTATAAGTTATACTATATTCTAAGCTATTTAATCTCTTATTAAACTTATTAATTTCCAATTTAACTATATCCTTAAGATTATCATCTGATAAACTATTGAAGTATACTATTTGGTCCAATCTATTTATAAATTCTGGTGTAAATTTCTTCTTGAGTTCCTTATCAATAATAGACTTCTTATTAGCTTCTTCACTGTTTACAAATCCTACTCCATTTCCAAGCTCTGCTGCCTTTCTAGCACCAATGTTGGATGTCATGAGTACGATGACGTTCTTGAAGTTTACAATCTGTCCAGAGCTGTCTGTAAGTCTACCTTCATCGAACAACTGGAGGAATATGTTATATACTTCCTGGTCAGCCTTCTCAATCTCATCAAGTAGCAATACACAGTGTTGTTTGTGCTTAACCTGTTCTGTCAGTTGTCCACCATTCTCATATCCCACATATCCAGGAGCAGCACCAGTTAGTTTCGCTACTGAGTTTTTCTCTGAATACTCAGACATATCGATTCTGATAAGTGCTTTTTCATCACCGAATATCTCTTCAGCAAGTTTCTTTGCAATGAGTGTTTTACCAGAACCAGTAGGTCCTACCATCAAAATATTGGCAAGTGTCTTGGACTTATCACCAAGTCCTACCTTATTTCTCTTGATAACCCTACAAACACTATCAACAGCCTCATCCTGTCCAATAACGCTCTCCTTAAGAATCTTGTCGATGTTGGCTATCTTGGCTTTCTCACTCACTGACAGTTTGCTTACAGGTATCTTAGTCATTTCAGAAACCACATCAGCAATATTGTCTTCAGTGATTTCTATTGTATCTATCTTTAGTTTCTTAATATCCCTCTTGTAGTCTGCCATATCAGATGCTAGGACGTTTTCCTCGATTGTAAGGGAGTCTATGAGTTCAAAGTCACCGTTGTTAAGAGCATTGTACTTTTCTGCCTCTATTTCCCTCATTCTCTTTTTCGTGTTCTGTATCTCTACTGGTTCTCTCTCCAGAAGTGATGTGCTAGCACCAGCGAGGTCGATAATATCAAACGCTGAGTCTGGAAGGCATCTATCTGTAACGTACCTATCAGCAAGTTCTACAGCTTTCTTAATAGTTTTCTCATCGTATGAAACCCTGTGGAACTGCTCGTAATATCTTTTATTATTCTCAAGTATTTCTATTGATTCTTCAACAGTATTAGGCTCAATAATAATCTTCTGTAATTTTCTTGATATTGATGTATTATTCTCGATAGAGTTCCTGTAGTCCTTGAATGTTGTTGTACCTATAATCTTAAGTTTACCCTCTGACAATGCATTACTAATCATTCCAGAAATATCAGTGTCTTTATCCTTACTTCCATTTTTGAGTACATTGTGCATGTCATCAATGAAAAGGATATATTTATCAGAAGCTTGCAATTCAGTGAATAAACCATTTATTCTCTCTTCAAACATACCTCTGAAGTGTGTTCCACTTACCAATGCCATTATGTTGAGGAGTACGATTTCCTTACCTTCGAGTATGGATGGTACTTTTCCAGCTTCTATGAGACTTGCAAGTCCATATACGATTGCTGTCTTACCACAACCTCCACGACCAACCAATACGGCATTATTTTTCTTTCTCCTAGATAATGTTTTTATGATTTCCTTGATTTCACTCTCTCTTCCAACAATATCATCAATTTCACCGTTTCTAGCCATCTTGTTGATACTGATGGTGTACTTGGATATGAAATCATCTGTTAGACTTGAAACAGGCTTTGCATTAACCTGGCTCTTGAGAGGTATTGCAGCCGATTTTGTTTTCAGACTCTTAGGAGATTTACTTTCTGTTTTATCTTTCTTCGGTACATCACACTTATTCTGTATGAACTCATACTCAAGTCTGAACTTTTCAAACACTTCTGAGTTCTTGAAACCATATTCCTTATTTAATACAGCTAACAGGACATGTTCTGTACCTATTTCTACATTCTTCAACTTATCTCTTTCTTTCTTGGCACATTCAAGAAGCCTAACAAGCTCATCACTGAATTTTATCTCTCCAACCAAACTTACTTGAGGGTTAACATGAGTTTCAATTGCAGACTCATATACTTTCTTAAGTTCCTCAAGATTGTTTGACATGAGACAATTGTCAAGAATAAGATTTGCATGACAGTTCCTTATGTCCAGTATTGACAGAATAAGATACTCTGGAGTCAGTATGTCCGTAGGGAACATGCCAGGAAGTGTGTTAGACATATACTCCAACACATCATTCAATTCTAAAGTGTAAGTGTTATCTTTCTTTCTACTCATAATTTTTCGTATTACATTTAAAATATAATCAACACAGTCTCCAAGACAAGAGATTTTTAATTTTTTTTATCTAAATGCTTGTTTTTTTAAAACTTTTTTTATATCTTTGCATCACCAAAGAATTTTTTATTAACTTAAAATAACACTTTAGTATGAATAATAAGAGAGAATACAATTTCTTCAGAACTGAAGATGGTAAGAAACTAATTGGTTTCGTACCAGAAGGAATTAGGGAACAGTTCAACACTGAGAGCAAGGAGGCACTAAGGATGCTTCTTGTTTTGGGGCATTTAATTGTACTAGACAGTTTGGGTCGTTTGAAAGAACCTATTACAATTAATGGTAATGGTGATAACAGTATCAAAGGTAATATGACTTTTGGTGCTGCTCCAATGAGGAGAGCATTAAACAACCTTATCAAATATGGTCTGGTAGAAATTCTTAGGAGAACTAACAGTGGTAAAGTTTATAGATTGAATCTCAATCCAGAAGATTTAAGGAAGAAACTTGAAGTTGAAATTGGTATACAAGGTAATGAGAGTAAGGAGCAGGAGCTTGATTTCCACGAGTTCGAAACTCCAGTTACTGATACTGAAGAAATTTCAACAATCTCTGATGATGAACCTATAAACAGTGAGGAAATAAACGATTTCCTAGATATGTTTGAAAAGGAAAATGAATCCCTAAAAGAACAACTAGAGGTTGCAAGAAACACTAATGCTAGATTACTCAGTACAATTGAGGAGGAAAGGAAGAAGCTGCATGATTTGGAGACTAGATACGAATCTGTAATTAGCGAGAATAAAGACCTCAAAAATACACTCAGTTCTATAAAGAAGAGAAAGAAATCTTGGGCTGAAAGATTTGGTTTGAGATAATGTATTGGTAATATCTCACTCTAACGCTAGAGTGAGATATTTTTTTGTCAAAAAACTTGTTTTTTTAACATTTTTTTTATATCTTTGCAAAAAATCGTTAACAATATGAAGATTTTTAGTTTTTATTCAAATGATGTTGACAGGGTGTGGTATCAATCTAGCAACATCAAGTACAGTGAATGTATTGACCATGATAATGAGTTGAAAACCCTTACTGTGGTATTCAATAATGGAACTCAATACAGGTATGACAAAGTCGATGTGAGAGATTATCTTCTCTTCAAGAACGACGAATCTCAAGGAAAAGCACTTAACCAGTTTATTAAGACGAAGGGTTATTCTTACGAGAAACTGGATAATGCTGACCTTGCTACTCTGGACGGTGAACTCAGCTTCAGAATGGAAGGTGGGATATTCATTGACTACGATGGGGAAACCCTAAAGATGAGAGATAACATGGATAAAGTTATCTTCGAGAAAAAGACAAAGGTTAACAAGGAGGTATTAAACGATATGTGTGGCTTGCTTGTTGCTGTTGGAAAGGACATTAAACTAACAACTACTAAGGAATTTGACAATGGAGAAACAGGAGATGATTAGACAGTATGAGAGAGCACTTGAAATGTATGGTGTAACAGCTCAGTTTAAGATGCTTGTTGAAGAGATTGGTGAACTCTTCGCTGCACTTGGAAAATTTGACAGAAGACGTGTTGGAGAAAAAGATGTCATAACTGAAATCGCTGATGCCTCCATAATGGTTGAGCAGATGGCTACACTCTTCGGGTATGAAGAGTTCGAAGCAGAAAAGGAATATAAATTACAAAGGTTAAAAGAAAGATTGGATAAGCATGAAAGAGAACAGCATATCTCAGAGACTCAAGGAGATTAATGAGGAAATAAATGCTCTCTACCAGGAGAAGAGAGCACTGGAAATGGAACAGCAAAGATACTGGGAAGAAATGGGTTGGATAGGACCGATAATTGCTAGAGCTGAAGATGTACCTATAGCGTGGATGGCTGACTCGGAAGATAATTTGGATAATAGATTTGGTGCTTATGGGAATATTGATTAGTTCGTTTCCTGGGTGTGGTAAAAGTTACCTAATGAACACTCATGGAAAAAAGGCAAAGATGCTTGACGCATTTACTCCAGAATTGGTTGGCAACAGAGGAGAAGGTGAATACGACTATAATATATGGGTTGATAATATAATGGGTATTGTTGATGACTATGATATAGTGTTTATACCAGTTGCGGAGAGGCTGCTTGAGGTATTAAACAACAGGAAGATTGATTATGATATTTTCTATCCATCCAAAGATAGAAGAAAAGAGTTCCTGGAGAATATGGTTAGGAAGAGAGCCTTAAGAAATGATATTATGATGCTTGACAGAGATTTTGATAAAATTGTTGATAGAATCGATGAGATAGAGGCAGAGAACTGTTACAAGCATAAGATGGAGGAACAGGGTCATTTTATAGGCAATGATGCTGCAATTATGCAGTATATAAATAACATAGACCAAACACAAGGTAACAATGAGTAGAAACCTATCACTGGAGTGGAAGAATCTACACGAAGCGAGGAAAATAATGAAGCAAATGAAGCGTGAAATGCGTGAGTTAGATTCAATGATGGCTATAGCATGGAAAGAAGTGTGTCAGCCAGCAAATAATTAAGTAAAAAAAGTTAATATACATGAATGATGTAGATAAACAGTACCTCCATTTATTGGAAGAAATAATAAGGTTTGGTGACGAGAGGAATACTAGAGCTGGAGAAGTATTATCATTATTCGGTAAGCAACTTAGATTTGACCTACAAGAAGGATTTCCACTTCTTACCACCAAAAAGGTGTTTACAAAAGGTATTATACATGAGTTGTTATGGTTTTTGCAGAGACCATATAATTCTCACGGAAGTATGAATATCGAATATCTTGTTAGAAACGGAGTTCACATCTGGGATGATGATGCCTATAGATGGTTTAAGAGCGAAATTTCGAATAAGCAAGAAGACATAAGGGATATTGTTGTATGTGTTTCGGATGATGAAAAATTCCCATATAAGAAGCCAAGTTATGAATATTGGATTGAAAGGGATTCAAAGATAAAAGACCAAGATTGGCTTAAGAACATAACAAAAGAGGAATTTTTGGAATTGACACTCCAAAAAGTTGAAATAAAATTTGGTTGGGCTTACTCATACAGATTTGGTGATTTAGGACCAGTTTATGGAAAACAATGGAGGTCATTTGGAAATCTAGAAATTGACCAGATACAGAATATAATAGAAACTCTTAAGACCAATCCTTTTGATAGAAGAATATTATGTATAGCTTTTAATCCAGAACAATTGGATGAAATGGCATTACCACCTTGTCACGTAATGTTCCAGTTTTACGCAAGAAAACTGGATATACACGAGAGACTTAAATTGCTTACAGAAATTAATCCAGGGCATACACTTACTCATGATGAACTTGATGAACTTGGTATACCAAAATATGGTTTGAGTTGTATGTGGACCCAGCGTTCGGTGGATTGTTGTGCAGGACTGCCATTTAATATTGCATCTTATGCACTTTTGACTCATATTATTGCCAAACAGGTAAATATGATTCCAGATGAACTTATTGGAAGTCTTGGAGATTGTCATATTTACAAGAACCATATTGATGGGGCTAAAGAACAACTTAGTAGGGTTGGGTATAACAACCTTCCAACGTTGAAAATAAGAGAGGTTGGGTCTTTAGAGGACTTGACAATTGATGATATACAGATATTGAACTACGAGTGTGACCCGCCAATCAAATTCCAATTGAATGTGGGCTAGTGGTTATAAGGAATCTAGGCAATGTTATCAAGGAATCTTACAAGAAGGGACTGGTTGATGAGAAATTGGTAATGGAGGCTGTTGAATCAGCATTCGGTGGTTCTTGTGAGAAGGCATCCAGACGTGAGGATATATATGACCATGTAGACTTTTGGTGGGACAGCCCACGAAAGGGAAGAATTGGTGTAGATGTCAAGGGTGTCAAGAAGAATAACAGGAGGGATAATAGATATGATGACAAGATTCATTGGTTGGAATTACAGAACGTAAACGGTAATCCTGGCTGGTTGTATGGTAAGGCTGAATACATTGCATTCATGACGTTCAGTAAGATACTGTTCGTAAAGCGTCAGAAACTGCTTTCTTTTGCCCTAGAATGCATTAAAGGGAAGGACGTGGTATACGACACACCAGACAATTGTTACGTCCCCTACAAGCGAAAGAAATGGGGAAGGGATGACCTTTCGTTCAAGGTCAATACCAGTGACTTGGAGAATATTGCAGAATTCTGTATTGATTGTGCTTAAGATACTTGGACGCAAGTATGACTGTAATTAAGGTGCTGATTTTTTCAGCACCTTTTTATATTTATAGGAAATATTGTTTTATAATGATAATACACTTAAACGAAGATATATTCCATAAGCTATTCATTGCAGAAGGTAAACTTACGACACAAGCAAAGAATAGAACATACCAGGTATTGAAAAATGGTAATTCTTGGGTTGCATCTGTAATAGATAATCCATGTACTGAGGATGGTATGGATGGTAGTATAACATATTTTGATTGGGTTTATAAAGAAATTACTAGCCACTGGTGTAGGCAAAACATAAAGCTTACTCCAGTTATCGCCAATATTCTTTTTAATGAACTTGGTTTTATGGGAATTAATCCACAAGCTGATAAAATAGCAATGTTTGGTAAAATTGTTCCTTTATTCGAATCAGACCCTAAACTCGGCTCTTTACCTTGGAATGAAGCTATTAAGTATACATATAATGACCTATACAATTATTTTATGCCACAGATAGAGCAAAAAGAACAGGAAACTACTGATAAAATAAATAATGAAACGTATGGTCAAAGCGATTATGATATAATGCATTTAAAAAATTATGAATTGGCAACAAGGTTTTCTGATTATACAGGTGGATATATGGCAGAGGGTCATAAAATATGCTATACAACATCACGAAATACATGGAATAATTTTACAAATAATGGGGAATATAATGTGTATGTGTGCCTTAAGCATGGTTTTGAAAGTGTTAAACCAAAACCAGGAGAAGATGCCCCATTTGATGAATATGGTTTATCTATGATTTTTGTTATTGTTGACACTAAAGGGAAATTAACAACATCTAATGTAAGATGGAATCATGCGTATGTTGAACAATGGAATAGAAATCATAGAAATGAGCCAGCTAGAAAGGTTGATAGTATATTGGATGAATATGAAATTTCTAAAATAATAAATCGTAATTTTAAAGAAACATTTACTGGAAAATATAATTTAGGATTAAAAGAGCTGGAAGAAAAAATAAAAACAGCAGATGATTTTTGGAGTATTAGCGCATATTTTGATTTGGATTTTAATATTGGTAAAGGATTTTATCTTGTTAAATATGATGATAATTTTAATGTAGTTGATTTTAATAACAGAAAATTTGTATTTAAAGATTGGTATGATGAGATTACTTCAATACGTAATGGTATTGTAAACATTACTGATATGGGAGTTAGTATGTTGTTTGATGTGTTCGATTCAAGGGAAATTACTAGACGAGTTACTGGAATAAAATTTGTTAATGTTATGGAATCTGGTGCAGTCGTTATGTATATTAATGATGAATCTAAATTGAAATATCTTTATAATCTTGAAAATGAAATGATTATAAGAAATGAACCATACAAGTCTGTTGAAGCTATATTTAATGGTCTAGCATATGTTAAATGTACAAATGATTTCTATTCTATAATCAATATGGAAACTGGAGAGGCTTTGTGGCACGAATACTATCAGAAGCTGTACTTTGTTGGTAATGATTGGGTGATACTTCAAAACCTTGATAGGCAATACTACATCTTTAACAATAGGACAAGAACACTCTTGAATGAAAACGGATATGACGAAATATGTTATGATAAGAAAAAATTGGCAAACGAACTGTTGTTCGATAAACTAGGCTCAAGATATTCGCCTGGTAGGTATGTACTGGTAAAAATAGGTGGATTATATTATGCCCAGTTTGAGCATGGCGAATTGCGTAGTATATCAAGTCCAGATGTCTGTGGGTATGATGAACATGAAAAGTACGAGGAAATGGCTAAAGAGCTGGATGACTTTATGCATAATGCCCCTTATCCTTTCGGTCATAAGAACTACATGGAGGGACTATATGATTTCTATGTCAACAGAAAAGAAACGGACGGACTTCTTGAGATAGCTGAAGACTACGTAAAAGTCAATGGAAAATCAATCCTGGAGAGAGATAGAATGAACTTCGATGCTTTTGAACCAGAAGAGGAGTTAGATAAACTAACATACAAATATATGGAAGCTGCTAGGATGTTAGCTATTGACTATCATTATGTGTTTGACGAAATGAGGAGTGAAGATGAATATGAGGGCGAACAGCAATAAAGGTATCATAAACTTGATACCTTTTTTTATTGACTGATATTTATAGAGAAATAACTTAATTAATTATATTTTGATATGAAAACTAATATGTTAGACTACATGTACGAGGGTTATGGATATGATATGGACAACCAGCTCCTTTATGTTGATGTTGAGAATTACGAAGAGGCTCTTACAGAGGAATCAAAGATGTCAACTGCTGGTATGGAGACCCTTACCCACCAGGGAATTGTAGGACACGAGCCACAGCTTGAGGTTGAGAAGGCTAGAAAGTATTCAGAAGTTGGACAGTTCATTTCTGAGAATGGTGCTAACTATACAGACCTTAGACAGGGTGTTTGCGCTTGCAATCCTAACGGTTCTACAAATCCATAATTATTTTTTATATTGTTTTGAATGGGAAAGACTATTAGATTTAACGAGAACAGTTTAATAGCATTGAAAAATGAATTAAACGAAATTATGGCTGGCAGTAACGATATTGTCAGCCATAACGACGTTACTGTTAAGTTATATCATGGGACTGACATACTGGCTCTTGTTAACATATTAAAAACAAACAGGGTATGTGCAGGCGAGGGCAGACAGCATGGTGAAACTCATGGTATAAATTGGTTTTCGTTAGAAAATGATGGTAGCTTTAATAGAGGTGCTTGTTTCTCAATAGAAGTACCTAAATCTGACTTGGGTAAAGAATTCCAAGTAATGAATAGTGTTCACGTAACATCAAGAAATTCATGCCTTGATATATCTGGGTATAGTCCTAAGGTGGAATATTTCTGTGGACATACTAGAGAAGGTCTTAATAACTGTTATAGAATACTCACTGAAAAGGGTGAGAGATACCCTATCGAATGGATGAGGGATGAGATTTTCTATAACTGGTGTGAAAGGTCTGGTAACGAAGATACATATATGAGTGTTAGAGACCAGGATTTTGGGGTTATAATGGCTAACGTTCTTGGTGAGGATGCTGTTCGTAGGGAAGGCTTTATTAATGAAGCAGCACCAGAGGTTGACAAATTCTCAATTGGTGCTGAGAGCAGTGACCCTCCTGTTGGTGGAAACTATTATCACGAGGGTACTGTGGAAGAATCATACGGCAACAGGATTGCAAACATCGATATGTCTGAAGTAGGTGAAGTGAAGTGTGATGAATGGACATACGATGAAGAGGAATACCAGGAATGGCTTGCTGACAATGAGATACCAGATACGCCAGAGAATAAGATGGCTTATATAGAAGATTTCAACGTAGAGTTTGAGATAACTTACCTTGATAATCAGACCTACCATACTATGGGTGGAGATTGGGCTTACTATGATGACCTTGAAGAAGTATTCGGAGAGAAAATTGCAAAGAGGATTGAGGCTGATATGCTTAAGTACGGACAGTCTAAGTTCGATACAACTGAATTGTATTCAGACTCGTCCTATGATATAAACAACCCACAGGAGCTTAACGATATTGCCATGAAACTTCTACCTCATGGCGAGTATTTTAAGGACTGTAGAGGGTTCGTATTAAGTAATGGTGTCGTTCTGTATACTGAAGGTGAACACAACGATGTGCAGAGAATACCTGGTATACATGATAAATTTCAGTTTGTTGAACTTGGTAATATAAGAGTGTTAGAGAGGTCAATAGATATTGGTGCAGAACCTACATGGGAACAGGAAAGGGTATTGAGACAAATAGTGTCATCTTATGAAGGTGAGAAGTTCTACGTTGACATATTCCATGATGGAGGAGAAATAAGTGCTTTCTATCCATCAGCAGATTATCGTTATGTACTTGGAGAAATAGATAGATTCTACTCTGAGGGTATAAAGCCACAGGGAGGTTTCGCATATGAGTCAAAAAAGTCTATGAAGACGATTAATGAAATATCAAAGGCAAGTAACAAAGAGATATATTCTGAAGCATTCAAGAGTTGGTTCGGAGACTGGGAAAATGTAGATGCTGATGACTTTTGGTACAATGAGGATGTTAGTAAAGTTGTTGACGAAAATAGGATGCCTGGAATTGTCAAACATGGAACACCAAACAAGTTTGATACATTTGACAGTAAGATGATAGGCACAAGTACTGACCCAGGATGGTTAGGAACTGGCTTTTATTTCTATGGTGATAATGATATATATGCTGGGCAGTATGCTGGAAGAAATGGTGTTGTGATGGAGTGCTATTTAAATATAAGAAATCCATATATAGCAACGGGAGAAGACATGGATAAATTGTCTGAGGCTAATTCAAAGGAAGCATCAGATGAATTTAGGGAATATCTTGAATCAGAGGGATATGATGGAGTGTATTATAATGGAGACTTAAATGAGGAATGGGTTGCTTTCTATCCAGAACAAATTAAGAAAGTTGGTTCTTTTGTAGTTAATGAGAATCTTGAACCAGAAGTTTCCTCATCAGAGGTTGACCTGTCTTCATTCAAGAAACGTGACACCCTCCCTCCTAAGATATGGAAGGATGAGGAAACACTAAATTCTAGAGTTAGGTTAAAATTACTTGACATTGCTGATGATTTCTGGGAGTTTGTAAATCTCACCTGGGTTGAACCTAAGGGTATAATAATTACTGGCTCTATATGTAATTTCAATTGGTCTAAGTTCTCTGACATTGACCTTCATCTTATAGTAGATTTTAATGAAATTGACAGTAAGACTGAATTTGTTAGACAATATCTAGACTCGAAGAAGAATGAGTGGAACAATGAACATGAGGGGCTTAAGATAATGGGTTTCCCTGTTGAGTTGTATGTGCAGAATATTGGAGAGAATCCAGAGGCTGGGGGAATATATGACCTTGAGGAAAATGTGTGGATTAGAAAGCCTAACCCACATAGTATAAAGAATATTGGCCTTAATAAGTTCAATATAAAGGATAAGGCGGCTGAGATAATGACAATTATTGATGATATGTGTGATGCATTATCATCAACTAATGATGAATATGAAGTAAGTAAGATTGGTGAGGATGCTCATTACCTATGGGATAAGGTAAAGGATTTAAGAAAGAAGAGCCTCACAAAGCGTGGAGAAAACGGTGCGGGAAATATAGTGTATAAGGTACTTAGAAGAACTGGTTACCTTGATAAACTATTTAAGTTATTCTCAGCGTCATATGATAAGTCAAACTCTATAACAGAATCTAAAGAACCACTAAATGAGTTTCTTGATAATAACTATGGTATGCCATTGTACAAATATTTCCAATGGGCTGAGAAAGCTTCAGACAGAGATAAAGTAGAAGATTTAATTCGTCATTGCCCATATATACTTGAGAAATTTTCTGAAGATGTGTCTGGATACTATGATGATATTGATGAACTTTGTGATGAACTTAGTAGTGATTATAATTTGGCATATGATGATGATTTTCTGAATAAACTTATAAATGCTTTAGAAAGGAATAAATTATTTAACAAATTGCTTGATAATGCACATAACTATGTTCATTATTCAGACCTTCCATCATGGATGATAATGGATTTCATCAGATTGGTTAAAAATGAATGGTGTATACATTTCACAAGTAATGCATATAGTGTTGCACAGAAAGGTTTCACTGGTGGGACACCAGATGTTGAAGATTTAGCATATACTAGTTTTGGTAAACAGAAGCTTTATCCTGGATATGATTTTGCCTTCCTAATTGGTGACAGAAGTGTGGATTTTAATGGTTATGGTAACGAAGCTGTAATATTTAGAGCAAGCGGTGTATTATTAAGGCATCATGGTGATGAACAAGACCAAGTTGTATTCTGGGGTCCAAGCATAAAAGAAATGATATCCATAGAGAAAGAACAATATTCTCATTATTGGAATATAATAGGGGCAAATGGAGAAGTTTTAAAAACTGGAAAACCTAGTGAACTTGCATATTGGGCAACAGAGAATCTTCCACAATATAGAAATCAGATAGTGGCTGGAAAAAGTGGGTTTAAACCTTGGGGATTCAGCAGACCGAAGTTTGATAATGAATTCATTAAACACCCATTTAAAAACGAATCCATTAAAAAATATTTAACACTCATCAAGGAGGAATTCGCAATGGATGGTTCATCTGAAGGTAATCCTTATGAGAAGAGGTGGAAAGCTGAAAGAGAAGCTTTGAAAAACTTTGTTGCCAACTATGGTAAACTGATGCAGTCGAAAGAAGACAATAAGCAGGGTAGATTGTATAAGGTTTATTATGATGAAACAATGTCTAATCTTATAGGATACAATTATTGCATCTGTGTGCAGTGGGATGAATTAACAATGAAACCTAAGAGTACGGTCTATATTAGAGCACTTGATAAGTTTACTCCATTTATAAGGAGAAATTTGCAATATGATGATAGAGGCTTCGATAATCAAAGGGGTACTTATGACGATATAAGACCATAAATTACTGATTTTTTACTAATACGAAATATTTATATTTAAAATAAGTTGAAAAATTAATATATTAATTATGAATAAAGTAAACACTAACGACACTCTTAACAGAATGAAGTCATTAATGAATTACGGACTTCAGACTGAGAGTAAAAAAGCACCATACAGTGCGGTTGAGTACCAGAGGGTTGGTGCTGATGGAAAGGTTTATGGTATTGTACGTGAGGGTACTAAGTATTACATAAAGTCTGCTCCTAACAAGCAAAACCTTATCAAAGAAGACTTTAGCTACATTGGTGGTTTTAGAAACAGAAAGGACAATGAGTACACCAGCTATGCTAATGCTCAGAAAAACTTTGACATGAAGATGATGTCTCTTAAGGAGGCTTACAACAATCCTACCTTCAATGTTGAGTCTTGGGACTTGAACAAAAAGGAAATGGTTGTTACTGAGGCTTCTGATAAGATGAAGGGTGAGATTCTTCGTGAGCGTCAGATTATGAAGAATGCCATGAATATCATGGAGAAGAAAGGCGCAATCTGCTGCGACGGACAGGAAGGTTTTAAGGATAATATCAAGAAAGAAACCCCAAAGACTGGAGATGCAAAGGATGCACCAGACGGATTCACTGAAGAACCAGCAGAGGAGTTCAAGGCTAAGGAGAATATCAAGGAAGAAGAGGTTCTTGGTTGGAACAGAAAGAGTCCAGACTATATGGACAAGTCTCATGGAACTGAAATCGGTGATAGCGCACCATTCGATGATGCTGAGGCACGTAACATCGATGACCAGGATAAGAAGGTAACTAAGACTGGCGAAATGAAGAACGGTGTTGTTGAGAATCATGGTACTTCAATGCACGATACAGATGACCAGAACAAGCCAGCTGTAGGTGTTGGTGAAGGTCCTTCAGATGATAACAACAAGCCTTTCGATGATGAGAAGGGTAAACAGATTGACGAGGCTATTGACGGTATCGAAGGAGACGTTGATGATGTTGAAGGCGAGGGAGAACCTGTAGGTGATGAGCCAATGGGTGATGACCTTGGTGGGGACGAGCCAATTGGTGATGACCTTGGTGCAGAAGGTGACGAGCTTGGTGACGATATGGGTGATGACCTTGGAGACGAGGGTGACGAATTTGGTGATGACGAATTCGGTGGTGAGGATGACCTTGAACAGCGTATCAGTGCAATGGAGGACATTCTTTCACAGATTGCTTCAAAGCTTGGAATCGAGACTCCAGCAGTGGACGCTGATGCATATGGTGATGATGAACTTTTCGATGGAGAGGGTGATGACCTTGGTGGTGATGAACTTGGTGCAGAAGGTGACGAATTTGGTGATGATAAATTCGGTGGTGATGACCTTGGCGGTGAGGGAGAAGTAGAACCAGAAGATGACATCGAGGACGGACTTGACAGAGAGTGCGGAATGAATCCTGGTGCAGGTATGACTTACGAGTCAAGAAACAACGAGGGAATCCAGATTTTCGAGACAGCAGCTTATAGGAGAGCTATGGGCAAGCAGAGAATGAATGAAGAGGGTATGACCCCTTTTAAGGACGCTGGTCGTGTTCCACAGGGAAACATGAACAAGCTTGATGACTTCGGAAAGCACCCAGCATATCAGAAGGTTGTTATGGACCTTCCTCCAAAGGATATGAAGGAGTTCCCAGGCAACTACGATATGAATGATGATTCTGTTAAGAATGATACACCTTATGGTGAGAAGATTGGTGATGGCGCACCATTTGAGATTGACCCAGAGGCAATCGACAATGCAATCGCTGAAGCTTTCGACCGTTTAAAAAAAAAATCTAACGGAAAGTAATAGACCAACAAAATTAAGAATACCTAACAGTGCACCACTTGGAGGTGACATGGATGGCATGGGTGGTTTAGATAATGCTCCAATGCCTCCAGTGGACGCTGACCCAGGTATGCCTATGGATGGAGAAACACCTCCACCCCCACCTCCAGCTCCAGAAACAGACCCAATTGCAGGAGGACCTGATGATGACCCGCTTGCAGGAGACCCAAACGCATTGAGTGCAGGAGACCCAAATGCAGCAGGTGGAGATATTTCACAGAAGTATCAACAATTGTCACCAGACCAGCAGAAAGCAGCTGACAAGTATGTTGACAGTATGCTTAACACTGAGTCAATTGATAGGATAAGGAGAGCCATAGACGAGACTTTTTCAACCATACTGGATGATACCCAGGAAGGTACTGAAAGACCTCAGAAAGAGCTTGGGAGTGATGTTAAAGGTAATTTAAATAATCCATATACACCTGGAATATAAAATAAAAAGGGGATACTGCTTGCAGTGTCCCTTTTTCATTGTCTTATATATTTATATTAAAATTAATCTTATGAAAGTATACGTTAAAAAAGATAAGATGTTGAAGCTTCTTGGCGAAGGTAAGGTATTTTCCAAGAAGGATTTGGTATTAAAGGAATCTGGGGTCAGTGGTTTTGAGAGGAGTGCTGCAAATGTAAGTGCTGCTGCACGTGATGCTGCAACAAAACTGGCTGCAAACGGAAACCTAACTGATGTTACTGGTAGTGCAGATGATATTACATTAGGAAATGGTAATTCAGCAAATGGTGTGTCACAAGACCCTGTTATAACAACAGACGTTAAGAGTCCACAGTCAATACAGCAAACGCAGAACATACTGAACAGAATGAATCCTACAGAAAAGTCTAACCTTGATGTTAAGTTCGTTGACGGAACAAAACAGAGAAACGGTGCAATGGAGAACTCATCGGTTGCTTCAAAGAAAACTATGGATGAAATGAGGGAGAACTCAATACCATTTACAAAGTCAGAGCTTACAGAATTTTTGAAAAGTATTTAATGAAGAAGATATACATAAGAGAGGGACAATTGAGTAAACAACTTCTTTTACCAGATTTCTTGTTTAAGGCGGTAAAAGACCATCAGACTTCACTTGGGGACAATCCAGCGTTTCCAGGTGAGGATGATTATCCTTTTGATTATGTCATATTGAAAGAGAGATACAACGATGTATGCCTCGCAATGAAGGATGTTGGTATAGAGATTACTGACACTGACAGTCTTACTTCTTTACTAAGTTCACTTGTCACAAGGTGCAAGGAACTGGAGAAACCTGTTAGGGATTCACTAGAGAAGATATGCGAGAATGCAGTAAATAAGATGTTTGCCATTCCAGAGGGTGCTATTAACCTAAAGTGTAAACTTGTGGATAAGGTTAAGTTCAAGACATCCATAGGGGTTACACCAGAGGATTCCAATGAGACGAAGTATCAGTTTAAGGATATTGATGAAAAGGAACTCTCCAAGAAGGCTATAGCTAAGAGAAGATTTATTAACTCACTTATCATGGGTGCTTCAAAGGGTTATTCTTCAAGCAAACTATTCTACGAATCTGACATTGCGAAGATTAACCAGGAACTTCCACAATTATATGACCAAATTATGACAATCAATGAATACCTCTTGTTTACAACTCAAGAAGTATTGGAAGACGAAAACCCTAAGCAGGGGTCATATGTAGAGGTACACCTTGGTACTAATGGAGGTAAATCAAACATAGAAGCGCAGGGTGTCATATTCCCATTGTTACTACATGATACTGTAAAGGGATTATTTGAACTTTTCTCTGTATATGGACTCCCAAAAGATAAACAGAAAGCTCAATACGTAATAAGAAAGTCTGACTTCATACTTGCAGAACCTTGGGATATGAGGCTTGGCGTGAAAATGTGGGATATGATATTTGGAGGTATTGGTGATAGTAACATTGTACCTTACGTATTCATGGAATTAATATCACTACCTGGTGATGAGTTTAATATAGCCATGAGGGAGATACTTTCTGGAACACAGAAGGGAGAACAGATTATGAAAGATATGCTTGAGAAAGCAACATATAATTCTGGATACCAAGAGTTTAAGAACAGGATTAATGTAAGAAATGTAGATAAATCAGTAATTGCAGATAGTTACTTTACAGCAGCGGAGCTTGATGGTTTCGAGCTTGACGGTGATGAAAATGATGATGATGTAATTACAGAAGAACCAGAGTAGCCAAATTGGTTACTCTTTTTTTGTCCTAATATTTATATATGAAATTTGATATTTTTTAATGTTAATGCTATATTTATTAAAATTTAAAAAGTTACAATTATGATATACGACAGACAGGAAATGGCCATAGATTATGCAACTTGTTACGCTGACAAGTCCAGAATCACATTCATAGAGAAATATTTTAGTACATTCAATGCTATAAAGGGTAAGAAAACACAGTTTCACTGTTTTCCAAGACAGAGAGCGTTCTTGAAAGCCCTTTCGGAGAATAGAAATGTAGTAGCTGTTAAGCCAAGACAGTGTGGTATCACAACCCTATCAAGTGCTTGGGCAGCAGCCCAGTGTGCATTTGCCCCAAAGGATGCGCCAGAAACAATCCTGTGTATCGCAAACAAACTTGAGCAGGCACAGGAAATTATTATCAAGGTTAGGGATTTTCTTGAACAAGTACCAAGGTGGTATTGGGGTGACGAATATTTTTCTCCAGACCCTAATTCCGATAAAAACATCACATCAATTTTCTTGAAAGATGCAAAGGGTGAGTTGAAACTGTTTAACGGTTGCAGGGTTATAGCACGTGCATCAGGTCCTAATGCATCTCGTGGTATCTCGGCTGTATCTGTATTGATTCTTGACGAGGCTGCATTCATTGAAGAAGGTGTGGCTGCATTTACCACAGCTGCTGCTACAATGGCTTCTAACCCTAATTCTAAGACCGTCATGGTGTCAACGCCTAACGGTAAGGATGAGTTGTACTACAACACCTATAGACAGGCTCTGAGCCACGAAAACAACTTTGTGGCTGTACAGTTCCGTTGGTATCAAGACCCACGTTTCAACAAGTATCTCGTATGGAAGAAGAAAAACGAGGAGACTGGAGAATGGATGTTTGACCAAGACCCTATTGTTGACCATGAGGGAAGTGTAAAGTACGACGAGGAAAGATGGGCTAGGCTTGAACATGATGGTTGGAAACCAGATGCACCTTGGTACGACGAAATGTGCAAACAGTTCAACAATGATTCAATGAAGATTGCACAGGAGCTTGATGTATCATTCATGGGTTCTAACGATAACGTTATTGCACCAGAGTTTATTGAAATGCAGGAAAAGCTTAACGTTAGAGAACCACTTGAAGATTTCAAAGACCCACTCGTAGAAGAAACTTGGTTCTGGAAGCTTCCTATTGAAGGACACAGGTACATATGCGCTGTTGACCCTTCGAGGGGTACAGCAGCCGATAGAACAGCCATAGAGGTCATTGATATGGATGGTAGAGATGAGAATGGAATACCAATCATAGAACAGGTCGCTGAATATGTAGGAAAGAAACTTGGTGATGACATTGGTGCAATAGCATACCAGTATGCTACCATGTATAATGATGCATTCGTTGTTGTAGATGCCACTGGTGGACAGGGTGATGCTGCAATAATAACCATGCTTCAGATGGGTTATAAGAACATGTACTATGAGGATATGAACCAGAAGACATATATGTTGCAAAGGGCAACAAAGATATATGATAGTTATACAGATAAACTTCCTGGTTTCCATTTCCAGGGTAACAGATACCCTGTATTAGCTAACTTTGCTGGACTGGTTAGAAACAATGAGTTTAAGATAAGGTCAGCAAGGGTTATCAATGAGCTTGATACATGGATATTCAAGGGAGATAATGCTAGAATGGACCACATGGACGGTGCTCACGATGACACCATAACATCACTTGCTATGGGACTTTTCGTTATGCAATACTCATTCAACAGGTTGCAGAGCACTATAAAGAAGGATAAAGCAATACTTAACGCATATATGATGACAAACTCATTTAAGGTTAAAAAACCTCAGATGGGAAATGGAAGGGATATGTCACCTGGTATTGGTTTACCATTTTATAAACAGGATAAGATGAAGAACTCATATAGCAGTACACAATATGGAAACTGTATGTGGTTATTTGGTGGCGTAAAGTAATATTTATAGTTATGAAAATAATAAGTATAAAAGAGAGTCAATTTGATAGGTGTCTGGTTTTGGAAACTTGGACAAACAAAAATGGTGAACTAAAAAATCACCTCAAGAACATTGCTCATATGGATGATAAAACATTGAAGACATTAGCAAACGTATTTCCTACTTACTATCTGGATTATCTGTTACACATAAGCCCTAATACTGAGGACGAGGACTATTATTATGAGTTGGTTGATGTCGCTGATAATAATTCAGAATATTCAATGTCATATTATATAGAGAAGTTAAATTTACCAATAGATAAACGTTTTGGGTACTATGTAAAAAATAAAATAAACAGATGGCCAAGGAGGTATCGTGATGATTCTAGAATTTATCATACATATGCAGAGATTCCAGATAACGTTACGTTGAACTATAAGAAGCCATTCATAAACAAAGTGTTAATTCACAATTGTTACAATGATGGGGATGCTGAAAGTATCTTGCTGAATGGGTTTAAGTATGGGCAGTATTTAAATAATCTAGCTTGGACTTATGGTAATAAAAATAATGGTAATTATGGATTTGCATATGAATTTAATGACTACGCAGAAAATTATGGTAAATATCCGAACTATGGAGTGGAGGGTGTTGTTTTTGTTGGCAGTGGCGTTATGGTAACCCATCATGGCGATAGAAAAAATAATGAACAATTTTCACCAAATGAATGTATTTTTGATATAAATTCAGTCTCTAGTTTTGTTTGTAGATTTAAGATTTCTCACGGATATTGCGAAATATATAATACTAACAACAAATTAGTTTTCAAAAAAGATAACTATACTGTGCCTAAAATGTTAGAATGGATTTCAAATAACCTTATAAAATATTAAACTATTTATAAAAACATAGAGAAAATTATATTTTAATAATAAAACAATATAATAATGGCTAAAAAAAGAAATACAGTATTTCAAGCTTTGGATAAAGCCATCACTGGTAACTGGAAATCTCCAGCAGAGCCTATAGTGCCACACGTAAACACGTATGACTTGAGTGGTTCTGATAATAAGATTCTCTATAGAACCAATGATAAGGAAGACTACTTACAGAAGAAGCTTGAACTTCAACAGGATAAGTTTCTTAAGGAAAGATGGGTTAAGGCTAATGTAAACCTATCGGTTTCTGCATATGCTGGTTTGAACAATATAAAGTTGATGTACCGTGATGCTGACTTGATGGATGCATTCCCAGAAATAGGTGCAGCTCTTGATATTGTATCTGAGGAGAGCACCATTGTGAACGATAAGGGAATGGTGGTTAATGTCTACTCGAAATCGGACAGAATCAGAAGTATACTTGAGGACTTATTCGTAAACAGGCTTAATATACAACTTACAGGACAAATGATTATCCGTGCAATGTGTAAGTACGGAAACCAGTTCATGCTCCTTGACATCGACCACAAGAATGGTGTAAAGGGATGGAAGCAGATGCCAGTATTCAATGTTGAGAGACTTGAAAACGGTATATTGAATCCTTATGGTGCTGGTATGTCAATAGCTGTTAACGGTGCTGACATCAAGGATTCTGATATGTCAACACAATTTATATGGATTGATGACAACCAAGCGCAAATACCATTCCGTGACTGGCAGGTTGCGCACTTCAGACTACTTACTAACTCGCTTTATTTACCTTATGGTGTAAGTTATCTGAATGCAGCACGTAGGCACTGGAGAATGCTCTCGCTCATGGAGGACATGATGCTTATCTATCGTCTTGAGCGTTCAATTGAAAGACGTGTATATAAGATATTCGTTGGTGCTATTGATGATGCTGACGTTCCAGCTTACATTGAGCAGATAGCAAATGAGTTTAAGAGAACGCCAATCATCGACCCAATAACAGGACAGGTTGACCTTAGGAAGAACATATTGTCAGTTGACCAGGATATCTTCATCCCAGTTCGTGATGAGAATGCTCCTACCCCAATTGATACACTTTCAGCAGCACAGAATATGACAGCATTGGATGACATCAAGTTCGTGCAGAACAAGGTGCTTACAGCCCTTAGAATACCTAGGTCATTCTTGAATTTCGATGAGGCAACTGGCGAAGGTAAGAACCTTGCACTTATGGATATAAGGTTTACAAGAACAGTTAACAGGATACAGCAGGCATTCTTGATGGAACTTACAAAGGTTGCAACCATACATCTATTTTTGCTTGGATTTGATGATGAATTAACTAATTTCACATTATCAATGAATAATCCATCAACACAGGCAGAGCAGCTTGAGATTGAGAATATGCAGAAGAAGATTGATGCTGTCAGAGACGCTGTTTCAGACCCTGGTAACGGTCTTCCAGTTATGTCACAGACACGTGCGTTGAAGCAGATTATGAAGTGGTCTGACAAGGAAATTAAAGAGAATCTTGAAGAGATTCGTCTTGAGAAGGGCATCTCTGCTGAACTTGAGAAGACAGCACAGATTATCAAGAAGACTGGTATCTTCGATACTGTTGATAGAATTTACGGAGAACCTGGTGCTGAATACATGGATGACCAGCAAGGAGGTATGCCTGGACAAGGCGGTGCTGGAGGCATGGGCGGTGGAGGTAGCATGGGAGCACCACCACCTCCTCCAACTGATTTCGGAAGTGAAATGGATGGTCTTGGAACTCCTGGTGCAGATGAAAATGGAGACATCAACGGACAGGAAGGGTCAATGCCTACTGGAGAAATGGGTCCTGACCAAACAGGGCAGACACTTGAAGGTATTGACAGGAAGAAGAAGGTTATCAGTGAACAGTCAAACCTTTTCGAACAGTATCTCTCATCACTTACAGGACATACAAGTTCACCAAAGGAGACGAAGTACGAAAGAGCTAAGGTGTATGACAGCAACTCACTACTGATAAATGAGGAGTTTGACAAGATGATTAATGCCCTCGGAAAATTTGTTGAGGATGATGATATTTATAAAGAAAATGAATAACGATGAATACCAGTAAATATAATGAAGAGTTTTCAAACTATATCAGTATAATGAAGGAAGCTCTTGAGAGGGAGAATTTCGACGCATATGATGCAGCTAAAAAGATGCTTGATGAGTCTATAGATGAGCGCAGACATGAAAAGGAACTTGAGGCTGAGCTTGATACTACTAACTTTGGTATCCTACATCACATATTTGAGGAGAGATTACCAGAGCTGTTTAAGACTAATAAAAAGGTTGTAAAGGATGTTATGAACCTTATAAGGGAGGATAGAAATCTTTCAAGTGAATTTAGTTTCTATAATGCAATAAAACAGTACAAGGGTAAAATCACTGAGGTACTAGACTCATCCATGTTCGCAGCAAAGCTTACTGAGGCTATATTCAATGACCTTGACAAAGATAGTGTGATTAAGTCAAATGCAAAGCTTAGGAAGATAATGAAAGAAAATAATATTATTCCTACAGACTTCATCGATGACGAGTTAAGGAAACTTTACGAATGTGGTCATGTGCTACTAACAAAGAAACGTGGTATAGGAAACATAGGTCTTATAGCTGAGAGTGCTAAGAGTGTGTGCGAATACATGGATAGACACAAGGATGATATACTTAGAGAAGATGTTAATCCAGAACAACTCATTGAGAATTTTGAGAACAAGTTAAGGGATACACTTACAGAGTCAGAAATGGCTTTTGTACAGGAAATCACTGACTGGAGAAGTCCTATCGCTGAACAGAGAAAGGAGAAACTTTTCAACAAGTTCAAGAACGAGTGTATAAGTAAAATCAATGAAATGCTCAGTGAAGATGCTGGAAACGTTGAACTTGAGTCACTTAAGAAACAGATTGAGGAACAGAAGTTTAATAAAGAATCTATTGTCAAGGACATTGCAAAACTCCTAGAAATAAGAGACATATTGTTAGATAAGTAAATAAATAATGCAGTCAGCGATGGCTGCATTTTTTTTGTATATTCCCCATTGTTTTTTCAACTTTTTTTGTTATATTTTATATGTAAAAAAAAAATCTAATGAAAAGGTTGAAAAAAGAATATAGTTTAGATGTATGTAATCATATTGTCCTAAAGTACGGTACTGTAAATAGGGACAACCCACAGGTAATATACGTTTCTGGAAAGTGTTGGGTATCTCCGAAAGACGAAAGAGATTATAGCAAGACAATTTCCGACATAGAGAAAAATATGAAAAAAAATATAAATAATTTGCTAATGGATGGAGTTAATTTCGATAAGAAATTTATATTGGACTTTGATATAAATGTAGATGGTTTAGCACCATCCAGGAAGAGGTTTCTTTCGTTTGATTTTTATCTAAGACAAAATGAAAAAAACAAGAAAGATTTATCTTTACTTAAACCATTGTTGAGTGGAAAAGTCAGTACAATATCAAATAACCTGGTGTATTTGTTTAGGGAAAACAGCTTTACAATAGAAAAGCGTAAGTAGTGTGATATTTATTATTAAAAAAGAGTATGAGTAAGACAATAAAAATATCAGAAGACAGATTTAACAAGGCACTTAGGAAAATTGTAGCAGAGGAATTCGAAGGTGCTGATAACAATTACGAGCCATTCAAGTCACAGATTGAAGACCATGATGAGGGTATTGTAGGAGAGCCTACAGACCCTACCGTATATGATAAAAACCAGGGAATACCAGGAAACGTTTAATTATGAATATAGTTAGAATTACAGAAGCGGATTTACATGCCATTGTCAGACAGGTTGTGAATGAAGCATTGGGTAGCACTATTCAAATTCAACTTATTAATGGTTATTTTTACCCAGTAGATTCATTAAGTAAAAACATACTTTATAATGAATATGGCTTAAGTAAAATACCAAAAGATAAATTTGATGCCTTATCCCCAAGGTTTGTTCATGATGGTTATAAACTAGCTGTTACTGGTTATACTCCAGCAAAAAAAGAAATTAATAATCCAAGAGGTTATCCAATAGGAGGTGAGCCACACCAAGCAAAAAACCCTTGCGTAAAATGTGGGTATAATGGTATGTGTGATTCAGACGAATGTGGAAAGAAACTTTTTAGATTATACAATAAAAAAGCGAAGCACTGAGCTTCGCTTTTCTTATTTAATCCCTACCATAAAGTTCTACGCTTGCTGCCTGTGCCTTTTTGAGGCATATTATAGCCTGCATCACATTGTCTTTTACAATTTGTTCTGTTGAACTTGGTGATGGACTTGCAAATGGAATCCATCCACTTACAGTTAATTCAGTTAAGGCATCTATAATGTGTTGAAGTTGCCTTGTACTTGACCCTTCTTTTAATACTCTCTTTACAGATTCACTTACAATGTTACGAAGGTCATCCTGTGTTAGTTGTATTGGTTGTTTATTCATGAGTTCAATATATTTTTAATCTTATTTATTTTCTCATTCAATGCTGGCTTTACATCGTTTGATGTGTTAGCTTCTACGTATTGCTGTAGCTCTTCTGGTTCTCCTATCCATGCACCTGGTGTTGATGGGTCTGATACAACGTCCCAGCATATAAGTTCGAAGTCTTCTCCTACGATATATTGTCCTAATTTTTGCTCAACAGAGCCAACACCTCTTGAGGATACACCAATTTTAATTCCGTTTAGAAGCAGGTTTGCCATCTGGTCTCCACGTGTTGATACAATACCGTATTTTCTAAATCCGTATGATGTATTAATCATACACTTTCCGACAAGTGTTCTACCCTCCCAGTGAAGTTCTGTTATATTGATTGCGATTCTGTCTAGGTCTATTGTTGATTCTGCTGGGTGGTTAAGTTCACCTATTGCGTTACTGTTAACAATTTTCTTTTGATAAAGTTCAACCTGTTTCTTAAGTACATTCTCTGGGTATATTCTACCGTTTGCGTTCTTAATACCGAACTTCTGGAATACAGCATCAACAATAAATGGATGTGGTACGTGCCATTCCCCATCAATACCCTCTGTAATACTCTGAGGGTTCTTAATGTACATGTATCCATCCCTCTCTATGAGGATACCATGACCTGTCTTACCTTCCTTTATTATTTCAAGTTCCTTTTTCATTACTAGTAATTTTTTATTATAAATATTTCGCACTCTCCAAATATTTATATAATAGACATATAATCACAGGTATGGAATATGACTGTAAATCAACATTTTTTGAGTGGTTTACAAAGTTTTTTTGTATTTGTGGTATATTTATATTTAAAATAATAACGTATTTAAACTATTTTCTATGAACGGAAAGATTAGAAGCAAAGTAGTAAGGGAATCTTTATTGGATTACAATACACTCGCAAATTCTTTGAAGGAAAATACGGAGAGCGCAGTCAAGACTCTTCTTGATGAGGCTGTGCGTGATACATATGCCAAGTTGTTATCTGAGGGTATCGACGATAACGAGGAGGAGTACAAAGAAGATGAAGTGGAAGATACACAAGATTCTGGTATTTCAAACGATGCTGAGGACGATGCAATATCTACTGAAGTAGTAGACGATGCTGACGCTGGTATGGAATCCGACAATGTTGATGATGCAGCAGCTGAAAGTGGCGACACCGAAGGTGGTGCAGAACCAGCAGAGGAAGGTGAAGGTGATGAATGGGCAGAGTTTGATAAGTATAAAGTATCAGACGATGAGTATGACTTCTCTAATGCGGAAGACGAGGAAATCGTAAAGGTTTACAAACTAATGAAGAACGATGACCAGATTCTAGTCCACAAGGATGATGATAAGGTTAAAATTCAAGACAACGAAACTGGAGCTGAATACCTAATCGACCTTGGTGGTGACGATGAGGCAGCTGGTGTAGCTGCTGTTGAACCAGGAGCAGAAGGGGCAGACGATTTCGGAGCTGAGGGCGACGATATGGGTGCTGCTGATGATTTCGGTGCAGAAGATGATTTAGAAAATAACATTGATGACGATATGAACGAATCAACAGAAAGAATGTTTGAGCTTGTACTGGAGTATGACTCAAATGTAGGATACACTGACAATTATCAGAAGAAAGACGTAATGACAAACCCAGGCATGTCAGAGCCAGGTAAGAATGTAAACGACTGGGATGCTGGTGTACCAAAGGGCGATGCAAAGCCTTGGTCTGGCTATCCAGGTAAGAAAAATAAAGCAGACAAGCCATTCAATGATGGTAAGGGTAAGCAGGTAGAAGAGGAAACTGAAGGTGGCGAGGAACTTGCAGAGGGTGCAGTAAACGAGCTTAAGACAAATGCTGAGCACGCTGCAAACAACGGTAGCACTTCAAGAACCGACGGTCCTAACAACCCACGTAGACGTACTGGACGTAGTTTCCATACAGCTCAGAAGGGACAGGAAAAGGGTACTGGTGACAATGCTTACACAGCTGGTGATGGCAACGTTACTGTAACAACAGATGTTAAGGTTGAAAACATTATGAAGAGGGTTAACAAGACACTTAAGGAGAACAAGGAACTTAAGGATACTCTTACAACCGTAATGACATCACTTAAGGAAGCTGCTGTAACTAATCATAATCTTGCACAGATTATCAAGCTTATCTCTGAGAACTCTACCACACAGGATGAGAAGAAGGAAATCATTGGAAGGTTTGCTAAGGAGGCTAAGACTATTGAAGCTTCAAAGGGTTTGTATGAGTCTATTAGCCAGGACTTGAAAAAGTCACACAAGATGAATATCACTGAGGATAAGAACCTTACAGTTGAGAGTTCAAAGAAAATCAACGAGACTCCAATTTACAAGTCGCAGGACATCATGGAATCTCTTGACCTTATGCACAGAATGATGAAATAATATAACTTTTTAAGTTTTGTGTATATTTATAATAAAAAATAACTTAAGTTAAAACTTCATTTATTTATATGAAAGAATTTTTATCTAGTGGCGTAGTTGGTAATATTGAGTACAACGCCCAGAAACAGATACGTGAGAGCATTCAGAACCGTTGGGACCAGCTCGGATTTACTGAGGGTCTTCCAGAGGGTATCAAGGAGAATGTTGCTACGTTGTATGAGAATGAGGCTAAGCACTTGATTTATGAGGCTACAGCTTCTGACAATAGCGGTTCATTCGAGACTGTGGTATTCCCTATCATCCGTAGGGTATTCAGCAGACTTCTTGCTAATGACATCGTTTCAGTACAGGCTATGAACCTTCCTGTAGGTAAGTTGTTCTTCATCCTCCCTGTTACTTCAGAGAGAGAGTGGGAGCTTCCAGCAGAGATGACTGGCGACACTGAGCCTGGTGATATTGTAGACGGAACAACTGGTCGTCACCTTGGTCTTATGGGTTATGACAGAGTTAACCGTAACAAGGAAGGACGTGTTGAGCCACGTTACTATCTCCCAGACGAGACAATCAATGAGCTTCAGAATGCATGGTACATCCCAGTTCTTAGCGACGAGGATACCTATGACACATTCGACGCTGCTAAGGAAGCTGCTATCGCAGCTGGTCTTAATCCAACAGCTATTCGTAGAGTAGGACCAGAGGTTACTCAGTACTTCCAGAAGAGTCTTTACGACTTGTTCTACAATGACTTCTTGTATGACAACTCAAAGGGTAAGGTTACTATTAAGGTTGGTGAGGCTATCCCAGTATTCTTGACCCCTGGTGGTGTTCGTCCATTCGGTGCTGACAACTTGAATCAGTACTTCCAGAGTGGATTCGACGGAACTATCCGTAACGTCATCCTTGAGATTGATGGTTTCTCTTCATTCAACGCTTCTAAGTTGACTGGTCCTGACGGAAACGAAATGGACACTGAAGAGTTCCTTGCTTCATTGAAGGTTATCACACAGAAGGCTATTGCAGCTCAGAACGCTCCTGGTTCAGAGGACGTTAAGACTTCTGCTTTCAGAAAGTTTGAGTCTGTTCCATTCAGAGTAGTTACTCAGAAGTATGGTAAGGGTATCGTAGAGTACGGTGCTGCTTGCGACGCAGAGGGTAAGATGTATATCGAGCTTGACCTTGCTAAGCCAGTTATCCAGCAGGCTGGAACAATCGATGGCTACATCGGTGTTGCTGCTTCAGAGCTTGACGCTGCAATTGTTAAGAGTGGAAGCACTATTGACTACGAGGCAACTAAGGAGAATATCAAGTCTTTGTTCAAGATTGCTTGGGCACAGTATGATTCTCTTGAGCTTGAGACTGAAATCGGTGAGGTTTCATTCAAGTTGGATTCAGTAACTGTATCAGTTGTAGAGAGAAAGCTTCGTGCTACCTGGTCTCCAGAGCTTGCACAGGACGTTTCTGCATTCCACAACATCGACGCAGAGGCTGAGTTGACAGCTATCCTTTCAGAGCAGATTGCTGCTGAGATTGACCGTGAGATTCTTCGTGACCTTCGTAAGGGTGCACCTTGGCAGGCACGTTGGGATGTCAATGGTTGGAGAAGAATGGCTGCATTCTCTACAAACTACACTCAGAAGGACTGGAATCAAGAGTTGATGACTAAGATTAACCAGATTTCTGCACAGATTCACAAGTCTACACTTCGTGGTGGTGCTAACTTCATCGTAGTATCTTCAGAGATTAGCGCATTGTTCGATAACTTGGAGTTCTTCCACGTATCAGATGCTTCAGCAGAGAGCGACCAGTACAACATGGGTATTGAGAAGATTGGTTCACTTAGTGGACGTTACACTGTTTATCGTGACCCATATTCTCCACACTGGTCAATTATCATTGGTCACAAGGGTAAGTCACTTCTTGATACTGGTTATATCTATGCACCATATGTACCAATGCAGTTGACTCCTACAATGTACAACCCATTCAACTTTGCACCAGTAAAGGGTATCATGACTCGTTACGCTAAGAAGATGGTTAACAACCGTTACTATGGACACGTTCGTGTTGACGGTCTTGTACACTGGTCAATCAATGAGTTCAGATAAATCACTGACTGAAAAAATTTCACTCTATATAAAAAACCTTGGGTACGAGTTACCCAGGGTTTTTTTGTTGTAAATAAAATATTTATAATAAAATTATATATATTATGCCAAGTAAAAGTAAATCACAACAGAGATTCTTCGGTATGGTTGATGCCTATAAGAAAGGCGAGTTGAAGAATCCAAGTAATAAGATAAAGAAAGCAGCAAATGGAATGTCCATGAAAGATGTTAAGGACTTTGCTGAGACAAAGCATGATGGTTTACCAGAAACAGTAGAAAATACCATTAAATCTAATTTATCAGACAAAGCTATAAAGTTAACAGAAAATGAATTGCATACTCTTGTGAAAGAATCTGTAATGATAATACTAAACGAGGCTTATAATGATATGAATTTTAATAATGACGTTAACGACGATGAACTTAGTGATGAATTAGAGGCTGTTGGCGCAATAGGAGAAGCTACACCAGAGGAAATAAAAGGTTGGGAAGAAGACCTTTGGATTAATGTTAATAAAACATTACAGAACGCTAATTATCTCTTCAATAAGACAAGGGATGAAAAATATGCTAAGATTGCTGAAATAATTGGAAATTCATTAGAACTTTTTCCAGAAGATGCAGAGAACATATATATGGGAATAGATTATGACCCAAATGCTGGTTATGGTGGATAAAATTGATAACATAATAAGAGAAAGTATAAATTCAGTTCTTGAAGGTTTGGATTTGGACCCAGTATACGGTACAGTTAGTATGAATGCGGACCATCAGAATTATGTGGACACAAATGATGCTTGGAGTCCACAGCCTTATTATTCTACAATTAATGGTCATAGAGTCATATCATTGTTTAGGAATAAGTGGGAGCATAACCCACTCATATGGGCATTGAAAAATAAAAAATGGAAATTTAAAAACCCACGTTATGATATAATGTTTCTTCTTAGGAGGTTAGTAGCAGTCACTAAAGAATTGCATGAAAATTTTGATGTTATCATCACAACACCATCATCTAGTAATCTTAATAATGAATTGCTAAGTAGAGTTGAGAAACTGATACCACATTCTAAGTCATATAAAAATTTCTTTGTAAAGTATAGTGCAAAAGAAGTATATGATAATTTACCGAATGCATATAAAAAAGAACTTAATGTATATTTTCAAAAAATGCAAGAGGTTAATAATGGGATATTCTCATACAAATACATTCCACCAAATTTTAGGAATAAAATTGGTGAAACCATGCATACAAACGGAGAATTAAAACTATCCAAAGAAATCAACGGAAAACAAATATTAATACTTGACGATACTGTAACTACTGGAAAAACGTTATCTGATTCGGCAAAGGCTCTTATGGCTACATTTGCTCCAGCAAGCATTACATTCTTTACGATAATGATACCACAAGATATTGATTCTTGATTTTTATACTAAAATAACTAATTATTTAAAATAGCACAGAAAAAGTTATATTTTATATGCAATACTTTTATATAAAACAGGGTAGTACACTGCCAACGCTTAGGATGGAACTTATTGAGGATGGAAGACACGATTTCAACAAGTTTCATGAGTGTATACAGGCTGCTGACATAACTTTTACAATGGTTAACATTGATACCAACATCACGAAGGTTGCTAAGAATAAGGCATATATCAAACTTCGTGAACATGATGACTGTACTGAGCAGTATGTCATCTGTTACGACTGGAAAGAGCGTGACACCAAGGAGGCTGGAAGTTATAAGGGAGTATTTGAGATAACCTTCAGCGGGAAAATAAAAAACGATTCCTATACATATCCAAACGGTATATTGAACATGCCGATTCGTGAGGAATTGATGATTACAATTTTACCTAAATAACTATGTTTAGTTTTGATGTAAAACCATATAGAACAAAGTCTGGTGGTATAACCAACCTCATATTGGTTACTGGTGATGCTACTGATTCCACAATCGAATATAAGGATGAAATGAAGAAGTTCGGTGCTAAGTGGATTGGAGCACTCAGAACATGGGGATGGTGGGGGTCTCAAGACCCAGCCAAGAACAAAACCATTATTGATACGATGGTTAGACCAGCTGTAGAGTTTCTTTTGTCGAAGGAAAAAAACCCAGGTAATGATGAAACGAGAAATGTGGTAAGTATTCTTGACAAGATTTTACAAGCTCTAAGTACTGAGAATACTGAGGCTGAGGAAATGGCTAATACAAATGTCTATATGACAAAGGCTCAGATTACAGAGAAAATATACACATTTAAATCAAAGCTTGTAAATACCGTAAGTAGTGAAGAGTTTAAGAGACTTATTATGCCTATCATGAAGGCTAGGAAGGCTCAAGGATACAGGTATTCATTTTCTAATGTAATCCTTATCTGGTGTCAAGACCCAGAGGCTACAATGGTTAAGAATAAAACAGACTGGTTAAAGGCTAACAGGAGAATTAAGCCTAATGCCCCAGCAATCGGATTATTCATTAAGACTGGAGGAAGCAGAAGATTTAAAGGAAGAGAGGAGAGAGCACGTGCTAAGGCAGAGTGGTTGAGAGATAACGGTTTTCAGTCAGAGGCAGAACTTTCAGTTGGAGACAAGGAGAGACTGAGACATTATCTTGATTCAACTGACGATAGTACAATATCATTCAAGCTTGGTTTCTATTTTTACGATGTTAGATTTACAGAACAGATTGAAGGTACTGAGGATGTTGTTGGTGACGGTAAGGCAGAAGTTCCTTGGTTCAATGATAGTGGTAATGAAACAATGGCTGTTAAGGAGAAAATCGAATGTGTTCTTGAGGTTGTAAGGGATTCTGGAGTTAATGTATCATCAACACCTAATCTTGGAGGTGCTCTAGGCGTATCTAAGAGTGGTTCTATAGAGGTTCTTGATAAAGCTAAACTCAACTCAAATTTCTTGATGACAATTACCCATGAGTTTGCACATGAATTACTTCATCAAAAGTATTTACATGATAACAACCCAGAGTTTGGACAATTCTATTTCGGAAGACCAGAGGGTAAAGGGTTTGTTGAACAACAGGCAGAGCTTACAGCATGGATAGTTTGTAATTTCTACGGATATGATATAAAGGAGGCAATTAACTATGCGGCAATATGGGGTATGAATGAAAAGAATGCTGTACATGCATTCGATACTGTTGCAAAGGTAGCTGACTTTATTATTAATAAAACTAATGAGAAAATTAAACAAAGAAGAGAAACAATGGTTGAGAATAAAGAACGTCTTAACGAGGTTAATTACACTGGACGTGATATTGCCGCAATGCTTGGAAAGGAAGCACTTGCTGTTTATGATAGGGGAATACAACAGCAACAGGAAGAAGAGGCTGGAATGCAAGAGGCAATGGAGAGCTTCAAGAAAATGGTAAATAAAATCAACGAATGCGATAAGAAGAGATTACAGGACGTTCTTGATTAAATTAATTGATAAATGTTATGGTAGAACCAATTTTTAAACCAGGTGATTATATTATTAATAGGTCAGCTGATGATATGGCTATAATCGATAAAGTTACGAAAAAGAATTATTATCATTTTAAGGTTTACTATGGTGGTATGTTCAATGAGTTTAAGAATGTAGAGGATAAGAGCTACGATTTGCAAGTGAATTACCAGAAATTCTTTGACCTGTGTAATGAGGAGGAAAAGAAAAATTTAGATGAGTTGATAAAAAATAGGGGGAAGTGAGTAACTTCCCTTTATTTTTTGATTCAGAATGGATATTTATAGTAAATTACGTAATTAAAATATTTAATAAAAATTATGGCTAAAAAATTTATAAGACATTTAGAGTTCTATGGTTTCCCAGACCAGAACACCTATGTTAGTGACATAAACGGCTGCTGTAACGTAGATTTGTCAGAAATCATCAAGAAAAACAAGGAGCAGGATGAGGAAATCCAGGACCTTAGCGATGAAAAAGCCAACCAGAAAGACCTCTTAGAGCTTTCTGGAACAGTTGAGTCGATGATTGAGGTGCAATCTGAAATCAACCAGGAGTTTGCTGAGACTATCAGTGGACATACACAAAGGCTTGATGATATTACTGATAAAGTAAACGAGATTAGTGACGCTGTTAACGATGCAATCTGTGGAATACAGAACCTGGGAGATAAAGTTGATGACGTTGTTGTAGACATTACTGAATTAAGTGGTAAGGTAGAGACCTTTAGTGCTAATACTCAAGATGCTATTACAGAGATACATGAAGAGCTTGATGAGAAGCTTGATAAGACTGAGGCTGAAGAAACATATGCTAAGAAGAGTGATGTTTACACCAAGGAAGAGACCGATGCAAAAATAGCTGAAGAACTTGAATCTTATGCAACAAAAGAGTGGGTTGAAGACAATTTCTTAACTCAAGAACAGGGCGATGCAAGATATGCTAGAAAGGAAACTGTTGATGCACTTAACGATAGAGTTAACAGTGCTATAACAGACCTTAATACAAAGATATATACGCTGAGTGGAAATGTTGCTGAATTCTCTGCTACGACCAACAACAGAATGGGTGTACTTGAAACCAACTTCGAGACTCTTAGAGGCGAGGTTAACAGGAAGATTAATACTTTAAGTGCAACCGTTGAAGCACAGGATGCTAGAATTTCTCAAAATGCTGATAATATTGATGCACTTGAGGATGAAATGGCTAGAAAGGCTAACCAGGCTGACCTTGAGGTTCTTGAAAATACTGTATCCAACCTTGCTGACCTTGTTGATACTAAGGTAAGTAAGACAGAGTTTGAGACTTACAAGAGTCATATTGTAAACGAGCTTAATAATCTTGATGATAAAAAAGCTGACAAGAGAGACCTTGAGGATACAAACGATAGAATTGATGAGCTTGAGGAAAAACTTAACCAGGAGAAGGAAGATAGGGCATCTGGTGACACATATATCCTTAACGTAATCAGTGGCATCAATGAGACAATTACTGAAATAAAGGAAGATGGTGAGGAATATGAGCAGAGAATTACCAACCTTGAGGATGGTTTGGCACAGGAAATTGCTGACAGGCAACAGGCAGACCTTGACCTCATCGGAGCTGAAACAGACCCAATTGAATATGATACAATATGGGGTGCAAAGAATTTCTCAAAGAATCAGAGAAGACTTGCTGTAAACGAGGCTAATGATTACACTAACCAGGAAATTTCTGGACTTAGGGGTGAAATGAATGCTCAGTTTAACCAAGTTGAACAGGAAATGTCCGCTAAAGCTTCAATTGAGTATGTTGATAACACGAAGAACGAACTTAAAGCAGAGCTTGAAGAAGAGATTGATGATGCTGTACAGGAAGAGGAAAACAGAGCTACACTTGTTGAAGGAAACTTGTTAAATAGAATCATACAGAATACTTCTGCAATCAGTGAAAACGATGATGATATTGACCTTCTTGCAAACAGACTTAATGCGATAACAGCATGGGATGGTACTAATCCAGATGAATACGTTAACACTGGAAATGGTGTATTGGATGTACTTCATAGGGAGTTCCACCAGCTTATTGACATATTAACACAAAAAGGTATATTGCCATAACAAAATAAAAGAGGTAGACCGAAATCTACCTCTTTTTTTTAGTTTATCATAAGAACATTTTTAATTGCTAGTTTATTTTCAACGTCATCCAACGTTTCTCCGAATCTGAAAAATATTCTTCCTTCCTCTGGATATTCGTCATAATCATCGACGTTTTCCCAGGCTAGGGCAATAATACCGTCAGTACAGTCCTGGAAACCGAAACAACATGAGTTTTGTATCAAATCTAGCTTAATTTTCATTTTAACGATATGAATTTCAGTTATAAACTTCTCATACGGCATAAGGTTGTTGACTAGACATGATGGTTTATACTCGAAGTTCTCTCCCCAAAACTCATCAATATTGGCTGTAAAAATAAACTCATATCTATAATATCCATCAGTTTCCTCTCCTATAAGCCTTATGAAACCAAGTCTAACATCTTCCTCTTCTTCGTTACTTAAGCTCAGAGAGTGGTTTAAATTCTCCATAATTCAATTTATCCTTAACTTTCTTAGAAGCCTCAAACTTAGTCATCTTAGACTTCATTAAATTCTTATATTCACCAATCTTCTTCAAGAAAGCTTCACTTTCAGCAAGCTTGTCAATAGGTGTTTCAGAAACAATGTCAAGTATCTGTTGTTCCTTCTCAGTTACACCATCCTGGAACTCTATCTCCTTGTCCCTCTTACCACCGTATGTAACGATTTCTTTATTATTCTCAAGAATATCCTTGGTGGTTTCATTTGTTGGCTCGTTTTTTTCATTCCAAGCCATCTTAAAATCTTTTTCAGCTTCTGCCTTCAACTCCTCCATAATAGCTGAAGTTTTACCGTCTGGCTTAAACGTTATAGGATGTTTCTTGAAATCATCAGACTCAAGAGTGTCAATTATCTTCTTAGACTCATCAGCATTTATAACCATTTTATTAGCTTCACATCTAATTTCATCGAGCCTGGTTTTGTCTTTATCCTGTGCCTCCTTAATGGCTTCCTTTATCTCTCGTCCTACTGAGTTTGCAGTTCCACTGTCTCCACGAAGCTGTCTAATCTTCTGGGCAATACCATATGACTTGTCAATGAGTTCTCTGTCAAGTTTTCTTTCAGCTTCTCTATCAAGAACACTTGCTCCTTCCAAAAATACCCTAGGTTCTTTCTTAGATATTATTTTCATACCAGTAACCTCTCCGTTTTCAAGGTCTAGGCATATAAAGCTGTCCTTATCAGCATCAAGTACAATCTTTACAATTTTGGATTCATCAAAATTAATATTCATAATCTCTTGTTTTTATAAAGTTATTTAGCAAGTACCTTTATATTCCCACTCATTCCGTGTCATATCGTACTGCATATTTTTATATTTTTTCTTTTGCTCTTTTTTTAATGTTTTGAGTTCTTTTATAGCATCACGATATTTCTTGCTATCTTCAGACCACAACTTCCTAAGATTCCAGTAAAGAGAACATAATCTCCAGAGTCTTACTGGATTAAGATAGAATATAAATTTACGGAATTTATATTTAAACGACTGCTCATCAGTACCCTTAAGTTCATATCCGTTAATAAACTGTTCCCTACTGATGCTATCTATATATTCAACTCTGTATTTAGCCATACCGAATGCTGCTTTTGAAAGTACCTGGAACATTCTTTTCTCCTGCTGGATTCTCGACATTGGTTTATGAATCACTTCCTCGAAAGCTTCAAAAGTATCAAAGTTCTTACGTTTACCTTCTCTAATCTCGGTTGCTTCCATAAACATGCCTTTAAGGAACTCATAATCTCTTGGTAATGATTTTATTTCCCAATAACTTAAAAGCCCTTTAACACCATTGTTGTAAATCTGTTTGTCTATTGCCATATTATTTATTTTTTTCGCTAACAATTATATTATCGATAATCTCCTGTTTACCCCTTACTTTATCAAACATTTCTTTATAAAAAGTATCGGAAAATACTTGATAATAAATAGTTACATCATTTTTTTGGTTTAACCTATGTATCCTATCTTCTGCTTGTAAGTTATCACCACTAACCCAACTGAAACTATTGAATATGGCAACCCTGGATGCTACAAGGGTGAGACCTACACCAGCTGACTGTATATTTCCGATGAATACTTTTATATCTGGATTATTCTGAAACCCCTCTACAGACTTATCTTTTCTCTTTGCTAGCATCTTACCATTATGCACTACGCAGATGTCCTTGAAGGCTTCCTTGATGGTATTCAGCTCCTCATCAAATGAACAGAAAATGACCACCTTATGACCAAGGTCGATACACTTCTGTGCAAGGTCTATAGTTCTACTTGTCATAGCATTTGCTAGCCACTGCCTCATCATGATACCTTCAACAATTTTCCTATGTTTCTCAAGTTCATGTGATGGTACTGTAGCCTTACTATTTTCACGTATGTATTCTTCCCATACTCTTGAATAACTTTCCCTTTCCTTTGACGTGAGATTATAGTTAAGAACCTTCACAGTTTTTTTCTTAAGTTCAAGGTCATTTTTATCTCTTCTAAGATAGAATGGTTTTATTATCTCCTGCAACTCATCCAAATTGGAAGCACCATCAGTTATCCATATCTTCTTGCATTTTTTATCAAGTATTTCATCTAATTCTTTCTTTTCATCATCATCAAGCTCATACCAGTTCTTTTTACCAACCTTTCCACAATATATTAGACAGTGTGCATCACGCTCTTTCCTATTGTAGAAGAATCTACCGTCGCAATACCTTTCAACATAATATTTCCAGTCATCAGCAACAGCAGCACCAATGATTTTAAGTATGTTGTAGAAGTTAATTGGTCTATTGGTTATTGGAGTACCAGATAACTCATATATGCCTTTAGGATTAGACCTTTTAACCAGGTCAGACATAATCTTGTAGAATCCACTGGTTGTATTAGACAGTCTGTGCGCTTCATCGATAATCATGAGGTCAAATCTTGACTGATATAGCTGGCTGTTTTCCATTGCCTCAGCTATTATATTTTTTTTCTTTGATACTCTCTCTTTTTCTTTGGTCACTCTGGTAATGATATCACCTTCAAGTTCCAATGAAGTCTGTTTTACAGTTTCCATAGGAATCTCGTAGAAATTCTTTAGGATATCATAGTTTATTATCGTAAACCTATTTTCCTTCCAATTTCTACCCTCCACTATTGTTATATCATCTTCATCAACGTACTGCATGAGTTCCTTCTTCCATGTAAGTTTCACTGAAGCAGGACAAACGATGAGAACTTTCTGATATTTGTCCTCAAGTGC
>Ga0310691_10000397_pt1 | contig 85533 bp, 57 predicted proteins | sample 176DNAGHGlowgp2_FD_203887 | JGI IMG/M metagenome (GOLD analysis project Ga0310691, IMG submission 203887) | Sheep rumen microbial communities from Palmerston North, Manawatu-Wanganui, New Zealand - 1766 DNA GHGlow gp2 (v2) (version 2) | ecosystem: Host-associated > Mammals > Digestive system >...
TGTATCGCTTGCGGGCATCCATAATGTCGCCCAGGTCTTTGTATTCCTTGGTCAGCTTGACGAAACGCTGCTGGTCGGCTATCACCTCGGGGTCGGTAATCAGGGTCGACACCTCCTCGAAGCGAGCTTCCAACCCGTCTAATTTCTGTAAAATGCTGTTCGTTGTCTCTGCCATTATTTCTTCTTTCCTTTTTGTCTGCAAAGGTACGAATTAATTTGCAACTAAGCCAACGTTTTTAGAAGATATTCCTTATTAAATCATAAAATATGATGGTTAAGCACCTTACTCTCCAAACTTAAGGCAGTGACATCTGTAACCGTTACCATACAAAAAACTAATCAGCCCCGAAATAAGCCTGCAGCTCTGAAGTAGCAGCACCTTCGTGGTTGGGCAGGTCGCGGATAATCTGTCCGTGCTCTAACAGTGCTATGCGTGTAGAGATGTCTACTGTGTGTTGCAGGTTATGGCTTGAAATGAGAATGGTGGCACCTGTTTGCTGGGCATAGTCGCTAAGCAAGTGCTTGAGCACCAGTTGGCTGGTGGGGTCCAGAAAGTTGAACGGCTCGTCCAGTATCACAGTCTGGGGCTGGCGCAGCAGTGCCGATATGATGCCCACCTTCATCTTGTTGCCGGCCGACAGGTTGCGGATGAGTTTTTTCTGTCTGAACACCTCGCCATTGGCAAAGCGCTCAAACTGTAAGAGTCGCTCGTCAATCGTCTGCTGGCTGATACCCGACACTTTGCCCAGAAAGGCAAAATATTCCTCGGGGGTGAGGAAGTCAATGAGGAAGCCCTCGTCGATGTAGGCACCCACGTGCTGTTTCCACTCCTCGCTGTCTGCCGGGTTGATGGCGATGGTTTCATTCCCAGGAATCATAGGGGCGGCTTCTTGATTCGCTTCCCCGTGATTTTGTTGTTGGGTTGTGTTGAAGAAGTAGGTAACGCTGCCCTCGTCGGCCTTCAGCAGGTCGAGCAACAGTCGGAACAGCGTTGTCTTGCCCGCTCCGTTGTTTCCCACCAGTCCCAGAATGTCACCGTCGTTAATAGTAAACGACGGGATGTTGCAGGCACATGTCTCTCCAAACTGTTTCTTCAGTTCTCTAATTTCTATCATTGCTTTTTATTCCTAATCGTTACTCCTTTATTGCTGATATAGTGCTGCAAAGGTACAAAATTAGTGTCGATAAAACAAGAGAAACCCCTTTTTTGTTCAGCAAACTCGGCGACTTTGGTTTGCAAACTCGACGACTTTGGTTGGCAAACTCGGCGACTTTGGTCGACAAACTCGGCGACTTTGGTCAGAAAAGAAAACGTTCCCGCCATGTCATAAAGGCTTGGCGGGAACAATAACTATATTGGGTTAGGACATTACACCGGTCAATTACACCAGTCCGCGTCCATGGCACTGCTTGAACTTCTTGCCAGAGCCGCAGGGACAGGGATCGTTACGTCCGGGAAGCCGGTCCTTGATGATGGGCGTGCGAGGCTGCTGGGCACGGGTGTCCTGGGCGGCAGCGGCAGCCTGATTGGGATCTGTCATCTGCTCTTGTGTCAGGTTCTGCTTCGACTCCGTGTACTGCTGGCGCTGGGTGTGCTGCTCGGGCGCGGCCTCCTGCACCTGCTGCATCTCGGGAATCTGGGCACGCATCAGGATGCTGACAGAACGGTTGTTCATGTCGTTCACCATGTTGTCGAACAGCTTGACACTCTCCAGTTTGAAAATGAGCAGCGGGTCTTTCTGCTCGTAGCTGGCATTCTGTACTGAGTGTTTCAGCTCGTCAAGCTCGCGCAGGTTCACTTTCCAGGCATCGTCGATGATGTGCAGCAGTATCTGCTTTTCAAACTCCTTGACCACCGACTTGCACTCCGTGTCGTAGGCTTCCTTCAGGTTGCAGGCAATGTTGTACATCTTGCGTCCATCCGTCAGGGGCACGACAATGCGCTCGTACATGGCACCTTGCGTCTCGTACACCTGCTTGATGACGGGCATAGCCACCTCCTGCACGCGCTCCATCTTGCGCTTGAAGTTGCCCATAGCCACCTGGAATACCTCCTCACACAGCGTCTCGTGGTTCTTGTTGATGAATTCTTCGTTAGAAAATGGGCACTCCATGGCGAATACCTTGATGAACTGTTCCTTGCAACCCTCGTAGTCCTGCGTCTCAATGATGTTGACTACGCGGTCCCAGATGGTGTTTGAGATGTCCATACCAATGCGCTCACCCATCAGTGCGTGGCGACGTTTCGAGTAGACGACGGTACGCTGCTTGTTCATCACGTCATCGTATTCCAGCAGACGCTTACGGATACCGAAGTTATTTTCCTCGACTTTCTTCTGGGCACGCTCTACTTGCTTAGTAATCATCGAGCTCTCAAGCACTTCGCCTTCCTTGAAACCCAATTTGTCCATAACCGTGGCAATGCGCTCAGAACCGAAAAGACGCATGAGTTTGTCCTCCAAAGAGATGAAGAACAATGAAGAACCGGGGTCGCCCTGACGGCCGGCACGACCACGCAACTGGCGGTCCACACGGCGTGACTCATGGCGCTCGGTGCCGATGATGGCCAGACCGCCGGCAGCCTTCACCTCGGGTGACAGCTTGATATCGGTACCACGACCAGCCATGTTCGTAGCGATGGTTACGGCACCCTTGCCGTTGGTCGACTGACCGGCCAGTGCCACGATGTCTGCTTCTTTCTGGTGCAGCTTGGCGTTCAGCACTTGATGAGGGATGCCCTCTCGCTTGCCCGTTTCCGGGTTGACATACATGTCGAGCATACGGCTCAGCAATTCGGAAATTTCCACAGAGGTAGTACCTATCAGTGTGGGGCGCCCGCTGTTGCGCAGACGTACCACTTCCTCGATGACGGCGCGGTACTTCTCGCGGGCTGTCTTGTAGATACGGTCGTCCATATCGTCGCGAATGACAGGACGGTTGGTGGGAATCTCTACCACGTCGAGCTTGTAGATGTCCCAGAACTCGCCAGCCTCTGTCGAAGCAGTACCCGTCATACCGGCCAGCTTGTGGTACATGCGGAAGTAGTTCTGCAGGGTAATGGTGGCAAAGGTCTGGGTAGCTGCCTCCACCTTGACGTGCTCCTTGGCCTCGACTGCTTGGTGCAAACCGTCACTCCAGCGGCGGCCTTCCATGATACGGCCTGTCTGCTCGTCGACAATCTTTACCTCACCGTCAATCACTACGTACTCATCGTCCTTGTTGAACATGCAGTAGGCTTTCAGCAACTGCTGCAAGGTGTGCACACGCTCCGACTGTACGGCATAGTGCTGTAGCTTTTCGTCCTTCTGGTTGACGCGTTCTTCGTCGCTGAGGGTTGTGTCACCCTCGATGGCCGACAGCTCGGAAGCAATGTCGGGCAACACGAAGAGGTCCTTGTCGTTCACCTGGTTCGCCAGCCATGCCGTGCCCTTGTCCGTCAGGTCGCATGAGTTCAGCTTTTCGTCTACTACGAAATAGAGTGGCTCTACAACCTCGGGCATACGGCGGTTGTTGTTTTCCATGTAGACCTCCTCGGTCTTCAGCATACCGCTCTTGATGCCTTCTTCGGAAAGGAACTTGATGAGCGGCTTGTTCTTGGGCATGGATTTATGGGAGCGGTAGAGGGCCAGGAAACCTTCTTCCTCCATTTTCTTGTCGTTCTTCTCACGTCCTTCGGCAATCTTCTGCTTGGCTTCGGCCAGATACTGGGTGGCCAACTGACGCTGTACACCTACGAGTTTCTCCACTAAAGGTTGGTACTCTTCGAACATCTGGTCGTCGCCCTTAGGCACAGGACCACTGATAATGAGTGGAGTACGGGCATCGTCAATGAGCACGGAGTCCACCTCGTCGACGATAGCATAGTTGTGGGCACGCTGTACGAGGTCAGCTGGCGATATGGCCATGTTGTCGCGCAGATAGTCGAAACCGAACTCGTTGTTCGTTCCGAAGGTGATGTCTGCCTGATAAGCCTTGCGGCGTTCAGGTGAGTTAGGTTGGTGCTTGTCAATGCAGTCGACGCTGAGACCGTGGAACATATAGAGCGGTCCCATCCATTCGGAGTCACGCTTGGCCAGATAGTCGTTCACCGTAACCACGTGGACGCCGTTGCCTGTCAACGCATTTAGGAATACGGGAAGGGTTGCCACCAGCGTCTTACCTTCACCCGTAGCCATCTCAGCTATCTTTCCCTGGTGCAGTACGACGCCACCGAAGAGCTGCACGTCGTAGTGCACCATCTCCCACTTCAGGTCGTTACCACCAGCAGTCCAGTGGTTATGATAAATGGCCTTGTCGCCATCAATGGTGATAAAGTCCTTGCGGGGGTCGGCAGCCAGTTCACGGTCGAAGTCTGTAGCGGTGACGATGGTCTCTTCGTTTTCGGCAAAACGACGTGCCGTATCCTTGACGATAGCGAACACCTCGGGCATCACTTCGTTGAGGGCATCCTCATAGATGTCGAGCACTTCCTTCTCCAGCTTGTCAATCTGTGCGAAGATGTCGGCACGCTCGTCAATGGGCGTGTCCTCAATGGTGGCTTTCAGCTTCTCTATTTCTGCCTTCTGTTCGTTGGCAGACGACTGTACTTGCTGCTGCAACTGCTTGGTGCGCTGGCGCAACTCGTCGTTCGAGAGATTCTGCATCTCAGGGTAGACAGCCTTTACCTTCTCCACGAAAGGACGGATGAGCTTGTTGTCGCGCGAGGCCTTGTCGCCAAACAGCGAGCGTAAAATCTTGTTGAAATTCATCTTGATGATTTATAATTATACTAATTGTTATTTCAATATTATACCTCTATTAATATAAAACGGGTGCAAAATTACGAAGTTTTTTCCGTAATCTCGCATAAAAGTCGGATTATTTGGTCTTTTTTCTTGTTATAGCTTCCTTTTTTGCTCTATCCTCTTTTGTCTTTAGATAAGCGGCTCGGCCACGCACGCATTGGGAGCTCGGATGTGAATGGCACGTGTCACAGTAGGTGCAATGCGGTCTGCAGTGACAGGTGTGGTGATGCGTTGTGGCTTTAAATTTGTCCCGAAAAATATAATGGGGAATGGGGTGTTTCCAATGCGTGACGTCGTACTGCTGTTGGTCTCTTCGTTAACCAATTGCCACCCAGGAGCTACGTCAATGAGCAAGTCGCCGCATTTTTCTACACAGAAGCCGTTGCGCACCTTCTGTAGCATCTGACTGTCACTGGTCATTAGCTGACTCGATGTGTAGACGTTTCGCACGCCAGCCATCTGTAATAGAAACTCCTGAGCCTCGCGCAAGAGAGTCGTCCTGTTGATATTTTTCTTATTAATCAGCTGGTGGTTCAGAAAGAGCTGGTTGCGGTAATACGTTTCCACATACTGCCCTGCACCATGGGTGGCTCCTAAGTACATGTTCAGCAGGTTTGCCGAACGGTTGATGTAGAATTTGCCAGTGGGAATGTGGAAACGCTCGTTCGCGTCGTCACGCGCTTCCTCCCTGTTTCCCGTACTGGTAAACACAAAGAGTACACGTTCAGCAGGCAATTTGCGATGGATGCCACTGATGAGGTCGCTGATATTGCGGTCCAGCATCTGATAGCCTATCTCGTTGGGCTCCAGAGTGTAAGATACGCTGAGCAGGTCTGTCAGCTGGTCTTGTCCGATGCCAGACTGCTCCACGCAGCGTAAAGCCAGTTCTGTGACACTGCTGTTGGTATCGCCCACGGGCTTGTATTGTCGGGTGTACCAATTAATCCATTGGTTGACAGGTGTGTAGCAGGGGGCAACCTGCCAACCGTTGGTTGTCGGCCACACGGCACCGTCGGCAGCATGTCCTGCTGATAGGATGGCACTCTCGGCATTGGTGGCGAAAGCAAATACTTTTGCCTGCCCGTTAGTGTTGATTTTCAACTCGTCACCAAGAGTTGATGTCAATAGCTGTAGGGGGGTCCATCCTTGTTGTTCGTCACTCACGATATTGCGTGGACGCAGGGTCTTACGGTCCATCCACTCTGTGCCTGACACGCCATGGTAATACGGCGTGGCACCCGTCATCAGCGTTGCGGTGGCTGACGAGTGGTCGACAGGAGTGAAGTTGTAGGAAGCGTTGGGGAAAACGATGCCCTCAGTCAGGAGACGCTTCAGTCCGTTCTGCTGGTAGAGTGGGGCATAGGCCTCCAGATGTTCTGTGCATAGCTGGTCTACAGCAATGGTCACTACCAGTTGTGGTGATTGTGCCAGTGCCTGTGCTACGGCTTCGGCGCTGAATCCCAGCAGTGACAGGAGGGTAATGTAGAGGTATCTGTTTCTCATTGCTTCACGTTGGTTTCTAATCCTTTCGTACACTCATGCGTGTTGCTTTTTCATTTTCAAGTGGATACAACATTGTAACAGCAAACATAATGCCAAACTCCACAGTCCTTCAGCATAGCTTTGGAACAAGGCACCTATAAAGAATAGTACGGCCAGTGTGGCTGTAATCGGCCAGTAGTGTGTCTTGCGTCTTTTGATGACGGGCCATAGGAACAGCCATGGTAAGGGATTGAACAGCAGTATTTGCAGATTCAAGCTGACGGTGGGATGTTGTGAGAACAGCATCAGTGTCAGTACGATACCGATGGTTCCGGTGACAACCATAAGTATGACGTCCCATGTCACAAAGCTACGTTTCAGCTTCCACTCGGCAGCAAAGATGAGCAATCCGAAGGAGGCAATGATGATGCCGGTGGACAAGGGTGACAAGGGAAATGCTGACCGAATGACCTGAACGCCGCCTGGCACCGCTGTCCGGCGTTCTTTCACAAGTGGACGGTACTGTCCGTTTTCATAAATCTGTGCGTGGTCGAAGTCGTACATCAAATTGTTGGGCAGAAACTCTTGCTCTTCACGATTCGTCTGCAGGTCGGCTTTGATGCCTAACAGCAGGTCGTTGCCAAAACGGGACCACGGATGGTTGCGCGTCATCTCGTGAACCATGTCGCGGAAGGTCGGTATAAAGTCTTCGCGTTCAGCATATTCTACTTTTCCGTTGATACAACGCACAATGATGTCACGAGCCTTCGTCGTACAGTTGTTATAGAAGTAGTTGTAGCGGTAAATCTTATTCTCGGGTTTTAAGTTTTCTGCCAGAGCTAATCGAAGACGGTTCTTCTCCTCGTTGGTCAGGTTGAGCACCTGCTCGGTCACCATACTGCCAAAGTGTCGGTATTCCTCTAAGAAAAGCTCAAAGGGGTAGGCTCCCAGCTCATAATCAGTCAGTCCGAAGACAAAGCGTCCTACGAAATGAGGCTTTTTGAAGTCGAAAACACCATAGTTGAAAGCTATATCAATACTTGTACTCTTACGTAAATCGTGAAAGCGAATGGCTGTATGTCCGTAGAGGCTGTAAACCTCGTCGTGGGGTTGACAAGTGATGAGACTGATTTCTACTGAGTCCATAGGGTCAACCACTATCGGTTCGATGGCCGATTCCTGTGCATAAAGGTGACATGCAACTCCCGATGAAAGTAACGGGAGAAACCCTAAAAGAGCTTTAAAAACGGTTTTTAAATGTTTCACGATGCAAAATTAACCTATATTTTCCACTTATCGTGCGTTTATTTCGTTTTTTTTCAATAATTTTGCAGACCGAAATCGAATTGTTTAAACAAAGACAGATGAAAAAGAGACTTACGGGATGTCTGTTGGCCGGTCTGTTGGCCATGACGTCATCGGCTCAGATTAGTAATACGCTCTCACCCTACAGCCAGTTCGGACTGGGCACACTTTCCAGCCAGGCACAAGGCTTTAACAGAGGCATGGATGGTTTGGCCATTGGACTGCGAGGCCCGCAGCAGCTGAACATCACTAATCCTGCTTCCTATTCTGCAGTGGACTCGCTGACGATGATTTTTGATGTCGGTGTTTCCGGACAGCTTACCAATTTCAAAGAAGGTTCGCGCAAGGTGAATGCCAAGACTGCTGACTTCGACTATGCCATCGCCATGTTCCGCGTGCTGCCTAAGCTCGGAGCAAGTTTCGGCATCGTGCCGTACTCGAACGTAGGCTACAGTTTCTATGAGTCCCAGTGGATAGGAAAAGCTGTCAGCGGCTATTATGCCAGCACTTCAGATAACTACTACAGCAACTCATTTACGGGTTCTGGCGGTTTTAGCCAAGCGCTCCTTGGTTTAGGCTGGGAATTTGTGAAAGGTTTGTCTGTCGGTGCCAACATTTCTTATTTTTGGGGGAAGTATGAGAAAACGGTGTCCAACGTATTCAGCGATACCTATATCAACACGCTTACAAGAACTTATTCGGCTGATGTTAATACGTGGAAACTTGACTTAGGTGCGCAGTATTCGTTCAATGTCAGCAAGAAAGACCGTCTGACCATTGGTGCTATTGCCAGCATCGGCCATAAACTGGGTGCTGATGCCAAGATGTCTATCGTCAATACCAATGCTACCACCAGCGTTTCCAGTACTACGACAGACAGTGTGGCCAATGGCCTGAGCATGCCTTATGTCTTCGGTGGTGGTATATCTCTGTTGCATAACGACCGTCTGACCATTGGTGCTGACTATACCCTGATGAAGTGGGGTAGTCTGGAATATCCCATGCTTGACGAGTCCAGTAAGCGATACAAGGCTATGCGTGGCATCTACAAAGACCGCCATAAGGTGACAGTAGGTCTCGACTGGGTTCCCAATCCACAGTCCCAGCGTCGCTTCCTAAGTCATGTGCATTATCGATTGGGTGCCTCTTACGCTACACCTTATTATAATATAAACGGGCAGAAGGGCCCGAAGGAGATGAGTGTCAGTGCCGGCTTTGGCATTCCCATCATCAATACGTGGAACAACCGCACCATACTGAACATCAGTGCTCAGTGGGTCAATGTCTCTGCCAAGAACCTGGTGACGGAGAACACGTTCCGCATTAATATCGGCCTGACCTTCAACGAACGCTGGTTTGCTAAATGGAAAGTCGACTGATCTTCACTCTTATCATTGCCCATTTTTCTCTACTCGTCTTGTTTGCGTGCAGCGAACAGAAGGAGCATTCTGCACCGGCTATCGACGATCGTGACTCGGTATCGGTAATGACCAGTTATGGTGTCAATACGCTTATCAGCGACTCAGGTGTCATCAAATACAAGATTGTTACGGAGCGATGGGATGTCAACACCATCAAGCAGCCCACCCGCTGGACTTTCGAAAAAGGAATCTTCCTTGAGCAGTTCGATGAAAAGTTTCATGTCGAAGCGTACATCAATGCTGACTCAGCGTGGTATTATGACCAGATTAAACTCTGGGAACTACGTGGCCGTGTGCACATTCGCAACGTAAACGGTCTGGTGTTTGACAGTGAGGAACTTTTCTGGGACGGTGTAAAGCACGAATTTTATTCTCATCAGTTCTCTAAGGTAGTGACCCCAGAGCGTACTATGCAGGGTACTTATTTCCGCAGTGACGAGCACATGACCCACTATGAGGTGTCCAATAGTGTGGGCTCGTTCCGTTCAGAGGACTTGGAACCAGAACAGAATCAGGAGTCTGCAGCAACTGCTGACAGTACGGCGCCGCCACCACCTCCCATGCGTCCTGCCGCCACTCGTCGAGCTGCCACCCAAAAATCAAACTACAAGCCATGACGAATCTTATTATAGGACTACTTATTACGATGGTGTTTTCAGCCTTCTTCTCAGGCATGGAGATTGCTTTCGTGTCCAGTAACCGTCTGCGTGCCGAGATGGACCGTGAGAAGGACGGTTTGTCTCAGCGGGCACTCAGTGTGTTCTACCATCATCCCAACAACTTCATCTCCACTATGCTCGTTGGCAACAACATTGCACTGGTGGTCTATGGAATACTCTTTGCACGTATCTTCGATGCCACACTGTTTGCTTCGCTGAGCGACGGAGCCCGTGTGACGTGCGACACGCTGCTTTCGACGGTGGTAGTACTCTTCACTGGTGAGTTCGTGCCCAAGACGATATTTCGTTCCAATCCCAACGGCTTGCTGACGTTTTTTGCCGTGCCGGCCTATTTATGTTACATAGTGCTCTATCCCATTTCTCGACTGTCAACGATGCTGTCAAGAGGTATGCTGCGTATGTTTGGTGTCAGTATGCCCAAGGACACAGAGGACAAGGAGTTTACGAAGGTCGATCTGGACTACCTTGTGCAGTCGAGCATAGACAATGCCTCTGACAGCGAGAAGATTGACGATGAGGTGGAACTGTTCCATAATGCTCTTGACTTTGCAGACACCAAGGTGCGCGACTGTATGGTGCCTCGTACGGAGATTGATGCCGTTGACATAGAGGACTGTACCATTGAAGAGCTGAAGAATAAGTTCGTCGAGAGTGGACATAGCAAAATCGTGGTCTATCGTGACGACATTGACCACATTATCGGCTATATACATAGTTCTGAGATGTTCCGTAAGATGGTTGACTTGCAGCAACACGTGCGCGAGATGCCTTTTGTCCCAGAGACAATGGCGGCTCGCAAGCTGATGCAGATTTTCCTGCAGCAGAAGAAGTCGTTGGGGGTGGTCGTCGACGAGTTCGGAGGTACCAGTGGTATCGTTTCCTTGGAAGACATTGTTGAGGAGATTACCGGTGACATCGAGGACGAGCACGACAGCCAGAAGTACGTGGCCAAGATGTTGCCTGACGGAAGCTACATCCTTTCTGCCCGTCTTGAGATTGAAAAGGTCAATGAACTTTTCGACCTCCATCTTCCCGAGAGCGATGAATATATGACCGTTGGCGGACTCATTCTTCATGAGTATCAGAGTTTCCCAAAACTGAACGACGTAGTGACAATAGGTCGTCTTGAGTTTAAAATTATCAAGAATACGATGACAAAAATAGAACTTGTAAAGCTAAAAGTCAACGAATAAGGCATTTTTTCGCGAAAAAATGCCGATGTTTGCGTAAAATTATGTAATTTTGCAGGCTGAATTGCCCTCCTCGGGCTTTTCCCTCCTTTAAAGGAGGGGGACTTAAGGGTCAAAGAGAAAGAATTGAAACAAAAATAAAAAATTAAAAACAATGGCAGCAATTGGAAAAATCAGAAGCTGGGGACCAGTACTCGCTACGGTGATTGGTCTGGCCCTGTTTGCATTCATTGCCGAAGAGATGTTCCGCTCTTGCGAGGCAACAAGTAACGAGCGTCGTCAGCAAGTCGGCGAAGTGTTAGGAAAGAAAATCTCTGTTCAGGAGTTTCAGCAACTCGTTGACGAGTATCAGGATGTGATGAAGATGACCCAGGGTCGCGACAACTTCTCCGAGGAGGAACTTAACCAGATCAAAGATCAGGTCTGGCAGCAGTTTGTCAACAACGCCATCATGGAGGATGAGTGCCAGAAGCTGGGTCTCACCGTTACTGACGAGGAGATGCAGAACATACTCAAGACTGGTACTAACCCGATGTTGGCACAGACCCCCTTTGTCAATCAAGAGACGGGTAAGTTCGACGTGACCCAGCTTACCAAGTTCCTGGCCGACTACAAGAAAATGCAGCAGACTCCTGGCGCTGCTGAGGTCGCAGAACAGTATCAACGCGTTTACAATTATTGGACGTTTGTTGAGAAGAACCTCCGTCAGCAGTTGCTGTCACAGAAATATCAGTCGCTGCTTGCCCAGTGCTTCCTGAGCAATCCCGTTTCTCAGAAGATGGCGTTCGAGGCTCGCAACAGCGAGACCGACATTCTGTTGGCTACCATTCCCTTCAGCAGCATCAAGGACTCAGAAGTAGAGGTGACTGATGCCGACCTGAAGGCAAAGTACGATGCCCAGAAGGAGCAGTATCGTCAGTGGGTGGAAAGCCGCGACATCAAGTATGTCGATTTCCAGGTTGTTCCCTCGGCTGCCGACCGCACCGCTCTGATGAAGACCATGAAAGAGGCTCAGCAGAACTTTGAGGCAGGTCAGGCCGTTGCCGAGGTTGTTCGTAAAGGACAGTCGCAGATGCCCTATACTGGTATCGTTGTTACACGCAAGGCCCTTCCAAACGATATTGCCACAAAGATAGACTCCATGCAGGTGGGGCAGGTCAGTGCACCCTTTGAGACCAAGGCCGATGGAACGCTGAATGTGGTTAAGTACATCGGTAAGACTCAGCAGCCCGACTCTGTGGAGTATCGTCAGATTCAGGTGACTGCAGAAACTGCCGATGAGGCTCACAAGCGTGCCGACAGCATATACACCGCTCTGAAAGGTGGTGCTGACTTTGAGACTCTTGCCAAGAAGTACAATCAGACTGGCGAAAAGCAGTGGCTCACCTCAGCCATGTTTGAGCGTTCACAGTCGCTCGACGCTGACACGAAGACCTATCTGAATACGCTGGTGACCTTGGGTGCTGGCGAGACCAGCAATCTGAAGCTCTCGCAGGCCAGCATCATCGTTCAGGTGACTGCCCGCCGTGCTATGGTAGACAAGTATGATGTTGCTATTGTCAAGCACACTATCGATTTCTCTAAGGATACCTATTCACAGGCATACAATAAGTTCTCACAGTATGTCAGCGAGAACAAGACCCTTGAAGACTTGGAGAAGAACGCCGAGAAATTCGGCTTCAAGGTGCAGGAGCGAAAGGATCTCTACAACTCTGAGCACAACGTGGCAGGTCTGCGTTCTACGCGTGATGCCATGAAGTGGATTTTCGATGCCAAGGCTGGCGATGTCTCTCCTCTTTACGAGTGTGGAAACAATGACCACCTGATGGTCATCGCCCTCACTAAGGTCAATGCCGTGGGCTACCACGCCCTCGCTGATGTAGAGGATGTTGTGAAGCAGGAAGTCATACGCGACAAGAAGTTCCAGAAAGTTGCCGAGAAGCTGGCAGGTGTGAAGAGCATCGCCGACGCTCAGGCCAAGGGTGCTGTTGTTGACAGCGTCCGTCAGATTACCTTTGGTGCTCCTGTCTTTGTACAGAAGGCTGGTGCCAGCGAGCCAGTGCTCAGTGGTGCTGTTGCTGCAGCCAAGCAGGGTGCTTTCTCTGCTGCTCCCATCAAGGGTAACGCTGGTGCTTATGTCTTCCAGGTTGTTGGTAAGAAGGAGCGCGAGGGTGCTAAGTTCGATGCCAAGGAGCAGGCTCAGCAGCTGAGGTCACAGGCCATGCAGGCTGCCAGTCGTTTCATGAGTGAAATGTACATCAAGTCGGATGTGAAGGATAACCGCTACCTGTTCTTCTAAAGGAGAACGGTAGCACTCCAATAAAAACAGAGAGGTTCGGAATCTTCCGAGCCTCTCTGTTTTTATTGGTATGATTTATAAACTCTTATTTCTAACTTCTTCATCCGTCATCCGTTCATGGACAACAGGAACTCCTCGTTGGAGTGTGTCTGCACCAGACGGTCGCGAACGGTATTCATGGCTTCGATTGGGTTCATCTCGGCTATGAACTTGCGGATAATCCACATGCGGTTCAGGGTGGTCTGATCCTGCAGCAGGTCGTCGCGGCGTGTCGACGACAGCACCAGGTTGACAGCTGGGTAGACGCGCTTGTTGGCCAGCATTCGGTCAAGCTGCAACTCCGAGTTACCCGTACCCTTGAACTCTTCGAAAATAACCTCGTCCATCTTAGAACCGGTGTCCGTCAGTGCTGTAGCAATGATGGTCAGTGAGCCGCCGCCCTCAATGTTACGTGCTGCGCCAAAGAAACGCTTGGGCTTCTGCAGGGCGTTGGCGTCGACACCACCCGTCAGGACCTTTCCTGATGCTGGTGCCACGGTGTTGTAGGCGCGGGCCAGTCGGGTGATAGAGTCCAGGAAGATGACGACATCGTGTCCGCACTCCACCATACGCTTGGCTTTCTCAAGCACGATGCCTGCTATCTTAACGTGGCGGTCGGCCGGCTCGTCGAATGTCGAGGCTATCACCTCTGCATTCACCGTGCGTGCCATGTCCGTCACCTCCTCGGGTCGCTCGTCAATGAGCAGCATCATGATGTATGCCTCTGGGTGGTTGGCCGCGATGGCGTTGGCAATGTCCTTCATCAGGATGGTCTTACCCGTCTTGGGCTGTGCCACGATGAGAGCACGCTGTCCCTTACCGATGGGTGAGAACAGGTCTACGATGCGCACCGATGGGTTCGTCGTTGCGGGGTCGCCGCACAGCGTGAACTTCTCCTCGGGGAACAGGGGTGTCAGGTGCTCAAAGGCCACGCGGTCGCGTACTTCCTGGGGGTTACGTCCGTTGATACTCGTCACGTTCGACAGTGCGAAATACTTCTCGTTGTCGTGGGGAGGACGCACGGTGCACTCTACTACGTCTCCTGTTTTCAGGCTGAAGCGCTTAATCTGCTGCGGGTTCACATAGATATCGTCGGGCGACGACAGATAGTTATAGTCTGATGAGCGCAGGAAACCATAGCCATCCTGCAGGATTTCCAGCACGCCATTGGCGGTGATGAGATCTGCAAAGTCAAAGTTGTTGTGCTGGTTGTTGGGTGCCGGATGGTGGGTGACAGCCTCTGGCTGCTGTTGAGCTAAAGGACGGTCAAAGATGTCGACGCTAGGAATGGCGGCCTGGTCCTCGATGGGCAGGTCTACAATGGTGATAAAGTCCGTACCGTCACCGGGATCACCTTCCCAGACACCTTCTGGTGTCTCGTTGTTTCCGGCATTAATGTCGCCACGGTCGGCATTCATCTTCTCCTGCAGCTCGTAGGCCAGTTCGGGATTCAGCTCTGCGGGCTGTTCTGTTGGGGTGGGGGCTTCTTCCTCAGTGGGAGCAGCCTGCTCTGTCTGAGTGCCGGCATCCTCACTGTTGCTAAACAAGTCGGGCTGGACAGCCTTTTCGGCAGCCTCCCGGGCTGCTATCTCCGCCAGTTCTTTCTTCGACTTGCGACCGCGCTTCTTCGGTGCGGGTTTAGCCTCTTCGGCAGGGGCGGCTCCGTCGGTAGTAGTAGCGGCTCCGTCGGTAGTAGTCTTCTCGCTGGCAGCAGCCTTTTCAACAGCAGCCTGCTCAGCGATGACGGCACTTAGCGACGGCTTCTTCTCTGCCTTCGTAGCCTTGGCATCCAGCGTCTCAGCCTCCGAGCCGTTGACGGTGTACACCTTACTATTGTCCTTTGCTATACGTGTGCGCTTGCGCTTAGGGGTTGTCACTCCAGCCGCCGAATTCTCAGCAGCCTTGTCCAGGATGGCGTATATCACAGTTTCCAGTTCGTCGTTCTGTGACACCTTGACACCCATCTCGCCCGCTATCTCCATCAGTTCGGGGATAGGAAGCTTTTCTAATTCTTCTTTCGTGTACATATTTTAATATACAGTATTGGGATTAATGACTCAATGATGTTGGATTGTTGATATTTGGAAAGGAAGTGTTTCGCAGGACCGGAAACACCGTTTTCTGAAATTCGACTGCAAAGGTACACAAATCATTCGATACCACCAAATTTTCTTCTATCTTTTTTATGCTGTTGACGCATTCCACGACACTTTTTGCTAATCCTGAAACGTGTGTTATTCCCGGGAACACAGAGTAGATGGTTTTACGGGAGTACGGGGAGTATGGCACTTTCAGTGCCGAGTAAACGAAGTTGAGTAAGCGGATGATTGCAAATCCGACTTAGCGGAGGCTCAAGTGGAAAAAAGTTGTTACTACTTTTCGGAAGGTTGTTACAACTTTTTAAAAAGCTGTTACGACTTTTCAGAAAGTTGTTACAGCTTTTTTCTGACGGAGGCTCAATGGTGCCGCAACGGAGATCCCGAGCAATGGGTGACGAGTCACTCCATAAGCCAGGCTACAGCTGGACAGGTTGTTACTATAGTGCGTCTGCGCTGCCGAAATGATGAGGAACCGCCGTATGCCGGACGGCACGTATGGCGAGAGGTCGGTAAACATGAAAATAGGAGATAAACACCTATGATTAGTGTTTACCTCCTACTCGATTCCTATGTCCTTATGTCTTTTGCCAAGTCTCAGAATGCCGGCAGGCTCTTGTCGGCACCCGGGCGCACGGCCATGCACTCCATCTCGATGAGCCAGCCCGAGCGGCAGACGGGGGCGTGGACAATGACGCGCGGCTTTCTGGGAAAGTGCTCGTCGTAGATGCGGCTGACCAGCTGAGCATCAGCTATGTCGCGCAGGTAGACTATCATCACAGCGACATCGTCGTAGGTGCAGTCGGCCTCGCTGAGCAGTGCCTCCACATTGTCCCACATGCGGTGAGTCTGCCGGAGTATGTCCTTGGGGTGCTCTATCTGGCCCTTGTTGTTGATGCTTGCCGTCCCAGAGATAATGACGTGTCGGCGGTCACTGTAGTCGATGCGCGTGCCCCGCTCGAAGCTCACTCCGTACTCGCTGGTGCGGTTCAGGTGGGTGGGGGCGTAGAGGTGGTGCACCTGTTCGGGGTGTATGCCTGCGATGGCGTAGTTGTCCATCTGGGTCATGACCTGCGCGTCCTGTGCCCTTCCGCCAATGCCTGTCGAGGCAATGAAGTGCGTCTGGTCGGTCAGTCCCTGGGTGAAGAACACCTTGTTGCGGGCGGCCACTACTCCGGCGTAGTTGACATCGACATCGTTGACGAAGAGCCATGTGCGCATGCAGTTGTCGCTGAGTGTGCAGCCCTCCTGTGCCAGTTGCATGATGTACTCATTGAATAGCAGGCGTGTCTGGTACTCTGAGTTCGCAGCTGTATTGTGAGCGCTGCCGTTCCACAGGTGCCGGAAGGAGCCGTGGCTTACCTCATAGAGTCCACTGTCCAAGAGGCGCGTTGACACGTGGGTCATCATGTAGACCCACAGTGCCACCTTGCTGCCGTCGAGCGGCGGTTGCCCGATGATGCTCTTGGCACAGTCGCTGGTGTCGCTAAGCAGTACGTCGTCGCCCTGGTTGGCCACGTCGCTCAGAAAGTAGCGCTTGAAGACGGCCGTGGCTCCGACCAGTTGCGACCCCTTGAGCTGCTCGTAGCAGTCGAGGACGGCATCCAGTTGCTGCTGGAAGGTGCGTCCCTGGGCCGTAGCATGTATTATGATGTGGTATTCCTGAACCTCGCTGTCAGTCTGGAAACTGAATATTTCAGCGTGTGCAAATTCTTGTTTGAATGTTTGTAAGTTCACTGTCGTTATGTGGTTATTTGATGTTTGGCTCCTCCAGTCCGAGTTCCTTCTTTTTGTCGACGACTTTCAGCACGAAGCCCAGCACGAGGGCTGCCACACCCAGAGCGGCCAGCATGACCAGCGGGGCGGTATAGTCGAACTGAGTGGGGTCGGTGACACCCGGGTTGGTGGCATCGAGCACCTTGCCGATGAGCAGCGGGAAGAGCCATAGTCCGATGTTCTGTATCCAGAAGATGAGGGCGTAGGCCGAGCCGATGACCTTTGCGTCGACCAGCTTCGGCACGCTGGGCCACAGCGAGGCGGGAACCAGCGAGAAGCTGGAGCCTAAGACGAGGATGGTGACGTAGGCGATGACGATGCCTCCGACGGCCGAGCCTTTGAACAAGGGCAGGACGAAAGCGAATGTCAGGTGGCAGGCAATGAGCAACATGGAGCCTAAGACGAGCATGGATGCTGCCTTGCCCTTATGGTCGACATAGCTGCCGAGGATGGGCGTGATGAGCACGGCCAGCAGGGGGAATACGGCAAAGATGCTCTCGGCCGACTGGCGCATGTATCCCATGTAGCAGTAGCATACGAGCGAGGCGATGGATACGGCCAGCAAGCCGTACTTCAGGTTGGCCTTCTTCTGGAAGTTGCTGGCGAAACCGGCGGCGGCGACGATGAGCATGATGACATACTGCACGACGGTCACCTGCGGGCTGGCCCAGAAGGAACCAGCCTCCGGTGGGGTCAGCGTGAGGTTGCACTGCAGCATGTTGACGGCATACTTCTGGAACGGGAAGATGGCCGAATAGTAGAGAACGCACAGCAGGGCGACAATCCAGAAGCCTGCGTCGGTCAGAATCTTGCCGATGTCGCTCACCTTGAACGGGTCGTCCTTCTCTTCTGCCTCGCCGGTCTGGGCATCGAGCTTGCTATCCATGACGAAATAGACGATGGCCATGATGAGGGCAATGCACATGAGCACTACGCCGAAAGCCACCGAGCGGCTCACACTCACCGCGCCACCCAGGCGGGCAAAGAAGGGCGAGAAAATCATGCACGTGGCAACGCCCAGACGGGCCAGAGCCATCTCGGAACCCATGGCCAGTGCCATCTCGCGACCCTTGAACCACTTCACAATACCGCGAGAGACGGTGATGCCGGCCATCTCGCAGCCACAGCCGAAGATCATGAAGCCGCAGGCAGCAAACTTGGCAGAGGCGGGCATGCCCTCGTAGAACGGCGACACGCCGAGTTCGTCGAACAGGGGTATGTAGTTAAGATTGTTGGTAAACCACTGCTCCAGGCCGCTGCCTGCGAAGCCGTCGCAGACTGCATACCACTTGATGCACGCACCGATGAGCATCACCACCGTGGACAGCACCATGGTGAAGCGCACCCCCATCTTGTCAAGAATGATGCCGGCGAAGATGAGGAAGAAGGCGAACACGTTGAGGAACACCTCGGAGCCCTGCATAGTGCCGAAGGCTGTTGAGTCCCATCCGCGTGTCTCTTGCATCAGGTCTTTGATGGGCGACAGGATATCCATGAAGATGTAGCTGCAGAACATGGCCAGGGCCAGTAGCAGCAGGGCAGTCCATCGCATGGCTGCCGAATCTCTGAGAGTCTTTTGAATTGCTTGTGTCATATTACTTTAACCATTTATTTAAGAAATCAAAGAATGTGCGCTGCCAGAGAATACCGTTCTGGGGCTTCAGCACCCAGTGGTTCTCGTCGGGGAAGATGAGCAGCTCGGCGGGCAGCCCCTTCATGCGAGCGGCATTGAAGGCGGCCATGCCCTGGGTATAGTTGATGCGGTAGTCTTTCTCGCCGTGTATGCAGAGGATGGGCGTGTCCCACTTCTCCACCATCTTGTGTGGCGAGTCGTGGTAGGTCTTCTTGGCACGCGGCATCTGCGGACGGTGCCAGTAAGCCTCGTCGTACTCCCAGTTTGAGAACCAGTTCTCCTCGGTTTCCAAGTACATGGCTGCCAGGTTGAAGGCTCCATCGTGGGCGATGAAGGCCTTGAAGCGCTTCTCGTGGATGCCTGCCAGATAGTAGACGGAGAATCCGCCGAACGAAGCCCCCACGGCAGCCAGACGGTTCTTGTCGACGAAGGGCAACTTCTCGACGGCATAGTCAATGGCCGAGAGATAGTCGTTCATGCACTGGCCGGTCCAGTCGCCGCTGATCTGTTCCTTCCACTCCTGACCGAAGCCGGGCAGACCGTGGCGGTTAGGTGCCACAACGACATAGCCGTGGGCGGCCATAATCTGGAAGTTCCAACGGTAAGACCAGAACTGCGAGACGGGCGACTGCGGGCCGCCCTCGCAGAAGAGCAGGGTGGGGTATTTCTTGCCTTCCTCGTAACCGGCGGGCAGCATTACCCAGACAAGCTCCTGCTTGCCGTCGGTGGTGGGCACCCAGTACTGTTGCATCTTGCCAAGGGTGAGTTGCGAGAGGATGTGGTCGTTCTCGCGGGTAAGCTGTTGGATGGCGGTTTTCTCCATCGTCTTGCCGGGAGTTACCATATAGATGTCGGTGGGTGCACTGAGACTCTGGCGTGTGGCCAGGATGCGCTTGCCGTCGTTGGCCGGCTTCAGCGAGGTCCAGTCGTCCCATGTCTCGGTGAGTTGGGATACTTCGCCTTTCCAGTTGACACTGTACATGTTGCAGCAGCCATGCCAGACGCTGAGGAAATAGAGCAGTGCCTGTTTCTCTTTTGCAGGGGCCCAGCAGAATGCGTCGACATCAGACTTCCAGTCGATATAGCGTTTGGTGCCCGTAGCCATCTCGTAGATGCACAGACGGTTGAGGTCGGCCTCATAGCCGTCGCGCTCCATGGACTGCCACGCAACGTACTTGCCGTCGGGCGAGAACTGCGGATTCTGGTCGTAGCCGACGTTGTTCTTCAGGTTTTCTGGCGCGTTAACCGACTGCACGGCCAGTGTGACTGTGGGGTCCACCTTGGGAGCGACATAATCGGCAGGCTTGCAGAGATTGCGGGTCTCGCGCGTACCTATATTATATATATAGATGTCAGAGTCGGTGGAGATGGAATACTCCAGGCCGGTCTTCTTCCGGCATGTGTAAGCTATCTGCTTTGAGTCGGGGCTCCATGCCAGCTGTTCTATGCCTCCGAATGGCTCCATGGGGCACTCGTAGGGCTCGCCCTCAAGGATGTCTGTGCCGTCAGCGGCGATGCCGTCGCCATTGACGGAATAAAGGAAGGGGTGCTGGATGGTCTCTACATAGTGGTCCCAGTGGCGGTACATCAGGTCGGTGACGCGCCGGCCAGTGGCCTTGGGAAGGTCGTCGGGATTCTTCCGGATGACTTCATGGAAGGGCAGCGACTTCAGAATGATGACCTTCGAGCGGTCGGGCGAGAACAGAAAGCCCTCCACTTTTCCGTCAGTCTTCGACAGCTGGCGGCGCTCCGTGCCGTCGTACTTCATTGTCCACACCTCGCCGCCGGTCATGAAGGCAATGGTCTTGTCGTCAAACCACGCGGGGTCTGTCTCGCTCTTGGTGGTGTTGGGTGAGAGTAGTTGGCTGCCAGTGCCGTCGCTGTTCATCACGTAGATGACCTGGCGGCTTTTATTCTGTTTCACACTATAGTAGCCTACTTGATAGACTATGCGGCTGCCGTCGGGCGAAGCCTCTGCACCGCCGATGCGTCCCATGGCCCACAAGGCCTCGGGAGTCATCTTCCGACTGCTTAACTTGATGTTGCTTTTACTTATCACTTCGTTCTCTTGTGCTCGCAATGTAATGGGCGCTGCCATGAGTGCCGCCACTACCAAAGTCAGTAATTTACTCATGTTTAAAGGAATTTGCGTGCAAAAGTACAAAAAAAATGGCAATTGACAGCGCATTATTAGGATTTATTTCGTATCTTTGCACGGTATTGATGACTATACAGAAGATGACCGATACGAGAAAAAGAGCTTTACCGTGGCTATTGCTTCTGCCGGTGCTGACCATCTGGTGGGGGGCGTGCGGCAGTCCTAAGCGTATGGATATCAAGGCCAGTCATGCCGACAGTGTTATCTTCGATGTCGGTGTGACAAAGGATTACGAGCGTATGCGCAGGGTTGTCGACAGCTTTGAGATAGCCGGCGATATATCGGCACTGAACGCCAACCGCTGGCGCGGTGTGGCGTACTATCGGCAGGGACTTTACCGTATGGCTGAGTTGAGCTATCGAAAGGCACTGGAGAGTGAGGTGAAGACCAACGAAGACCAGCTGAGTTATAACAAGGTGGCGCGCCGTCTTTCAGAGTTGCTGCTCATCAAGGGCGACTTTGAAGGGTCGCTGCGCGTGGCCATGCCTGCTGTATCGAAGATGGAAAAGACGGGCATCGGCTCGGACATTGACTACGCTATCCTGCTGAACAACATCGGAATCTGCCAGCTGCACTTAGGGCGTGACGCGGAGGCTAACGAGAGTTTCATCACCGCTCGCGGGCATTATGCCAACCGTTGGCAGACCGACACGACAGGCCGTGGATTCCAGGAGGCGGTCATCGGCACCGTCTACACCAGTCAGGCCTACATCAATACGCGCCGCTATGCCGATGCCATCTACTGGATAGACCGCACAGAAATGCTGCTCAACATGTACCGGCAGCGCAACGATGCCCGCAAAGAGTACTTCGACGAATATCAGGGACGCATCGAAATCATGCGTGCCGTGGCTCTGCAGGGACAGAACAAACCGAAGGAAGCGCAGGAAGCCTACAAGCGGTTCCTCCAGACAGCATACTCGCAGACACCAGCGGGACACATCAATGCCAACGACTTCCTGATGGTGGCGCAGCGCTATCAGGAGGCTGCGCTGAACTATCGTTACCTGGATCAGGCCATGGCCGACTGGGGAACGGAAATCACACTGGACAACATGCAGCTCTACATGCTGCCAAAATACAAGGCCAATGCCCAGGCGGGACGGCGCGACTCGGCCATCGTAGCCGGCGTGCGCATCATGGACTTGCTTGATTCGGTCATCACGCAGCAGAAGAATAGTGCCACGGCAGAACTGGCTACCATCTACGACACACAGGGCAAGGAGGCAGAGATTGCCCGTAAAGAGGCCGACCTGTCGAAGACACGACTGGTCAGCACGGGCATTGCCTTGGTGCTGCTCGTCATTTTCTTTACCACCTATACCTTTGTAAAGCGTAAGGCCGCCCATCGCCTGAGGGATGCCCATGCGAAGTTGGAGGATGCCCATACGCGCTTGGAAGATGCTCACGGCAAACTGCAGTCGGCGTATGACCAGCTGGAGAAGACCACCAAGGCCAAGGAGCGCATAGAATCGGAACTGCGTATTGCCCGCGACATTCAGATGTCGATGGTTCCCAACGTCTTCCCCGACCGTGACGGCATAGACCTCTATGCAGCCATGACACCTGCTAAGGAGGTGGGTGGTGACCTCTATGGCTATCTGCTGCAGGGCGACGAGCTCTACTTCTGTGTGGGCGATGTCAGCGGCAAGGGCGTGCCGGCATCGCTGTTCATGGCCCAGGCTACCCGTCTGTTCCGCACACTGGCTGCCCAGCACATGATGCCGGCAGAAATCTGTACGCGCATGAACGATGCACTTACTGAGGATAACGAGCAGGGCATGTTCGTCACAGTGTTCTTGGGGAAGGTGGATTTGACGACCGGACATCTGGACTTCTGTAATGCCGGTCATAACCCACCGGTCATCGGTGTGCCCCCTCAGTTCTTGGAGGTAGAGTCGAACGCGCCCATCGGACTATGGCCGGACATTGACTTTGAAGGCCAGTCGGTAGACAATATTAAGGGCATTCCGTTCTTCGTTTACTCTGACGGACTGAACGAAGCGGAGAACATAGAGCAGGAACAGTTTGGCGACGACCGACTCCTGCAGGTGCTCTCTGCCAGACACTACGCCACATCGAAAGAGGTGATAGAAACGCTGAAGACGGAAATAGAAAAGCATCGTAACGGTGCCGAGCCTAACGACGACCTTACGATGCTGTGCTTGCGGGTGAGCTGAAAAAGTTATTTCTTTCTTACCGGATCACAGGTAAGGCCACATCCTAACTTCTTGAAAATCTTGCGGTCAACCTCAGAGAGCATCACTGTGGAGTGTACCTGACAGTAGCGCAGACGGGGCAGTTGCTCCAAAGCGCGGCGACAGCGCTCGTCGCTCTCGCTGACCACGCTGAGGGCTACCAGTACTTCGTCGGTGTGCAAGCGTGGATTCTTGGCTCCCAGATACTCCGTCTTGGTCTTCTGTACGGGCTCGATGAGGCTTTGCGGAATGAGCTTAGCCTCGTGGTCGATGCCTGCCAGATGCTTGGTGGCATTCAGCAGCAGGGCTGCCGAACATCCGAGCAGGGGTGACGACTTGGCAGTGATGATGGTGCCGTCCTCCAGTTCGACGGCCGACGCAGTATGTCCGCTGAGTTCTTGCTTGGCCTGGGCAGCCACGGTGACGCGACGGTAGGCTGTCGTAATCTTCGCTTGGTTGAAGAGCAGTTGTATCTTATGCACCTCTTCCTCGTTGTCGGCACCGTCGGCCAGCTTGTTGGTGGCGTCGTAGTAACGACGGATAATCTCCTCGCGGGAGGCATTGCAGCACACTTCGTCGTCTGAGATGCAGAAGCCTACCATGTTGACACCCATGTCGGTGGGCGACTTATAGGGGTTTTCGCCGTAGATGCCCTCGAAGAGTGCGTTGAGTACGGGGAAGATTTCGATGTCGCGGTTATAGTTGACGGCAATCTTGTCGTAGGCGTCCAGATGGAACGGGTCAATCATGTTCACGTCGTTCAGGTCGGCAGTGGCGGCCTCGTAGGCTATGTTGACGGGGTGCTTCAGCGGCAAGTTCCATACGGGGAAGGTCTCGAACTTGGCATAGCCGGCACGGATGCCGCGCTTGTTCTCGTTGTACAGCTGTGAGAGACAGACCGCCATCTTGCCGGAACCGGGGCCGGGAGCCGTCACGATGACCAGCTCGCGCGAGGTCTCGACATAGTCGTTCTTGCCGAAACCCTCGTCGCTGGCTATCAGTTCGACGTTGTGCGGATAGCCATCTATTAAATAATGTACATATGAGCGGACGCCCAGTCGTTCCAGACGGTGGCGGAATTGGTCGGCAGCGTGCTGACCGTTATAGTGCGTGATGACGACACTTCCCACCATGAAGTCGCGGCTCTGGAACTCGTCGCGCAGACGGAGCACGTCCTCGTCGTAGGTGATGCCCAGGTCGGCACGCACCTTGTTCTTCTCAATATCCTCGGCAGAGACCACGATGACAATCTCCAACTGGTCGCGCAGCTGGGCAAACATGCGCAGCTTCGAGTCTGGCTTGAAGCCAGGAAGCACGCGCGAGGCATGGTGGTCGTCGAACAGTTTGCCTCCTAACTCCAAGTACAGCTTGCCGTCAAACTGGGCGATACGCTCACGGATGTGCTCCGACTGTACCTTGAGGTATTTCTCGTTATCGAAACCAATCTTCATCTTTAGTCTGTCATTTTAGGGGAACTACTTTATCTTCTGCGCTGTTGTTTCTGCATTTCTTCAGCCTGTTTCTGCATGGCTTCTAAGCGTGCGGCCAGTCCCGACTGCTTCTTGGGATTGTTCTTGTTGGCCTGGTAGTTGGCTTCCAGAATGGCCAGCAGCTTCTCGTCGTTGGTGGTCTTGCGCAGGGTGTACATGATAGCGGCCGACATGAACAGCGAGATGAAGTAGTAGAAGTTCAGACCGGAGCTGTAGTCGTTGAAGATGAAGAAGAACATGAGCGGCATGATGTACATCATCCACTGCATCATCTTCATCTGTTCAGCCTGCTGTCCCACCATCTGGTCCTTCTGCTGCTGCATGGAGAACCAAGTATAGATGAGCTGGGCAGCACAGAACAGGATGCACGTCAGCGACAGGTGGTCGCCAATGCCCCAGATGTTCTTTCCCCATTCAATGATGGGGTCATAGGTCGACAAGTCGCTCATCCACAGGAACGACTGGCCGCGCAACTGGATGGCGTTAGGCACGAAGAAGAACATGGCCAGCCAGATGGGCATCTGGATGAGCATGGGCAGACAGCCGCTGAGGGGCGACACGCCGTACTTTGAGTAGAGCGACATCATCTCCTGCTGCTTCTTCATCTGGTCCTCGGGTTTGTCGAGATGCTTGGTGGCTTCTTCGAACTTGGGTTTCAACACACGCATTTTCGCGCTTGACATGTAGCTCTTCTTGACCATGGGGAAGGTGATGACCTTCAGCAGAATGGTGATGAGGATGAGCACGATACCCATATTGAAACCGAAACCGGTCAGCCAGTCGAACACGTAAAGCGTAAACCAGCGGTTGATCCAGCGCAGTAGCCACCAACCGAGGTTGACCAGCTGCTCCAGGTCGAGGTCCTTGCCGAAGGCAGACTGCTGCTCTACGTCCTGAATGAGTCGGAAGTCGTTGGGACCTATATACATTTCAAACTCAGAAGGCTTCTGCCCCGTGGGGTCGAAGGCGGTCTTCAGCTTTGCATCAAACTGCTTCAGATAGCCGGAACCCTTCTGGTCCTGAATGCTCGTCAGAGTCGAGTTGGCAGCGAAGTTGTCCTTGGAGATGAGTGCCACGCTGAAGAACTGGTTGCGGAAGGCCACCCAGTCCAGCTGTTCTTCCACCTGCTCAGTCTTGTCTGAGGTCTCGGGCAGGTTGTCGGTGCTGCCGTCGAAGGCTTCTTTATAGAATAGTCCCGTATAGCGGCTCTCAAACGAGAAGCCTTTCTCCTGCTGGCGGCAGTGGTCGTTCCACTCAATCTCTACCTCCTTATATGACGGCGCAAACATACCTGCCAGTCCTTTGGTCTCTAACGTCAGGCTCAGCATGTAGTCCTTACCCAGCCGGTAGCACAGGGCAATCTGTCCGCCATTGGCCGCCGTGGCCCGCATGGTGACGGTGCTGTCGCTGACCTGCTGAGGCGTAAAGAAAAGGTCGGCAGTGACAATGTTCTCCTGCTTGCCGGCCAGCATGAAGTTCAATTGCTGGTCATCGCCATCGAAAAGTGTCACGTTGTCCGTGCCGTCAATGCTGTTGTACCCTTTGATAACGGCTTTCCTGATGATGCCGCCCTTCGTGTCAAGGGTCAGCTCCAACTTGTCATTCTTCAGCATCACCTGCTGCGACGTACCGTTCAAGGCACTGTGGAAGAGGGCGGTAGTGTCAACGGCAGTGCTGTCGACAGCCGTACTGTCGGCCACAGCCTTGGCCTTTTGCTTCTGTTCCTTGGCTGCCTGCTCCTGCATGACAGCGGCAATAGAGTCTTGCTTACGGGCGGCTTCTATCTGCTCTGCTGACGGTTGGTTCCACCAACTGAATCCAATGAGCACAAGGGCAATTAAGACGAAGCCGATAATGGTATCTCTGTTCATTTCTTACCTTATTATTTTTATTACAAGGTGCAAAGGTACAAAAAAATAAGGGAACAACTCATAAAAAGAAAGAAAAACTTGTTTTCCTTTTTATTTCTCTCACTTATTTCGTAACTTTGACGTTGTCGAAGTTACTTTTCGTTCGGGAATAAAAAAGAAAAAATGTTTTTTTCTTTTTATTTCTCTCACTTATTTCGTAACTTTGCACTCATTATGAAGTACAAGTATCTTTTATTAATCGTTGCGCTGTTGCTCGTTACCACAGGTGTTTCGGCGCAGCGCATGAGAAAGCTGGCCGCCATGCCTGACACGGCCATGATAGTAAAGAACTACATTGACTCGCTGGCGCTGCTCAAACAGCAGCTCGACTCGATACAGCGGGTGAACGATTCGCTACGCACAGAATCGACAGACGGACAGTACTTCCGCCTGTTTGCTCCCCCCACGTTCTATCATTCCAGTGCCCGCAAGCGTTTGTCGCTGAATAGCAGTAACGATGGCGAAACGGCCGATGCCATCGATCAAGCCCTGATGAACATCTACCTGCGACGTCCCGACCTTGTGAAAGACTCTGAAACCGAGTTGCAACAGGCTGGAACCATTCGCGAGGATGTCAGTCAGGAGGTGAAGCCTCAGGTGGAATTGACCGAGATTGTGGAGAAGACAGAACCTGAGCCAGTGGTCCCTGCGGCTACACCCGTCGACCTCGTCGTCCAGAAACCTAACTTCTGGAAGTTCAAGTTTGACGGCTCCCTGCAGTTCATGCAGAACTATATCTCCGAGAACTGGCACAAGGGCGGTGAGTCTAACTACTCTGCATTAGCCTCCGTCATCATGGAGTTGAATTACAACGACAAGGAGAAAGTGCTCTTTGACAATAAGCTGGAGATGAAGCTTGGCTTCCAAACCTCACGCTCGGACACGGTCCATAAGTTCAAACCTAACAACGACCTGCTGCGATATACGGGAAAACTGGGCATCCAGGCGCATAAGAAGTGGTACTATACTCTGCAGCTGCTGGCCTATACTCAGTTTACACGAGGTTTGAAATCCAACGACGAGATGGTCTATTCCGACTTTCTGTCACCCCTTGACGTAAACCTCAGTCTTGGTATGGAGTATAAGGTGGAAGCCATGGACAAAAGGCTGACGGGCTCGCTGAACTTTGCACCCCTGTCGTATAATCTCCGCTACGTGAAGCGTTTGGAACTGTCGACGGACTATGGTCTTAAGGAAGGCAAACACACCTTGCACGACTTCGGTTCGCAGATGACCATTGACCTTGTGTGGAAAATAGCTGAACCCATTACGTGGAAGACACGCCTTTATGCCTTTACCTCATACAAGCGGGCTCTTGTGGAGTGGGAAAACTTATTTACGCTGCAGGTGTCGAAGTACATCTCTGCCAACCTTTTCGTTTATCCGCGCTTCGACGACTCTGGCAAGCATCACGACGACTTGGGCTACTTCCAGTTTCAGGAATACAGCTCGTTAGGTATCAGCTACACGTTCTAAGAGTATAACTGGCGCTGTTTTGCCGGACAACATAAATGCTGTTGTCTGGCAAACTCGGCGACTTTGCTGACCAAACTCGGCGACTTTGCTGACCAAACTCGGCGACTTTGCTGACCAAACTCGGCGACTTTACTGAGCAATTTCAGTGAATTTGGTCTGTAATTTCAGTGAATTTACTTATAACGGACGAATCCCTTGGTTACTGTCACAAGGGTAAATGGGGGCTTTTCACGATAGCAGAGCCACCCAAATCTATATAAAAGAGAAGTAGGAAGAGCACGTCACCGCACCCTTCCTACTGTGTTTGTTTGGAAATAAGCTGTTTTGTTTGTTCTCTTTGGCGTTATGCTTCAGGAATTACTGACACCACGCTCTTGTCGCGCTTGCCCTTGTGGAACTGTACCGTACCGTCACAGAGAGCGTAGAGCGTATCGTCCTTACCCATAGCCACGTTGTTGCCTGCGTTGTGCTTAGAGCCACGCTGACGAACGATGATGTTTCCTGCAACAACCTTCTGACCGCCGAAAATCTTCACGCCGAGTCGCTGAGCGGCTGACTCGCGTCCGTTCTTAGAACTACCTACACCTTTTTTATGTGCCATAATCTGTTCCTCCTACGTTTTAAGCGATTACTGATTTAACTTCTACCTGAGTGTACTGCTGGCGGTGACCGTTGCGCTTGCGAGAGTCCTTACGGCGCTTCATCTTGAACACGATGACCTTCTCGCCCTTTACCAGCGGGTTCACCACTTCACATACTACCTTTGCACCGCTTACGGTGGGTGCACCTACCTGTACTGAACCTTCATTGTCGACAAGCAGTACCTTGTCGAACTCAACAGTTTTGCCGGCCTCCACATCCTTCATGTGGTTGACGAAGAGCTTCTTGCCCTGCTCTGCCTTAAACTGCTGACCGTTGATTTCTACAATTGCGTACATTGTTGTTTTTTAATTGTTTAACGGGTTTTTCCGCATGGCGCACAACCTCTTGTTGTGACTTTCTTGAGCCACCACGGACCAAATCGGGCGCAAAGGTACTAATTTTCTGCGAGAAATAGCGGTACTAGGCAGCGGAAAAGCATTCATGTTAATAATATTTAACGGTTTAGGACACTTGTGTAAAAAAGTTTAGACACCGCTGCTGATAGGCTGTAATAGTTTAAATAAAGTATAAAAACTTGACCTTTTCTTTTGTCGGTTCTTAAAAATTTTATACATTTGCAGCCTAAATAATAATACTCATAAATATCGAATATGATGAAACGAAATCTTTTAATTCATGGACTTCTACTGTTATGTGCCCTCATGTCCGGCAACTACTTATGGGCTTCCGAGGTCACGTTGTCAACTACTCAGATTAAGGCTGGAACTGGTTCCTCTGAAGATCCTGGACCATGCAAGGCGACGGATAATAAGGGGAATGTCTGGAATGCTTATGCAATGAAGGGGACTATTAAGAATTCTTCCTATCCGGACTATGAGTCTTTCATAATAGACAAATCCAGTAAAGGTGTTTTTTATTACATACAGTTGCCTGTGCTGGGGAATAAAATCAACAAAATTACACTAACGGTGTCAGATGTTAGCAAGCCACGAACAGGTGGCGACAACATTATAACGGTCTATTTTAGCAATTCAAAGTCTACCGCTGCAGATGGTGAAGGCGTTGTGTCTGGTAAGAGTGGTAAGTCGATTACTCTCAATGTTTCATCGTTGGATCTGAATACCGGCTATATTACTGCAAGTGGACGGATTCGTATATGGGATATTTCTGTGACTTATGACGTTCCAACTGTAGTTCCCGTTACAGTTAGCCATTACGAATGGGCGACATTCGTGTATAACGAACCACTGGACTTCAGCGGTTCGGGAGTTAATGCCTATGTGGTGAATGGACATGAAGGCAATGCTTTGACGAAGGAGCAAGTAACCCAGGTTGCACCAAACACTCCCTTGCTGTTGAGTGCAGCGTCAGGCAACTATAATATTACTGTGGCCAAAAGCGGCACCAGCTATGCGGAAAGTAACAAACTCGTTGCAGGTGAGGGCGAGGCAATCAGCGCTGAAGCGGGAAAGACCAAGTATGTGTTGAGCGTGGCCGACAGCAAGGCCGTCTTCAAGCGCATAGGCTCTACATCAGCAACAGTGGGGACCAACAAAGCGTATTTGCAGTTTGACGAGGAAGTCTCTGCTCCGGTCTTCGGTTTCGAAGAATGGGCAGAGACAACGGGGCTTGAATCGGTCATATCTGACCATTGCCCAGAGACCACGGCTCGTGGCTATTATAACCTTGCCGGCCAGCGTGTTGCCCAGCCTGTCAGAGGGCTGTACATCGTTGATGGCAGAAAGATAGTTATTCCTTGATTAAGATATAAACAGTATAACACAATGAAGAAAATATATACAACCCCCGATATGGTCATTGTCGAAATGAATCCCAAACAGGTTCTATTAACCACAAGTCCAGGGCTGGATTCTGAGTATCAAAGCGGAGATCCGGTACTGATAAACGCCTTAATAATAGGAGACTTCGAATAGGGATTCAACAGGAGTTGACGACATTACTTCTTCATGTCGAACCCCAGACGGATGCCGTCATAGTTCTTGGACAGGTCGCCCACCTTCTTGACGGTGTCGTTGCCACTCATGGCTGCCAGCACTTGAAGAACGTTGAGCAGCTTTTTTGACTCGAAGAGCAGGGCAATGCCACCATATTCGCGCTTGGCATAGCAGTTGATGGGCAACAGTAGTGTCTTCATGGTCACCTTGGCGGTCTTTTCTTCCAGTGTCCAGTTGCCACTGAACGACTTGCCGGCAATGGATGCCTTGAAGGTGCCGTCCTCGTTGAAGGTGACATAAGTGTTCTGCGCTGACAGCCCCGTCTTCTGGAAGTAGGGCGTTAGTTCCTGTTCAATTTTGGTGGCTGCCACCTCGCCTCCGGCCTTGGCCAGCAGGTTTTCGCTGGTGAAAGCACATCCTGGTCCGTGGTAGTGCCAGGTGCCAACAAGCCCGCGTTGTGTTACTTTGTCCATGCCAATGACGCTGGTGAAGGCGTTGGCCAGTGTGCCGCCGCTTCCCAGTGTCTGCAGTAATGAGCCTGCTCCGCACGAAGTGATGATGGTGCCTGCCGTGAGCAGCAGCGTGCAGGCCATGAGGGTTGTCTTGAGTTTCTTCATTTTTCTTGCTGTTTCTATTGTTGTTTAACACTGGAAGGTCAGTTCGTCCTTGCCGTCTTCTTTGCTGATGTGGATGGTGCTGCCCTCCTGGATGTCACCATTGACAATGAGTTCGGAGATGCCGTCCTCGATATAGGTCTGAATGGCTCGCTTCAGAGGACGTGCACCAAACTGTACGTCGTATCCCTTCTCGGCAACAAACTGTTTGGCATCGTCACTCAGTTCTATCTGATAGCCCAGGTCGTTGATTCGCTGGAAGAGGCCTTTCAGTTCCACGTCAATAATCTGCTTGATGGCGTTGAGGTCCAACTGGTCGAAGGTGATAATCTCGTCCAGACGGTTCAGAAACTCTGGCGAGAACTGCTTTGACAGTGCCTTCTGCACAATCTGGCGTGCGTGTTCCTTGTCTTTTTCATCCATTGCCAGTGCTGAGGCTGAGCCTGCATTGAATCCCACGCCGCGTCCGAAGTCTTTCAGTTGGCGCGTGCCGGCATTGGAGGTCATGATGATGACCGTGTTGCGGAAGTCTACAAAGCGCCCGTTGCCATCAGTCAGTCGGCCCTCGTCAAGCACCTGGAGCAGCAGGTTGAAGACGTTGCCGTGTGCCTTTTCAATCTCGTCAAGCAGGACGATGGAGTAGGGATGGCGACGCACACGCTCGGTGAGCTGTCCTCCCTCCTCGTAGCCCACATATCCCGGAGGTGCTCCGATGAGACGCGAGACATTAAACGACTCGGTGTATTCAGACATGTCAATGCGGATGAGTGCATCAGCGGAGCCAAACATAAACTCAGCCAGTTTCTTGGCCAGATAGGTCTTGCCCACACCCGTAGGGCCTAAGAACATGAAAGCGCCGATGGGGTGGTTGGGCTCCTTCAGTCCTACGCGGTTGCGCTGGATGGCACGCACCATCTTGTCGATGGCTTTGTCCTGTGCAATGACCTGGCGTTTTAGTTCCTGGGCCATACCTTTCAGCCGGATGCCTTCCTCCTGTGCCATGCGCTGTACGGGTACACCGGTCATCATGGACACCACGTTGGCCACCTGGTCGGCCGTGACCTCCTGTCTGACGTCTACCTCACCGCTGAGCCACTTCTGGTTCAACTCCTGCAGTTCGCGGTTCAGTATTGTCTCGCGGTCGCGATAGCTGGCAGCCAACTCGAAGTTCTGATTGCCTACGGCCTGCTGCTTTTTCTCCTTAACCTGCTTCAGTTCCTTTTCCTTCTCCGTAATCTCGGGCGGGATATTGGCATTCTGCAGGTGCACGCGCGATCCTGTCTCGTCCATGGCGTCAATGGCCTTGTCGGGCATAAAACGGTCAGTGACGTAGCGTGCTGTCAGTTTGACACATGCCTCCAGAGCCTCGTCAGTGTAGGTGACGTGGTGGTGATACTCATAGCGGTCGCGTACGTTCTTCAGTATTTGCAGTGTCTCTTCGTCAGTGGTGGGTTCCACCTGTACCTTCTGGAAACGGCGCTCCAGGGCTCCGTCCTTCTCGATGGAGTTGCGGTATTCGTCCAGTGTGGTGGCACCTATGCACTGTATAGTGCCACGTGCCAGTGCCGGTTTCAGAATGTTAGCGGCATCCATGGTGCCTGCTGCCGAGCCGGCACCGATGAGTGTGTGTATCTCGTCAATGAAGATGATGACGTCGGGGTTCTGTTCCAGTTCCTTGACCAGCATCTTCATGCGTTCTTCAAACTGTCCGCGATACTTTGTGCCGGCTACTACACCCGTCATGTCGAGTGTCACCAGGCGTTTGTTGAAAAGCATGGGCGAGCAGTGGCGCTGGGCAATCATCTGTGCCAGACCTTCCACAATGGCACTCTTGCCCACACCGGGTTCACCAATCAGGATGGGGTTGTTCTTCTTGCGGCGTCCCAGAATTTCGATGACGCGCTGTATCTCGTTCTCGCGTCCCACGCAGGGGTCCAGCTTGTGCTCCAAGGCCTGTTGCGTCAAGTCGGTGCCGAAGTTGTCCAGCACCGGCGTCTTCGACTTGGCTTGTTTCTGTTGCGTGGTGGTCTGTGTGCGACTGCCGCCGGACGTTGTCGAGCCATTGGCAGTCGTTCCGCCTGCATCCTCCTCTTCATAGTCCTCCTCGGGAAGACCTATTCCGTTCTTGACACTGAGCAGTGTCAGCACGTCTTCGTAGTTCATGTTGTTCATTTCCAATACCTGTTTTGCCCCAGTCTCCGTCTGGTCGTGCAGGATGGCCAGCAGCAGGTGCTGCTCCTCCACGCGCTCTGTGCGCTGGATGCGTGCCTCCAGAACGGCCAGTTTCAGAATGTTGCTTGCTTTCTCGTTGAGTACTAATTGTTGTGTGTATATTGGCATTCCCAGTTCGTCCTCGCGTACTCTGTTCTCCAGTTCTGTCTTGACGCTTTGCAGATTGATGTCCAATCGCTGTAACACGTCAATGACGGGGCCGTCCTTCAGGCGCAGCATTCCCAGCATGAGGTGCTCAGGTGCTACGCTGCGACTGGCCAGTCGGGCAGCTTCTTCGCGTGAGAAAGCGAGAATCTCGGATACCTTTGGTGAAAATTGACTTGACACTCGATTTACTATTTTGTGGCTTTTATATTTCTTATTACAAATTGCGTGCCAGAAACTTGCGGTGGGTGATGACTGCAGGCAGTTCTGACTCGTAGTGTGTCACCATGATCATGGTTTTGTTGCGACGCTGACAAAATGTCTCTATCACATCCTTCACCCGACGGCGGTTCCACAGGTCCAGGCCGTGCAGAGGCTCGTCGAGAATAAGCAGTTGCGGGTCCTTGACAAAGGCACGCGCCAGGAGCACCAGTCGCTGTTCGCCACTGCTCAGTTGCAGGAACGGACGGTCGGCCAGGTGTGCAATGCCCAGCACATTCATCCACCAGCGGCACTGCTCGTAGTCCTTGGCATCGGGTACGGCATAGAGTCCGATGGAGTCCATCAGTCCGCTGGCCACAATGCGGATGCTGGGCAGGTTACGCTTGTAGCTGCGATGCATTTCTGGCGACACATAGCCTATGTGGCGCTTGATGTCCCAGATGCTTTCGCCCGAGCCACGCGGACGGTCGAACAGTGTTATGTCGCAGGCGTAGCTTTGCGGATTGTCCGCACAGACCAGTGACAGCAGTGTCGACTTTCCACTGCCATTTTGTCCTGACAGTGCCCATCGTTCACCGTTCATCACCGTCCAGTCTAAGTCTTTCAGAATGGTGCGCTCGCCATAGCGTATGCTGACCTGCTTCATGCTCACCACACACCGGCATTGGTAGTCGTTGTCGTGGTCGGGCAGCGACAGTATGGCTTCCTGCAGTTCCTGTGGCAGGACGTGGGCTGGAATCTCTTGCTGTCGGGCGTAGTATTGCTGCCGTGAACAAATTGGCAGCGCCTGATTGTCCTTAAGTTCAATGACTTCGCTGACAAATTCCGGTATGTCGTCCGTCTTCGAGAGCACCAGTATGATTTCCATGTCGCGCTTGACCGCCAGCATAAGCAGCAGTTCCTTCAGTTGGTCGCGCGTCTCAGCATCCAGTCCGATGAAGGGGTTGTCCATGATGAGCAGCCGCGGGTTGGCAAAGAGCGTCTTCGTCAGTTGGAACTTGCGCAACTCGCCACTGGACAGGGTGATGATGTACTTATTTAATAAGGTATCCATGTGGAACAGCTCGTAAAGTTGCTGACGCAACAGCCTGCGCTCCTCACTGTCGTCTCCGGCCATCAGGTAAGCCCGCTGCAGCAGTTCACCCAAGGTGGGTGTTTCGAGGTCAATGTCGTGTTGGTTCCATCGCAGCTGCAGGTAGTACTGGCCGTCCACGTTCACCCCATAGGAGTCGGTGAAGGCTATATATCGCACGCGGTCAGAGGCCAGCGTCTTGCGCAACTGGTCTACGTAGCGTGTCTTGCCGCTACCGTTGCGGCCTACTATGGCGGTTACTTTCATTTCTTTACACGTGATTGGTTTTTCTGTACAAAGTCCTTCCACCCCTTGTAGTGGGCCTGGCTTTCAGGACGGTTCATCTGCATATAGTGGCAGTAGGCTGCACCTAAGGCGTCCGTGGCATCCATGAACTTCGACAAAGCATCCTTGTCGAACTTCAGCAGGCGTTGCAGCATGCCTGCCACCTGCTCCTTCGAGGCCGATCCGTTGCCGGTGATGGCCATCTTGATTTTCATGGGTGCATATTCGTGAATGGGCACGCCGTGATGGATGGCCGCAGCAATAGCCGTGCCCTGGGCGCGACCGAGCTTCAGGGTAGTCTGTACGTTCTTGGCATAGAACGGAGCTTCGATGGCCATCTCGTCAGGCAGATAGGAATCAATGATGCCTGTCACGCGCTCAAAGATGTGTCCCAGTTTCAGGTATCCGTCCTCCATTTTGCGCATGTCGATGATGCCCATGGTCACCATTTCGGCTCGTCCGTCAGTCACCTTGATGACGCCGTAGCCCATGATGTTTGTTCCCGGGTCTATGCCCAATATGACTTTCTCCATTGTCTTAAGGCTGAAGTGAGTTCTTTAGATAGCGTCCCGTCAGACTCTCTTTGCAGGCTGCCACCTGCTCGGGAGTCCCGCTGACCACCAGCTGTCCGCCACGGTCGCCACCATCGGGACCCATGTCAATGACGTGGTCGGCACACTTGATGATTTCCATGTTATGCTCAATGATGAGGATGCTGTGGCCACGCTCTATCAGGGCGTTGAATGAAGCCAGCAGTCGCTCAATGTCGTGGAAGTGCAGCCCCGTGGTAGGTTCGTCGAAAATGAAAAGTGTGGGTTCCTGCTTTTCCTGTCCGATGAAGTATGCCAACTTGACGCGTTGGTTCTCACCGCCCGACAGTGTGCTGGAACTTTGTCCCAGTTTAATGTATCCAAGCCCCACATCTTCCAGTGTCTTCAGTCGCTTCACTATCGTGTCACACAGCGGATTCCCCGTTCCTCGGAAGAACTCTATCGCCTCCGTGATGGTCATGTTCAGTACGTCGTCAATGTTCTTGTTGCGGAAGCGGACATCCAGGATGTCGTGCTTGAAGCGGTGACCGTGGCAGGCCTCACACTGCAGTATCAGGTCTGCCATGAACTGCATCTCCACCGTGATGACACCGGCACCCTTACACTCCTCGCAACGGCCACCGTCGGCATTGAACGAGAAGTACTGAGCCGTGAAGCCCATCTGTTGCGAGAGAGGCTGTTCGGCAAAAAGGTCGCGGATAGCATCGTAGGCCTTGACGTAGGTGGCTGGGTTCGAGCGTGTAGACTTGCCGATAGGGTTCTGGTCGACAAACTCCACATGTTTCACCGACTGCCAGTCGCCCGCCAGACCCATGTACTCACCAGGGGCATCACACACGTCGCCCATGGCACGCTTAAGGGCAGGGTAGAGGATTCCTTTGACCAGACTGGATTTGCCACTGCCCGATACACCGGTCACCACCGTCATCACGTTCAGCGGGAAGTCTACATCTACACCCTTCAGGTTATTCATACGCGCACCCTTCACCGTGATCTTCTGGTTCCAAGGCCTGCGGCTCTGTGGCACGGGGATGTGCTCTGCATGAGTCAGGTATCGCACGGTATAGCTCTGTGGATACTGCTCCAGTGATGCCTTGCTGATGTCGGCGGCATTGCCTTCGAAGACAATCTCGCCACCCAGTCGGCCGGCATTGGGACCAACGTCTATCAGATAGTCGGCGGCTCGCATGATTTCCTCGTCGTGTTCGACAATGACTACCGTATTGCCCAGGTCGCGCAGCTCCTTGAGCACTTTGATGAGTCGGTCGGTGTCGCGCGAGTGCAGCCCGATGCTGGGTTCGTCGAGGATGTATAGCGAGCCCACCAGCGACGAACCCAGCGACGTGGTCAGATTGATGCGCTGGCTCTCGCCTCCCGACAGCGTGTTCGACATGCGGTTCAGTGTCAGGTATCCCAGTCCCACGTCCAGCAGGAACTGCAGCCTCGAGTTGATTTCCGTGAGCAGGCGACGGCCTATCTGCTGTTCCTGCTCGCTGAGTTCCAGCTGGTCGAACCACTGTTTCAGTCGTACTACCGGCATCTGCACCAGGTCCGAAATGCTGCGCCCCCCAATCTTGACGTAGTTGGCCTCGGGCTTCAGTCGCGTGCCGTGACACTTCAGACAGGTGGTCTTGCCGCGATAGCGCGACAGCATGACACGGTATTGTATCTTATACTGGTTTTCTTGTACCATGCGGAAGAAGTCGTCAATGCTGACTCGTTCCTCCTGGGGACGCTTCTTGTCGGAGGGCAGTCCGTGCCACAGCATGTCCTTCTGCTTTTGTGTCAGACTGTAGTAAGGTTCAAAAATGGGGAAGTCGTCTTGGGCGGCACGGCGGCAGAACTCCTCCTTCCACATCTTCATCTTCTCGCCATGCCAGCACACCACGCAGCCGTCGTAGACCGACAACGTGGTGTTGGGAATGACCAGATGCTCGTCGATGCCGATAATCTTGCCAAAGCCTTGGCACTCAGGGCATGCCCCTACGGGCGAGTTGAACGAGAACAGCTGGTCGGTGGGTTCCTCGAAGGTGATGCCGTCGGCCTCGAAGCGCATGGAGAAGTCGTAGGTGATGCCTGACGGATGAACCATCAGTCGCAACTCGCCGCGTCCCTCGTAGAAGGCGGTTTCTGACGAGTCAATCAGTCGCGAGATGGTGTCCTTACCGTTGTCGACCGACAGGCGGTCGATGACTAGGTATAGCTGGTTATTCGCACTGTCCTTACTATTCGCACTATTCGCATTGGCCTGGCTTTCCAACCATTCGTCAATCCTGACAATGTCGCTGCCGTCAGCCATGCGGGCGTAGCCGTTCTGCATATACGTCTGCAGCTGTTTCTCCAACGTGCGCCCCTCAACGGGCCGGATGGGGGCCATCACAACGAAGCGCGTGCCGGGCTGATATTGCTGTACACAGCGCACGATGTCCTCTGTGGAGTGCTTGCGGACCTCCTGACCACTGACGGGCGAGTAGGTCCGTCCGATGCGGGCATACAGCAGGCGCAGGTATTCGTAAATCTCCGTGGTGGTGCCCACCGTGCTGCGTGGGTTGCGCGAAATGACCTTCTGCTCAATGGCAATGGCGGGTGGAATGCCCTTGATGTAGTCGCACTCGGGTTTGTTCATGCGTCCCAGAAACTGTCGGGCATAGCTGGACAGACTCTCCACATAGCGCCGCTGCCCCTCGGCATACAGGGTGTCGAAGGCCAGGCTCGACTTGCCACTGCCCGACACGCCTGCCACCACCACCAGCTTGTTGCGCGGTATTCTGACGCTGACGTTCTTCAGATTGTTGACCCTTGCACCTTTTATCTCAATACAGTCGTTCATGCGCGTACCTATATATAATATATAATATATGTAAAATAGGTGCCAAAGGTACGAAAAAAAAGTGAGCCAACCAAACGTCAGCTCACCTTTTTGACTTTTCTCTTGTTCGCTTCTTTATTAAAGGATGGTCTTCACGGCTTCCAGCATGCCCTTCTCCTGAATCAGGTCGAGGAACTGCTTAACCATCTGGTTCAGACCTTTCACCTTGTTGAGGTCCTCCTGCCAGATGAACTCTGCGGCCAGCACGCCGTCAGCCACCTTTTGTGTGTCGCCGGTGGCCCACAGTTCCTTCAGCAGGTCCATAATCTTCTGGTCGTCGTTTGGAACAATCTCCACTCCGTCGGCACGCTTGCCACCCTTATAGTAGGTGATGATGGCAGCCAGACCGAACACCAGCCCCTTAGGCAGCTCGCCCTTGCGCTCCAGATAGGTCTTCACGCCGGGCAGGTCGCGTGCCTGGAACTTGGGGAATGAGTTCAGCATGATGCTGGTCACCTGATGGTCGACGAACGGGTTGTCGAAACGCTCCAGCACATCGCCGGCAAACTTCTCCAGCTCGTCCATGGGCAAGTCGAGGGTCTGCATGAGTTCGTCGAACTGCACTTTGTGGATGTATTTGCCGATGACCTCGTGGTTGCAGGCGTCACGCACAATGTTGACTCCGCTCAAGAATGCCACGGGCGAGAGCACGGTGTGCGGACCGTTCAGCAACGTCACCTTGCGCTTGTGGTAGGGTTCTTCGCTGGGAACGAACAGTACGTGCAGGCCAGCCTTGTCGGCAGGAAACTCCTTGGCCACTTCCTTCGGGGCTTCGATGACCCAGAGGTGGAAGTTCTCGGCCTGGACGACAAGGTTGTCGCGATAGCCCACCTTCTCCTGAATCTCGGCAATCTCCTTGCGGGGGAAGCCCGGCACGATGCGGTCCACCAGCGTAGCGTAAACGCCGCAGCACTCGTCGAACCACTTCTTGAAGTCAGCAGGCAGCTGCCACAGTTCGATGTACTTATTGATGCAGTCCTTCAGCACATGGCCGTTCAGGAAAATCAGCTCGCAGGGGAAGATGATCAGTCCCTTCGTGGGGTCGCCCTGGAACGTCTGCCAGCGGCGATACAACAGCTGAACCAGCTTGCCCGGATAGCTTGAAGCAGGCTTGTCCTCCAGCTTGCAGGCGGGATCGAAAGCAATACCGGCCTCGGTGGTGTTCGAGATGACGAAGCGAATCTCGGGCTGGTCGGCCAGTGCCATGAAGGCATCGTTCTGAGAGTAGGGGTTCACGGCACGGCTGATGACGTCAATGCGCTCCAGCGTGTTCACGGGCTTGCCGTTCTCACGGCCCTGCAGGTTCACGTGGTACAGGCAGTCCTGGCCGTTGAGCCACTCCACCATACCCTTGTCAATGGGCTGTACGACGACGACACTACCGTTGAAGTTGGTCTTCTGGTCCATGTTCCAGATGATCCAATCAACAAAAGCACGGAGGAAATTACCTTCACCAAACTGAATGACCTTTTCAGGCATGACGCTCTTGGGAGCGAAATTTTTGTTTAACGGTTTCAACATAATTTTGTGTATAATTTGTAATAGTTTGTTTTTAAGTGAGTGCAAAGTTACTGAATAATTTCGGAATACGTACCGTTTTTACTTTATTTAAGACGTTAACGTTTGCGAAATTCACCTTTACTGCTGCATCAGGTATGCTTTGAAGTCATCGAACTGCTTGCTCATGGGTACGCTCTGTTTCTGGCCGTCCATGAAGGCACGCAGGCGGGCGGGAATGTCGATGTCGATGCCCAGGATTTCGTCAACCTTCTCCTTGAACTTGGCAGGGTGAGCGGTTTCGCAGAAGATGCCAACCTCGCCGGGCTTCAGTCCGTCCTTCAGTGCCTGATAGCCACAAGCGCCGTGAGGGTCAAGGATATAGCCCGTTTCCTTGTAGCACTGCTGCATGGCCTTCCTAATCTGGTCGTCCGTATAAGTGGCTCCGCTGATGAGCGCGGTGATGGCCTGGTGGGTTTCCTCGGCAGAGCGCTGTCCGTTCTTCGAGTAGAGGTTCAGGATGCGTGCAAAGTTCGATGGATCGCCCACGTCCATGGCGTTGGCCAGCGTCTGCACGGAGGGCCTGGGTTCATACTGTCCGGTCTGCAAGTACTGGTAGAACACGTCGTTGGCGTTGTTGGCAGCAATGAAGCGGTGGATGGGGAGCCCCATTTCGTGTCCGAAGAGTGCCGAGCAGATGTTGCCGAAGTTGCCCGAGGGCACGCACATGACCAGGTTGGGTGATGCGTTCTCGCTGTTGGCCAGCAGTTGCTTGATGCGTGCGTAGGCGTTGAAGTAGTAGAAAGACTGCGGCAGGAAGCGTGCCACGTTGATGGAGTTAGCCGAGGTCAGACGCATGTGCGCGTTCAGCTGCTCGTCCATGAAGGCCGACTTCACCAGAGCCTGACAGTCGTCGAAGACACCGTCCACCTCGATGGCAGTGACGTTCCTTCCCAGTGTGGTGAACTGGCACTCCTGAATGGGACTGACCTTGCCCTTGGGATAGAGCACGTAGACATGGATGCCCTCAACACCGAGAAAGCCGTTGGCCACGGCCGAGCCAGTGTCGCCACTGGTGGCCACGAGCACGTTGACGGTCTGACAGGCAGTGCTGGCTGTACCTGTATTGCCGGAACTGGTGAAATAGCGCAGCAAGCGGGCCATGAAGCGTGCCCCCACATCCTTGAAGGCCAGCGTGGGACCGTGGAACAGTTCGAGGGCATAGATGTTGTCCTCGACCTTCACCACGGGACAGTCGAACGACAGGGTGTCCCAGACAATGTCTTGCAGGGCGTCGCCGTCCACGTCGTCGCCGAAGAAGTTGCTGGCCACGTTGTAGGCGATGTCCTGGAACTTCATGGCGTGAATGTCGTTGAAGAACTGCTGCGGCAGCTTGTAAATCTCCTCTGGCATGTAGAGTCCGCGGTCTTCTGCCAGACCTTTGACGACCGCCTTCTTCAGGTCGGCCGTAGGGGCTTTTCCGTTTGTACTGTAATAGTTCATATTCTGCTTGATTTCAGTTTTTGAGTTCAAAGGTACGAATAAGTGAGAACAATACAAAACAAATATAGTTTTTTTTGCTTTTTTTGTCGAACGTGCTTTTTCGCTGTTTTACAAAAAGCGGGCGAAGATGACGATAACGACGCATCTCCGCCCGCTCCTGTTGCTGCTAACAATCGGTCGCGGCGTTGATTCCAGTTTTTTGGCAATCGCTTGCGACTATTGTTTCAGCAGCGTGTTAAGCGTCGGCTCGCTATTTTATTAACACTGCGGTTATGCGAGAATGATGATGCCTCAGGGATTAACCTAAGTTTGATTCAAATGCTGTTTATCGTGTTTTAGCTCGAAGAACGGGTTTAGCTGCCCCACCGTTGAGCCTCTGTCACAAAAAAGTTGTTACAACTTTTCAGAAGGTTGTAACAACTATTAAAAAAGTTGTCACAGCTTTTCAGAAAGTTGTCACAGCTTTTTTCTGGTCGCACCTCTTTTGCAGTGCGTTTATGCCTTTTTTGATGACTTGGCTCAGTCGGATATGCAATCCGACTGAGCGGTGAATAAAATAAACTAATGATGTTTTTACTTATTCTTTATGAATAACGTTAACGACGACAGGCTTTCCCACTTCTTTCTTCCAGGTGGTCAGGTACTGGAACCAGTCGGTGGCCGAATGGTAGCCGAAGGTCTCGTTGTCGGACGTGTAGGTGACTTTGTAAGCCATGTGCTTGTCGTTGACTTTCAGCACGTAGGCATAGTTGTTTTTGTTGGCGGGCTCTTCGCTGACAATGTTCTGCCGCCTTCCGCAGGTTGGATCCGTTGTCGGACAGCAGGTATTCCGGTTTTGCACCCTTTTTCCCGATGATGCCCTCGGCCATCTCCTGCACGCCCTGCGCAGGCCAGTTGGTCGCCACTTTCATGTCAGCCACCTCCACGTCGGTATGTTGAAGGGCATGACCTATATGCTCGGCGGGAACTTTCAGGAACAGAAGCAGTTGCTGGTCACCGACGGATATGCTGGCATCCATTATCTGCCCACAGGTGACCCCAGGTTTTCAACCAGTTCCTTGAATCCCGTTCAATTGAAAGAATATAAGATTTCCTCACTCCGATATCTCCTCCTTTTATATGCTTATTCGTGATGATACGGTTCTCCTTTGATGATGGTGCAAGCACGGTATATTTGCTCGGTAAAGGTGAGGCGTATCATCTGGTGCGAGAGGGTCATTTTGGAAAGGCTTAGCTTCTCGTTGGCTCTACTATAGACGGGAGGAGAGAATCCGTAAGGGCCACCGATGACGAAGATGAGTCGACGAACTGTCTGCTGTTTCTGCTCCAGCCAGCGTGCAAACTCGATGCTTCGGAATTCACGGCCGTGTTCGTCGAGCAGCACTACGGTATCTGATGGCTGCAGTTGCTTTAGAATGAGTTCACCTTCCTGTAGCTTCTGCTGTTCCTCGGTCAGGTTCTTTGTATTCTTCAGTTCGGGAATGGTAATCACCTCGAAAGGCATATAGTGACCAATGCGTTCCACATAGTCACTGATGCCTGCCTGAAAGTGCTTGCTGACGGTTTTGCCAACCTGAACGAGAACGGTTTTCATAAACTCCTATCTTCTGCCTTTGGACAACTACCTCTTATCTTGTACTATGAAATCCTTCCAGATTTTCATAGCGGTGCGTCATCATGCGATTGTAGATGTTGCGCATCCAGTAAGGCTCAGTCAGTGTGACTGCCAGACCGATGATGAACAGAACCCAATAGGCTGTGGTTTCATCAAAGATGGCTTTAATGATGAACACCTCAATGATGGGGACAAACATAGCCAGCAATGATACAATGCTCTGCCATTTGTTGTTCAGCTGGTTCTTACCCGTAATCTTCTCGTTTAGGGGCAATGTCTGCTTGTTGTAAACAGCCATTTGGAAGAGCATCCAGTAGACAGGACCGGTAGCAGTGAACAGGTAGGCGAGTACCATAATCAGTGAGAACTTTCCAGTGAATACAGGTATCAGCGTGAAGATGAGCGGTAGTACAAGTACAATACAATAGTAATAGTACTTGGCACGTAGCAGAGTCAGAATGTTCTCTTTCTGTGTCATCAACAGGTCTATATAGTTGCCTTCAGGACACATCACTTGCGTCAGATTGACAGCTCCAAAGAAGATAAAGGCATATAGACACCAGAAGTTACGTTCAAAAGAAGAGTTATAGACACTGGTAAAGGCTATCATCAGCGAGAAGAAAGTGATGAAGCAAACACCCTGAATAAAACGGGTACGAACGGTCTTATTACGCATGGTGCTCTTAATCTCCAGCTTCAGGTATTCGCCAATTTGTCCGAAGCGGTTCAACGTCTGGAATTCAGAAACGGTTTTCAACTTTGTCTCTTCTTTCCCGCTGATTTCATCGTAGATGAGGCGCATCTGCAGACGGCGGTTGATACATAACAGAATGGTGAACAGCACGGCCTGTAACAAGAAGTGCCACCACGAGAAGACATAGGAACTGACGGCGTTGTCAATGAAGTCGAACACTACATCAAGCATACTGTCTGGAAGGACAAAGATGGGTAGAATCAGCGAACCGTAGAACACGACTGGCAGTACCCACCACCACATGTTCTGGTTCACTAACGTGCGTACCAATAGATACCACTGGCTGTTGATAACAACTATCAGTTGGAGCAGGGTAAGCATCCCTAATGCTCCCCACGTAGTTACACCTCCACACCACACTATGAACACGTAGGGCAGAAAGAGGGTCATCCAAATGAAGTTGACCCCATCAAGTATTTGTCTGATGAGGAAACAGTCGATGGCAGCATATTTGCTGATGGGAATCAAAAGGTATGGTTTCACCAACATGAGCGGTGTCTGTTGAGTGTAAAAACGTCCTGCGAAGTCGAAAATGAGCAGGAAGGGTATAATAAAGAATATTAGCTCTGGACCTGCCTCCTTTGCTCCGAGCCATCCGAAGAAGGTACCTAAGGCGATGAACTCAATGGCCAGTATGCTCACCATGATGTATCCGAAAAGTTTACCATACTGATTGGCTTCAAACATCACGTTTCGTTTCTCGCTGAGCTTGGTGTTCTTGCGTAGGAGGAAGAATAGTTGTACCTTGTTCATATAACTTATAACTTTCAACATTTGACTCTCAACTACCGAAGGTCAATCACCTCTGCCTGTGGAAAGTCTTTCGAGTTAAAATGGAACTCGGCATCAGAAAGGTTAGCCTTCTTGACATTGTACACGTCAATAGTATTCCATCCTTTCTTGTGCTTGACACGAATCTGTGAGGGAATATAGGTCTTTAGATTGATAGTGATGAACATCTCGCGGGCTGTCAGCCGAGGATTGGTAGCCGTCAGGTGTACTACATAGTTGCCATTCTCCTTAGTTAACGTGCTGTTATAGCCTTTCTTGTACAGGTAGATGAAGTTGTAGGGGTTCAGGTTCTGCAACTCCGATTCCTTGGGGCTCGATACGTTCACTTCGTCATTCTTCTTTAAATATGTCCACTGCGTCTTCCCGTCAAACCAGATAATGGCATCGGGCGTTGTGGCGCGAAACTTCTGGCCCTTGATGCTGATAGTTCCCTTGTCGTTCATTTGTCCGCCCTTGAGGTTAAACGATGCAGTGATGCCTGACTTATGTGAAACGGCAGTGGCTGCCTTGTCCAGCACTTGCTTTGCTGTCTGTCCATACGATGCTACTGTCATGAGCAGCATCATGAGTGTTACCCTAATTTTTTTCATTATATTAACAGATTTTCTTATCCTCTCCATTGTGATAATAGGTTTTCAAGACTCATTTCGTCCATAATTAATACTTCCCGGGGTTTCGATCCGTGAGCCTGTCCCACGATGCCTGCTTTCTCCAGCTGGTCCATCAGTCGACCAGCGCGGTTGTAACCGATGGCGAACTTACGCTGTATCAGGCTCGTGCTGCCGCTTTGCTCGCGAACTATCAGTCGGGCTGCATCCTCGAACATCGGATCCAGATGCTGCATGTCCACATCGCGACTCTCACCACCATCACCATCGTCGGTATCGGGCTCAGGCAGCTCAAATGCGCCGAGATAGCCTTGCTGCTGCGAAATGAACTGATTGATGCGCTCCACCTCGGGTGTGTCGACAAAGGCACACTGCACGCGGACTGGCTCACCACCGTTCAGGTAGAGCATGTCGCCACGGCCAATCAGCTGCTGAGCACCGGGACGGTCCAAAATGGTGCGCGAGTCAATCATAGCACCCACACGGAAGGCGATACGGCTGGGGAAGTTGGCCTTGATGGTGCCGGTGATGATGTTCGTCGTAGGACGCTGTGTTGCGATAATCATATGAATGCCTACGGCACGGGCCAGCTGTGCGATGCGGGCTATTGGCAATTCCACCTCCTTGCCGGCAGTCATGATAAGGTCGCCAAACTCGTCGATGACCACCACGATGTACGGCATGAACCTATGTCCGTTCTCGGGATTTAGTTGGCGGTCAATGAACTTTTTGTTGTACTCCTTGATGTTGCGCGACTGAGCCATCTTCAGTAGGTCGTAGCGAGTGTCCATCTCTTTGCACAGCGAGTTGAGCGTGCGCACCACCTTGGTGACATCGGTGATGATGGGATCGGCATCGTCGTCGGGAACTTTGGCCAGAAAATGTTTCTCAATGCTACTATAGACGCTGAACTCCACCTTCTTCGGATCAACAAGTACTATTTTCAGTTCGGCTGGATGTTTTTTATATAATAAGGAAGTAATGATGGCGTTCAGTCCTACTGACTTACCTTGACCCGTAGCACCGGCAACAAGCAGGTGGGGAGCCTTGGCCAGGTCGAACATGAAAACCTCGTTGGTGATGGTCTTACCCACCGCACAGGGCAGTTCCATTGTTGACTCCTGGAATTTCTTGCTATTTAATATCGATTCCATCGATACTACGGCGGGCTTGGCATTAGGTACTTCGATACCAATGGTGCCCTTGCCGGGAATAGGTGCGATGATACGGATGCCCAGTGCAGACAGAGACAGTGCTATGTCATCCTCCAAGTTGCGTATCTTTGAGATGCGCACACCAGGGGCAGGGGTGATTTCATAAAGTGTAATGGTGGGACCTACGGTAGCCTTGATGCTCGATATTTCCACGCCAAAGTTACGCAGCACATCCACAATGCGATTTTTGTTGGCATTCTGCTCGTCCATATCGATAAACGGCTTGCCATCGGTCTCGTACTTCTTCAGAAGGTCGAGCGTAGGGTAGTGGTAGTTCTCAAGGTCGCGCTTGGGGTCGTAAGGAGTGTTAATGCCGCCATAATTGTCGGCCACTTGCTTACTGTCGGCAGTCTCTTCGTCTTTAGTTTCTTCAATTTCAATCTTGATGTCGCCAATAGAAGAGTCTTCCGTATAGTTGGACTTCTGGGTGTATTTGTTCTTGGGTTGGTTGTCGGGGGTAGAATTGTCGTCCATAGTGAACTCAATTTCCTCCGATTGTGGGTCGTCAAAGACTTCTGGGTCTTTTAGCGTCTGAATGGCTGGGGGCTGAAGTGTCGTTCCTTCAGTATCGTCTTTCCCGATGTTTATTTCCATCGGAATCTTCTTCAGGTAGTGCAATGGATTGAAGATTTTGCGTATCACGATGACCGTTTCCATGCTAAGATAGGTCAGGAAGGCAATTGCTGTCAACACAAGAATAGCTGTGAGTCCGGGCGAACCTATTAACCCTTCAATAGATTGACAGACAGATAGTCCATGGTCACCACCAGGATTGAAACATGCATCTGCAAACAATGGGGTGAAGAACTTTGCCATCATCACGGACGCCCATAGCATGATGAGTGCCAAACTCATAAACCACTTTAGTAGGTTTATTTTGTATGCGCGCATAAGGTTCAGTGACAGCAGAAAGATAAAAGTGGGTACAATGAATGCAGCCAAGCCGAAGCAGCGCTTGATGAAAAACCAGGCTGCATAGGCTCCGATGGAGCCGCAAGTGTTTTGGAATTCCCCATTCTGATTCATCATTTCACCTGCACGTGGGGTCTCAATAAGGCTTTGGTCTGCGGCTCCTGTGGTGAAGTATGATACGAAGGCCCATGCTAAATAGCCTGCAATAAACAGTAGACAAAATCCCAGCACGAAGTTGACGCGCTCATTATTGAATATCTTGTCAATACCAAGGGCTTCTTTCAGTGAAGTTACTGGTTTGTCCGTGGATGATTTCGTTGTTTTTCTCTTTGTCATATACTTTATATTGAATCGTATTGAAATGCAAAATTACGAACTTTTTCTTATATTTCCCAATAAAAAGACCGTTTTTTGCTTTTTTTGCATTAACTTTGCCGACCGAATGAAGAAAACAATTTATAGCAAGTATGATAAGTCGCTGATTCCGGGTCTTCCACGGGTTACTTTTGAGGGTCGTATCGTGGTAGTGCTCAGCGAGCGTGAGTCCCGCAGTGCTGTTGACTATCTGCTGTCTCAGCCTTTGCTGGGCGTCGATACCGAGACACGGCCTTCGTTTCGTCGAGGGCAGCAGCACCGAGTTGCACTGCTTCAGGTCAGTTCCTACGACGTCTGCTTTCTGTTCCGTCTGAACCATCTGGGCATGTCTCCTTCAGTGCGCATGCTTTTGGAGGATACCAGCGTTCCGAAGATAGGACTCTCGTGGCACGATGATTTAAACATGTTGCATCGGCTTGGCAATTTCGAAACTGGCCATTTCATCGATATTCAAGACCATGTGCGCGAAATAGGCGTTGAGGATTTGAGTCTTCAGAAACTCTATGCAAACTTCTTTGGCCAGCGAGTCTCAAAACGTGAACGACTCAGTAACTGGGAGGCTGATGTGTTGACCGACAAGCAGAAGATGTATGCAGCCACTGATGCATGGGCCTGCGTGAAGCTCTACGAGGAACTGATGCGTCTAGAGGAAACCAACGATTACGAATTGATAAAAGTGATAGACGATGTACAGGCAGATTAAATTGCGCAAGGGTAAAGAAGATAGTCTGAAACGATTTCATCCATGGGTGTTCTCGGGTGCTATTCAACATATAGACGAGGGTGTTCAGGAGGGCGAAGTAGTGCGTGTGGTAACCAATTCTGGCGAATTCATCGCTGTCGGTCACTTCCAGCAGGGCTCCATTGCCGTGCGCGTGCTGTCCTTCTCTGATGAGCCTGTCAATGCCGACTTCTGGCAGTCCCGTCTGCGCTCGTCCCTTCAGATGCGTCAGGCCATTGGATTAGCAACACTTAGTACTGCAAGCCCCACGTCCGTCACCAGAAATACCACCTACCGTCTGGTTCATGGCGAGGGCGATAACCTGCCTGGTCTTATTATCGATGTATATGGCCAGACGGCCGTAATGCAAGCCCATAGCATTGGTATGCATTTGTCCCGCAAACAGATAGCCAGTTCACTTACAGAAGTAATGGAGGGTCAGATAAAACACGTTTACTATAAAAGTGAGACTACGCTGCCCTTCATGTCTGCTGACGATATGAATGGGTTCCTCATAGGTGGTAGCGATGAGAACATAGCTATAGAGAACGGCTTGAAGTTTCGCGTCGATTGGCTTCGTGGTCAGAAGACGGGTTTTTTTGTCGATCAACGCGAGAACCGCTCATTACTTGAAAAATACGCGGAGGGCAAGCGCGTACTGAACATGTTCTGCTATACGGGTGGTTTTTCTGTATATGCCATGAGAGGAAGGGCTGAGTTGGTACATAGTGTCGATAGTAGTGAGAAAGCTATTGCTCTGACACGTCAGAATGTAGAACTCAATTTCCCTGGCGACACTCGGCATGAAGCTTTTTGCGAGGATGCCTTCAGATTTTTGGATAACTCTCAACTCTCATCTCGTAGCGCACAACGGTCCTACGACCTCATCATTCTCGACCCCCCGGCCTTTGCCAAGCATCGTGGGGCACTTCATAATGCGTTGAAAGGCTATATAAGGTTGAACCAAAAGGCATTTGAGAAGATTGAGCGCGGTGGCATTCTGTTCACATTCTCCTGCTCGCAGGTGGTTACTAAGGATCATTTTCGCAATGTCGTCTTCACGGCTGCTGCCTTGGCTAAGCGCAAGGTACGCATCCTTCATCAGTTGCATCAGCCGCAAGATCATCCTATAAATATCTATCACCCCGAGGGCGAATATCTGAAAGGCTTGGTGTTGTACGTAGAATAAGTTACTCGGCGGAACTGTCTCTTTTGTGTAAATGTGGAGAAAAGTAGTTGCATATATTAAAGAGAATAAACTCCTTAATGACAACGATTTATATATCGTTGCCTTAAGTGGTGGTGCCGATAGTGTGGCCTTGCTGTTGCTGTTGAAGGAGCTGGGCTACAACATTCACGCAGCGCATTGTAATTTCCATCTGCGGGGGCAGGAGTCGGATAGGGATGAGCAGTTTTGTATCAACCTCTGTGAAAGGCTTGGAATTGAACTACATCGTGCCCATTTTGATACTCAGACATATACCAGATTGAACGGTGTGAGTATTGAAATGGCAGCGCGTGAATTGCGTTACCATTGGTTCTGGCAGCTCTGTCAGGATATTGAAGCAGTTGCCGTCTGTGTAGCTCATCACCGTGACGACTTGGTTGAAACTGTCCTTATAAATCTTGTGCGTGGTTCTGGTTTGCGGGGACTGACAGGTATTCAACCGCGTTCGGTTTTGAAGATGGTTGATGACGACAACTCTGGATTATTGGTTCTGCGCCCATTTTTAGAAGTTTCGAGGGCAGAGATAGAAGATTATTTGTTTAAGAAGAATCAGGGTTACGTCACGGACAGCACCAATTTGGAAACGGATATGTTGCGTAATAAGGTCCGCTTAAAGTTGTTGCCATTGCTCTGTGAACTCAACCCTGCCGTTGCCGAAAACATTCAACGGACTGCTGGCAACCTGACAGAAGCTCAACGGTTGTTAGATGCCGTCGTAGAACCTTATATGCATAAGACAATTCTTGATATTAGTGAGTTGGTTGGTTATGGCTCAAGTGAATATATCATCTATGAATGGGCAAAAAACTACGGTTTTAACGGCAGTCAACTTAAGAAAGTAATGTCATCTTCGACTGGTAGCGTGTTTACGTCGAGAAAAGGATTCGATTTGTTGGTTGACCGTGGGAAACTGATAGTTGAACCTCAACAAACATCGATGGAATCGATTGTTGTTCCTGAGGAAGGTACTTATATGCTGCCATCAAATGCCTTTCTTGATGAACGTTTTCATCATATTGTCATAAAGTACAGTCATACTTTTTATATATCTAAAGCACCCTATGTGGCCACTGTTGATGCCGACAAGGTTCTGTTTCCGCTTTTAGTACGTCGTGTCGAAAATGGAGACAGGATGATTCCTTTTGGCATGAAAGGGCAGAAGTTGCTGAGCGACTTGATGACTGATTGTAAATTGAACCTGTTTGAGAAGCGAAGTCAACTTGTTGTCGTTGATGCTCGTGGCATTGTAATATGGGTGATAGGTCTACGCATAGATTTGCGTGTGGCTGTTTCAGAGAATACTCGTAAAGTTCTTGAGATTAGTTTTAACTAAATTTCTTGTTTAATTGAGGGTCAGGCAAATATAGAAAGAAAGTTCTACCAATATACAGGCGGCTCCACAACAGTCGCCAGTGTATCCTTTTATGCGCCGCCACATGAGCAGATATAAGAAGTACAGCACTATGCCTGGGACGAAAACCAGCGTGCTCCATGCCACCAGTTCATGCATGAACCAAAGGAAGAGGGCCAGCGGCAGCAGCCCCTGGACGGCAAGCAGGATGCCTGCCCGTGTGTCAGGACGGCGATAGACGGTGTGGTTTTTGGCAGTTTCCTCCGTACGTGCGTAGGGCATCATCAGTATCAGTTGCGACGCGACCATCTTTGCGAATGGGTCAGCAGCTAGGATGGCCAGTGCCGCCACATCAACGGGTAGCGCCAGCAAGGTGGTGTAGAGCAGTGCAAAGTAGAGGACGAGAGCCAGCACGCCGTAGGTTCCTATGTGCGAGTCCTTCATGATGGTGAGGATGCGCTCGCGGTCGTTGCCTCCTCCTCCGAAGCCATCGATGAAGTCAGCCAGCCCGTCTTCGTGCAATGCACCAGTGGTCATCAGTCGTGCGATGATGGCCAGTATCAGGGCTATGGTGGCGGGCATGACCATTGTGCCAAAGTAATAGACTGCGGTCATTATGCCGCCTGTAAGCCATCCCGTCAGAGGCCACCATTCTACCACGGCAGCATACGACTGCTTGGGGGGCTGGCGTAGTCTCCAGAAAGGCAGCCGGGTGAAGAAGACCAGTGCTGCCCAAAGGTTGTCATACCATTTAAACGCATTCAGTGACTGTTGCATCTTTATCGTGATTCTGTTTAAATAAAACTTTCCCAATCAGTTGTACTATACACTCTTTGGTTTCGGCTTTCGGCCTCTTTTCTTAGGCTCAGCCTTGGGGGATGTTAACAGTTCTTACCGTAGCATATGACTACTGTGTTCTTGGGCCTCTTGACGTTGAGGATATCTTTTGGAATTGGCATAAGGCAAAATATATAGTCTAACTTGCATGCAAAGTTAATTATATTTAGATTATATAACAAATTTTTTAAGGAGAAATTTGTGCAATTCCCGCTGGAATTTCCGTCTGTCTGACGGGAATTGGAGAGGTTTATGCCAAATCTTGTCATGTTAATGCCCAAAATATGGGGATTTATGAGGTTTTCTAGCCTATTTGTATAGTACAACTGATTGGGAAAGTTTTATCTAAAAGTATTTGGTGATAGCCGCGTCTTTAAAGTTGTTCATCTCGTTCATCATGCGCACGGCACTGTCAACGATGGGGTAGGCGCACAGCGCTCCCGTACCTTCGCCCAATCGCATGCCTAGTTTTAGCAGAGCCTGTGCGTGCAAAGCGTCAAGCAACAGCTTGTGTCCCGACTCGTCGCCGCAGTGGGTGAATATCATGTATCTGCGGCTCTTGGGCTCCACCATCGTGGCTGCCAGTGCACAGGCAGTCATGATGAATCCGTCTACTAATATAATAAGATGTTGCTCGGCGGCCCGAAGCATGGCTCCGATGGCAGCCACCATCTCAAATCCTCCGAAGTAGCGGATAATGTCGTGTACTGTATCAAGGGGCAGGTTGCTAATTGCATGTGGCTGGTCGCATGCGTCGGGATACAGGTCGCAGTGAGCCTGTGGCGAATGTTCCCTGTAATGCTGTAGGGCTTTTGCGAGCACATCGTACTTGTGTCTGACACCTTCGCTGTCGAGTCCGGCTCCCGCGCCTATGCATTGCTCCAGCGGTATATGGCAGAATAGGTGCATCCAGATGCTGGACGGCGACGTGTTGGCAATGCCCATCTCACCGATGCATAGCACGCGACAGCCCTCGTTGACGCACTCATCCACCAGAGCGGCCCCCGTGCTGATGGCTTGGGCGTATTGCTCTTCGCTCATGGCCGGCCCCTGGATGAAATTCTCGGTGCCGCGTGCTATCTTGCGGTCAATGATGCCCTCCACAGCACTCAGGTCATAGTCGACTCCCACATCGACGATGCGCAGCTTGAAGCCGTGCTGCCTGCAGAACAGGTTTACGCCCCCTCCGCCTCGGGTGAAGTTAATCATTTGCTGCCACGTGACCTCGCGCGGCGACACGCTGACGTCCTCACGCTCTATGCCGTGGTCACCGCCCAGCAGTAGGTGGCAGGGATGAGCCAACGACGGTGTCAGCGTCTGCTGTATCAGACACACCTGCATGGCCACCTCCTCCAGTCGGCCCAGTGCCCCTTTGGGTTTGTTCAGGTTGTCTATTTTGTCTTGTATTGCGGGGCGCAAGTCCTCGTTTATTGGACTGATATTAAATGTCTGCATTTCAATAGTTTATATACTATCTTTTATCTTTACGGGAATGCCGCTCACCATCATAATAACTTCATTGGCTTTCGTGGCAACATACTGGTTCATCCAGCCCTGCAGATCGGTGAAGCCTCGCTGAACAGCATCTGTGCTGACCCCTCCGCTGCCTATCTCGTTGGTTACGAAGATGAATGTTGCCTCATGGTCTGTAAAGCGGTCGAACTCCTGCTTGGCGGCTTGGAGTGCCTTGTCCGCGTCTTGCAGTTCGAAGAAGAAGTTGGTCAGCCATAGTGTCACGCAGTCAACGACCGCCACTCGTCCCGTCAGGTCATGGCGGCTCAGCGTCTTCTCCTCCTCAATGTTCGTCCATTGCGGGCCCCGTCTGTCCTGGTGGCGGCGCACCCGTTCGCGGAACTCGTCGTCCCAGACGTGGGCAGTGGCCACATAGACCGGATGCCCCGTGAGGCTCAATGCCAGCTGTTCAGCATGACTGCTCTTGCCAGAGCGTTGTCCGCCCGTTATTAGTATGATTCGTTTCATTGTCTTTCCGTTTCCTGTTTCATCGTCTGTTTATCCAGATCCCCCTTCTACGGTTTCTTCCTCATAAGTGTCCGGTAGCGTTCCTCCAGGGACATGGTGGCATACTGCTGCCATCCGGTGGCCTGTCCGTCCGGTTCCAGGTAGTTCAGGTTGTGCATGTTTGCGTAAGCCTCCATCTCGAAAGGGTTCAGCACGTAGCCCGCATTCCTTATCCGTTTGCGGTATCGGCAGGCCTTTATCCAGAACACGAAGTATTTCCAGTAGAAGCAGAGCCATGAGTCGTGTGTCGAGCGTGCCTGGTAGAGGTGAATCATCTCGTGGTTCTTCATGGCATCAAAACGACTGTTCAGCGCCTCGGCCTCCTCCTCGGTGTGAGTGATGATGCGCCCGAAGAAGGTCAGTCCATCGTAGCCCTTGCGTATCCAGAAAGGCAGTGCCAGTGCCGGCATGTCGCTGATATGGCTGGGTCGCATGGCGTGCCACATGATAGGTATAACGCTTAGAGCATTTGCTTTCATCTTCGTTGCGGTTCAGAATAATATCCTTTATCGTTCAGGCTGATATCCGTTGCTGTTCAGGCATCCTGCATAGCGGCTTTGTCCTGCTCGGTATAGCGGCTGATAAAGTCGTCCTCCGAGAGGATGGAGATACCCAGCTGCTGTGCTTTCTTGTTCTTTCCCGATGTCGAGGTGACATCGTTGTTGATGAGGAAAGATGTCGATCCGCTGACAGCCGATGCCACCTTGCCGCCCTGAGCCTCAATGTATGCCTTCAGTTCGTTGCGGTTCTTGTAGTGGTGTACGTCGCCGGTAATGACGAAGGTCAGTCCTTCACAGCGGTTGCCCGTAGGTGTCAGTTGGGGTGATTCCACCTGCAGGTGTTTCAGGAGGTGGCGGTATCTGCGCAGGTTGTCGCCGTTGCGGAACCAACGCACGAACTGCGCAGACTTCTCCGGTCCGATGCCCGGTACGTGGGCAAAGATCTCCTGCGGTTCCTGAAACTGGGGGGTGAAGAGATCCCGCTGGGTGGTAGTGACGGCATTGCTACCCACAGTGCTGCCGGGCGATGAGGCTGTGGCGGCAGAGTCGCTACCCACGCTGATGGCTACCAGCCGGTCCAAGGGGTATGCCGCCAGCAGTCTGCGGCAGACGTCCAGTCCACACAGCGGTATGTTCAGCGCATACAGTAGCCGGTGCGCCTCCACGTTGCGCGCCGAGTCAATGCCCCGCATGATGTTCGATGCCGACTTTTCGCCGAAACCCTCCATGCCTGCCAGCTCGCGGATATGACTTCGCAGGCCGTAGATGTCCGCATATTCTGACACCCATCCTAAGTTGATGAACTTCGAGAGCGTCTGTTCCGAGATGCCGTCGATGTTCATGCCCTCCTTCGACACGAAACGTGCGAACTTCTTCAGCTGCTTGGCCGGACACTGTGTGTTGGTGCAGTGCAATGTCTTCGTACCGCTGCTCTCGCTCTCGCTCACCACGGCCGGTGCGTGACATACGGGGCAGTGGTCGGGAATAGTGAAGTCGCCAACCGCCTGCACCACCTGTATTACCTTCGGGATGATCTTATTAGCCTTGATGACGCTCAGCCTCGTGCCCGGTCCTCCCAGTCCCAGTCGCTCGCATTCACTGATGTTACACAGCGACGCACGCTTCACCGTAGTACCCTCCAGTTCTACCGGATCGAAGATAGCCACCGGCGAGATGGTCGATGCCGCGCACGACCATTCCACCTCACGTAGCGTGCTCTCCGCCGCCTCGTCCTGCCACTTGAAGGCCAGTCCGGCACGTGTAGCATGGTGCCCCGTTACCGAGCCGGTCTGCGCATACAGTACATCGTCGTAGCAGATGACCAGTCCGTCTACGGGGAACGGGTTCTGTTTCGAGGTCACTTTCTCGGTGAAATCGGCCAAACCGTTCTCCACCGTGGGAAGGTCGGGCGTTTCAATGAACAGCCGTTCCACGGTTCGTAGTCCCTGTCTGTCCAGCCATTCCATGCGCCGGCCCCAAGAGTATAGCTCCTCGTCAGTATATACTAAGGTAAAGGGAATCCACTGTATGTGTCGCTGCCGCACCTCGTCGACATCCTTCAGCGTGAGCGATCCCGATGCCAAGTTGCGCGGGTTGGCATAGTCCTCGCCGCTTTCCATGAGGAATCGGTCGAAGTCGTCGTAGGCAATGACCGCCTCGCCGCGAATCACGGTATGCCCCTTTGCAGGGATGGTCGCCGGTATTCCGCTGATGGCGGGCGCCAAGTGGGTGATGTTCGTGCCTATGTGTCCGTTGCCGCGCGTCACCACCTTCGTCAGTTTTCCCCCGTCGTAGGTCACCACGAGGGTCAGTCCGTCCAGCTTCCATGAAATCCAGATGGGGCGCAGCTCGGCCCACTTCACCAGGTCCGTCACCTGCTTTGTCTTGGCCAGCGATAGTGCGGCAAACTCGTGCGCCTCCTTCTGGCCGGCCAGCGAGTCCTCCGACACCCGTTGTGTGGGCGAGTCGGGCAGGGTAGTACCCGTCTGTTGCTCCAGCATTCGCAGCTCGTCGAAGCGCTGGTCCCACTCGTAGTCGGTCATCAGCTCCGCCTTTCCGTTGTAGTAGGCATCCGATGCTTCGTTCAACTCGCTGATGAGTTGTAGCATACGCTGTTTTGTCTCTTCCGTCATACTGTATTCGTTTTTTGTGTGGCAAAGGTAACATTAAATGAGAGAAAAACCAAAAATTCTAATCAAAATATTTGGACATAGACAAAATAATGACTACTTTTGCATGATAGAAAACAACTAACTATTTCGCATCTTTATGCAGAAGCTTTTCTTTGAACTCATTCAAGTCGCTTTAGGACAGCTGGACTGCCTGGAGCGCGGGCCTGCTCCTGAAGAGTGGGAGGACATGTTCCATCTGTCACAGCGCCACGGACTGACCGCCTTGACCTACGATGGTGTCGTCCGTCTGTTTGAGTATGGACTGCGTGCCCCTCAGGATGTGAGCATTGACTGGATGGCTGCTACCGAGACAGACGCTGTGGCAGTCACCTTCGAAGAGCCCCTGTTGAGCAATGGTCTGCGCCGCATGCTCTACATCCGCTGGAAGGATCGCTGCGGCACGTCGCTCTATCGCTATAAGGGTGCCGACCGTCAGTTCACGCCCGAGACCCGCATTGTGATGCAGTTGCTGCAGGCTTTCGAAGATTTTCACCACGGAACGCTGACCTTGCGCACTGCCGTTGACATGTTCCAGGTGCTGCACAATGCCGAACACCCACTGTCCAACTTCGGCGACGGCTCCTCGGTGTCGCAGATGCTCCAGACGTTTGGCATCTGGCGCTTCTCCTGCGCCATGATGTGGGTGGTCAACAAGGTCACCGCCTTGGACGTCAATAAGATGGCTTGTCCGCCCGACGGTTCCGGTGGCAGTTTTCTGCTGGATCAGCTGATGAGCGTGGGCGAGAAGCGTCCGCTCGTCGACAGCCTCAAAACCCGTATCAAGAACTTTCTGAAATTTTAGTCCCTTTTGAAGGAAACCATCATGAGAATTACCCTGATTATCGCCTCGCTGTGGATGACCCTGTCATCGACAGCCGGTCAATCGTTGTCCCTGGCCGACATCACCAATGGCCGTTTCCGTGCCGAGAGTCTTTCGGCTGTCGAGCCGTTGAACGACGGCCAGTCGTATGCCCAGCTGTCCGACGACGGCAAGCGCATTGTGAAATACTCGTTCCGCACGGGCCAGCAGACCGCAGTGCTATTTGACGTGGCAACCGCCAAGGGTGCCCAGCTTGACCATATCGACGGCTACTTGATGAGCCCCGACGGTCAGCGGCTGCTCGTCCAGACCCAGACGGAGCGCATCTATCGCCACTCGTTCACAGCCACCTATTATATTTATACCGTGCGTAACAACCGTCTGGAGCCCCTGTCCGACCACGGTGCACAGCAGACTCCCTTGTTCTCGCCCGACGGTCAGCAGATAGCATTCGTCAGGGATGGTAACATTTTTCTTGTCAAGCTGTTATACGACAATGCTGAAGTACAGGTAACGAAGGACGGACAGCGTAACGCAGTCATCAACGGCATCCCCGACTGGGTGAACGAAGAGGAGTTCGGCCATGCCCGCGCCATGGTGTTTACAGCCGACAGCAAGCAGTTGGTGTGGGTACGCTACGATGAATCGCAGGTGCCCGAGTACTCCCTTCCCCTGTTCAAGGGCCTCCGCCCCGAGCGCAAGGAGTATGCCGACTACCCCGGCTTCTACACTTATAAGTACCCCATTGCCGGCCAGCAGAACGCACGCGCCACCCTGTGGAGTTTCGACATCGGCAGTCGTCAGACGCGCCAACTGCAGTTGCCCGTCGATGTCGACGGCTATGTGCCACGTCTGAAGGCTACGGCCGAGTCCCAGCAGGTGGTGGCTTTCACGCTGAACCGCCATCAGGACTGCCTGCGCATCTTCCTGTGTAACCCGCTGTCGACGGTGTGCCGCCAGATCATCGAGGAACAGGTGCCCCGCTATGTCCGCGAGGAAGCCATGGACGGCATCATCCTTACCGACCGGCACATCCTGCTGCCCAGCGACCGCTCTGGGTGGCTTCACCTCTATCTGTACAACATGAACGGTCAGTTGCTGCGCCAGGTGGACGACGGCCGCTATGAGGTTTCCTCCGTCTATGGCTTTGACGAGCAGACCGGCGATGCCTACTATGCCTCCCACGAACCCGTGGCTGGCGGGCAGACTGCCGCTGCCGGTACTGCCGACGGTGCCACCCGACAGTACGTCTATGTGTCCCATGCCAACGGAAAGAAAGAGTGTCTGACCCCTAAGGCCGGTTGGAACAGTGCCATCTTCAGCACCGACTGCCGGTACTTCATCCACACCTGGAGCAACCTGGATACGCCCCCTGTCTATACACTGTGCGACAACAAGGGCAAGTCGCTGGTCACGCTCATCGACAATCAAGCACTGCGCACCACACTGTCAGCCTGCTCTCTAGGGCAACGCGAGCTCTTCACCTTCACCACGACTGACGGTGTTGAACTCAACGGCTGGGTGGTCAGGCCTGTCGACTTCAATCCCTTGAAGCGATACCCCGTCGTCATGTATCAGTATGGAGGCCCAGGCAATCAGCAGGTGGCCGACCGCTGGAACATCGGCATGGTCGGTCAGGGTGCCATTCTTGAGCAACTGTTGTGCCAGCAAGGCTTCGTCTGCGTCTGTGTCGACGGACGCGGTACGGGCGGTCGCGGTGCCGACTTCGAGAAGTGCACCTATCTGAAGCTGGGCAGGCAGGAAGCCCTTGACCAAGTGGCTGCCGCCCAGTGGCTCTCCCGGCAGCCTTGGGTCGACGGCAGCCGTATCGGCATTTGGGGCTGGTCGTTCGGTGGTTTCAACACGTTGATGGCCATGTCGGCCGTCAGCGAGCCCGTGTTCCGCTGCGGTATCGCCATCGCCCCGCCCACGTCGTGGCGCTTCTACGACACCATTTATACCGAACGTTTCATGCGTACGCCCAAGGAGAACCCCTCAGGCTATGACGACTGCCCCATCAGCCGTGCCTCCCTTCTGAACGGTGCTCTGTTGCTCTGCCACGGTATGGCCGACGACAACGTCCATTTCCGCAATACCGCAGAGTACACCGAGGCCCTTGTTCAGGCCGACAAGGACTTCCGCCAGTTGGTGTACACCAACCGCAACCATAGCATCTACGGAGGCAACACGCGCCAGCACCTGTTCCGCCAGTGTCTGCAGTTCTTCCGCCAGGAGCTGAACCCTTAATTCCTCAGACTCTACGCGATGAAGCAGACCCTCCGACCCCTGATGTTCGTGGGTACCGGCAGCGATGTCGGTAAGAGCGTCATTGCCACCGCCTTCTGTCGCATCTTCCGCCAGGACGGCTACACGCCGGCGCCTTTCAAGGCTCAGAACATGTCGCTTAACTCGTATGCCACACCCGACGGACTGGAGATTGGACGTGCACAAGCCGTACAGGCTGAGGCTGCCGGCGTGCCGTGCCATACCGACATGAACCCCATCCTGCTGAAGCCGCAGAGCGACCACGCGTCGCAGGTGGTGCTGAATGGTCGCCCCTCGGGCAACCAGAGTGCCGGCAGTTACTTCCGCCGCGAGGGCCGTGAGGAGCTGCGGCAGGCCTGCCATGAAGCCTTCAACCGCTTGGCAGCCCGCTACAACCCCATTGTACTGGAAGGTGCCGGCAGCATTTCCGAACTGAATCTGCGTGACGTAGACTTGGTGAACATGTCCATGGCACGCCATGCCGGTGCTGCCGTCATCCTCGTGGCCGACATCGACCGTGGCGGCGTCTTTGCCGCTGTCTATGGCAGCATCATGCTCTTGCCCCCCGAGGAGCGGCGGCTGATTAAGGGCATCATCATCAATAAGTTCCGTGGCGACATCAGCCTGTTCCGCGACGGTGTGCGCATCATCGAAGAACTGTGCCATGTACCGGTGCTCGGTGTGCTGCCTTACTTCACCGACATCCATATCGAAGAGGAGGACAGCATGTCGCTCGCACAGAAGGACATGCAGGCCCTGCAGGGCAAGGTGAACGTCGTGGTGGTGCTGTTGCGCCACATGAGCAACTTTACCGACTTCGACGTGCTGGAGCGCGACCCCCGCGTTCACCTGTATTATAGCAGTAATCCCGCCGACCTGGCCGATGCCGACGTGGTCATCCTGCCCGGCTCCAAGTCCACCATCGACGACCTCTACCACCTGCGCCGCAGCGGTATGGCCGAGGCCGTCATATGCGCGCGGCGCCGTGGAGCCACTGTCTTGGGCATCTGCGGGGGCTATCAGATGATGGGTCGCGAGGTATGCGACCCCCAGCAGGTGGAAGGTGACGTGCCACGCATGCCCGGTCTGGGTCTGCTGCCCGTCACCACTACCATGAACGGCAGCAAGCGCACACGGCAGGCCTGTGGGCGTTTCATACCCGCCGACCCTTTTGCCGACCCAGACTTAGGGTCGCTCCGGGGCTACGAGATACACATGGGCACTACCGTCCCCCTTGGTGAGCCGTCGCCCCTGCTGCTGCTTGATGACGGTACGGCCGACGGCTACTTTGCCGACGCACACTGCATGGGCACCTACGTGCACGGCATTCTGGACAACCAGCCCTTCATTGACTACCTGTTGCAGCCCTTTGCCGACAAACTTCAAGCCTCCACCACGTTCGACTATGCCGCTTACAAGCAGCAACAGTACGACCTGTTGGCCGACCACGTGCGCCGCCATGTGAATGTCGATGCAGTCTACCAGATATTGAAAGAAACCACATAAATAATTAATTATGAAGAAGATAAACATTACACGTTCATTCTTTGTCCTTGCCTTCGCACTGCTCTTGACCGCCTGTGGCACGCAGCAGAAACGGCAAGTCACGGCCGCTGCCGATGCTACCGATGTGGATTCGGCCGCCATGATAGCTCCCCGTCATGCCAAGGGCTTCACCGTCCGGTATGCTGCTGACGGCGTCCGCCTCCTGGACGTGGCCGACCCTCAGCAGGACGAAGACCGCATGCCCGTTGGTTACCACTTTGCTTTGGTGCCCAAGGGCAGCACTGCCGACACGCCAGAGGGCTACACCCGCGTGGAGGTTCCCGTCAGCCGGACCATCGTCATGACCATGCTTCAGCTGTCGAACTTCACCGCCCTTGGTGCCCATGACGTGGTTAAGGGCATCACCGGCACAAAGAATTTGTATAACACGGATATCAAGCGCCGCGTGAAGGATGGCAGCATCGTGAAGATCGGCATGGAGGGCAACTTTGACACCGAACTTATCCTGGCCGCTCACCCCGATGTCATCTTCATCTCACCCTTCAAGCGTGGCGGCTACGATGCCATCAGCGAGACCGGCATCACCCTCATTCCCCACTTGGGCTACAAGGAGCTTGACCCTTTGGGGCAGGCCGAGTGGGTGAAGTACGTAGCCTTGTTCATTGGCAAGGAGCACGAGGCTAACCAGCTGTTTGACGGCATTGAGCAGCGATACAACGAAGTGAAGCAGCGTGCCGCACGGGCCAAAAGCCGCCCGACGGTGTTCAGCGGCGAGATGCACGGCGGCAACTGGTATGCCGTGGGCGGCAAGAATTTCCTGGCGCAGCTGTTCCGCGACGCGGGTGCCGACTATATTCTGAAGAACGACGACACGGGCGGCAGCAACCTGGAGTTCGAGCAGATGTATGCCGCTGCTGCCAATGCCGACTACTGGCGCATCCTGAACAGCTATGCCGGCGACTTCTCCTATGAGGCGCTGGCAGCCTCCGAGCCCCGCAACAGGCTGTTCCGTGCCTTCCGTGAACGCCACGTAATCTACTGCAACATGAAGCAGACACCCTACTACGAGACATCGCCCGTGGAGCCCGACCGCCTGCTTGGCGATCTAGTGGCCATCTTCCATCCCGAGCTGACACCCAAGGACTATCAGCCTAAATACTACCGTCTGCTGCGATGAAACGCCACCTGTTGCTGAAGTTCGTGTTGCTCGTGGTGAGCATCGTAGTGCTGTTTGTGCTCAACCTGCTGTTAGGCACGGTGCCTATCTCTGTGGCCGACGTGCTGCACAGTCTGTTGGGCGGAGGGGCTGTAAACGAGATTCACCGCAACATCATCCTGTCGTCGCGCGTGCCGCAGGCGCTGACGGCCGTCGTGGCCGGTGCCGGACTGGCCGTCAGCGGACTGCAGATGCAGACCGTCTTCCGCAATCCCTTGGCCGGGCCGTCGGTGCTCGGCATCTCCAACGGTGCGTCGTTAGGCGTGGCCTGTGTGGTGCTGATGTCGGGTTCGCTGGGCGGCGTGGCCCTGTCGCGGCTAGGATATTTAGGCGATGCGGCCATGTCCGTGGCAGCCATTGTGGGTGCCCTGGCGGTCATGGCGCTCATCTTGTACGTGTCACAGAAGGTGAAGGGCAACGTCACGCTGCTCATCATTGGTGTGATGATTGGCTATCTGGCCACGGCTGTCATCGGCGTGTTGAAGTTCTTCTCGGCCGAGGAAGACATCAAGGCCTACGTGGTGTGGGGTTTAGGGTCGTTCGCCCGTGTGTCCGGCGACCAGATGATGCTCTTTGTTGCGCTGATGGCTGTGCTGCTGCCGTTGAGCATGCTGCTGGTGAAGACCATGAACCTGCTGCTCTTAGGCGACAGCTATGCCCGCAACCTGGGGCTCAACCTGCGGCGTGCACGCCTGCAGGTCATCGGCTGTTCAGGCGTCCTGGTGGCCATTGTCACCGCCTATTGCGGCCCCATCATGTTCATCGGTCTGGCCGTTCCCCACCTGTGCCGTGCCATTTTCCGCAGTTCCGACCACCGCATCCTGATGCCAGGCACGCTGCTGACGGGTGCCTCTTTGGCCTTGTTGTGCAGCCTTATAGCCCGAATGCCAGGCTTCGAGGGTGCCTTGCCGGTGAACAGTGTCACTGCACTGGTGGGTGCCCCCATCATAGCGAGTGTATTGTTCCGTCGTCGGCAATCAGTAGAAGAGTAAGTTCCACCTGCGGAACGAGTGGCTGGCAGTGTTGCAGACAATGGCGCAACACCACGCGGCAGAAGTCATCTAACCGTTCCGCAGGTATCAGTTCCCATAGTTCACGGGCCAGGGTCAGCGTGCCCAGGTCCATGGAACAGCGGGCTTCGTCCAGCATCTGGCTGACGAAGCCCTTGTTCATGGTGCTCCGCCGGCTGTGAGTGTCCAGCTGTCCCTCGGCCAGCTTGACGGCCTTACCCAGCATGACGCCCAGCGTAACGCGGCAGAATCCCGCCTCAGCAGCCATTAGTAGCGTCTGGCCGATGTAGTTGCCATACTCCACGAAGGCCTGTGCGGGCAGCTCGGGGTACTGCTGTCGCACGTAGCGTTCGCTCTTGGCTCCACTGTTCACCACTAAACGGTCGGCTCCACTGGCTCGCGCCACCTGCATGCATCGGCGGATGGAACTGAGGAACGCTTCCTCAGAGAAGGGCATGACAATGCCCGAAACGCCAATGATACTGATGCCGCCCTCGATGCCCAGACGTGGGTTGAAGGTCTTTTTGGCAATATCGGCCCCGCCGGGCACGCTGATGGTTACCCGCAGTGCCGGCCGGTCGGGCAGGTTGCGGACTATCATCTGACGCGGACTGCGGTTGATGGCGGACTCACCGGGTGGATAGTCGAAGCCCGGTAGCGTGAAGCGACCCACGCCCTCGCCCCCCACAATGCACGGTCGGTCGGCCCTTTCCACGCATGCTTGAATCTCAAGACCGTCGGTCACATCAGGGTCGTCGCCGGCTGTTTTCACGCAGTAGGCATAGCCGTCGCCATAGCCCACAGCCACGGGGATGTGCTCGCCGTCGGGCAGCAGGACGCTGACGGTGGGTGGTTGGCGACCCTCTAAGAGGTCGGTGGCTGCGGCCACCGCTGCTGCCGTGGCACAGGTACCGGTGGTCAGTCCGCTGTGCAGGGGGTAGAAGTCGGGCAACAGGTGCTCTACGAGCCGGCGCAGTCCGTAGGGGCCGTCGCAAAAGTGGCCGTCGCTGTAGTCGGGCAATGGCGGTCGTCGCAGCACGATGATGCGCTGATGGCGGGCCAGGGCGGCCTCTACTTTTGCTTGAAACCCACCGCTTAGTCCGCTCTCTTTCAGCAGGATGGCGTCAGCATCGGCTTCCTTGTCGTCGTGCTTCTGGCGGTTAGTACCGTTGGTAGAGTCGTCCGTGTCGTCAGCGCCGTGGTAGTAGCACAGCTGTTCGTCGCTGGCACCCTGCTCATGGGCCAGCCGGATGGACGATGCGCGGGGCAGAATGCGGTAGCGCACGCGCACGCCTTCGGCCTCTAACCACCTGAGCCGGCTGATGCTCTGCACGCCCGTGGTGGCCAGCAGCGAGTGGATGTCGGTAGGCACCTGGGTGTAGTCGTCAATCCACGTCAGTCGGTCTGACCGCTCAGGATACTGCCGCTCGTAGCGAATGACAGGCAGTTTCAGCCGTGTGGCTACGTCGCTGACCGTCTGGTGGAGCACCGTGGCAAAAGGGTGGGCCGCGTCCACCAGCAGGCGGATGGCGTGTTCGCGGCAGAATGCGGCCATCGCCTCTGCGTCCATGGCTCCGTCGGTGTGCTGTCCGTGGTGCAGTTGTATGTCCTGCTCGCCGGTCTTCGTCGAGTAATAGTAGGGGCTGCCTGCCTGCTCCAGCACTTCCACGGCCCGTCGGCCCTCGGTCGTTCCGCCAAAAACTATAATCATAATAGTTTGTGTTTAGCTTTTTTCTGAGACGTTATTCCTATGATTTTCATCACCCATATAGCGCTTATTTCACTGTTAATAATGCTCTGTCAGCAGGTTGTTTGCGCTAAGATAAAATGCAAAGTCGCCGAGTTTGCTGACCAAAGTCGCCGAGTTTGGTTGACAATAGGCGAAGGATGGTGATGCAGTAAGGCTTGAATCATGCATTAATGGAGGCCTTTGCGGTATAGATGGGTGAAGTTTTTGGAGTAGAGTTCGCTGAGTCCCCGGCGGTTGTCGATGGCCTCTCCTACGACAATCATCGTCGTCAGCGTCAGCTGGTTGTCGTGTACCAGACGTGCCAGGTCGCGAAGCACGCCACGGAAGATGCGCTGGTCGGGCCATGTCAGATGATAGCAAACGGCCACGGGCGTTTCCTCGGGATATTCTGTGAGCAGTTGCTGCTGCACGTCGTCGACGATGCTGGCGGAAAGGAAGATGCACATGGTGCTTTGTGAGCGTGCCAACAGGTGCAGTTTTTCTTTCTCGGGCATGGGTGTGCGTCCCTCGCCGCGGGTCAGGATGATGGTCTGTGTGCGCTCGGGGATGGTGAACTGGCTGCGCAACTCAGCGGCTGCGGCCAGGAACGACGATATGCCCGGGGTGATGTGGTACGACATGCCCTCGCGGTCGAAGAAGGCCATCTGCTCCTGAATGGCACCGAAGATGCACGGGTCGCCCGTGTGCAGTCGTACTATCTGGTGTCCCTGCCGGTAGTGTTCCTGCATGAGTGCGCATTGTTCCTCCAGTGTCATGTCGGCCGACGAGCGCACTACGGCCCCTGGCTTGTGGCAGTCGGTCAGCTCACGGGGCACCAGTGACCCGGCATAGAGTATCAGGTCGGCCTGCTCCAGCAGCTGGCGCCCGCGGACACTGATAAGCTCTGGGTCGCCAGGACCCGCACCAACTATCTCGATGTGTCCCCCGACGGCAGGCGTGGCACCATCGTCGTCAGCACTTTCACCGGCATGGCTGTGGCGCAGATAGCGGTGGTCGATGGCCACGGCGGCGGTCCAGTGCTTTCCCTTCACCTTGGGAACGATGAGCTCGCCGTGGTTGGAACCCAGGATGGCGGCGGCCTCGCAGACGCTGGGTGTGCCCACATACTGCCGGACAGTGGCGCTGGGTGTGGGCACGTCGACCTCAGCCAGTTCCCCAGCCGAGTAGAACGTTACCTGCCCGCCGTGCTTCTCTTGCAGTTCACGGATAAAGGGTTCGTCGTGCTTCACGTCAATGGTGCAGTAGCGGCAGGCACAGGGCAGCACGCCACGGTCGGCAAAGGCCCGGACCATTTGGTCGTAGATGTCCTTGTAGTCCTCGGGGTGATGGGCCAGGCCGAAGCCCACCGTGCCCACCTTGGGAACGAAGTGCAGCGTCAACAGACCGTCGGGCACGTGGTGCACAAAGGGACTCACGATGATGAGCAGCCGGTACTTCCTGGGGTCGGCCAGGCTGATGTCACGGATAAGGGTTACGTGTGGGGGCAGTGTCTGCTCCATGTAGTCGGTGCCTTCGTCGCGAACGTCCATCAGCAGGGCTGTGGGGTGGTGGTTCACGAAGGCAATGACGCACCGGCTCATGTCATCACTGCTGGCCACAGTCCAGCCGAAACGCTGTTCGAAAGTGTCTAGGGACCACAGGCCGGCCACGTCACTCTGCGTGGTGATGACCGCCCGGGCACCCGTCAGTGCGGCCACCCGTTGCGTCAGCATGTTGGCACCACCCACATGACCTGACAGCACCGAGACGGCGTGACGGCACAGGGTGTCCATGCACACCACCGCTGGGTCGCTGTGCTTGTCAGTAACCAAGGGGGCTATGGTGCGCACACAGATGCCCATGGCACCGATGAACACAAAGGCATCGAAGTCGGCCCAGCAGCGGGCCACGTCCGTGCGGGCCATTATGTCACCGCCCAGTTGGGCTTGCAGCAGGCTGGCCGTGGGCCGCCCGTCGCCGCTAATGGGGATAAAGGCTATCTTCTGCATCGTAGTATGGTTTCGTTGATTGTTATTCTTCCTGCCTTTTGCAGGCAAGTATGGTGATGGGGTTGTAGTCGTTAATGGCGATGTGCAGGGGGGCTTCCTGCTTGAGATGGAGCGTACGGCAGGCCTCGTCCCACAGCTGGCGGCTCTGCTCGCTGACGCTGTTCATGACGATGATGCCCTGCGGACTGAGGTATTGCAGCACCTTCTCGATGATGGCCTGCAGCCGTCCGCCATGGCCGCCGATGAACACTGCATCGGGTATTGCCCTTGCAGCGATACTGTCGCAGCAAACAGAACAGAAGTCGCCCATGTGTACGCTGATGCCGGGAGCACCGTGGTGCCGCATGTTCGCGTGTATGATGGCTTCGCACTCGGGGCGCACCTCGAAGGCTTCTATCCTCAGATGGGGGAACTGCAGGCGGGCCTCAATGCTGACGCTTCCTGTGCAAAACCCGATGTCCCACAGCACGTGACGCCGCGGCAGGTCGAGCATTTGCAGCGTCAACAGGCGGATGGGCATCTTCGTAATCATGCGTTCGCGACCGTCCAACAGGGTAAAGCTGTCGTCGGACAGTCCGAAGGGTGCGGCATCGGGGCTGCCCGTCAGGATGATACTGTTAGGCTGTCGGAAGGTGGCTGCAGCGGCTTCCGACAGCGTGAGCGTGCTGACGCGCTCCTCACCGGGGTTGCCCAAATGCTCGCCTATGTGCATGGTGTAGGCCGTATAGCCATACTCCAGCAGGCGCTGTGCAATGGTGGCCGGTGTGTGCTCGCGGTCAGTCAGAATACCGATCTGCGGTGTACGCTCAATGAGTGCACGGTCCAGTGCGGGCCATGGGCGTCCCGTCAGCGACACAATGCGCAGGTCGTGGTAGGGCAGCAGCAGACGGTGGGCCAGCAACTGCAGCGAGTTGAACGTGGGATAGACGGTCAGCTCAGCTTCGGGCATCTGGCGCCGGATGGTATTGGCAAAGCCAAAGAACAGCGGGTCGCCCGAGGTAAAGACTACGATGTCGGTGCCGGCAGCGTGGTACTGCTGGAAAACAGCGTCCAGCGGCACCGTGATGTCTATCCACTGTGCCCCCTTGGGGAGTAGCGGTTGGACAATGGCATGATGGCGACGGCCCCCGCTGAACACGTGACCACGGCGGATGCTGCCTGTCACCTCGGGCGGAAACCAGGGGTGCGGGTGGTCTGTGATGCCGATGATGGTGAACCTCATAAGTCGCGTCCGGGTTTTAGTTCAGCGGCATCGTCGAGGGTCAGGATGGCGTTGCACAGCGTGGCAGCTAAGTTGCTGCCGCCCTTACGACCCTCAACAATGACTTTCGGAATATGGCGGAAGGGCTTCACCATGTGCTTCGACTCGCACACATGCACGAAACCTACGGGGGTGGCCACGATGCCTGCGGGCTGAGCTTTGCCCCGGCGGATGAGGTCGCAGAGTTCCATCAGCGCCGTGGGAGCATTGCCAAAGGCGTAGAGGGCCGTGGGGTGCTCCGCAACGGCCAGCCGGATGCCGGCCTGTGTGCGGGTGATGCCCTCGCTCTCGGCCAGCTCGGCCACCCGTGGGTCGGCCAGATAGCACAGTGCCTGGACGCCTAATCGCTGCAAGGCTCCCTTGCGAATGCCGCTGGCAACCATGGTGACGTCGGTGATAATGGTGTCTACTTGGCCCTCGCGAACCTTATTATATATATTAGTAATGGCTTTCGGGTCGGTGTAGAGCAGGTGCTCCATGTCGAAGTCGGCCGTGGTATGGATGGCATGCAGCAGGGCCCACAGGTGGTCTTGAGGGTAGTCCTGACGCTTCAGTTCGCGTGCAATGGTGCGGAACGATTCGGTCATGATTTGCCGGCCCACCTTCTGTGTGTCGTCGTTCTGCTGGTGGTAGTAGCCACGGGGGGTGATGATGTGCCCATCGGCGATGTACGACTGCGAGTTGCCGATGAGAACGACGGTGAACATGTCGACAGCCTCTGGGTCGAAGTCGGCCAGTGTGGTGACCACTATCTCCTGGTCGTCGCGCCCCGCCTGGCGCACGTAGCCCACGGGCGTATGGCCGTCGCGCTCCTGCAGGAAAAGCTCCTGCAAGCGGTAAAGCTGCCAGTAGCGGCCGTGCGACTTGGGGTTGTAGACGGCTGTTACGAAGTCACCCATGGCGGCGGCACGGATGCGTCGCTCGATGACAGCCCAAGGAGTCATCAGGTCGGAGAGTGAGATGAGACACACGTCGTGGCCGATGGGGGCTCCGAGTAGCGAGGCAGCCTTCTGAAATGCCGAGATGCCTGGAAGGACATGGATGCTGACACGACTGTTGCGGGTGCGGGCCATCTCATAGACAAGGGGGGCCATGCCGTAGATGCCGGCATCGCCTGAGGAGATGACGACCACCGTGCGGCCCTCTTCCGCCAGCCGGAAGGCCTGCTCGGCACGGTCGAGTTCGCGCTTCATGCCGGTGTCCACACACTCGCAGCCCTCGCAGATGTAGGGCTTGACAAACTGGAAATAGTACTGATATCCCACTATGACATCGGCCTCGCTGACTGCCTTCAGTACGGCGGGGGTGATGTCGTCCTGGCTGCCGGGGCCTATGCCGGCTATGATGATTTTACCCATTGGAATGTCTGGTTAGTGTTTTTTGACTGCAAAAATACGAAAATTAATTGAAAAAGGAGGCACAATCTCACGACAATCCTCCTAATTCTTCTATATAATAATACACGTTTCTTCTTTCATAAGGGCACAGGCCGGCCGACAGGGCAGCTGCCGGCGTGGCTTGAGCGACTCACTGGCGGAGCTTGACCTTCAGTCCGACGACCAGCATGCGGCCGGGGGTAAAGAGGGCATATTTGCGCTGTGACGAGTCAATGCGGCGGTCAACACGGTCGAAGAGATTGTCAACACCGATGCTGGGTTCCACCGTAGCCCAGCCGGCACGGAACGTATGCGTGGTATGCAGGTTCCAAATGCCGAAGCCCGGGGCATCCTCGTAGTCGGGATAGTACGTCCGTGACTGCATACGTCCGTTCAGATTGACGTTCAACGAGTAGCAGCCCCACGTGTGGTGGTAGTTGGCAGCCACCGTGGCGGCATGGCGCATGCTACGCTCCAGCATGTGCCAGGCATCGTCGGTCAGCGTGCACGCATGGGTATAGACGTAGTTGGCAGAGAGGTTGAAACCGGTGAACAGGTTGGCCGAGACGTTCACCTGCATGCCCTTTACGTCACCCTTGTCGCTGTTCTCATAGCGCGAGTAGCGCTCCAGCTTGGCGGCCTGGTCGTCAGTCATCTCGGGGAACTCGCTGCGAAGCATGGCTAACGACTGGTCATCGACGGCGATGTTCTGGCGAACCACCATGTCGTTGATGCGGTTGATGAAGCCTGTCACGCTGACAGCCAGCAGGTCACTGCGGTACTCGGCATTGAGCGATGCGTAGTGGCTGTGCTCGGCTTTCAGGTCGCGGTTGCCGAAGATAACCTGCGCCTTGCCGCGGTTGACGGAGAAATAGTGGTAGTATATCTCGTCCATCCCGGGGGCGCGGAACCCAGAAGAGTAGGTGGCACGCACGTTGACGGAGCCGAGGGTGTACATGAGCACGGCCTTGGGCGATAGCTGGTTGCCGAAAGTTTCGTGGTGGGTATAGCGCAGTCCGACGGTAGCCGAGGCTGTGCCGCGCCCCACCTTGACGCGCTGTTCGTGCTGGGCATAGGCGGCCAGGGTGTAGACGTGCTGGTCGATGTTGCCCGAAGTGGCCGTGAGATAGTCCTTGCGCCAGTCGGCACCGACAATGGTGGTGCTGCCCTTGGTGAGTCCGAGGATGGCTTTCAGCTCGCCGTCCATGGTGCGCTGCTTCTTGGACTGTACGTAGTCGCCGATGGCGTAGCTCTTGGTAGCCACGTCGTAGAGCTTGCCGTAGCGGAAACGGTCTATCATGAACGAGGCCTGCAGCGAGTTGCGCGGGCTGAACTTATAGATGCCGTTGAAGGTCCAGCGCAGGCCCTTGTAGCGCATCTCGTAGTCGGTGCCGCCGGTCGGAGTGCTCCCCCCAGCTGAACCTGCGGGCGCTGTGGGGGTGTTGGGACGGTCGGTGAGTTTGTATGAGTAGTCTACGCCCGCGTTAAGTGCCACGTGCTGGCTGGGGGCATAGGTGAATTTCTGTGCAAAAAGGTCCGACCGGTAGCCCGTAAATGATGGGGCTATGGTCTCGCGGGTCTCGCCCTCGCTGCCGCTGACATACTCCAGGTGGTTGTTCTGGTAGCTGTCGGCACGGTCGTGGGTGTAGGTTGTGTATGAACCGAAGCCCTTGCTGTAGATGTCGAGACTGATGTCCTGGGTAAGAACACCCGTTCCGCTGACCTTCGTGTCGCTGCCGACAGTAAGCAACGAGTTGGAGGGCTGGTCGGTAATGATGTTGATGACGCCGCCGATGGCATCGCTGCCGTAGAGCGATGAGGCGGCTCCGTCGACAATCTCGATGCGCTTGACGCGTTCCATGCTGATGCGGTTCAGGTCGACGTTGTTCGAGATGTCGCCCGAAAGCTTCTGTCCGTTGATGAGGATGAGGATGTACTTGTTGCCCAAACCGTTCAGACGGAGGAAAGTTCCCATGGAGTTGGGGGCCATCGACACCTGGGGCAACATGCGGGTGAGGGCACCTTCGAGGGTGGTAATACCCTGCTCACGCATCTCCTGGGAGGTGAGCACACGCACCGGGGTGGCCGTCGACTTCAGGCGTTGATGGTGTCCCGAGCCCGTCACGACGACGGGGTTGAGGTTGTAGGAGTGGGCGATGCTGTCGCTACGCTCCATTTTGTGAATCTGGGAAAAGGCGGCACTCCATGAAAGGAGTGCCACCAGCGATAGTATTAAAGTTCGCATTTGAATCATGGCATCTTGACGCTTCAAGTGCATGATGTTTATTCAACAGCCGTTGTGGGGGTTGACAGGGCATCGTCGGTACCCAGCTTGGCAATGGCCTCGCGGGTATGCTGAATCCAGAGGGCACGTACCTTTGAACGCTCGGCCAGGGCAGGAATGTAACTGTCGCCGCTCTTGTGCTGTTTCCAGCATGCCTCGGTGAACGTGGTCTCGTATGCCTCGGCCTGATAGCCGGCAGCATTCATGACGCTGTACCAGCTCTCTTCGTCGTCAGCATCGGCCATGTCGTTGTGTGCATGGTCACCGGCAATAGACATCAGCGGATAGAGCTGTACCTTGCCGCTGGTAATGCCGTCGTCCTGCATGCGGCCAATGACGTTTCCGACGTAGTTGTCCTCCATATCTACGGTACCTACATAGTAGTGGCCGGGGTTGATAAGCTGCAGGGCCTGCTCCAGCTCGGTGTATCGGATGTTGGCACCGTAGTAGTCGTAGTTCTCGGGGTTGCCGTGTCCCATGAAGGCCACGATGCCACCGGCATTGATGACGGCCTTGATGTCGCTCTCGTCATTCAGTACGACGGCGAGCTTGTCCACGTCGTTGTCTTCGCCCATCAGTGGGACGCCTACCACTACCTGCTTGTCGATGCTGTGCATGTAATCCTCGGTGAAGTCGCCGTTACGGTTGTTCATAAAGTCCTTGACATAGCTGTCGCGCACCCGTCGATACTCCTCGCCTGGAATGACCTGCAGCGACTGTACCACTATCTGCTTGTAGCCGGCCAGACCGATGGCCGTTAGGAAGTGCTCAGGGTCGTAGAAGTCTCGCGAAGCCGCATTCTCGCCGGCACGAGCGTTGTTGATGCAGATGGCGCTGGAGAAACTCAGGAACACGTCCCAGCCGGGAAACTGGGCCTTGTAGTCGCTGACCACCTTGTCAAAGGTGTCGTAGGCTTGCTCCCATGTAGAGCCGAAGGCCACCACAAGGATGACCTTGTTGCTGGACTTCTGGGTTTTTACAATGTTGTTGACAGTCTGCTGGTAACGGTCATAGTTCGACTGGTTACCGTTTGAGTTGTTGTTGTCGTCGTCACTGCCGCAGGCGGTGAACGTAGCGCAGGCCAGAATGGTCATCATGGCCAACATCAGTGTTTTAATCTTGTTCATTGTTTTGATGTGAATTAAAGTTTGACTTGTATTTATTTGTGAGTTTCTTGCCTTGGTTCAGTCTCACTGTCAGCGAGGCATAGACCGTCCGGCCCGGGGTTGTGGTGCCTAAGTGCAGTCCGTGGGGTGTGCGGTCTACGTAATCGAAGATGTTGTCCATGCCTGCCTCTATGCGCAGTGCCTTTCCCTGCTGGTGAGTGGTAGACAGACGCCACAGCTGGTAGCCCTTGCCATTGCCGTCAATCTGGTAGTAACGCGTAGAACTCATGCGCCCGTAGAGACCGATGCCCAACTGATAGCGGGGCGAGAAGTCGTGGCGCCAGGTGAGATAGACATTGGCCTTGTGGTGAGCCGTGCCGTCAATGGTGACGCTGTGCATCTGTTCGTTCTCTGAGTCGTACTGGTTGGCCTTCGTGTTTAGGTAGCTGTAGGAGCCGCCGGCAGTGACGTGACGCCCCTGATAACGGACGGTGAAGTCGAGTCCGTAGGTCTTTGCGTCCTCAATGTTCTGATACTGGCGCACGCGCACAGGGTCGTACTGCACCACCAGGTCGCCTGGCGCCTGGCTCGCAGGGATGGTGACCAGGGTTATCATGTCGTTCACCTTATTATAATATAGGGTGGCTGTCATGGTCAGTCGGCCCCACGTGTACTCGCCACTCATGCTCCAGTAGTTGGAGGTTTGTGCCTTGAGCGACGTGTTGCCTAAGTATAGGTAGACACCGCTCATGTTGCGTATGTACTGGTAGTGCAGCTCCTTGGGTGTGGGAGTCTTGTATCCCTGACTCCAGGTGGCACGCAAGCGCAGCTCGCCTAGTTTCAGCATGGCCGACAACTTGGGGGTCAGGCGGGTGCCGAATCCGGCATTGCGGGTAAGGCGCAGGCCGGCGGTGAGATAGGCCGAGGCAAAGCCTCGACGTACAGGCCCCCATTCATCCTGCACGTAGAGGGCCTCCGTGTTGTCCGTGGCCTTGCCGCCTTTGACGCGCATGGGTGCTTCCAGCCAGTCGTAACGGTAGTCCAGACCGGCAGAGAGCCTTTGCTCGTAGGGTAGGGTGAAGACACCTTTCAGCGACACCTGCGTGAGCCGCTGGTCGCTCTGTAGCTCGTCATCGCCGGGAAAGTAGGGGTAATAGTTAGTGAAACGTCCGTTGACATAGCCGTCAGTCAGCGTGGTGTCGGTAAAGGCATAGCGGTAGGCATGGCGTTTCCAGTCGATGTCGAGCGTGATGACATCGGTGCTGTTGCCTGACGCTGCAGTGTCACCGAGGTTCCACTTGCCGCCTGCCGACAGCGAAGCATTGTTGTATTGCAGGTCGTAGGTCTTCACGTCGACACCCGGATGGCGACCGCTTGGGCGGTAGATGCGCTTGCGGTAGATGCTGCCGTCGGCGTAAAGCTCCAGGGCAGGTAGCAGCTGGAAGGTCAGTCGTTGGGCCAGTTGCCAGTTGGTGTGGCGGTTGACGGTCTTGTTCCTGGAGTCCGTAATGTGGTATTCTGTCTGCGACAGGGCCTCTTCGCTGGTGTTCTGCCAGCCGTCGGAGTGTTGCAGTTGAAAGTTAGTGTAACTGGATAAGCGCCCGTAGTTCAGCGCAATACCGTTGTGCTGGCGGATGTCTCCATAGCTTCCCACGCGGCTGGTGTTCTCTGTCATGATGCCTTGATCGTGGTGCTTGCGGGTGATGATGTTAATGACACCGGCCATGGCATCGCTGCCGTAGAGTGCCGAGGAGGCTCCCTTGACGATTTCGATGCGCTCGATGTTGTGCGGGTCGATGAGCGACAGGTCGTTCTCTCCACCGTTGTCACCGTGCAGGCGGCGCCCGTCAATCAGTATGAGTACATAGCTGTTGCCCAGCCCGTTCATCTGAAGGTGGGACCCCATGTCGTTCTCGTTGAAGGCAAACGATGCTGTCAGGCCTGAGAGAATGTCCTCGATACTCTTGCCGGCATACTGCTGCAGCTGCCGATGGCTGATGACCTCGGTCTGCACGGGAGCATCCTTCAGCAGGTGCTGTGTGCCAGTACCCGTTACAACCACCTCCTGCAAGGAGTCCCCTTGAAGGATATGCTGTGCCATCAGTGTCTGGGCCACACACCATAGTGCTAGTCCTAACAGACTTTTCTTCATGTTCGTCAAAATACTCTTTCAGCCTACGCCTGTTCCTGGGCGCGCCTACTTTGAATGCTGGCAGGTCTTCTGACTTTCCCCAGCCTGTTCTACCTTCCCGGTCGGTTCTCGACAGTCTGTTCTTAACAGTCGGCTGTCATGTGACCAGTGGCGTTATACGAGCAAGCCCTTTCTCGCGGGGGATTACAGCTGCAGGTACAGTTCCGGACTCACACCGGATTCCCTTACATCGGGCGGAATACTGCCGCCAGATTGCCTAAATCGGGTGCAAAGGTACAAATAAACGAGCGCTTTACCAAATATTTATGTTTTTTTTATGTCTTAATATTTCGATTTTCTTTCCTGTATTGTGTCATTGCAGTCTGCTAAAACCATACACCAAGGGCGGAGTTTAATGCCGACTCTTGGTAATGACATATATGATGACGGGGGCTCCGAAGAGTGGTGTGACAGCATTTAGGGGAATGATACCCGACGAGCCAGGAAGAAAGCAGAGCACGTTACACACCAAGGCCACCACGGTTCCCAGCAGGATGGTAGCCGGCATCAGCAACCGGTGATTGTCGGTGCGGAAGGTCAGACGGGCAATATGGGGCACAGCCAGTCCGATGAAAGCTACGGGTCCGCAGAACGCCGTGACCACGGCCGTCAGCAGTCCGGTGACGACGAGCAGCCAGTTGCGCACACGGACAATGTTCACACCCAGGTTTTCAGCATAGCGTTCACCCAGCATCAGGGCGTTCAGTGGCTTAATCAGCAAAAGCGACGCCGCCAGCGAGAGCAGGGAAACACTGGCAAAGTAAGGCATCATCCTGGCAGACACCCCGCCGAAGGAGCCCATGCCCCACACCATATACGAGCGCACGCCCTCGTCAGTGGCAAAGAAGTTCAATAGTGTAATAGCCGAATTGGCCATATACCCTATCATAATGCCAATGACAAGTAACATGACGTGGTTGCGCACCATAGTACTGAAGAAGAAGATGACCGCCATCACCGCCATAGCTCCAAGGAAGGCGGCCAGCAACACCGCCACGAAACCCGATACTGTTACTGAACCTGCCGAGACGCTTCCTCCTAGCAGAAGCATGACAAGAGCCACGCCCAGCCCTGCTCCGCTGTTGATACCAAAGATGCTGGGCCCGGCCAGCGGATTGCGGAATGCCGTCTGCAGCATCAGTCCGCTGACGGCCAGTGCTCCTCCCGCCAGCGATGCCGTAATGGCTTGTGGCAGTCGGCTCTCCAAGATGATGTATCGCCATGAAGGCTTTACTGTCTCGACATTACCTAAAAGTATGTTGAGAATATCCCCTCCGGGAATCGCCACCGACCCCACAAAGATATTCAAGGCAAACAGTACTGCCATGCAAGCCAACAGGACTATCATTTTCTTCATGGCCTTACCTTTTTATAATAACGCAAAGGTGCCACTGCCATGCTGTCTGGGTGAACAATCTGAATAAAGTCCGACAGCAGGTAGTCGGGTCGGAAAGGAGTTTCTTCGTAGAACAGCGTCTGCTCTACATTACACCCGTAGACGTTTTGTTCGCGGAAGGCCCGCAGCTGGTCGTAACCCCGATGTTTTGCCAACAATTCTCGAAGCGTCTGCTCATGGTCGCTGGAATAGCGGTACATCCATGCCTGACAGTCGCCGGCACGTTCAAGAACCGCTTCAAAAGGCAGTGTTAGCGACCCGCTGTTCTCATCGTCAGCCCACGGGTAGCGTGCGCCGGCATCCTGTGCCATCTGCCCAATAGTGCTGCGCCCACCAGGCACATACCACACCTGTCCCACCATGCGGTCGATGAGCAGCGACAGTCCCCTACCAGCCTGTCGAGCCTGTTGTTTCAGTGTGTTATAGCTGCTGTCCACTACGGCAAAGAGGCTGTCTGCCTGCTGTTCCTCCCCGAAGAGCAAGCCGTAGAACTTCACCCACTCGGCACGAGCCAACGGCGAGTTCTCCATATATTCTGCACACTCCACCAGTGGAATGCCTATGTCCTCCAGTTTTCCGTACCCACCGCTGTTCTCGAAGGGCGACAACATGATGATGTCGGGTTTCTGGTCAATGATTTTCTCTACGGCAGGGTTCATGCCGTTGCCACAGTCGGCAATGCGGCCCGCCTTCACACCCTCCTGGATGGCAGGTATCTTGATGTACTCTAACTCTGCCACTGCCTTGATGCCCCCGGCATGTCCCAGCGTGTTGAGCAAGGCACAGTGGACGGTGGTGAACACTGCCGCCCGCCGGACAGGCACTCGGATTACGGTTTCGTGGGAAACCGCCTGTGGGACATCGCCGTCACGAGGAACCAGAACGTACGTATGCAAAAGCTTTCCCTTGTGCCACGGATTACGGATGGCCACCTCCGTATAGCCGTCATGACGGACTATGGTGAGCAGCGAGGCGTGCTTCAGCCGCAGGGTGTCACCGTCTTCCTGATGGCCAGACATCTGTCTGCCACAGGAAGACAGCAACACGGCTGTCAGCAGAAGGAAGAGAACTCTCATCGTCTGTATCAAAGAGATTAGTATGAGACAATGTCAATGCCGATGTTATAGACAAAGCGCTGGGGACCCACGCCACAGGTGAACGTCGTCTTCTTCGTGGTGACGTTACTATCGTAGATGTTCACGTAGCCATTGGCTGCCCAGTCGGCATAGCCACCGTTCAGTTTGTACGACGCTATGGCCACCTCGCCGGAGATGGGGTCCACGCCAATGGCAGCTGGACTGTCAATGTCGGCGGGTGTCAGCTGCCGGCTGCTGGCCGTACGAATGTCGAAGATGGAGTAGCTGGTGGCATCGCCGCCGTAGGGTGCATTGATGGTGTAGATGTAATAGCCTGCAGCAGCCATCATAGTGGCATTGGGGATCACGGCCGTCACCTCCGAACTCCTGACGCGATAGACGCCGGCATTCTTCTGGTTCCAGTTCTCATCGTACTGTCCGTAGTCCAAGAAATAGATGTCAGAGCCCGCCGTCACGATGTCCTGCGGGTTACGGATGTTCTCGTTCATGATGGGCGTGTCGGTGCCGGTCTGCAGGTTGATTATCGAAATAGAGGCATTCCCATTACCGTAGTCGGAGTTGGCCACATAGAGATAACCGTTCGCCACGGCGATGCCCTCGGGGTAAGAGCCTGCCTTGTACTTCTTCTGCAGTTCGAAGTCAACGGTGTCGATGGCAGCCACATAGCCTCCGTAGGTCGACACATAGATGTTGCCGTTGTCGGCGGCAATGCGACGCGGGTTGACACCATCCTCTTCGCCCATCAGTTCTGTCATGTCGATGGTGTGCTGCACCTTCATGGTCTTGGCATTGGCCACGAACACCTTGTGCTCGCCCGAGGCCACGATGTAAAGCTTTTCGCCATAGCACAGCGCATCGTTAGGCGTCTGTCCCAGGCTCCTGCCGTTGTTGTCCTTGAAGACATCGACGGTTCCCGCCTGCGTCACGTAGTTATAGTACGACAGGCTTCCGTCAATACTCTGGCTGCTGTTGCCCGAGCACACCATGAAGATGCCATTGCTGACGGCTACTGGAAAGGTGCCATGCTGTTCGTCATCGTCGTTGTTACAAGCAGTGAAAAGGGTTGTACCCATTACCATCACTGCGAAAGTCAATACATGTTTTTTCATTTCTCTTTGTTGTTTAAATCTTATAATTGATGGTTACTTGATAATTCCTGCCCGGCATGGGATAGTGATACACTATCTCGTACTGACGGTTGAAGATGTTGCGCACGTCTAACCGCGCCTCCAACCGATGGCATCCGGAAAGACGGAACCGCCGCCAGAGCGTCACGCCACAGTCGGCAAAGCCATCAATGCGGGTGCCCGTGTAGTGCTCGTTGTTGGCCCACCGGCTGCTCATGCCCATGACGTGCACACTGCCGTTGAGCCACGGGTGCTCATAGCTGACGGAGGCGGCAAAGGTGTGTTCGGGCTGATAAGCCGTCTGTAGGCCATAGTAGTCGGATGCCGTGTCCGTCACGTTCCTTACGCGCTGATAGCTGTAGTTGGCCGAGGCTGAAAGCTGCTGACCCTGTCCCACGGTGTGACTGGCACGCAGGGTGGCATCGATGCCCAGCACGCGCACACGCCCCAGGTTGACACATTTCCATACAAACATGTTCTGGGGCACGGCAACAATCATGTCGTAAACCTTATTATAATATGCATCAACCGTCGCTTGGAACTGGGTGGTACGCTCGTCACCGCCGGCCCATGTCATTCCTACGTTCCACTGATGCGTGGACTCGGGCATCAGGTCGTAGCTGCCATAATGGTAGTAATAGTTCTCGTTGAACGTCGGAGCCCGGAAAATGTTCTTGTAGGAGGCACGCACGAAGAACCGGCAGTCGGCCCACGGCTGGTAGGAAGCCGACAGCGAGGGCGACAGGCGGTGCATGTTCCGGCCACTCACGCTGCCCCGCGCATCATTCAGAAAGACAGAGGCCAGCAGTCGCGCCAGCACCGTCAGGCGCTGATGATGGCAGCGTGCGGTGGCACTTTGCAGGATGCTGTGGCGCAGCGGGCGCCCCACCACGGTGCGTTGTGACGAACCATTCAGATTATTGAAGGCATAGTCAGCCGAGTAGTCGAACGACCAGCGGAGGTTGGGTACATAGAGCAGGGCGGCTGATGCATAGGCTTCGCGCTGCCAGTAGCTGGCATCATTGACACCTCCCGGATAGAGTTTGTCGCGATAGATGGATGCAGCCCAGTTGTATTTGGCGTGTACACGCAGGGCCACCTGCTCGCCTAAGCGTGTCTGGTAGAGCACCTGCGCAAAGGCATTGCGGTCGCGCAGGGTCTCGCCACTGATGTTGGTGTAGTAATGTACCACCCCAGGCAGCTGCCGGTCGTTGTCGTAGTAATACACCTTTCCCGTCAGCAGGCGCCGTCCGTCGGATTTCCACGTCCAGTTCAACTCGCCGTGTCCGGTGTTCATCCGGCTGTGCGTACGGTGATCGCTGACGGTTTCCGTCACGTTCTTGATGGTGTAGGGATAGTCGTTGTCGGCATGCGTGTAGTCGCCCACCACGCTGATGGCCAGCTCGCTGTTGATGTTCTGCTCGTAGCGCACAAAGGGACTGACGTAGCCGAACAACCCTACCTTCAGCTGAGTGGTGAGGTGAGGCTTGACATCAGCAGTGGGCATGCGTAGCGTCTCTATGGTAAGCACAGCGGGCGACGCGGCCTGACGGGCGGGAATGAAAATGTCGTCGTTGTCGCCTATCACTAACGAGAGGTGGTCGATGTTGTCTAACGAGTACCGGCTCAGGTCTATCTCTCCGCTCTGACACTCGGAGAGCAGCACACCATCGTAGCTCACACCCGTATGCTTTGTACCGAAGCCCCGCACCGATACCGTCTTCATGCCCCCTGCACCGCCATAGTCGCGCAGCGTGATGCCGGGCAGCCGGTGCAGCGCATCGGCCAGGTCGGCCACGCCCATGGTCAGCATGTCGCGGCGGTTCAGCAGGTGCAGGGGTGCCGTCGACGACAGCGTGTGCTGCCGTTGTGACTCGACGACGGTGACACCCTCCAGCTGGTGGACGCGACCGGTGATAGTGTCCGTCTGTGCCATGGCGCACAGAGACACCATGAAACTGCCTATTGATGCCATGATCTTATTCATCTCATCTGCCAATCGAGCGTGCAAAGGTAACATTTTTTACCGATGTTGCCAAAGAAAATGAGATATTATTGCGACCAAACACGGCGACTTTGGTCAGCAAATTCACTGAAATTGGTCAGCAAATTCACTGAAATTGGTTTATGGGGTGACTGTCATCGAGAGGTGGGTATAACTTGCCAGCACGTTCTTATAGCGCAGAACGGGGGTGCTGACAGGCTGTCCCAGCGCATTGTAGACCTGAACGACACTCTGCGGTTGAGGCTCCATGAACTGCGTGTAATGGAACTCATGGCCCCGATACTCGCGTCCGTCCAGTATGAAACGGCGGTAGCCTAACGAAAGCTTACGGTCGGCCTGACGAGCGGTGATGGTGTAAGGCAGCACGCCGCAAAGGGGATATTCACCGTCGTCGGTCACGATATGCCGGCAGAGATACATCATGCCGCCACATTCCGCCTGTATGCGTCCGCCCCGTTCGGCATAGTCGCAGATGGCCTGCAGGCAGGCTTTGTTGGATGCAAGAGACTTTAAATGCTTCTCAGGATAGCCACCCGGCAGGTAGAGCAGGTCTATGTCGTCCAGGCTGGGCACGTCCGTCTCGGGATTGAAGGTAGTCAGCGAGCCGAAGGAATCAACTATTTCGTGATAAAGGAAAGAGAAGCTTTCAGGACTCTGAGCCATCAGCACCCTGTACTTCCGTGATGGAAACACGTCACTGACGACATCGGTTCTTGTTGTTCCCAAGTCTGAACCAACGTGTTTCCATAATTGAGGCAAGTCTATATAAGCTTCCATGAACCCGCAAAGGGAAGCTGTATCCACCCCGACAGAGAAGTCCAATCCTAGGTAACGGGTAGACATCTCCATCCCTGACTGCTTAGGCAGACAACCCAGACAAGCCACATTCAGGTCGGCGCACACCTGGCGCAACATCTGACTGTGGTGCTCACTGCCCACCTTATTAAATATTATACCGGCAATGCGCAGGTCCTTTCGGAAGTTCAGGAAACCCTGCAGAAGAGCTGCCATGGAATAGGCGGCCGAACGGGCATCGGCCACCAACACGACTGGCAGGTCCAGCGTGCGGGCTATCTCGTAAGTCGATCCACGCTCACGGTCATAGCCATCGAAGAGTCCCATCATGCCCTCTACGATGCAGATGTCGGCATCCTGGCCATAATGGAAGAACAAACGGCGCACGTGGTCAGCTGTGGCCATGAACGTGTCAAGGTTCACACTGGGGCGATGACATACTGCCTCATGGAACTTGGTGTCTATGTAGTCGGGGCCACACTTGAAGGGCTGCACCCTATATCCCTGTTTTGTGAACAGGGCCATCAGTCCTTGTGCCACGGTGGTCTTGCCCGATCCGCTCATGGGTGCGGCTATAACGAAGGCGTGTTTCATGGTTGCAAAGGTACAAAGAAAATAAATAACAGGAAAGAAAATGACACAATAGGATAACAAAAAATATAAATTTCGCTAAAAGGCTTGGCGGGCTTGTTTTTTTTTCGTAACTTTGCACGAATTGAAGACTATTTATATTCATATTAATCAAAAAATAATAGCTATTTATGAGCCAAAAAAGAGTTTACCTCTTCGGCAACGGTAAGGCCGAAGGTAATGCAAAGATGCGTGAGGAACTGGGTGGCAAGGGTGCGAACCTTGCTGAGATGAACCTGATCGGGGTGCCCGTTCCTCCTGGTTTCACAATCACCACCGACTGCTGCAACGAGTACTATCAGGTGGGTCAGGAGAAAATCATGGAACTCCTGAACGACGACGTCACTGCTGCCGTAAAGCACATAGAGGTGCTGATGAACTCAAAGTTCGGCGACAAGGAGAACCCCCTGCTCGTCTCTGTGCGTTCTGGCGCCCGTGCCTCCATGCCTGGCATGATGGATACCATCCTCAACCTGGGCCTGAACGACGAGGTGGCTGAGGGCATGGTGAAGAAAACCAACAACCCGCATTTCGTGTATGACAGCTACCGTCGCTTCGTGCAGATGTATGGTGACGTGGTGCTCGAGATGAAGCCTGTCAATAAGACAGACATCGATCCGTTCGAGGAAATCATTGAGAAGGTGAAGGAAGAGCGCGGCGTAAAGCTGGACAAGGACCTGAACGTTGACGAACTGAAGAAACTGGTCAAGCTTTTCAAGGAGGCTATCAAGGAACGTACGGGCAAGGACTTCCCCAACGATCCCATTGAGCAGTTGTGGGGTGCCATCTGCGCCGTGTTCCGTTCTTGGATGAACGAGCGCGCCATCCTCTACCGCAAGATGGAAGGAATCCCCGACGAGTGGGGTACAGCCGTATCAGTAATGGCTATGGTATTTGGTAACATGGGCGATACCTCTGCAACTGGTGTTTGCTTCAGCCGCGATGCTGCCAATGGTGAGAACGTATTCAACGGTGAGTATCTGGTGAATGCCCAGGGCGAAGATGTGGTTGCCGGTATCCGCACTCCTCAACAGATTACCAAGCTGGGGTCACAGCGCTGGGCTGAGCGTGCTGGTATCTCTGAGGCTGAGCGTGTTGCCAAGTATCCTTCTATGGAGGAGGCAATGCCTGAGATTTATGCTCAGCTGAATGGTATCCAGGAGAAACTGGAGGAGCACTACCGTGACATGCAGGATATGGAGTTCACCGTTCAGGAGGGCAAGCTCTGGTTCCTGCAGACCCGTAATGGTAAGCGCACTGGTGCTGCCATGGTGAAGATTGCCATCGACCTGCTGCATGAAGGCAAGATTGACGAGAAGACCGCCATCATGCGCTGCGAGCCCCAGAAACTCGACGAGCTGCTGCACCCCGTATTCGACAAGAAGGCCCTCTCTACGGCTAAGGTCATCGCTCAGGGCCTGCCCGCCAGTCCTGGTGCTGCCTGCGGTCAGATTGTGTTCCACGCTGACGATGCTCAGGAGTGGCACAAGGACGGTCACAAGGTTGTACTCGTTCGTATTGAGACTTCTCCTGAAGATCTCGCCGGTATGTCAGCTGCCGAGGGTATCCTCACTGCCCGTGGCGGTATGACCTCACACGCTGCCGTGGTGGCTCGTGGCATGGGTAAGTGCTGCGTATCCGGTGTCGGTTCACTGAACGTCAGTTACAAGGACAAGACTGTTGAGATTGACGGCGTTGTATACAAAGAGGGTGACTACATCTCGCTGAATGGTTCTACCGGTCAGGTATATGCCGGCGAGGTGACCACGAAGGCTGCAGAGCTCTCTGGAGACTTCAAGGAACTGATGGACCTTTGCGACAAGTACACCAAGCTGCAGGTACGTACCAATGCCGACACACCGCGCGACGCTCAGCTGGCTCGCGACTTCGGTGCCAAAGGTATCGGACTGACGCGTACTGAGCATATGTTCTTCGAGGACAAGAAAATTATTGCTATGCGCGAGATGATTCTGGCCAGCGACGCTGCCGGACGTGAGAAGGCTTTGGCCAAATTACTGCCCTACCAGAAGGCTGACTTCAAGGGTATCCTCGAGGCTATGGACGGTCTGCCCGTGAACATCCGTCTGCTTGATCCCCCTCTCCACGAGTTCGTACCCCACGATCTGGCTGGTCAGGAGACCATGGCCAAGGAAATGGGTGTCTCGGTGGAGGACATCAAGCGCCGTGTTGACTCGCTGGCAGAGAACAACCCGATGCTTGGTCACCGTGGTTGCCGTCTGGGTATTACCTTCCCCGAAATCACCGCCATGCAGACTAAAGCCATTCTTGGCGCTGCATGCGAACTGAAGAAAGAGGGTAAGACCCCGATGCCCGAGATCATGGTACCGCTGATTGGTACGCTCTACGAGCTGAAGCAGCAGAAGGAGGTCATCCAGCAGGCTGCCAAGGAAACCTTCGCAGAGTATGGAATAGAGGTAGAGTTCGAGATTGGTACGATGATCGAGATTCCTCGTGCAGCTCTGACAGCCGATCGCATCGCTACAGAGGCTCAGTACTTCTCATTCGGTACCAACGACCTCACTCAGATGACCTTCGGTTACAGCCGCGACGATATCGCTTCGTTCCTGCCCGTATACCTCGACAAGAAGATCCTCAAGGTTGACCCGTTCCAGGTACTCGACCAGAAGGGTGTAGGTAAACTCATCAAGTATGCCGTGAAGAGCGGTCGCGAGGTACGTCCCGACCTCCGCTGCGGTATCTGTGGTGAGCATGGTGGTGAACCCAGCTCAGTGAAGTTCTGCGCCAAGATCGGCATGAACTACGCCTCTTGCTCGCCCTTCCGCGTGCCCATCGCCCGCCTTGCCGCCGCGCAGGCAGCTGTTGAAGAGTAAATAAACTCTCTGATATAATGAAAGGGACCTGTCCGTTTGGGCAGGTCTCTTTTTTATAAGATTATAAATTATTTCGGTTGAAGACTCATACGGTAATCGCTAGGCGACTGGCCAAGATGCTTGGTGCAGTAGCGGCTGAAGTAAGAGAGTGACGTGAAGTTCATCAGGTCGGCTATTTGGGTGAGGGACAGGCGTTCATCATTCAGATAGTCTTTCAATATAGGTACGGTGTGTCGGTCGATGTATGAGGTGACACTGTGTCCTGTCACGCGTTTGA
>Ga0310691_10000398_pt1 | contig 85379 bp, 78 predicted proteins | sample 176DNAGHGlowgp2_FD_203887 | JGI IMG/M metagenome (GOLD analysis project Ga0310691, IMG submission 203887) | Sheep rumen microbial communities from Palmerston North, Manawatu-Wanganui, New Zealand - 1766 DNA GHGlow gp2 (v2) (version 2) | ecosystem: Host-associated > Mammals > Digestive system >...
TTGTCGGATATAATTCCAATCCTTTGAATTATGCCCATCATTTGTATATTAATGGTGAGGAAGTAAAGGATTTAGTCATCCCTAACAGCGTAACCTCGATAGGCGGTTTTGCGTTCTATAATTGCAGAGGCCTGACCTCCGTCACCATCCCCAACAGCATAACCTTGATTGGCGGGTCCGCGTTCTCTGGTTGCAGTGGCCTAACCTCTGTCACCATTCCCAACAGCTTGACCTCGATTGGCGTTTCTGCGTTCTCTGGTTGCAGTGGCCTTACCTCTGTCACCATCCCCAACAGTGTGACCTCGATTGGCGGTTCTGCGTTCTATTATTGCTATGGCCTTACCTCTGTCACCATCCCCAACAGTGTGACCTCGATTGGCGGTTCTGCGTTCTATGGTTGCAGTGGCCTTACCTCTGTCACCATCCCCAACCGTGTGACCTCGATTGGCGAATCTGCGTTCTATGGTTGCAGTGGCCTGACCACTGTCACGATTAATAGCAATACTATAGCATCAAAATCTTATCAAGATTCCTCGACCTTATCAAGTATATTTGGTTCGCAAGTAAGGAACTACATATTTGGTTCACAGGTATGTAGTATTGGAGCTTATGCCTGCTATAAATGTAGCAACTTGACCTCAGTCAACATCCCCAACAGTGTGACCAGTATTGGTAGTTATGCGTTCTCTGGTTGTTCTGGACTGCTGTCAATTGTAATCGGGAATGGAGTCCAAACTATTGGAGATTATGCATTTGAGGGATGTAATAACTTCGATGACTTCTATTGTTTTGCTCCCAAGAGTCCAACCTTAGGGACTGATGTATTTAAGGATTCGTACTACAAATATGCAACTCTGCACGTTCCCTCAACTTTACTTAAAGAATATCGCTCTACAGGCGCATGGAGCGAGTTTGGCAATATTGTGGCGCTAACGGACGAGGAGACTGGCATTGCGGCAATCGACAATGGACGACAAAAAGCTTACAAAGTCTATGACATGAACGGTCGCAAGTACACTCAGATGCAACGCGGTGTGAACATCATCCGCTCTGCTGATGGCACAACCCGCAAGGTGCTGGTGAAGTAACGGTCATCAAATTGTAGCACTCAAAAGATGCCCTTCGGAGAGGGGGTATAGCTCCCTTCCGCAGGCGGCAGATATTTAAAGATTTCTTAACAAAATTCATGCGCACACCGCACAATGATTCATCCAGCAGGCTGCATCGCGTGATGCAGCCTGCTGCGTTAGTTGATGCACCGCACTGCGTTACCCTCTATAGTCTCCACGCATACCCTCTACAGTGTCTGCGCGTAGTCTCTATAGAGGGTCAGGCGAGGGAGTAGTAGTGTCTTGCGTTTAGGGATAGAAAGAACTTTTGCTGAAAACACTACGAACACTACGCAGCCTCTCGACATCAAGTTCCTCGCAGACGCTCTCGGTTTACAGAAAATTAAAGATTTCTTAACAAATTTCATGCGCACACCGCACAATGATTTATGCAGCAGGCTGCATCGCGTGATGCAGCCTGCTGCGTTAGGTGATAAAGATTGTTGTGCCTTTATTTGATGTTGCCCACCTTGATGAGGTACTCGGCAATCTGCACGGCATTGAGGGCAGCACCCTTCTTGATCTGGTCGCCGCAGAGCCAGAATGTCAAGCCGTTCTCGTTGGCCAGGTCCTTACGCACGCGGCCCACGAAGACCTCGTCCTTGCCGGCCGTGAACAGCGGCATCGGGTACTTCTTGTTGGCGGGATCATCGATGAGCGTGATGCCCTCGGCGTTGGCAAACGCCTCGCGCGCCTGCTCCGGCGTGATGGGCGTCTCGGTCTCTATCCACACGGCCTCGGAGTGGCTGCGCAGCGAGGGCACGCGCACGCACATCGCCGAACAGGCGGCATCGGTGTGCATGATCTTGCGCGTCTCGTTGAACATCTTCATCTCCTCCTTCGTGTAGCCATTGTCGGTGAAGACGTCGATTTGCGGAATCACATTGTAGGCCAGCTGATAGGCGAACTTCTCCACGGGCGGCTCCTTGCCGTCGAGCACGGCGCGGTACTGTTGTTCCAGCTCCGCCATCGCGGCGGCACCGGCACCGCTGGCAGCCTGGTAGCTGGCGATGTGGATGCGCTTGATGTGGGAAATCTTCTCCAGGGGCTGCAGGCAGACGACCATCATGATGGTCGTGCAGTTCGGGTTGGCGATGATGTTGCGCGGGCGGTTCAGCGCGTCCTCGGCGTTGCACTCGGGCACCACCAGAGGCACGTCGGCGTCCATGCGGAAGGCGCTGGAGTTATCAATCATCACGGCACCATGCTTGGTGATGGTCTCCGCAAACTCCTTAGAGGTGCCGCCGCCAGCGGAGGTGAAGGCGATATCTACGCCCTTGAAATCATCGTTGTGCTGCAGGAGTTTCACTTCATACTCCTTGCCGCGGAACGTGTACTTGCGGCCGGCACTGCGCTGGCTGCCGAAGAGCACCAGCTCGTCGATGGGGAAATGGCGCTCGTCGAGAACGCGCAGGAATTCCTGGCCTACGGCGCCGCTGGCGCCTACGATTGCTACTTTCATTATACTTCGTTTAACGTTATGCGTTTAAATCGGGCGCAAAGGTACGTATTTTTTAGTTGAAAGAGGAAAGTTGAGCGTCGAAAGTTATCATAAGAATCTAAAAATTGTTCAAAATCATCCTCTTTGCAGATAAAAACTTTCAACTTTAAACTATCAACTTTAAACTTTTTCTTACCTTTGCACCCGCAATGGAACCATTGATTACCAATCCGACGTGGATATTCCTCGTCATGCTCTTCGTCATCCTGCTGGTGCCCATCCTCCTGCGGCGCCTGCGCATTCCCCATATCATCGGCCTCATCGTGGCCGGTGCGGTGCTGGGTGAGCACGGACTGAATGTGCTGGCGCGCGACACCTCGTTTGAGCTGTTCGGACAGGTGGGCATCTACTACATCATGTTCCTGGCAGGGTTGGAGATGGACATGGGCAGCTTCCGCCGCCACGGCGCCAAGGGAGCGGCCTTCGGCGCATGGACCTTTGTCGTGCCCTTCATCCTGGGCTTCATCTCCATGCGCTACGCGCTGGGCATGAGCCGCCAGACGGCGGTGCTGGTGAGCTGCATCCTCTCGTCGCACACACTGGTCACCTACCCCATCGTGGGGCGCTACGGCCTGGGCAAGCAGCCGAGCGTGGTGTATGCCATCATCGCCACGGCCATCGCCTCCTTCACGGCGCTGCTGACGCTGGCCATCGTGGTGCAGAACAAACGGGGTGGCGGCGATGCCGTCTATTGGCTCCGTTTCGGCGTGGGCATCGTATTGTACATCATCACCGTGGCATACACCTTCCCCAAGATCGGGCGCTGGTTCCTGCGTCGCAACGAGGACGCCGTGACGCAGTACATCTTCGTGCTGGCCATGGTGTTCATCAGCGCGTTCCTGGCGGTGTCCGTGGGACTCGAAGGGCTGCTGGGTGCCTTCCTGGGGGGCCTGGTACTCAACCGTATCATCCCACATGGCGGGCCGCTGATGAGCCGCATCGAGTTCGTGGGTAACGCGCTGTTTGTGCCGTGGTTCCTCATCGGCGTGGGCATGCTCATCGACGTGGGCATCCTCGCGGGCGACTACCAGACGCTGCTGCTCTGCGTGGCGTTCATCGCCGTGGGCACACTGGGCAAATGGCTCGCAGCGCTCATCATGGAACGCCTCAACGGCCTCGAGCGCGTGGATCGCTTCATCATGTTCGGCCTCACCAACTCACACGCCGCCGGTGCCCTCGCCATCGTGATGATCGGCACACAGCCCGGACTGGACCTGATGAGCCCCGAGATCCTCAACGCCACCGTCATCCTCATCCTCTTCTCCTGCATCATCAGCTCGCTGGCCACCGAGAAGGGGGCGCGACAGCTGGCGCTGCATACCAACGAGATGGACCGCAACCGAGGCAGCTACCACGGCAAATGTCTCACGGCCTACGCCTACCCGCGCACCGTGGATGCCCTCACACAGCTCAGCATCCTCATCCGCAACCCGCTCATCCCCGACAGCCTCATGGGCCTCGCCGTGTCGATGGACGATGACGACGACGATATGCTGCGTGCCCGTGGCGTCAGCAACCTGGAGAAGGCGCAGGCCATTGCGGCTGCTGCCAACGTGAAGATGTCCGTCATGAGCCGCATCAGCAGCAACGTGGCCAGCGCCATCGTGCACACGATGCGCGAGGTGGATGCCGGCGAAATCATCCTCGGCCTCCACGAGACCGACGAGGGACAGCCCTCCGGCAAGCTGGGTGTCACGGCACAGAGCGTGCTCAGCGCCACACACCGCGAGGTGCTGCTCGTGCGCCTGCAGATGCCGCCAGGCACCATCCGCCGCATCATCGTGGCGGTGCCGCCGATGGCGGAGTACGAGGTGGGCTTCTACAAATGGGTGGAGCACATCTGCCGCATCGCGGAGCTCACGGGGCAGCCTGTGCGCTTCCACACGCTGGGAGACACCGGCTTCTATATCAAGGAATACCTAACCACCCACCACCCGCTCGTGCAACAGGAGGTGGTGACGGAGCGCGGCTTCGGCAACCTGCTCATGCGACTGCCCTCCGAGGTGAATGCCGACCACCTGCTCGTCATCGTCACAGCGCGCGCAGGCTTTATCTCCTACACCCCCGCGCTGAACACTTTGCCCCATTTCATCGCACAACATTTTGCAAATAGCAACGTCATCCTACTCTACCCCGACCAATATGGCGACCCACAGGAGTCGCTCTCTGTGTTCGCCCCCAACGGGCAGAGCGTCACGCAGCGCCAGCTGCTGTTCGAGAAATGGCTGAATAAGTTGAGGAATTAAAGACTCACCCCCAACCCCTCTCTTTCAAAGAGGGGAGTTAGGTCCTCAAGATATCATTTGACCTATAAACATATTTGATTATGCAAGAAAATAACAATACCTCGCGCCAGCCTTCCCCCTCTTTGAAAGAGAGGGGGGGGCGGTCCTCAAGATATCATTTGACCTATAAACATATTTGATTATGCAAGAAAATAACAATACCTCGCGCCAGCCTTCCCCCTCTTTGAAAGAGAGGGGGGTAGGGGGTGAGTCTATCATTCTCCGCAATATACACAAGAGCTTTGGCTCGTTGGAAGTCCTGAAAGGCATTGACCTGGACATCGCACAAGGCGAGGTGGTGAGCATCGTGGGCCCCAGCGGCGCCGGCAAGACCACCCTGCTGCAAATCATCGGCACGCTGGACAGCGCCGACAGCGGCTCCGTCGTCATCGACGGCACAGACATCTCGACCCTCGGTCAGAAGGCGCTGGCGCGCTTCCGCAACCAGCACATCGGTTTCGTGTTCCAGTTCCACCAGCTGCTACCCGAGTTCACGGCGCTGGAGAACGTGATGATTCCCGCCCTCATCGCAGGACGCAGCCAGGGCGAGGCCCGCAAGCGCGCACAGGAGCTGCTGGCGTTCATGGGCCTCAGCGACCGCGCCACCCACAAGCCCGCAGAACTCAGCGGTGGCGAGAAGCAGCGCGTAGCCGTAGCCCGCGCACTCGTAAACAAACCCGCCGTGGTGCTGGCCGACGAGCCCAGCGGCAGCCTCGACAGCGCCAACAAGGCGGAGCTCCATGCCCTCTTCTTCCGCCTGCGCGACGAGATGGGGCAGACCTTCGTCATCGTCACCCACGACGAGGAACTGGCCAAGACCACAGACCGCACGATACAGATGAAGGATGGTAAGACCCTACCCCCTGATGACCCCACCCCCCTGCCCCTCCCGGGGGGAGGGGAGTAATTACCTTCAAGAACTCATCACATACAAATGAGATTATTATATGAGCAACCACAATATGCCAAATGATTCTACTCCCCTCCCTCGGGTAGCGAAGGAAAAGGAAGTTGACTTAATGTCAAGTTCCCCGAGCGACCGAGGCTTAACTCCTAAGCCGAGGACTGGCAGGCAGGGGGGTGGGGTCAGAGTTTCTTTAGGCCGCTTTAACCGCTTAACCATTGTGCGGCGTGCCGAGCAGGGACTCTACCTCTGCGGAGGCCCCGAGGACATCCTGCTCCCCAACCGCTATGTGCCTGAGGGTACAGAGATAGGCGATGAAATCGACGTTTTTGTATATCTCGACAACGAAGAGCGCCTCATCGCCACCACCGAGACACCCAAGGCACAGGTGGGCGACTTCGCATGGCTCGAGGTGGCGTGGGTCAACAACTACGGTGCCTTCCTGGACTGGGGACTGATGAAAGACCTCTTCGTGCCCTTCCGCGAGCAGAAGATGAAGATGCAGAAGGGCAAGAGCTATCTCGTGCACTTGCACATCGACCCCGAGACCTACCGCATCATGGCCTCCGCCAAAGTGGAGCGCTACCTCAGCACCGACTTCCCGTCCTACCACGGCGGCGACGAAGTGGAGGTCCTCGTGTGGCAGAAGACAGACCTGGGCTTCAAGGCCATCGTGGATAACCGCTTCCAGGGGCTCCTCTTCGACGACGAAATCTTCCGCTCCCTGCACAGCGGCGACCGCGTCAAGGCCTATGTCAAGCAGGTGCGACCCGACGGCAAGATAGACCTCTCGCTACAGAAGAAGGGACAGAAAGCCGTCCACGATTTCAGCGATATCCTGCTGGAACACCTGCGCGCCAACGGCGGCACCACGCCCTTGGGCGACAAGAGCCCTGCGGAGGAGATCTACGCCCTCTTCGGCGTCAGCAAGAAGGTGTTCAAGAAAGCCGTCGGCGACCTCTACAAACAACGCCTCATCACGATTGAACCCGAAGGGCTGAGGTTGAAAGATTAAAAAAGCGGCCAAAGAAAGGTCCGAAATATCGATATAACGATATAACGAAATAACGAAGGCCGCCGGAAAATTTAAAATTGAAATATCGAGAATTGAACGAAAAATCACCGAACTTTAAACTTTCAACCCTAAACTTTCAACTATTCCAATAGGAATGTGTACCTTTGCGCCCGCAAAACGCTCTAACCGCTAACCTCTAAACTTTAAACTCTCAACTCTAAACTAAATAATATGGCAAAGAAAGCTCTGCTGATGATCCTCGACGGATGGGGCATCGGCAACAAACAGAAAGGCGACGTCATCTATCAGACGCCTACGCCCTACATGGACTACCTCAACGCAACCTACCCCCACAGCCAGCTGCAGGCCAGCGGCGAGAATGTGGGTCTGCCCGACGGACAGATGGGTAACTCCGAAGTCGGCCACCTCAACATTGGTGCCGGTCGCGTGGTCTATCAGGACCTCGTGAAAATCAACCGCGCCTGCAAGGACGGCAGCATCCTGCAGAACAAAGAGGTGCAGAACGCCTTCGAGTATGCCGTGCGCGAGGGCAAGGCCGTACACTTCATGGGTCTCACCAGCAACGGCGGCGTGCACTCCAGCCTCGACCACCTCTACAAGCTCTGCGAGATCTCCCAAGTATATAAGGTACGCGAGACCTATGTCCACTGCTTCATGGACGGCCGCGACACAGACCCCCGCTCCGGCGTGGGCTTCATCCGCGAGCTGCAGGAGAAGTGCAAGGAGACCGGCGCACACATCGCCAGCATCATCGGCCGCTTCTACGCCATGGACCGCGACAAGCGCTGGGAGCGCGTGAAGATTGCCTACGACCTGCTCATCAGCGGCGAAGGCTTCCAGGCCAAGGACATGGTGGAGGCCATGGAACTCTCCTATGCCGACGGCGTCACCGATGAGTTCGTGAAGCCCATCAACAACGCCAATATCGACGGCACCATCAAGGAAGGCGATGTCATCATCTTCTTCAACTACCGCAACGACCGCGCCAAGGAGCTCACCATCGTGCTCACCCAGCAGGACATGCCCGAGCAGGGTATGAAGACCATCCCCGGCCTGCAGTACTACTGCATGACCCCCTACGATGCCAGCTTCAAGGGCGTGCACATCCTCTTCCCCAAGGAGAACGTGGAGAACACCCTCGGCGAGTACATCAGTCGTCAGGGCCTCAAGCAGCTCCACACCGCCGAGACCGAGAAGTACGCCCACGTCACCTTCTTCTTCAACGGCGGCCGCGAGCAGCCCTACGAGGGCGAGGACCGCATCCTCGTCGCCAGCCCCAAGGTTGCCACCTACGACCTCAAGCCTGAGATGTCCGCTTTTGAGGTCAAGGACAAGCTCGTAGCTGCCATCAAGGAGGACAAGTACGACTTCATCGTCGTCAACTTCGCCAACGGCGACATGGTCGGACATACCGGCGTCTATGAGGCCATCGAGAAGGCCGTCGTCGCCGTCGATGCCTGCGTCAAGGAAGTCGTGGAGACCGCCAAGGGCACCGGCGACTACGAGGTCATCATCATCGCCGACCACGGCAATGCCGACAACGCCATCAACGCCGACGGCACCCCCAACACCGCCCACAGCCTCAACCCCGTGCCCTTCATCTACGTCACGGCGAACAAGGCTGCCAAGGTCGAAGACGGCATCCTGGCCGACGTGGCTCCCAGCATCCTCCACATCATGGGCCTGCAGCAACCCGCCGACATGACCGGCCGCTGCCTCATCAAGGACTAAGGCACAGCGACCGCTATTCCCAATAAAATATTGGAAGCAATATTCAAGCGTGCAGAGCTGCTGCTGGGCGATCAGGCAATGGATCAGATCGCCCGGCAGCGGGTTATTCTTTTCGGCGTGGGCGGCGTCGGGTCGTGGTGCGCCGAGGCCCTGGTGCGCAGCGGCATCCGGCGGCTGACGATTGTCGATAGCGACCGCGTCAGCATCACCAACATCAACCGCCAGCTGATGGCCACGACGACGACGGTGGGACAGGTGAAGGTAGAAGCCATGAAGGAACGCCTGCTCACGATCAACCCGTCAGCAGACATCACAGCCCTGCAAAAGGTCTTCTCGCAGGAGACCGCCGAGGAGTTCCACCTCGACAGCTACGACTATATCATCGATGCCATCGACTCCCTGAAAGACAAGGCGCTGCTGATTCTCATGGCCTGCCGCACAAAGGCAAGGTTCTTCTCCTCGATGGGCGCCGCCCTGAAACTCGACCCCACGCGCATCCAGGTCACCGAGTTCTGGAAGGTGCAGGGCGACCCGCTGGCGCGTGCCCTGCGCAACAAGTTCAAGAAGGAGAAGCTGTTCCCCCAGCGCAAGTTCCAATGCGTCTATAGCGACGAGCTCTTAGAGAACAAAAAGCCCATCGACCCCGACGACAGAGGCAACGGCAGCCTCGTCCACATCACCGCCATCTTCGGCTTCACCCTCGCCGGCTTAGTCCTTCAGGATGCCGCCCTTACGCCTCCGCCACCACTTCAATCTCCACCAATGCGCCCTTCGGAAGCGTCTTGACAGCCACCGCAGAACGAGCGGGATAGGGCTCAGCAAAGAACTCCGCATAGACGGTGTTCATGTCGGCAAAATCATTCATGTCCGCCATGAACACCGTTGTCTTTACCACATTCGCCATGCTCACTCCAGCCTCTTCCAGAATGGCCTTCACGTTGGTCAGCGACTGACGCGTCTGTTCCTTGATGCCGCCCTCAGGGAAACAGCCAGTGGCCGCATCGATGGGCAGCTGCCCGGAGGTATAAATGAGATTTCCCACCTTGACGGCCTGACTATACGGCCCGATGGCAGCAGGTGCCTTTGTTGTACTGATGATCTTTTTCATACACAATCCTTTTTTAGACGAGGACAAAATTACGAATAATCACGGATACAAGCTTCACTTTGCCGATGTTTTTAAGAGATTTTAGACAAAATAAATGATGCATGCCTCCGAAAAGACATGCATCCTGATGTTTTTGCAACCTTCATGAGGCGTTGCCTTTTATCGCTGTGCTGAGTTCCACCGGTGGAACTCGTCGGAAGACCATGGTCTTATGCCCGTAAGACCGTGGTCTTACAGCCGGAGGACCGCACTCTTACGAGTGGCCCACCGTGGTGATCCACCTAACGCACCGCGGTGCGATGGCATTTGCACCGCACTCCGTTGGCGTTTGCACCGTGGTGTATCGCGCTTCGATGCACGGTTGTTTTTTGCGGCAAATTTACAACATCGCCATTGCGGTTCACGAATGTTTTGGCAACTTTTTTGAGTGATGCATCATTTATTTTGTCTAAAATCTCTTAAAAACATCGGCAAAGTGAAGCTTGTATCCGTGATTATTCGTAATTTTGTCCTCGTCTAAAAAAGGATCGTGTAAAAAAGATCAATAGTACAACAAAGGCACCTGCTGCCAACGGGCTGTATAGTCAGACGGTTTCGATGTAGAAGCTGAAGGGGCGGAAGCCGTCGTTGCAGCTGATCATGGCGCTCATGGGGTTCTGCATCCAACCGTCGAAGAAGTTGCCTTCGCCCCGGGCCAGCGACTCCACAAAGGGCCTCATGGATTCCCATGCTGACGGGCACATGCCTTCGGGACGCTGCCCATCGACGGAAATCCATTGCTGTCCTACGCTGACGTCGCAGGTGTGCTCGATGGGGTTTTCGTACTGCGCCATCAGGTCCTCATAGACTGTCTGGCGAATGGCTGTGATGCGTACCTTATTCATAGGAAGAAGATTAGAAGAAGGCCACCTGGTTGGGTGGCCTTCGTTGTGGGTAGCGGGAATCGGGATTGAACCGATGACCTCATGATTATGAATCATGCGCTCTAACCAGCTGAGCTATCCCGCCATCGCAAGGGGAAATCGGAGGATTTCTCAAATGCGGGTGCAAAGGTAGGCTGTTTTTTCGGAACTGCCAAACGTTTTGGCGAAAATGTCTGCATGAGGACATGAAAAAACCTCTTTCCACAGGAGGAAAGAGGCTTGTAACGGGATTGTGTGCTGCTTAGCCGAGGCTGATAGCGCCAGAGGGGCAAGCATCAGCGCAGGTGCCGCACTCGGTGCACTCGTCGGGGTTGATGCTGTAGATGTCGCCCTCAGAGATAGCGCCAACGGGGCATTCGTCGATGCAGGTGCCGCAAGCAACGCAGTCTTCACTAATTACGTAAGCCATAGTTTAAGAGTGTTTAAATGAATAATTCGGTCTATTTGCGCGGCAAAAGTACTCACTTTTGGTGATTCGCGCAAATAATCGGGCATTTTTTTCACTTGGGAATACCTAAAAGGTGTGATTACATGCGGCGCGCTTCCTTGCGCATGGCCTTGGCAGCCTTCTCGGCTTCCTTGGCAGCGCGGCGCTGTTCCTTGGCTTCGCGGCGGATGGCCTCCGCCTCGCGCTTCATGCGCTCAGCCTCCTGTTTCTGGAGGGCTGCCTGTTGCTTGAGGGCATTCTCCTGACGGCGCTGCTCGGCTTCAATGCGTTTCTTTTCCAAGGAGATCGCTTTCTTGCGGGCGGCGGCCTCGCGCTTCAGCTCGCGGGCCTCGCGGCGCAGTTCCTCGGACTCGAAGCGTTTGTCCTCAGCAGCCACACGCATATCGTTGACTTCCTGGCGCATGCGTGTCTCGGTGTCGCGCTTCAGGCTGGCGGTCTCGCGACGGCTGTCCCTAGCTTCCTGGCGCTTGGCCTTGGCTTCGCGCTCGGCTTCCTTGGCGGCCTGACGGGCTTCTTCGATGGCTTGCTTGCGTGCCTTGGCCTCTTCCTTCATCTGCTTGGCGCGCAGTTTCATCTCTGCGGCTTCGCGTTTCTTCTCTTCCTTGAGGCGCTTCTGCTCTGCCTTCTCCAGTTTCTTGCGGGCTTTCTCCTGTGCGCGCTCCGCCTTCTCCATGTAGCGGTTGGCCTGCGGCGACGTGTAGGACGAGGCAGCGGCAGTGGCTGTGGCAGCGGCGGCAGCGGGTGCGGCCGTGGCAGCAGGGGTAGAAGTGGAGGGTGCGGGTGCGGGACTCTGACCGCTCATGCACACGGGGCAGGCTGATAGGCCCTTGCTCTTGGCCGTCGTGGGCGTCAACGGCATTACGACGCCATTGCAGCCGTGCAACTCGGAACAGGTCTTCAGTTTATGATAGTAGCCTCCGCTCGCGCCCGTACAATAATATACCAGACCGGGCGAGGGGGGCACCGTGTGCGAACGGGCCTGCAGTGATGCGTTGCCGAGGGCTGTCAGCAACAGCAACAAGATGGCTATATGGAAGGTTCTCTCTCTCATGAGGTTGACCCAAAGCTAAAAAATCCCTGATACTCGGACGAATACCAAGGATTTCTGTGGCAATTGCAGGTGATCCGTTTGGGGCTCGAACCCAAGACCCCAACATTAAAAGTGTTGTGCTCTACCAGCTGAGCTAACGGATCATAATGACCAAAAAATGCGACATCGCCCGTTTTTGCGCGGCAAAGGTAAGGAGTTTTTGCGACACAGCCAACTTTTTCATAGTTTTTTTGTCGTGGCACGCAAAAACTCCTTACCTTTGCAGCAGATTTACAGAGATGCGTCAAAAGATTAAGAACATATTGTTCCTCATTGGCCTGGCTTCCGTGGTGGTGATGCTGGTCACCTTCGACGTCAGCTGGGAGGTGCTGTGGGGCGACCTCTGCCACGCCGGCTACTGGCTGGTAGCCATCCTGGTGCTGTGGGTAGTGCTGTATGCGATGAACACGCTGACGTGGTGGCTCATCCTGCGCGAGAGCGGTGCGATGCCGCTCAGCTTCATGACGCTCATGAAAATCACCGTCTCGGCCTTCGCGCTGAACAGCGCCACGCCCATCGGTCTGCTGGGCGGCGAGCCGTATAAGATCATGGAGCTGACACCGCTAGTGGGCACGCAGCGCGCCACGTCGTCGACGTTGCTGTTTGCCATGATGCATATCTTCACGCATTTCTGTTACTGGGTCACCGCCATCGTGCTGTGGCTGGTGCTGAAGCCGCTGACAGCGGGCATGATTGTGTTGCTGGCCGCGTGCACGCTGTTCTGCGCCGGGGGTATCTACCTGTTCCTGCGGGGCTACAAGTACGGCCTGGTGGTGAAGGGCATCCGTTGGCTGGGGCACATCCCCGGCTTGAAGGGCTGGGCGCAGCGCTTCGCCACGCAACACGAGGAATCGCTCCACCACATCGACGACCAGATAGCAGCCCTGCACACACAGAGCCGCCGCTCGTTCTACACCTCCCTGGCACTGGAATATACAGGGCGCATGATGCAGTCGCTGGAGATCATGTTCATGCTCCTGCTCTTCGGGGCACCACTGAGCTGGATGACCTTCGTGGACAGCGTGCTCATCCTGGCTTTCACCTCGCTCTTCGCCAACCTGTTGGGCTTCATCCCCATGCAGCTGGGCGGCCGTGAGGGCGGCTTTGCCATGTCCACGGCCCAGCTGGGACTCACGGGGGGCATGGGGCTCTTCATCTCCATCATCTGTCGCGTGCGCGAGCTGTTCTTCACCACCCTCGGGCTGGGGCTGATGAAGGTGAAAAACTAATTGGAAGTTAAATAGGAAGTTATATAGAATGAAGTTCAATAGGAAGTTTTACACGCTGTGCGGGGTGCTGCTCTTCGCGATGCCGCTGATGGCCGCAGAGGAGGCGGACAGCACACGGCGCAACTGGCTGCACGAGACGGAGGTGATGGCTGAGCTGTCCGGCACCGCCAGCACCGGCTCCTACGCCCCGCTGTGGCTCACTGCCAACCGCTACGGACTGAGCAGCGTGAAACAATATTCAGGGTATCTGCGCGCACGCGTGGAGCGCGACATCGCCAACGACTCCACGCGTAAATGGCGCGTGGGCTACGGCCTCGACCTGGCTGTGGCGGTGGGGCATGAGCGCGTGGGCATCGTGCAACAGGCGTATGTCGAGGGGGCGTGGAAGATGCTGCGCCTGACACTCGGCGCGAAGCAACAGCCTCTGGAGACACAGAACCCGGAGCTGAGCAGCGGCGCGATGGGGTTAGGCATCAATGCGCGTCCGATCCCGCAGATTCGTTTCGACATAGACTGGTTCGGCTTCCCCGGCACCAAAGGGTGGTGGCAATGGAAGCTGCATGGCTCCTACGGTTGGATGACCGACGGCCGCTGGCAGGAGCACTGGGTGCTGGACGGCACGCGCTACGCCACGCACACGCTCTACCACGAGAAAGCGCTCTACTGGCAGTTCGGGCGCAAGGACATCTTCCCCCTCACCTATGAGATCGGCATTCGCATGATGGCGGAGTTCGGAGGCACCAGCTATAATGTGCAGACCGTGCGCGCCCACGAAGGCCAGAAGACGGAATACCGCCATGACAACGGTCTGCGCGCCTACTGGGATGCACTCCTCTGTCGCGGCAGCGATGCCACGGACGGCAGCAATCCCAATGTCTCGGGTAACCACCTGGGCAGCTACATCATGCAGCTGCAATACCACGGCAAGAAATGGCAGGCACGCGCCTACTGGGAGCGTTTCTTCGAGGACCATTCGATGCTCACCGTGCAATATGGCATTCGCGACATGCTCATCGGCGCGGAGGTCACCGTGCCCCGCAACCCGTTCATCACCACCGCCGTGCTGGAGTACATCACCACCACGGACCAGAGCGGTGCCGTGTATCACGACGGTACGCACAACATCCCGGATGCGATGGCGGGACGCGACGACTACTACAACCACCTGCACTATGCTGGATGGCAGCACTACGGGCAGACGCTGGGCAACCCGCTCCTCACATCGCCCCTCTATAACGGAGCCTTAGGCCACGATGGGGTGCTGATGTTCTACAACAACCGCCTGAAGGGTTGGCACGTAGGTCTCTCCGGTGATCCCTCGGCGCAATGGCACTGGCGCATCCTGGCCTCCTTCACGCGCAACTGGGGCATCTACGCCCTCCCCTTCGACGAGATGCAACGCCAGACATACCTGCTGGCCGAGGGGCGCTTCAGCCCCACACGCCGCGCGAAAGGCTGGGACTTCGTCCTTGGCATCGGCTACGACCACGGCGGCCTCCTCGGAAACAGCCTCGGCTTCCAGGCAACCATCCGCAAAACCTTCCGCATGGCGAAATAGAATCGGTTAGCGTTTAAAGATTAGAGATTAAAGATTAGAGATTAAAGATATCCCTCAACCATAAACCCTCAACCATAAACCAAAATGCATCTCCATAAAAATCCTCTCCTTAGCTTCTCACTCCTCGTTTTCCTCCTGACGGGTTGCGACAAGGTACCCATGAACGGTGACCTCGACGGCCTGTGGCAGCTCACCACCGTGCAAACAGGTCAGGACGTCCGCGACGTGAAGAGCGACCGCGCCTATCTGTCCTTCCAGCTACATCTAACGCAATGGGATCACGTAGGCTTTCGCTACTTCGCACACTTCACCCACGAGGGTGACAGCATCCGCTTCTATGACTTCGCCCACGACTCGCTGCACCGCTCTAAAGCCGACGACAACGAATGGGTCACCGAGGAGGAGATGCGCGACGGCGCCATGGACGCCTGGGGCATCCATAACCTGGATGCACGCTATCGTGTGCGGCAGCTTGACGGCGAGGCCCTGATACTGGAAAAAGCAGACACCACACTCTTTTTCCGAAAATTCTAAAAGATACTCACATGACAACCAACACACCTTCATTCCTACAGCGCGTGCGCGCCACGATGAAGTCCGAAGAGACCGAGGGACGCTTCGAGCTCCTCTTCACACGCACCCCCGGCTACGTATGGGCCTTGGTCTTCAAGGCTCTGCACATACACCCGATTGCCGTCACACTCATCAGCATCGTGCTGGGAGCCGCCTCGGCATTCTTCTTTGTGAAGACAGACCTGCAGAGCAATGTCATCGCCGTCGTGCTCCTCATCACCGCCAACTGGCTGGACTGCGCCGACGGGCAGCTGGCACGCATGACGGGACAGAAGACACTCATCGGACGCATCCTCGACGGCTTCGCCGGCGATGTGTGGTTCCAGTTCATCTATGTCGCCATCGCCCTTCGACTCACACCTTGGTTTGCGGGCATCGGCGGCTGGCCGTGCGTAGTGGCAGGATGGCTGTTCGGCGCCTATGCCGGCTACTGGTGTCACGTACATCAGGCGAACCTGGCCGACTACTATCGCAACCAACACCTCTATTTCCAACTCGGCCGTGGGCGCAGCGAGCTGGACCGCAGCCGTCAGCTCACAGCACGCTACGACAGCCTGCGCTGGCGCAGCAACGACTGGTTTGAGAAGCTATATCTGTTCTTTTATATCCGCTATACCCTGCGTCAGGAGCACATGACACCCCGCTGTCAGGAGATGCTCGACGCGATGCAGGCCACCTATGGCGATGACATCCCCGACGAGCTGCGTCAGGAGTTCTGCCGCCGCAGCCGTCCGCTGCAACCGGCCTGCCAGCTACTGACCTTCGACCTGCGCATCTTCGTGCTCTATGTCAGCGCGCTGCTCAATATCATCTGGCTCTATTGGCTCTTCGAGGGGACGGTGCTACAGATCATCTTCCTGCGCCTGCGACGCCAGCACGAACAACTCTGTGCCGACATCACCCAACGCATTAAAGGTTAACACAATAAAAAAGAGCCGCGACAGCGACTCTTTTTCATTTATAATACACTTGCTAAGCGGCTGAAGAACCAGATGTCCTCTGGGTTGGTGATCTTGAGGTTCACGCGCTCACCACGGGACTTATACAACGGCCAGTGGCCGAGCTCAGCCATGAGCGTATAGAGAGACTGCGAGGTGGTGACGCCACGCCTGTCAGCCTCGGCGAAAGCCTGCACGAGGGTGGCAAGGGGGAAGGTGTGAGGGGTTTGTGCACCCCATAGCTGCTCGCGGGGGAACATCTCGGTGGCTTTCTCCTCATCGCCGGCCATATACGCTTCCTCGCCCTGCATGGAAGCGATGGCGTTGCCGTGGAGACTGCAGACGCGGATGCTGTCGCTGATGATGTCGGCAGAGACAAGAGGCCGCACGCCATCGTGGACAAGGACGACGGCATCGTCAGGTTCCGCATCGGCAAGTCCCTGAATGCCGTTGCGGAGGCTGTCAAAACTGCTCTCGCCACCGATGAACGTGCCTTTGAACTTACTGAATCCCAACTCGGCGGTAAAGCGTTCCACATAGGCACGCCACTTGTCGCGACAGACCACATAGATGGCATCGATGAGCGGATGGCGGTCAAAGGTGCGCAGCGTGTAAGCCAACACGGGGATGCCCTCAATCTGGACATACTGCTTGGGCACAGGCTGTTGTGCACGTGTGCCCTCGCCACCGGCAAGGATGAGAGCTATGTTATGGGATCGCGTCATGGGCATTCGTCATGCGTTTCTATAGTACTCCCGAGGGGAACTTATATAATGATTTTCAATGAAATAGAATGATATGGGATGAAATATAAATACAAAGTATTTAAGTTTTTAAACGATTTCGTAGATTTTCTTTAAATTCTATTATTGTGACCAAAATGTGACCAAAATGTGACCAATGGTTAGCATTTCGATATGGTAAAAGAAAAGCCTATCACCAAAAGTCAGCGCAAAGTTACGACTCGTTTATTAAACCCACAAATATTTTGATGCATTTTTAAAGTTTGGAGTTACATTTTTGGTTTAATTATTTGCGGGCTCAAAAATATCTTCGTATCTTTGTCAATGTGATACAGAACATTTTTCTATTATGGCTACAATCGCGTTAAGTTTATCGTCGAATGCCGACATCAACGGGAAACGTCAGGTTCTCGTCCGTCTGACAATTACACGAACGAATAGGCCAAGACTCAAATCTGGGGTCTTCGTGAGTGCAGAATGGATGCGTGATGGAGTACTTACCATCCCGAAGCGTGGCAAACTGAACTTCCTTGAAATTAAGGAGGCAGAAGAAGCAAAGGCGCAGTTAGATGATTACATTAGCCGACTGACCCACATCTGCAATCAGCTGGGCGACAAAGCCGATAAAGGAACTTTGGAGAAGGCATTGTCACTCACCATGGACTTACCTACAAGTCAGATTACGTCTGCAGCCATCGCAGAAGCTCAAAAAACAGCGAAGAAACGAGAGGCGCGTAAAGCTTCTTTCTTTAAGTTGTGGGAGGTCTTTCTGAACGAAAAGAAGAAAGAGGGTTTAACCTTTAATACAGAAAACGGTTACAAAGTAGTGATGAGGATGATGGCAAGGTATGAAGGATTCGTGAGACAGATAGATAAAGAACGAAAGAATTTTGCATGGGATATAGACAAAGTTTCCCGAGAAGATATAGAAGATTTTATCGATTATGCTAGAAACGAGCACACTCTCCAGCATGAATATCCCTCTATCTTTGCCAGCTTACTGATGACCCCTCCCGCCGAAGCGTGTGAAAAACGCCATAAGAAAGTTCTTGAGTCGCGAGGAGAGAATACGATGAAGTTTATAGCTAAAAAGGTCAGAGCCTTCTTTAAGTGGATAAACGAAAAAGGTTATACTTCCAATATGCCTTTAAAAGACCTACAGATAAAAAGCGAGCAATACGGAACGCCGTGGTTCCTGACCATAGATGAGCGCAACAAGATTGCCGACTTTGACCTTACCGATTCACCGAAGTTAGAAGCCCAACGTGACATCTTCATTTTCCAATGCTTAATCGGATGCCGTGTTTCAGACCTGTTTGCTCTGACAAAAAGTAGCGTGGTCAATGGAGGTATAGAATACATTCCGCGAAAGACCAAGGACAATAAGCCCGTAGTTGTGCGAGTACCTTTGAATGGAAGGGCTCAAGCTATCTTAGAAAAATACAAAGACTACAAAGGGAAGAAGTTATTTCCATTCATTAGCCCTCAGAAGTACAATGATGCCATTAAGGAAATTCTGACGAAGTGCGGAATAGTCAGAGTCGTGACAGTCCGTAACACCCTAACGGGAGAACAAGAACAGAAGCCTTTGAATAGTATAGCGTCCTCTCACATGGCACGTAGGACGTTCATTGGGAATCTATACAAGCAAGTAAAAGACCCCAATCTGATAGGTAAGCTGAGCGGCCACTGTGAAGGAAGCCGTGCTTTCGCTCGTTACCGAGACATAGATGAAGACTTGATGAAAGAAACCGTGTCACTTATAGATTAAAAGGATATGGAAAAGGATTACTTGAAACCTGATATTGGCGAATTTCGCGGGCAGATTGTCAAAGCGAAAGAAGAAGCTGTTAGTCTGGCTAATCGCGAATTGAAGGCTATCGTTGTGAAATGCAAGGAGCGGAAAAATAAGGAGCAGTTGTTAGACGAGGAACTAACAAAAGCAAGGTGTTACGATGATAGCTTTGCAGGGGCTGGCTACATCAATTCCGTAGCCCCTGTCTATAAGAATGACGAAAAGCTTATCGATGCTCTTTCAATGTTCTATGCGAGTAGTAAGATATATGGAACTCCCAACCCCAATACAAGGAGGACGAGAGAAAGTGTATTGGAAATGGTATATGAAGACTCGCTTATCTTTTTGAAGCGTTTCTATTTGGCAAAGCTTATATCACGTTTATTGCAAGCTCTTCAAATGGAAAAACCAGAAATCCACACCACATCTCATAATTGGAAGTTAACAGAAGAGACAAAAAGGGAACTTAACAGATACGCCCCTCGAAAATCAATACCATATAAAAAACATTATAACTTTTTAATAGAGCACAATGTAATTGATGCAAATATGACAATTGAAGAGTTCTGCGATTTGGTTCAGAGAGCGCATTTCGGACTTATGTATAAATGGGCTGAAGAAAATAATGCAAAGGAAAAACTACGTACTTATATCCATAAGCTGTCCATGCATTATTTCTCTGGCCTGGATAAATACCAGGAAACAGCCGCGACATCAATGTCCATTACAACAATACAATTATCAAAGTATAATCGTAAAAATGAATATGCAGAAAAATTATATGAAATAATATAGTATTGCACATCTTTCCCTACAATTCCCTAGCTTTTCCCCACCTTTATTCGCAACACAAACCGCTGAATTACAAAGATTTGGCGGTTTGTTCTTTTTGTGTAACATCCCTATCACACTGTCATTTTATCAGCTTCTATCTTGCCGTACCTTTGCACCGCGGTGCAGCTCACTTTAGTAAAGGGCGAGACCGCAATAACTAAAAAGCAAAAGGCATGGACATCAAAAGTCTTATTTCATCTGGTGTGCAGATAGTTGCCACTGCCGCCGACCTCAAAGAGTTCGCTCTAGCCATCATTGAAGAAGCGAAAGAACTTGCTCAGCAACCCGAAGAAGTTTACTACACCCGCGAGCAGTTCGCACAGCGCAAGGGCGTGTCTTTGGGCACTCTCTGGAGGTGGGAGCGAGCGGGAATACTCAAAGGGACGAGGCGAGGTTCAAGAGTATTCTATCGTGATCAAGACCTCATTGAAAAATAAAGGACGGATATAATATCAAGCTGAGCATCTTTTAGAATGGGAAATTTTTACGTGATACCGGTACCTATGATTAAGCTCCTTTTCACAGATACAAATGCATATAATGTGCTTTCTCATGTTGGCGGATACATTTCAGCGAAGAAGTCTTCCGACTTTGACGGCGACGGAATAGTCAGACATCTAACCTATTGCTATTTCCGTAAGAGGCATGAACTTACACCAGAAGTAGTGTCTCTCCTAGAAGATTTTTATGATGAAGACGAGCTGGATGATGATGAGGGACTTTTCAGGAGTGATGGTTTTTTGAATGATGAAGAATTATATTTCTGGGATGAGGCCAACTTTGAGGAGGTTGAGTATGAAAGCGAACCCTACACACCATTAGGGCTCATTGCTAACGCATGCAGAAAAAAAGAAGGGCTTTGGGAAGTGGTAAAAGAATGGCACGATGTTTACTTGTTCGATAAGCGCTGTAACCTGAAAATCAATGGACAAGCAATCGCAGCAACCATCAGACTTGGACATGAAAACGTCCCCCTTGCACAGAACCAGCCTTACGCGATGATTAACCCGGACTTTCTGTTGAATTACAGAGATAAGAATAAATCGGAACGTGCGAGGGCGGAGTTCGCAATGTTGCTGGCCATCAGCTCCATACAGGGTAAGAAAGGATGGAGTGCCACTACCAGGAACCTTATAGCCGCAAGAATGTTCGGAGCCGCAAAAACTGATGGCCTCGAAGAAGCGCTAAAAGGAAATACTCCAACGGAAGGCAAACAACTGAAGGATGCCTACGACAAGTACATCACCAGACGCATATTCGACTCCATGCGTGACCATTTGATTAATCAAGGCATGATTAAATGCTGGGCGCCCTATTCTCATCGAGTCATAGTTAGCACGGCACACAAGCTAGATGAGATAGAGAGTGATGTCTTAGTTTTCTTGAAGCGAAAGCAGTCGCCGAAGGAGCAAATAAAGCGTGACGGTGATCGGCTGAAGGATTTGATTAACATGAGTTAACAAATGTACGCCTTAAATAAGGTGTACGTCACCATGTACGTCACCACGTACATCACCACGTACATCACCCTGTACCTCTAAATATATATTTTCATAAGATATATTTTTATTGATATACAGAAAAAAATAAAGACTAGAAAGAGACCTACATGCACTTCGCGTGCATGCCAGATGCTTGTCATTTATTCTCTCTTTTTCTCTCCTCTTTGGATGACACATTTGGCACACCCTTCGTGCGTGCGCATACTGAAGAACTCAACCTATAAAATAAAAAACACGATTATGACAACACACAACGAAGAACTGAAACAACACTTGCTCACTTACAAACAGCGTAAGCACCCTCTTTTGCTGTCTGTGTTTGAGACCTACCTTTGTGGATGCTTTCACACCTACACGAAGGTAGCAGCGCAACTTCGCAAACAATGCGTAGAGTGCGGCTTTATCTCAGCTAAGAAAGATGGAACTTTTGTAATTAACATTTGAGCAGCATTAACATGATACCTCCATTTCCCTCACACATAGCATACGGCGGAAGCAACGGCACTGCCATCATCCTTTCTGCCGAGCAAGTAGAGTGGCTGCGTGCTTGCTATCCCACAGAACTGAACACCGTCTTAGCGTCCATGATGGGTATTCATCGCTGTACGCTTGCGCGTTTAGTTAGACGTTTAGGATTAACAAAGGCATCTGACTATTTCACTAAGAAGAAAAAAACAATGAGCGAAAAAACAAAGGAAATCATCAACAGCGAACGAAGACGGGAGTACTTTGGCTTATCTCGCCATACGAAGTACCATTTGCCACAGAAACCATACACAAAGAAAGAACTTAGGCGGCGCGAAAAGGCGAGGTTACGAGGCTATCTGCTTTCGCCCGACCTTATGAAGGACAGATACACCATCTTCTATAGCAGTGAGACAGTCAGAAGACCGAAGTTTGAAGCAAACAGCAGAGCGGAAGGGTTCAAAATACAACAATGGAAATAACTATAAAGACAGGATAACATGGCAGACATAGAAATCATTTATGGGCAAGTCATTGCTAAAGCTAACAGCTACCAAGCAGTACCCGACGGGCAAGGTGGAAGAAGGATTATCAAGAACGATGAGGTTCGGCAGTATAAGAAGTCCTTTATCAGCCAATGCCGTATCTACAAGGACAGATACATCTCACGGCCTTTTAGACTTATAGTGAAAGTCTTCCAGAGTTCAGTGCGTTTCGACCTCGACAACTCACTGAAAACAATACTTGACTGCCTTCAGTACGCCCACGCCATCAAAGACGATAACCTCTGTGTTGGGATTGAGGCTGAGAAACGGATTGATAGCCGCCATCCAAGGATTGAGTACCAACTAGTGGAGCAAGAGCCGACATTGTTCTGACATAAGCCACGCCATCGCACCATTCTATGCAAAGGAGTAAAGCGTGGAAAAAGCTTGGGAAGAAGTATTGGCGTCACCAAAATCAAAGACATAGCCTTACACTGCAAAAGCAAAAAAATGTGCATAGCAAGAAAAATATTTCGTTATTTTGTTGCGCATTTAGGAAACTTGTCGTACCTTTGCATTGGAAATCATAACATAATAGATGGAAAAGATATTATTTGAGCTTGATTTATTGGAAGAAGCACGTGACTTCTTAAAATCTCAGACCAAAGAGATTCGCGGAAAGATTGGCTACAATATCCGTCGAGTTCAGAAGGGAGAGCGTGACAAAGAACTCTTCAAGAAACTTGAGGGCACAGAGATTTGGGAGTTTCGCACCATCTACAATAAGATGTGCTATCGGTTATTTGCCTTTTGGGACAAAGACACAGATACCTTAGTCATCGCGACCCATGGTATTGTCAAGAAAACCCAGAAGACACCACCAAATGAAATTGCAAAGGCAGAGAGTATTAGAAAAAAGTATTTCGAGAATAAAAATAAGAAATCATGAAAAAGATAGGAGACATGAAGCTATATAGCTTTGAAGAAATTTTGGATGAAGACTACGGCCCAATCGGAACCCCCGAGCGTGACGAATTTGAGCGTAGTGTTGACGAGTCGGTTCATGCTTATCATGTTGGCGAAGCTATCAAGCAGGCAAGAGAAGCACAAAAGCTGACCCAAGCAGAACTCGGCGAAAGGATGGGTGTTCAGAAATCACAGGTCTGCCGATTAGAGAGCGGGAAGAGCATTACGCTTGCTTCCATGATGAGAGCGTTCCGTGCGCTGGGCGTGCAGATTGCTCTTGACATGAAAGGAATTGGTAAGGTTGCTCTCTGATATCCTTCACCATTTCGGGTGAAGGTATAGCTAATGCCTTTAACCCCATGAGCAGCGCGAAGAAATGCGGCTTTCAGCCATCCTTATACAGGGTGGCTTTTTTACGTCTGCCCCACTCCGTTGAAAGTTATCAAAAGTTTAGGTGAGGGAAACGGAGAAAGTGGGAGGTTAAATAAAGTAAGCCAAAGACGTTTTATAGTTTCTTAATTTGCGCACTCTTCCATAACTTCGTACGTTTGCATTGTGATAAAGAACAACACTTTTTAAAATTCAAAAAATTACAACTATGCAGACGATTAAGATTCACAAGAACATCGAGACAACGGGAATGGAAGACATGCGCAAGCAGTTCGTAGATCTCATGAACGAGAAGCAGATTGAGTTCGACAAAACGTGCATCAAGCAGTCGAAGCAGGACTTGAGCAAGGGTATCGTCCTTGCTACACTCAAAGGTGAGCCGCAGGCATCCGTCTTCTGGCTGCGTACCATGTCAGAGGATGGCAAGAAGGTCTATTCACTGCTTTGCTCAGAGGCCGCAAGCATGCAAGACTTCTCGGAGTTTAAGACCGAGGAACCCGCTCCTGCCGAACCTGCCACCTCTACAAAGAAGGAGAAGAAGCAGAAAAAGTCGAAAAAGCAGAAGGAGGAAGTGATTCCCGAAGACCCTATCACTCACCCCGCCCCAGAAGTAGAAGAAATGACACAGGTTACAGAGGAACCCTGCGCCCCCATTACGGAGGAAGAACAGAAACCCGAATAGTAAAGGGATAGACATTTCACTTTTAGAGCCACTCTTTTGGGTGGCTCTTTTTGCACTATCGCGCAAACGTTTGGAAACATAGGCTATGACACAGGCTACCCCCCTCTCCCCCTACACTTACCCATAAATGGTACAAAACAAGGAGGAAAAGTCTAAAAATCGGCAAAAACATGATTTTGCGGCTCTCTCTTGACAAACGTCATGATGAAAAGCGGTGCATATATAGCATATTTTGAGTAATTTTGTACCATAACAAATACCATATAACATGGCAAAAAAGAAAATAATGGTCATTGCTCCTCATGCTGACGACGAGGTTTTAGGCTGCGGCGGTTACTTGCTACACTCTACACAAGTTTTGACGCCAGCAGAGGAGCGTGCAGAAATAAAGATTGTGGTCGGCACTATCGGAGGAATGGACGTGCGGCAGAACTATAAGACAAGGCATGAAGAGTTTGAGTTGGTCTGTGGCAGATTGGAGGCAGACTATGAAGTACTATTCAAGGACATGGACGCTATGCTTGACACCATTCCCGCACGTGAGATTATCACATCGTTAGACTACGCTATCGACACGTTCCGTCCAGACGAAATCTTCATCAACTATCGGTCTAGTCATCAAGACCATATTAAGATGTATGACTGCGCTATGGCATCGCTACGGCTGCGTGAAGGCTACCGCCCTAAATTCGTGGCGTTGTATGAATACCCCTTCATCACTAACGGAACGGATATGGTAGATGGCGGTAAAGCTTATCATGACATTACAAACGTGCTGCAAGAGAAGATAAGCCTCTTTAACCTCTATGCAAGTCAAGTGAGAAAGTCACCCTCTCCACTGAATGAAAATGGCATAAGGGCTCTCGCTGCTATCCGAGGTATGGAATGTGGTTACAAGTACGCAGAGAAGTTTTACATTCAAAAGATGATGATATGAAGATTGTTACGATTCATCAACCCGAGCACCTCTCATACCTTGGATTCTTTCACAAGGTAACGCAAGCCGACACGCTTGTCCTGCTCGACAACGTACAGTACGAAAGGAACTACTTCCAGAACCGCAACAGAGTATATACAAGTTCAGGAGTGCAGTATATCACAGTACCTGTTAACGACCCATCACGGAAGATAAGGGAAGTGCTTATTGCGCCTGAATTTGAAAGGTCGGTAAAACGGAAGAACATAGTGACCGTAGAACAAGCATACTCCAAAAGTCCCTTCTGGAAGGTCTATGGAAACGCTTTCCTTGACCTCTATTCGCTGGAAGTGCGCTCGCTTGCGTCCTTCAACGAACTGCTCTTGAAGTGGGTGCTGGAATGTCTGCATATAGATGTAGATATTGTGAGAGCTTCAACACTCGGAGTGAAGGGGGCAAAAACCGACTTGCTACTTGATATCTGCCATAAGGTCGGAGCAGATAAGTATGTGTCGGGTAAGTCTGGACTGGATTACTTGGAAAAGGGAAAATTCGACATACCCGTTGAATTTCAGCAGTTCGTGCATCCTTGCTACACCCAATGGGGAAAAAGTCACTTTGAGCCTTATATGAGTGTTATTGACGCTCTGTTTAATGTTGGCTCTGACATCATACAAATCATAAACGCAGTGAACAATGGCAAAAGGAAATGATATGAAAGTGGAGTACGTCAGCATTGACACGCTCATACCTGCCGACTACAATCCCAGACGGATAACAGCAGCAGACCGCAAGGACATCAAGGCAAGTCTGGAGAAGTTCGGGTTTGCAGAACCTATCATCGTGAACAAGAACCCCGACAGACTGAATATAATTGTCGGTGGCCATCAAAGGGTAACGGTAGCCAAGGAGGAGCTGGGTTATACGGAGGTGCCATGTGTCTTTGTCAATCTCACGCTGAAGGAGGAGAAAGAGCTGAATGTGCGTCTGAACAAGAACCAAGGCCGATGGAATTATGAAGCCCTGCAAGAGTTCTTCGATAAAGACTGGTTGAAAGAACTTGGTTTCTTGGATTCGGAGCTCTCATTCTGGGTCAGTGACTTTCAAAAGAAGTTCGAGAGCGTCACTAACAAGAGCTGCGACTTGCCTATCATCCCTAAATTCTCGGAGAAGTACGATTGCGTTATCATTCTATCAAACAATGTAACGGACACAGCCTATCTGAAAACCAAACTTGGCGTACAGAAGTGCCAGTCGTACAAGAACAAGCGAACAGGCGAAGGAATGGTGATAACGGTTGAACAATTTAGGAGGGCAGTAGATGGCGGTGAAGATTGATATTGTGATTCCCTCTATGGGAAGAGCCGATAGGGTGGTTACGAAGCACTGCGTCAAGAACGCCATCCTTTGTGTTCCCGAAAGCGAAAAACAAGCCTATCAGGAGCATAACCCAGGCATGGATATACTTACCCACCCCGACACGCTAAAAGGCCTTGCAAAGAAGCGTCAGTTCATATATGAGCATTTTCCAAACTCATTCCAAATAGACGATGACATTAAGCATATTCAAAGGATTTACACAGAGAGTGGAGAAAAGACAGCATTGGATGCAGACGAAGCTTACGACATAGTGCAGTATTGCGGTAACATGGCAAAGTTGGCGGGCTGTTTCCTCTTTGGTTTTCACAAAGACCCGAACCCGCTTGGCTACCATGAAATGCGTCCCATAAGACTGACGGGCATACTGAATGGCTGCGTGGGGCTTTTAGAGGGTAGTAAGCTGTACTTCTCGGAGAAAGCTGTCGTGAGTGAGGACTATTGGATTTGTGCCTTGAATGCATACTACCATCGAAAGCTATGGTGTGACGAGCGCTTTGCCATCTGTGGAGAAGACACATTCCATAACGGTGGCGGTTGTTCCAACTATCGAACCCTGAAACAAGAGGAGGAAGACACGCTATTCCTACGGCAGACATTTGGTGAGGTAATAGTATTGAAACAAGACACAAGTATTGCAAAAAGGAGGCATGAGTTTCAACGAAGCCTGAAAATTCCATTTTGAGTTAATCAAAGTCCAACTATTTGCGCAACCCAAATCATTTTCGTAACTTTGTGAGTGGCAATAAGTTTAACTTGTAATACAAGCATTTAAAATGGGATATGACGTAAGAACTAAGCACGGGTACTCCTTCTTTGAAGTAGCAAGTGCCTTCCAGAAGTCCATCCGTCGCTGTGACGAGAAGCTGGCGATGTATTGGGCTGTTGAACTTTACGAAAGTGGTTATCAGAAGTATGCGTGGAAACGGATGCTGATAATGTCATGTGAGGACGTAGGTCTCGGCGACCCCGCCGTTAACACCATTATCTTCAACCTAAAGCAAACATACGATTACCTCGCTTCGTTGAAGGAGCGGTCACTGCCCGAAAAGCTGCCTTTCACACAAGCCGTATTGCAGCTTGTTCACGCGAGTAAGTCAAGATACGTGGATTTGGCAATCTCCGTCTATTGGCAGGAGAACGCGACAAAGACCTATCAGATGCCCGATTATGTCTATGATATGCACACTGCGCGTGGCAAGCAGATGGGGCGTGGGCTGGAACACTTCTATGCCGAGGCGGCGAAGATTGAGAACGCCAACAAAATGCCCAATGAAGAAGCCTTTGAGAAACTGGCGCTCCAAGCAGACATGGCGGCAATGCGTCCACAGGGGCAAGAGAATATCAGTTGCACCAAACAAGAGGCTGACAAACTTGCGCAGGGCGACTTATTTGGCTGACACAAACACAGAATTATAAACGATAAAAAAAGATTTTTATGGAAAAACTAAATGAGTTTTACGCTGACTTGCTGAAAAAGAACGGCAAGTTGACAAGCGAACAGGAGGATTTGCTTCAGAAGGCTTTCTTCCCCGGTTGGGCCAACGATGACCCAAGCAAACAAATGAGGGATAGTTTGCGTGACTTCACATCTGCCTACAACAAATGGGAAGCTGAGCAAGTCGCGACACCTAAGCCCGAAGCTCCGTTGCCGCCCATGAGCGACAAGGAACTTGAAGAACTTGCAGCAATCATCTAAACAGAAAGGAGGACGCTATGGAATACAAGACAGGTTTCAACTGCGAGCAGTTCGAGCGCGACCACTTCCATTTCCATCGTGGATCAAGGGAGAAGTTTTTCAACGGATGGTCGGACGTGCGATACCATTTTGGTCTCACGCCCTTTTCATGCAATGAGCAAGAGTTGCGGCATGGGAGAATGGGGAAAGCCCTCTACGACAACCTTTGCCACGTGTATGGAGAAGACACCATGTCACAGTATTTTCCCACAGAGAAAGTCCAAAGAAGACCGACACTTCTTCATGACAGCATTGGCGCAGTACAGCACAACTATGGCAACAATAGGCCGTCGCACAACATACCAGATGGCGCGATGAGTGAGGCTGAAATTGACGCATTAGCTGCTATTATGTAACAATAAAGCTTAAGGAGTATGGCAAAAAAAGAAGAGTTATCGACCCTATCACCCTCACAGAAAAGATTTCTGAAGGCATTTGACGCTTGCGGAGGCAATGTTTCCGTGGCGTGTCAAAAGGCAAACATAGGTAGCCGCTCTACCTACTACCGCTGGTTGGATAACACGGCTTTTAGGGAGGCTGTGGATAGTATCAACGAAGGATATATAGACCTTGCTGAAACGCAGCTCCGCATGGCAGTGTCACGAGGAGATTTGCAAGCCGTTTTCTTTCTCTTAAAGACTAAGGGAAAGAGCCGTGGGTATGTAGAGCGGATGGAGCAGGACGTGTCTGTGAACGCTTTTCAGAAACTGATGCAAGAGGTTGAATGACCGACAAGGGGCGACGGAAGATGCTTGAATGGCGCAAGGACTGGAATGTGTTTGCAAGGGAGGTCTTAAAAGCAAGGTTAGACCCCGAACAACAAGAAATACTCTCGTCAGTGCAACACAATCCCATGACTGCGGTATCAAGCGGAACGGCACGGGGTAAAGACTTCGTTGCCGCAGTCGCCGCATTGTGCTTTCTCTACCTCACTCCTAGGTTTGACGGAGAGAAAATGACAGCAAACACCAAGGTCGCCTTGACAGCACCAACAGGCAGACAGGTGGACGTGATTATGATACCAGAGATAAGCCGATTGTTTAGGGCTGCGAAAGTGTTGCCTGGCAGACTGCTCGCTCATGGTATCAAGACGGATTACGACGAGTGGTTTCTTACGGGCTTCAAGTCCGATGAGAACAACACAGAAGCATGGTCTGGCTTTCATGCGGTGAACACCATGTTTATTGTGACGGAGGCCTCGGGACTATCAGAAGCCGTGTTCAATGCCATAGAGGGTAATCTGCAAGGCAATAGTCGTCTGCTATTGGTTTTCAATCCAAACACAACAACGGGCTATGCTGCGCGTGCAATGAAGTCGGAGAGATTTAAAACCTTTCGCCTTAACTCCCTAAACGCGGAGAATGTCATTACGAAAGCAGATGTCATCCCGGGTCAGGTTAATTACGAGTGGGTCAAGGACAAAGTGGAAACATGGACGACCCCTATAGCTGAATTGGAGTTTGACGAAGGCGAGGGAGATTTCCGCTGGGAAGGTAAATGCTATCGTCCTAATGACTTGTTCAGAGTGAAAGTCCTTGGCATGTTTCCGAAGGTGAGCGAAGATGTGTTGATACCCTTTGAGTGGATTGAAAAAGCGAACAAGAATTGGCACGCACTCCAAGCCATCGGTTATAAACCAGACGAGCCGCTAAGGCTGGGAGTTGACGTGGCAGGCATGGGACGTGACAATTCTGCATTGTGTCCTCGATACGGAGACTATGTGCCTTATTTTGGACTTCACCAATCCAGTGGCCAAGCAGACCACATGCACGTAGTAGGGATGGTGGCTCAATATCTGAAAAGCGGGAGAACGTGGCAGGATGAATGGACGGCCAAGGCTTTTATAGATACCATCGGCGAAGGAGCGGGTGTCTTTTCCCGTCTGTTGGAGATGGGTATGAAGCATGTGTATTCGTGCAAGTTCTCGGAAAGTGCCAAGGGACTGAGTGATGTTTCTGGGCAATACACCTTTGCCAACATGCGGGCGTACCTCTATTGGTGTATAAGAGACTGGCTGAACCCGAAGAACGGAACGGGCGCTGCACTGCCGCCAAATGAGCTACTTACAGAGGAGTTAACTGAAACGCGGTGGAAGTTTCAAAGCAATGGGGCAATCATTATCGAATCGAAAGAGGATATCAAGAAACGCATAAAAAGGTCACCAGACTACATGGACGCTCTGGCCAACACGTTCTATCCACGTGACTTCATAGGAATGTCAGATGAAGAGATATTACGGGATTTCCTCTGATAGACGTTCCTCTTTTATGCTGGCAATGTCGTAAAAAGGAGGTCTGTTCAACGCTTTTTCGTTAAATGATTACTCCTATATTCATTTTCTTTCCTCGTTTGCTTGGAAGTTCCGACCAAGCGTCTTATATTTGCATCCGCAAATCCAATTCCTAACTAGTCAAACCCCTAAAACGAAAATGCCAATGAAGTAAAAACAGAAGGACGCTACGGCTATTTGATGAGGCTCAGCTTCACATGGCCACAGAAAGATTACAATTAACATCACTTTATTAACTTACAGGTTAGCGTTCCTGTTCGTACTTTTACATAAGATTTGAGCTTTCAGCTCTTGTTCTTCGCACTCGAATACCGCCAAACATTCAATCGTAGAAGAACAAGCAGAAGGAGGGTTCACGTCGTAAGGCGTGGACTGTTCGTGCTTGTTTTACGATTGGTTTACTTGGCGGTGACCAGAGTGCAGATAAGTAACGAATGGTTCCGCCTTTTTATTTGTTATTATATGAAAAACGTATTAAAATTTTGGAGTATTTTATCTTTTGCATTAGCAGCTATATTGGGTTTTGGGGTTACTTCATGCAGCAATGAAGAATCGGACGAGGTAACAGAAAAACCGGCACCAGTAGATGAAGAAGTACAAGTCTATTTTGTTTACACCCTTGATACATCAGTAGGCACTCCGATGACACGTACAAGTGGAGATGAGGTCTTCAATCAGTTCTATGATAAAATTAAAACTGGCGAGCTTGTCCCTGATGATTATTCACTCACCCTTACAGAAACAACAACTGGTGCAAAGTATGTTTTCAAGGGAAAATGGAGTGAAAATAATTTGGTAACCATTCGCACTGGTAAATATAAGGTTGAGGGAAGCTCCACAGCCTCTGGTTATATCCAAGATAAATGCTCAATTTCAATAAATGAAGAAATAAGTATTACAGCATCCTCTAGTGCGATATGCTTAAATGCATCATACGAATGCTCATTGTTAGTCTTTACAGATACGAACATTAAAAATGTTTACTACTTTGATTCTGATAACGGTACGGGGGGATATCAGAGGCAGTTCTATAGTTTCTCGACATATAAATACGCTTTTGTTATCAACGACATCCTTCAGCAAAAGACTTATTTTGGTGGCACTTTCACCAATGAATCAACTTTTAGGATTTACGTAGCTGGCCTTCAATTTGAAAAAGGCAAATACTATGTTTATAATGCTGTCTCGAATAGCTTTAATCTTCCCAAAATGGTTCAAGGTGAATGAGGCTATAATACAATGTTGAGGTTTGGTGGAGTTTTTCCATCGTATTTTCAGCAAGGCTCTCTGCACGGCGCAGGGAGTCTTTTTAAGGTCTTTGAATACGCAAAAATAATCTTAAGAACAAACACAGCTTCCGTTATCGCCCCATTACTCGATAAGGAGAAAGAAGGAGGTAAGGCATTATACGAAGAAACACCCGCCTTTGTTTAGGAGGGTGCTTCCATTTTGTGTTCCGCTGAGCAACGGAAGGGATTGGACGAACACGTGATAGTGCAAAGGTAGAGGTTTCCTCCAATATTACAATAAGAAATTTTGTAAAGTTACGAGTACAATATACGTTTCGTGCACGTACGCCGATAAAAACTTCTGTTTCCGTCTCGCATAGGAAGCAAGTGACACAGCCGATGTTTCCCTATTGCTGTGAGTTAATGAAAGTTGAAGCAGAAGTAACGGAGATTTTTGAAAGTTAATAATAGTTCTTGGAAGAAAATCTAAGATTGGGATGCTTGCGCAAAACCATCTTTATTCGTACGTTTGCATTGACAAAAAGATATCCATAATTCCAAAATGATAACGATATGAAGGCAAATGTAAAAGTACAGATGAAGTCCATAATGGCCATGGCGCATTCCTTCGTCCGCATGGAAGGTTTTACCATGAGTGAAGCACTGAAGGTGGCATGGAACAACTGGAAGCTCCGCAAGATAATGAGCCAGCAGATTGTGCGCTTCTACTTCCGCAAAGTTGACGGAAGTGTACGGGAAGCTCTCGGATGTCTAATACCCTCTATGCTCCCTCTGACGAAGGGAACGGGAGTTAGCAACCCAAGCATACAAACCTACTATGACACAGAACGCGGGGCTTATCGCTCGTTTAGGAAAGCAAACCTACTTGGTTTTGAGCAATAACTTACATGCAGTATAGCAGTAGAGATTTTCGGTACGATTACCTTTGAGCCACCTGCCTTATCAAAGTGACTGAAAGCGGAGCGCGGTAGCACACGACACGGCTATTGGAACGGGAGGGGCTACCCTCCCACCCTCCAAACTGATTACCCACAAGTTAAAAGTCAAAGCAATGGAAAAGAACTTCAAAGATGCGCTGACAAATGCGCAAGCAACAGCGGCCACACTGGCTGTCGCAGTAGAGGACATCAATGCGGGGCTTGTCAATGCTCAGCCCGAGAGAGTAGGGGAATTTCTTAAAGAAGCAGTCAAGGCAGCGGGGTTAGCACAGCTCTTGCTGATTGACATCAACGACATGATTAAGTCGGCTTAACCCTTAGTAACGAGTATGAATGTAGCCAAGGAGCCGCCCTTTCTGTCCGCTGCCTACAACAATACCGCTGTCGGTATGGAAAGGCTCTCTGAGGCTCATAAGCAGGAAAAAGCGTTATGACACTTACGAAGAGAGAAACAGAAGGCAGTATCGAATACTTCCTTTTTGATACAGACGCATGGGTAGCAGTCCATAAGGAAGAAGGTCTATGGGAGTGTCAAGACGGCGAAGACATCGACAGCTACCAATCTGGCGGGTTCGTCGTCGATAATGGTACCGTAGTAGATTACGATGGCTGTTATGGATTGCCAGAAAGCGTAATATCGGCTCTCAGCTTATTGTATAAGATGGATATATAGCTATGGCACAGTTCAAGTTCAACAAGGGCGACAAGGTTAGGGTCGCAAGACCGAACGGCGAAGTCTTTAACGGAGTAGTACGTGACACTGACTACAACATCTGCTCATTCAAACCGCAGTATTGCGTGGACTATGAAAAGGAAGGGAGCACGTGGACTATGATGTGTATTCCCGAAACGGCGATAGAGAAGTTAACGGCAGTCTAACCACTGCCACACAAAAAAAGATAAGGCATGAATGCGATAGTTATCCCTCAAAGACGGAAGTGCAAGTTTGAAGTCGAATTGAACGGCATAGTATATAACCTTGGAGTGACGATGCAAGGTTATGCACGGAGGAAAGCACACCACATGGTGCGTAACTTCATCCTGAACCAATGGCGAGAGAAATTCAAGAATGTAGAAGTCACGGCCTATCTGAAAGCTGACGGGCAGGAGTTCGGCAGTATCTATGGCATCCATAGGAACAGAGACGTGAAAATTATTCACCTATAGGGAAGAAGTTGACATGACCGAGCGACCATCGAAGAAGTCGTATTGACGGAATGATATCAAGAAGTGGTTAGCTCGGTCTTTTTGTGTCCTTATGAGTGAAGGAGGGAAATAAAACAAAGGAGAGTTATCGTCCCACCTATGGAAGAGACTTGAATTTTTATAGGCGTGGTTTGCTTATTCGGATGGATTTGTGTACCTTTGCACATGAAAAAGCCATAACAGGCATTTTGTATCACACTTTTTTGGGCTGCATGGTCAAGCGTGACATGCAGCTCTTTTTGGTTGCAAAAATGCTATTTCAGGGCTATTGTGACCAAAATGTGACCAAAATTGAAATTAACAAACCATCAATACGCTGAAAATCAACACTATTGATGGTTTGAATCGTACTCCCGAGGGGAATCGAACCCCTATCTAAAGTTTAGGAAACTTCTATTCTATCCGTTGAACTACAGGAGCCCCTTGAATTCGGCCGCGAAGGTACTACTTTTTACGTTCGCGGCCAAATTTTCGTCCTAAAACTTAGAACGTGATGGTAAATGCGGGGGCGTCGGAGTCTTCCTCAACGGCAGGCTCTTCCTCAACAATGGTGGTCTCGCGGTTGGATTTCTCCTGGATGCGACGCAGCTCCTCCTTCTTACGATCCACAGTGGGTGTGGACTCGACCATGGAAATGATATCATCGTTGTCGAGGTCGGTCTCAGCAAAGAGGAAGATCTGACGGCGTGGCTTCTGCGGACGGTTGTCGTCGCCGCCGTAATAGACCTGGCGACGCGTGTCGCGCTCTTCCTGTTCCTCCTCGCGCTGACGGCGTTCCTCTTCTTCTTCGCGTGTGCGACGATGCTCCACTTCCTCCATGCCGGGAATGTTCTGGAGTCCGAAGCCGGATGCGAGGAGGGTGATCTTCACCTTGTCGCCGAGACTGTCGTCGGTACCCATACCCCACTTGGTCTCTACGCAGTCCTGGTTGAACTTGCTCATGAAGTCGTTGACCTCGTTCATCTCCTCCATCGTGAGCTGGTTGTTCTGGTCGTTGCGGCTGAAGGTGATGTAGAAGAGCACCTTCTTGGAGTTGAAGATGTCGTTGTTGTTCAACAGGGGGCTGTGGAGCGCTTCCTGGAAGGCCTTGGTAACACGGTTCTCGCCCTCGCCGTAGCCGGTGGACATGATGGCGACGCCGCCATCCTTGAGGACGGTCTTGACATCCTGGAAGTCCAGGTTGATGATGCCTCGCATGGTGATAATCTCGGCGATGCTCTTGGCAGCGATGCTGAGGGTGTCATCGGCCTTGGCGAAGCCGTTGAGGACGGTGAGTTCGGGGTATATCTCGCGCAGGCGTTCGTTGTTGATGACGAGGAGTGCATCCACGTGCTTGCTCATCTCCTCGACGCCGTCGAGCGCCTGGTCGATTTTCTTATGTCCTTCGAAGCGGAAGGGGATGGTGACGATACCTACGGTGAGGATGTCCAGCTCGCGGGCACACTGGGCCACGATGGGTGCCGCACCCGTTCCGGTGCCGCCGCCCATGCCTGCGGTGATGAAGGCCATGCGCGTGCCGTCGGTGAAGAGCTCGCGGATCTGGGGCAGCGAGTCGAGGGCGGCCTTGCGACCCACCTCAGGACGGTTGCCGGCACCGAGGCCCTCGCCCATCTGCAGCTTCATAGGCACGGGAGAATCCGTGAGTGCCTTATTATCGGTATTGCAAAGCACGTAGGTGACATCGTGGATGCCTTCGTTGAACATGTGGGTCACGGCATTGCCGCCGCCACCGCCTACGCCCACCACCTTGATGATGCTGGGGTTATTGACTTTGAGGTTGAACTGGATGCCTCCAGGTTCGCTGATATTGAAATCTTCCATAGTTGTGTCGTTCAGTGTTACGGTCGTTCAACGTTCGATTTACTTCTCTTCCACGAGGTCGGCAGCCAGGTCCTTGAACCATTTGCCCATGCGCGAGAAGGCACCAGGGCCCTTCGGTTTCGGCTCCTTCTTGGGCTCCTCGGGTTTCTTTTCGGGTTTCTCTGCGGGCTGTTCATCTGCAGCAGGAATCTCCTCGGTTCCCGCCTTGGGCTGCATCACCACACCACCCTCCTTAGCAGCGGAGAGACCGGTGATGGTAGGCTCCTCCTTGCCGGCGGGCTCAAAGAGATCGGGCTGGATGGGGCGCTCGCTGGTGCACTCGTCATCGCCACGACGCAGCATCGCCACGAGAGTGGCCAGGGTGTTGGTCTGGGGATCGAGACGCAGATTGGTGGTGTATTCTGCGGTAGCCGGCATCATGCGGGTCTTTACCTTGTCGAAATGATGGTAGCGGACGAAGGCGGTCTCCAACTGACGCATATTGGCTGCGCCACCCGTGAAGATAACGCCCGACAGGAGACGGTCGGAGTAGTTCTTGATCTGTTCCCACACGTTGTACAGGATTTCCTGCTGGCGTGCTTCCACGATGTTGAGGATGCGCTTCTCCTCTACCCTGCGATCGTTACTGATGTTGATGGTCTGTGCCTCGGGCATGTCGGCCTCCTCGGTGTATGCCGAGCCATGGGTGCGCTTGAGGTTCTCAGCTTCTTCATGCTCGATATGCAGGGTTGAGGCGATGTCGGTGGTGATATTGTCGCCGCCGAGGGGGATGACAGCCAGGTGGCGCAGGATGTTCTTCTCATAGATAATGACTGTGGTCGTCTCGGCACCGAAATCCACGAGGGCGCATCCGGAGCGCTTCTCAGGGTCGCTCAGCAGGTAGCCTGCCAGCAAGAGGGGCGAGATGAAGATGTCCAGCGGCTCCAGCTTGGCACCTTCGAGGCAGCGGCGCACGTTGTCGCAGAGCACCTTGCGCGCCACGATGTTCTTGAAGCAGCCCTCGATGTGGTCGGCCATAATGCCCACAGGATCCATTGTGAGGTGATTCCCTACGCGATACTCCTGTGTCACGAAATCTAAGATCTCAGCATTGGGATAAGGCTGCAGGCGGTTCTCATCACGAAGGCTGTCGATGATCTCATCGTTGATGGCCACCTTCACATCAAGCTGACGCTTGACGGTGTTACCGATCGTGCGGAGCGACTGTCCGGTGACACCGACATAGACCTTATTGACAAACACCTTCTGGCGCTCCTCGATGCGCTTGATGACAGCGGCAATGGCCTGAATGGTCTTGTCAATGTTATACACAACCCCCTTGTGAATGCTGTCGGGGGCACTTTCTTTTTCGAAGCCCAGGATTTGCAGGCTTCCGTCAGGTTTCTTCTGACCAATCATAGCACGGATGGCTGATGATCCGAGCTCAAGGACTACAATGTTCTTTTCTACTCCCATGACCGTTTGTATGTTTAATGATTATTTGACGATGAAAGATGGTTGATTAGCGTTTCGTGCAGATGACTTGATCGTGGAACTTCAGGTTGATGGTTTTATACTTATTCCACCCGGCCTTATCAAGACCTTCGGTGTAGAACGTCCTCATGCGGGCGAGCTTGTTGTCGAGCTCCGAGGTGTCACCCAGCTGGATGATATGGTCGCCCACACGCGGTGTGATCTCTATCTCACCGGCGCTGGTGATGTGTATCTCCTCGATCTGCTGGTTCCAGAAAGCGTCCTTGGAAAGCATCCTGCCCATCGGCGCATAAAGACGACCTGCTGTCTTCTTGTTGACATTGCCTGTCATGACGATGAGGTCTATCTGATGGTGGCCACGTGGCATGATGCCGCCGCAGTTGTCGATGTAGAAGTCTTCGCCGGCACTGTTCAGCACATGCAGCATAGGGATGCGCGGCGTCACCTGAATACCTACGCGCCCGTCGGCAGCGAGATAGCAGAGTGCCTGGTCGATATAGGGGCTCGCCACCAGCACCTTCTCCATCTTTGCCAAGTCGATGTCCTGGATGGCCTTACCCTCGGGGAACAGCTTATTGGCGAACAGCATCTCACGCACCTCATTCTCCGTGATGAAGCCCGTGGAGTCGGGGTCATGCACGATGATGCCCAAACCACGGCACACCTGATTCTCATCGCTGCGGTTAAACATAGCGACAGCAAAGACGAGATAGGCTCCAACGCCGATCAGGATGCACACTTTCAGGATGGTCTTCCACATATTCAGTTGAGGGTTGAGGGTTGAGAGTTGAGGGTTTATAGTTGAGGGTTAGAGGGTTGAGACAAGGGCGGCGATGTCCGCTGAGTAGTCTTCGAGATCACCGGCACCGAGGGTCATGAGGACATCAAACGGGGTGTTGCGAACGACCTCAACGACATCTGCCTTTTGAATCAGGCGCCCTTTGACACCAGGACGCAAGTTGTCGAGGATGAGCTGACTGGTGACACCCGGGATGGGAAGCTCGCGGGCAGGATATATCTCTGTGAGGATGACTTCATCGAGGAGCGAGAGGGCATCTGCGAACTCGCGGTAGAAGTCGCGTGTACGAGTATAGAGATGTGGCTGGAAGATACCTACGATGCGACGACCGGCATACACCTCACGGATGCTCTCGATGCATTTGCGCAGCTCCTCGGGATGATGGGCGTAGTCGCTGAGATAGGCCTTGCGCTCGTTCTTCACACGGAAGTCGAAGCGACGCTCCACGCCAAAGAAGGAGGCCATGCCACGACGGATCTCGTCGGCCTTAACGCCGGCAATCTGCGCCAACGCCATTGCCGCAATGCCATTCTCAATATTGACACTCACCGGCACGCCCAAGCTGATATCGCTGATATTCCCGAGGGGCGACACGAGGTCGAAGACAATCTGTCCATTGCCGATGCGGACATTGTCGGCATGGAAGTCACCATGCTCACGGGAGTAGGTGTAGGTGGTGACGCCTACAGGAACATTGGGCTGCATCTTCAGCCCCTCGTGAATCACCAGGAAACCGTTGGGGCGAATGAGCTCCGTATAGTGGCGGAAGCTTTCGAGGTAAGCCTCCTCGGTGCCGTAGATGTCCAGATGGTCGGGGTCTGTGGCCGTGATGACGGTGGCATAGGGTGCCAGCCAGTGGAAGGAGCGGTCGAATTCATCGGCCTCGATGACCACATAGTCACTCTTGGGTGCCAGGATGTAGTTGGTACCGTAGTTCTTGGTGATGCCACCCAGGAAGGCGTTGCAATCGACATGGCTCTGGTGTAGCAGGTGGGCGGTCATGCTGCTGGTCGTGGTCTTGCCATGGGTGCCGGCCACACAAAGACCTTTGTGGTCGTGGGTGAGCGTTCCCAGCACCTGTGCACGCTTCTGGATATCGAAGCCCCCGGCACGGAAGAACTGCAGTTCTGTGTGTTCTGCGGGAATGGCGGGGGTATAGATGACGAGGGTCGTGGGAGCATCCTTACATGCCTGGGGGATGAGGTTGACATCATCCTCATAGTGTACGAGAGCACCTTCATGCTCCAGTTCACGGGTGAGGGCACTCGGGGTCTTATCGTAGCCGCCCACGATGAGGCCACGCTGCAAATAGTAACGGGCGATGGCACTCATGCCAATGCCGCCAATACCTATGAAATAAACTGCACTATACATACTCCTCTTGTTTATTCCGCCAGTTTAATGACTTCTTCTGCTATGACCTGTGCTGAATTCTTTAGCCCCATCGCCAGCGCGTTGTTGCCCAGACGGCTGAGCGCGGCATCATCGGTGGCCATCGTAAGCGCCAGCGGGATGAGTTGCTCACGCGCCTCAGCATCGCGGACGATCAAGGCTGCCTCCTTGTTGACAAGCGCCATCGCGTTGTGCGTCTGGTGGTCCTCAGCCACATTGGGCGAAGGCACCAGGATGGAAGCCTTGCCCAGCAGGCAGAGCTCGGAGATGCTGCTGGCACCGGCACGGCTGATGACCAGGTCGGCAGCGCGGTAGGCCTCGTCCATGTGCTGTATGAAATCTGTCACCTTCAGGTTGGTGGGGCATCCTTTCTCGGTGAGCTGACGCTTGATGTTCTCGAAGTAATAGCCACCCGTCTGCCAGATGAACTGCACCTTGCTGTTCGTGATCTGCTGCAGGTTCTCCATCACACTGTCGTTGATGGTGCGGGCTCCCAGGCTGCCGCCGATGATGAGCACCACGGGACGGATGGGATTGAAGCCCAGCTTGGTGACGGCTTCGGCACGTGAAAGCTTGCAGTCCAGCAGCTGCTGGCGCACAGGATTGCCCGTGAGCATGATCTTCTCCTTGGGGAAGAAACGCTCCATGCCCTCATAGGCCACACAGATCTTCTTCGCCGACTTGGCCAACAGCTTGTTGGTGACACCGGCATATGAGTTCTGCTCCTGAATGAGCGTGGGAACATTCATGGCTGCAGCCATGTTGAGCGTGGGACCACTGGCATAGCCACCCACGCCGACAGCCACCTGCGGACGGAAGTCCTTGATGATGCGGCGAGCCATCCGACGGCTCTTCCACAGCTTCCACAACACACTGACATTACGCCATAAATGCTGGCGGTCGAAGCCCGCCACGGGCAGACCGATAATCTTGTAACCCGCTGCCGGCACACGCTGCATCTCCATACGACCTTCAGCTCCGACAAACAGAATTTCACTATCGGGGCGCAACGCCTTGATGGCATTGGCTATGCTAAGGGCGGGGAAGATATGGCCACCTGTGCCACCGCCACTGACAATCACTCTAAGGGGTTGATTCATTATCTCTCTCAATTTGGGTGCAAAATTAATAATAATTCTCTTATGATGAATGATTTGGCTCCACTTTTTTTACGCTTTCAGGTCATTTTTCTGCACTTAGATGGCAGATGTGGTCACCTCACCGTTCTGACGAGCCGATTGACTGATGGAAATCATCATGCCGATATAGGCACAATTCACCATGATGGACGAGCCGCCACGACTCACGAGCGGCAAGGGTTGTCCGGTGACGGGGAAGAGCCCCACGGCGACCATCATGTTGATGAGTGCCTGCGTCACGATGAGCAGCGCAAGCCCCAGGATGAGGAAGGCCGGGAAGTTCTTTTCACACCTGCTGGCGATACGCGCCGCTCGGTACAGCAAAGCGATATAGAGCAGGAGGACAAAGGCACCGCCGATGAGGCCCAGCTCTTCGATGATGATGGCAAAGATGAAGTCGGAGTAAGCCTGCGGCAGGAAATCACGCACCTTGGAATTACCCGGTCCACAGCCTATCAACCCACTGGTGGCCACGGCAATGTGGGCCTGCGTAATCTGGGGGTTGGTGTTCAGGTCGAATTCATTGGGGTCTTCGGGCATCTCCGTGTGGTTGCGCACACGGTGTGCCCACGTGGGCAGACGCTTGAGGCCTGGATAGGTGCTGACCTTCTCCAGGGTTTCTTCAGGCGTGAAGGCCAGCACGGAATAGCCCGCCGAGCCTACGATGGCGAGGAACCCGATGAGCGCGCCCAACTGCTTCCAGGGCACATTACCCACGAACATCATCATCAGAATGACGATGAAAGTGAACATGGCCGTAGAAAGGTTCTCCTTGACAATCAGACCACAGATGATGATGGAGAAGCCCATGATCCACTTAAAGGCCTGCGAGGTGGCACCCTTCTCATTACGCATCACGCTGAGCAGCCACGCCACCACGACCACCAAAGAGCCTTTGGCAATCTCCGAGGGCTGGAACGAGAAGCCACCGACGCTAAGCCAGCGGTTGGTGTCGTTCAGGCTGCCCGAAGAGAACAGCGCCAACAGCAACAGCAGGACGCTGAGAATGGGACCTATCACGACCACCCATCCGAAGAAACGGCAGGGGATGCGATGGATGACCCAGGTGATGGCCACGCCAAGAGCCAGATAGAGACCATGTTTGAGCACAGGGCTCCAGTAGGCTCCCTTCTCAAAGGTCATATTACTGGAGGCACTATACACTTCGAGGATGGAGATGATGCACAAGAAGAAGAGCACCATCCAAAGAACCTTATCGCCCTCGAAGAGCCTGCCGATATTCACTGTTTTATTACCGATGGACATAGGACTATCTTTCTCTATTATCAATTATCAATATTATAGTGCTCTGGCGAGGCTCTTGAATTGCTCGCCGCGATCTTCCATATTCTTGAACAAGTCAAAGCTGGCACAACAGGGTGAGAGCAGCACCGTATCACCCGGGGAGGCCATCTTGTAGCAGGCAGCGATGCAGTCTTTCATGCTGTGTGTCTCGGCGGTGGGAATGCCCATGGGGTCGAAGAACTCATGCAGTTTGCGATTATCGACACCCAGGAAGACGAGGCCCTTGCACTTCTTGGCAACGAGCTCCTTGATCTGGTTGTAGTCGTTGCCCTTGTCCAAACCTCCCAGGATGAGGATGGTGGGCTGCGTCATGCTCTCCAGCGCATACCAGCACGCATCGACATTCGTGGCCTTGGAGTCGTTGATGAAAGTGACACCATGCACCTTGCAGGTGAACTCCAGGCGGTGCTCCACACCCTCGAAGTCGCTAAGGCTCTCACGGATGACATCGTTGGAGATACCGCTGAGGTCTGCCGTGATGCCTGCTGCCAGGGAGTTGTACATGTTGTGCTTGCCAGTCAAGGCCAGCGACTCCTGCTCCATGTTGAAAGGCGTGGGACGCTCGATATGGTACTCGCCATCAGCGATGTAGCCTATCATACCTTCCTTCTCGATGATGCTGAAGGGGCACATCCGGCTCTCGATATGGTACTTCTCCAATTCCCCCTTAATGATGGGGTCGTCGTTCCAGAACACGAAGGCATCGTCCTTCGTTTGGTTCTGCAGAATACGCATCTTGGCGTCCGTGTAGTTCTGCATGCAGTTGTCATAGCGGTCGAGATGGTCGGGCGTGATGTTGAGCAACACGGCGATATTGGCGCGGAAGTCATACATGTTATCCAACTGGAAGCTGGACAATTCTATCACATAGTATTCATGGGGATCCTCAGCTACCTGCAACGCCAAGCTATGACCTATATTTCCGGCGAGGCCTACATCGTAGCCTGCCTTCTTGAAGATGTGGAAAATCAGGCTCGTCGTGGTCGTCTTGCCATTCGAACCTGTGATGCAGATCATCTTGGAGTGCGTATAGCGTCCTGCAAATTCTATCTCACTGATGATGGGAATACCTGCATCTTTTATCTTGCGAATCATCGGTGCCGTATCCGGAATGCCAGGACTCTTGATGATCTCGTCGGCATTCAGGATCTTCGCTTCGGTGTGTTGTCCCTCCTCCCAGGGGATGTGGTGCTCATCGAGCATTGCCTGGTAGTGAGGCTTGATCTTTCCCATGTCGGTGACAAACACATCAAAGCCTTCTTTCTGGGCGAGTACGGCTGCGCCCACACCGCTCTCCGCGGCACCAAGTATAACAATTCTACTCATATATCTTTAATCTCTAATCTTTAATCCTTAATCCATTACCGAATCTTCAACGTGACGATGGCGAGGGCGCACATCATAATCGTGATAATCCAAAAACGGGTGGTAATCTTCGACTCCAGCCAACAGCCCTTAGGCCAGTTCAGCAGCACACGGAAGTCTGCAGGCAGCTGTCCCGGCTTCACACGGAAGGTGTCATGGATGGGAGCCCGCTTGAAGAAACGGAGCTTCAGACCACGCTTGTTACCAAAACGTGCATAGTTGGTCTGCAAGAGGACGCTGACACTCTCGATGAAGAAGATGAAACAGATGAGCGGCAACAGCAGCTCCTTGTGAATGATGATGGCTGTGACTGCCACGATACCGCCGATGGCCAGCGAACCCGTGTCGCCCATGAAGATCTGTGCCGGATAGGCATTGTACCACAGGAAACCAATCAGGGCGCCCACAAAAGCCATCAGGAATACCACCAACTCCTCAGAGCCTGGCACAAACATGATATTCAAGTAAGCAGCCATGTTGATGTGTGAGGACACGTAGGCGAGGATGCCGAGCGTCAGACAGATGATGGCGGAGTTGCCGGCACACATTCCGTCCATTCCATCGTTCATATTCGCACCATTGCTGACGGCCATGACGATGAAAACGGTCACGATGACGAAGAGGATCCAGCCGGCAGCGGTCCTGTACTGCCCCAACCACAGGAAGGCATCCGAGTAGCGCAGGTTGTTGTTCTTCACGAAGGGGATGGTCGTGACGGTGCTCTTGACAGGTTCACTCGTGTGCGTAACCACCTCTACCCCATTCTGACGTTCTGTGATTACATTCTCATGCACCACAGCGTCAGGACTGAGCCACAGGACAAGGCCTACGACCAGACCCAGCAGCGCCTGACCGGCCAGCTTGAAGATTGGGCGGATGCCGTCCTTGCTCTTGGACATCTTGGTGTAATCGTCCCAGAATCCGAGCAAGCCCAGCCACACGGTAGTGCCCAGCATGAGGAGCATATAGATATTACGCAAGCGGCCCAGCAACAAGGCTGGAACGACTGTCGCCACGATGATGATGATGCCACCCATCGTGGGCACACCTTTCTTCTCGACACCATACGGGTCGATGCTGGCATCGCGCTGCTCCTCGCTGAGGTTGCGGCGTTTCATGTACTTGATGAACCACTCGCCGAACCAGGCGGAGATGATGAGGGAGAGCACCAGCGTTAAGATGGCACGGAAGGAAATATAGGTCCACAGGTGAGCACCTGAGATGCCGAATTCACTGAGATATCTAAAGAGATAGTAGAGCATGGTTGAGGGATGAGGGATGAGGGTTTATGGTTGAGGGATGAGGGTTTAGAGTTCGAAGGCCTCGCGGACGACCTCGTGGTCATCGAAATGGTGCTTGACACCTTTGATGTCCTGATAGTCTTCGTGGCCTTTTCCGGCAATCAGGATGACATCGCCGGGCTGTGCCATGGCACATGCCGTACGGATGGCCTCGCGACGATCCACGATGCTGAGAACCTTGCGCTTGTCCTCGGCCGTCGTGATGCCGGCAAGCATATCATTGATGATGTCCTGAGGCTCCTCAAAACGAGGATTGTCGGAGGTAATGATGACGCGGTCGCTGGCACGCACAGCACTCTGTGCCATCAGCGGGCGCTTGCCCTTGTCGCGATTGCCGCCAGCGCCGCAGACGGTAATGCACTGACCCTTCTTCTGCAGGATCTCATTGATCGTGGCAAGGACATTGTCAAGGGCATCGGGAGTGTGGGCGTAATCAACGATAGCGGTGACACCTTCGCGAGAGCGGATGGTCTCAAAGCGTCCGTTGACAGGTTTCAGCGTGCTGAGCACCACAAGCACGTCCTCCGGTTTTTTGCCCAAGCAGACAGCAGCGCCATAGACGGCGAGGAGGTTCGAGACGTTGAAACGGCCGATGAATTGAACGAAAACATTGCGGTCGTTGATGTTCAGTTCCATGCCATCGAAGCCTTCCTCCAGGATGCGGGCACGGAAGTCTGCCATCGCACGGAGGCTGTAGGTCTTCACCGTAGCCTTGGTGTTCTGTGTCATGAAGAGGCCGTTCTTGTCATCGGCATTCGTCACCACGAAGGCGTCTGCGGGCAGACTGTCGAAGAATGCTTTCTTGGCATCCCTGTAAGCCTCCACGGTCTTGTGGTAATCGAGATGGTCGCGCGTGAGGTTGGTGAACAAGCCGCCCTTGAACTTCAGACCTGCAATGCGGTGTTGCGCCACGCTATGGGAGCTCACCTCCATGAAGGCATAGCGGCAGCCCGCATCGGCCATGCGACCGAGCAGCCGATTCAGCGTGATGGGATCGGGAGTGGTATGGCTGGTGGGGATGGCCTCATCATCGATATAGTTGCAGACGGTGGAGCAGAGTCCGCATTGATAGCCAAACGCACGGAACATCTTATATAATAAGGTGGCGATGGTCGTTTTGCCATTGGTGCCGGTGACACCGATGAGATCGAGCTTTTCTGTGGGGTCGCCGAAGAAATGATGTGCCAGAGGACCCACCACGCACTCGCTGTCGGCAACACGGATGAAGGTGACCTGGGACGCAGCGCCGCCAGCAAGACCATCCGGACGGCTATAGACGACAGCGGCAGCCCCCTGCTCCACAGCCTTGGGGATGAACTGATGGCCATCCACCTGCGTGCCGGGAACGGCAATGAACAGGGTTCCATCCTTCACCTGACGGGAGTCGATGGCGATGTCCGTAATCTCAATATCCTGTGCCCCCTGCACGTCAAGGGGTTGGATGACTGATAGAAGTTCCGATAGTTTCATATAGTTTGTTTTTATTTCATTTCAAGCGTTATGGTCTGCCCTTTCACAGCTTGCTGACCGGCATGGATGCTTTGTTTATAGATGTGGCCTTGTCCATGCAATGTCACCTTGAGCCCCAAGGGTTCCAGGAGGTTGACAGCGTCGCGGGCTCCCAAGCCTGTCACGTCGGGAACGGTACCGGCTTCAGCCTCCGGCACAGAGATGGGTGCCGGGGCCTCGAACACGGAAGTGCTGTCTGCGGCCTCATGAGCCTCGCGGAAGACGCCCTTGGCCATCACATACTGTGCCAGCTCGCTGAAGACCGGACCACACTGGCCGCCACCCGAGGCGGGAAGGCCGCTCTTCTTGATGCAGACGATGCAGGAATACTGCGGTTTCTCGGAAGGATAGAAGCCACAGAAACTGACCATATATCGGGCAGGAGAGCCATGGTAGCTGCCGTGCTCGTCGGCAACTTGGGCGGTACCTGTCTTTCCACAGACCTTGAACTGTTTGCAACCGGCCTTCTTACCCAAACCTGTCGGGTCGTTGACGACACGCTCCAGAATCTCATGAATGTCCTTCAGTGTGCTGGGCTTGCAGATGCGCTCCTTCACCACCTCCACAGGGAACTCCTTCAGGGTAACACCATCTTTGCGGATCTCACGCACGAAGCGGGGTTTCACCATGCGGCCGTTATTGGCGATGGCATTGTAGAAGGTGACGGTATAGATGGGCGGGATCTGCGTTTCATAGCCGATACTCATCCATGCCAGCGCGGTCTTGCTCCAGTTGCTGCCGTCGGGCTTCGGACGACGCACACTGGGGAAGCCCTGTCCTTTGAACGGTAGCGTGAAGGGAACACCTACGCCTTCGCGATGCAGGCCATCGACATATTTCTCAGGATGCTGGGCGTAGTGCTCATCGATGATGCGGCTGACACCGACATTCGACGAGAACATCAGACACTCATCGACCGAGATAGCACGACCGTAACCGCCCTTGCGCCAGTTGTGGTCTTTCATCACACGACCGTGCATGAGGTATTGTCCGTTGCCCACCTGGACACTGTCCTTGCGGGTCACCATGCCATCTTCCAGTGCCACCATGATGGAGGCCGTCTTAAACGTGGAGCCGGGTTCCCAGAGGTCGGTGATGGCATTGTTCTTCACTTCGACATAAGAGTAGTTGCCGGGAGTACCGAGACGGGTCATGTTGACAATCGCCTTCACATCGCCTGTAGCCACTTCCATGAGGACCACGACACCCACCTCGCCGTTCACCTCGTGCAGCTTCTTCACAAGGATACGCTCGGCGGCATCCTGCATGCCCACATCAATCGTGGAGATGATGTCCAGACCGTTGATGGGCTCCACATCCGTGCGATCCGTCCACATACGGCGCACCTTCTCGCGGTGCTTCTTACCATTGACACCACGCAGAATGCTGTCGTAGGCCAGCTCCAGACCATTCATGGCAGAATCGCTGGAGGACATCAGGTCACCCAACGTACGTCGGGCCATATTGCCGTAAGGCTTCTGACGCTGCGGGATCTCCTCGCCATACATGCCTGATTTGTTGCGGCCATAGCGCACATAAGGCAGTTTCAGGAACTCGCGGTATTGAATATAGGACGCGTTGCGAGCCAGCGTGAAGGTACGCTTACATTTGCGCGAAGAGTTCTCTATTGCCTTGGCATTGCGATAGGCAGTGGTGAGGAGATCCTTGTACTCCTTGACAGACTTCTTGGGGAACAGACGGTTCAACCCGATGCTCAGGCTATCAACGTCCTTTTCAAAGTTCGTGTCACGCCACTGGCGGTGCTTACGCTCGGCAACGCTGTCATTACGATCGACAACCACCAAATCGACATACAACGAGTAGATGGGCATAGACCCTACCAACAGCTGACCGTCGGCAGAGTAGATATTACCGCGAATGGCGGGGATGTCCTGCTGGCGGGAGGCCAGACGCTCACGCACCCGCTCCCAATAGCTCTGCTGGAAGAACATCTGATAACCTGCCGAGACGACGACGGCAACACCCACCAATGTCAGCAAGATGATGACAAAGGTGTAACGGGGGATAATATGTTTATGGTCGAAATTCATGACTCCTTATTTTCTATCTATTGACCTCTCTTTTTCTGTGACGCTCTCTCTTGTTTACATGGTACTCATTCCTTCTTCACCCGGATGATGAACGGCGGCTCCGTGGCACTCATCAGCAGGCTGTCGCCCAACTGGCGCAGCTTCCGTTCGATGCTGCTCTGGCGGCTGGCCATCGTCAGCGCCGCATATTGGGTGAGGGCGTAGTTCTTCTTCTCCACTAGTTCCTGGCGCAGCTTCTCCTCCTCGATGATCTCCTGCTGGGCGGCATAGCGATTGGAGATGTACAGGATGCTCAGCAGCACCAACAGGAGGATGAACCAGATGTTACGGCGCAGGTAGCTACCCAGCAGGTAGTCACCACCCAGGATCTCACGCAAAGACACCTGCGGCAGGTCCTCGCTGGAGAACAGACGCCAGCCCGAGCGCGGTGCCTCGCGTTCAGGTTCTTCAGTTTCTGCCACGGGGATATCATCGGGCACAGCTTCCGCTGCCGATGTCTCATCAGCTTCGGAAACTTCTTCGGCGTCCTCTTCCATCAGGACATCTTCTTCGAGATTGGTGACGACCAAACGTACGTCGTCCTGCGAATCTTCGTCTTTACGTTTCATGTTGTTCTCTCTCTTTTCTCTAATATTTCTTCTACCCTAGACCTTCTCTGCCACCCGCAGGCGAGCGCTGCGGCTTCGAGGGTTACATCGGATTTCTTCTTCATCGGCGGCAATCGGTTTGCCTATGAGCCGGTATGGAGCCTGACTGCGCCCGAACACATCTTGTTCCACCTCACCTTCCACATTTCCGGCACGCATGAGATTCTTCACCATGCGGTCCTCCAAGGAGTGATAGGCGATGACCACCAGACGGCCACCGGGGCGCAACAGATCAACGGCGGCCGTCAGCATACTGCGCAAGGCTTCCATTTCGCCGTTCACCTCAATGCGCAATGCCTGAAAGGCGCGAGCCAGATCTTTCTTTTCGCGGTCGCGGCCCACCAGCGGGGTGAGCACCTGCGCCAGCTGGAACGTCGTCTCGATGGGAGCGGTCGAGCGTGCCTTGACGATGGCTGTCGCCAACCGTGAGGCCTGATGCAGCTCGCCATACAGGCGAAAGACGGATGTCAGCTGTTCCACAGAATAGCGGTTGACCACCTCTGCTGCCGACATGGTCGCGGACTGATTCATGCGCATGTCCAGCGGAGCGTCGGCCCTGAAGCTGAAACCGCGGCTGGCCTCGTCCAGATGATGACTGGAGACACCCAAGTCAGCCAAGATACCATCAACACCATCCACATCATAGTAGCGCATCCAATTCCGGAGATAGCGGAAGTTGGAGCGCACCAATGTCCACTCGGCATCCGTGGAGTCTTCGGCCTCACGCTGACGCTCACACTTCTCGATGGCATCAGCATCCTGGTCAAAGCTGAAGAGGCGACCACCCGTTCCCAACTGCGCCAGCAGTGCGCGGCTATGGCCGCCACCGCCCAGCGTCACATCCACATAAGTTCCATCACGCTTGATGTTTAAGCCCTCTAAAGAGGGGCGCAAAAGCACTGGAATGTGATAATTATCGGGTTCCATGGCGCAAAGGTAGCTACTTTATTTCAATTTTGAAGTATCCTTAGCGAAAATAATTCCTTAAAAAATCATAATTCACTGTTTCTTGGTTTTTTATACGATTAAAGCTTCACTTTAACTGAAGAAACGGTTTAAGGAGGCGCAAGACAGCAGAAACGCTTTTTCCTATAGAAAAACGCAATTTTTCTTTACAAAATTTGGCAAAGCGAGCAAAAATACCTACCTTTGTACCCAAATCAGCCTTTGAGGCACGTCTCTTTTTATGAAAAAGAACCTGAGGACCATATTATTTGTCATGGCGGCAATGTTCACGGGGGTCGTGATTCCATCACGGATGGCGGCTCAAGAGGAACGGACTGACACGCTCTCCCGTCAGCCTGCATTGTCCACTCAGAATCCTGAGGTTCAGAACCGAATGATGACAAGCCCGCTGCCGGTGAGCATCCGTCAGCAGGGACGGCAGATCTGCGTGCAGAGTCGCTATAACCAGATCCTGCCCATCTACACAGAGGGTGGCGTCTTCTACACAGCATTCCGCCTGTCGAAGGGTACCAATTGGTTGTCCGGACTGCCCAAGGGAACATATTACATCAACAACCGCAAGTTCACGATTTATTAAACTTGCCACCCCAACCCTTCCCACCATGTCTGAACAGAACGAATTAACCATTGACCTTGAGCGTATTGTTCGGGAACGGGCAGGCAACAAAGTCCCTGGTTTTGTCATTCGTTGGCTCAAACGCCTCATCCACGAAGATTTTATCAATGAATTCCTGCGCCGCGGCCACGTGGGCGTTGACTTCTGCACAAAAGCCATCGAATACCTCCGCGTACAACTGAACGTGGAAGGCTTGGAGGAACTGCCGGCTGACGGCCACTTCACCTTTGTTTCCAACCACCCGCTCGGCGGCATCGACGGCGTAGCACTTGGTGGTATCATCGGCACGAAGTACGACGGCCACGTGAAATACCTCGTCAACGACCTGCTGTTGAACCTGAAAGGGTTGGCACCAATCTGTGTAGGTATCAATAAGATGGGGGCTCAGTCGCGCAACCTGCCGCAACAGGTGGACAGCGTCTTCCACAGCGACGATCAGGTCATCCTTTTCCCCGCCGGCATCTGCTCACGCAAGATCAACGGAGAGATTCGCGACCTGCCATGGGGCAAGGCCTTCATACAGAAAAGCATACAAACACAACGCGACGTCGTTCCCGTTCATTTTATCGCACAGAACTCACCCCGCTTCTATCGCATCGCCAACTGGTGCAAGCGTCTGGGTATCAAGTTCAATCTGGCCATGCTACTGCTGCCCGATGAGATGTACCGTTCCTGCGGAAACCACTATACCGTGCGCTTCGGCAAACCCATCCCTTACACCACCTTCGACACCACCCGCCGCCCCGTGGAATGGGCTGAATGGGTGAAGGAGAAGGTGTACGAACTGTAAACCATAACGTTCTAAGAACATGGAAGAGATCATTGCCCCTATTCCCGTTGACATCCTGATGAGCGAGCTCACCGAGGACAAGCGTCTGCGATTCACCAACAAGAGCAATAACGAAGTGTATGTCATCACATGGCAGGACGCTCCCAACGTGCTCCGTGAGATTGGTCGTCTTCGCGAGATAGCCTTCCGCGCTGCTGGTGGTGGCACCGGCAAGGCTTTGGACCTCGATGAGTTTGACACCATGGAGAATCCCTACAAGCAGCTCATTGTCTGGGATCCCGAGGCAAAGGCTATTCTCGGCGGCTATCGCTACCTGCTGGGCACGGAAGCGCGCTTCGATGAAGCGGGGCAGCCCATTCTGGCGACATCCCACATGTTCCATTTCTCAGAACAATTCATCCGTGACTTCCTCCCCTACACCATCGAGCTGGGGCGCAGCTGGGTCACCTTAGAATATCAAAGCACGCGCGCAGGCGCAAAGGCCCTCTTTGCCCTGGACAACCTCTGGGACGGACTGGGAGCGCTCACCGTCGTCATGCCAAACGTCCGCTATCTCTTCGGCAAGATGACGATGTACCCGAGCTACGACCGCCAGGCACGCGACATGATCCTCTACTTCCTCAAGAAACACTTCCCCGACCCCGATCAACTCATCCTCCCGATGAAACCGCTCGAAATTGAAGCGGACAGCGACAAGCTCGCTGCCCTCTTCAGCGAGGATGAATTCAAGGCGGACTACCGCATCCTGAACCGCGAGGTGCGTCAGCGCGGCTATGACATCCCGCCGCTCGTCAATGCCTACATGAGCCTCTCGCCGACGATGCGTATGTTCGGCACAGCCATCAACTACGGCTTTGGCGATGTCGAGGAGACAGGCATCCTGATTGCCGTCGATGAAATCCTCGACGAGAAGCGCGTGCGCCACATCGACAGCTTTGCCAAAGACCACCCCGAGGCCATATCGTTTACCAGCGGGGCCAACAAACTGATATCATAAAACTACCTATTATACCTCTTATTAGGCTTATCATCTAACTATGATTACCATTAAGAAAGTAGAAAGTAAAAGCGAATTACGCGCTTTCATCCGTTTCAACTATCATCTTTATAAAGGAAATCCCTATGCCGTGCCCGACTTCCTGGAGGACATGCTCGACACGTTCAACCGCCGTAAGAACGCAGCCTTTGAGTTCTGCGAGGCAGACCTGTTCCTGGCATATCGCGACAAGAAAATCGTAGGCCGCGTAGCAGCCATCATCAACCACAAGGCCAACAAGACATGGCAGGCGAAGAACGTCCGCTTCGGATGGATTGACTTCATCGAGGACATCGAGGTACTGAAGGCGCTGCTGGACACCGTCGAGCAATGGGGCCGCGAGCGCGGCATGAAGAAGATCGTAGGCCCGCTGGGTTTCACGGACATGGACCCCGAGGGTATGCTCATCGACGGCTTCGACCAGCTCTCCACGATGAGTACCATCTACAACTTCCCCTACTACCCCCGCCTCATCGAGCAATTGGGCTATGAGAAGGAGATCGACTGGGTGGAGCGCAAGGTGATGGTCCCGACCGCCGACGAACACCAGGCCGACATGCAGAAATACTTCCGCGTGGCTGAGATGAGTATGAAGCGCTACAACCTGCACATGCGCCACTTCAAGAATGCCAGGGAGATCCTGGCCGAGGAGGACGGCAAGTACGTGCAGAAATGCTTCAACGTCATCAACAAAGCTTACGCCGACCTCTATGGCTACTCCGAGATGAACGAGCGTCAGATCCAGCAGTACGCCACCACCTACCTGCAGTTCCTGGACATGCGCCTGCTGGCCATTGTGGAGAACGAGCAGAATGAACCCATCGCGATGGGCGTCGGCATGGGCTCCCTGTCCTATGCCCTACAGAAGGCCCACGGCAAGCTGTTCCCCTTCGGCTGGTGGCATCTGGCCAAGGCCATCTTCATCAAGCCGGCACCCGTCATCGACCTGCTGTTGGTCGGCGTGCTGCCTGAGTACCAGAACAAGGGCGTGAACGCACCGCTCTTCGCACAGATCATCAAGGTCGCCCAGAAGATGGGCTTCGTATGGGCTGAGACCCACCCGCAGCTGGAGTCCAACGAGAAGAGCCAGGGCCAGTGGGCACACCTCGACTGCACCATCCACAAGAGAAGAAGGTGCTACCAGAAGGACCTTTGACCCCACCCCCTTACCCCTCCCGAAGGGGAGGGGAGTAATTTCCATCAAGAACTCATATATAATAAATGGATAGCCACGATATATCAAATGATTCTACTCCCCTCCCTCGGGAGGGGCAGGGGGGTGGGGTCTCTTACTCCGAAGACAATATCCGCCACCTCTCCGATATGGAGCACGTGCGCACGCGACCCGGTATGTATATCGGTAAGCTGGGCGACGGCTCTCACGCCGAGGACGGCATCTACGTGTTGCTGAAGGAAGTCATCGACAACTCCATCGATGAGTTCAAGATGAACGCCGGCAAGCGCATCGAGGTGACCATCGACGAGCACCTGCGCGTCACCGTGCGCGACTACGGCCGCGGCATTCCCTTGGGCAAGCTGGTGGAGGCAGTGTCGATGTTGAACACGGGTGGTAAGTACGATTCCAAGGCTTTCAAGAAGAGCGTCGGCCTCAACGGCGTCGGCCTGAAAGCCGTCAACGCCCTCTCCTCGCACTTCGTAGCACAGAGCTTCCGCGATGGCGAGACGCGCCGCGCCACCTTCGAGTGTGGCCAGCTCGTCACCGACGAAGGCACCGCCAACAGCGGCGCCGCCTCTGTGGTCAGCAGCCTGACCGCTGACCCCGAGAACGGCACCCTCGTCGTCTTCGAGCCCGACAACAGCCTCTTCAAGAACTACCTCTTCCGCGATGAGTTCGTGGAGGTGATGCTGCGCAACTACACCTACCTGAACACCGGCCTCGCCATCATGTTCAACGGCCGCCGCATCCTCTCCCGCAACGGCCTTGAGGACCTGCTCACCGACACAATGACCACGCAGCCCCTCTACCCCATCGTACACCTCAAGGGCGAGGACATCGAGATCGCCTTCACCCACACCAACGGACAGTACGGCGAGGAGTACCACAGCTTCGTCAACGGCCAGCACACCACCCAGGGCGGTACCCACCAGAGCGCCTTCAAGAAATACATCGCCGAGACCATCAAGGACTTCTCCGGCAAGAACTTCGACTACAGCGATATCCGCAACGGCATCGTTGCCGCCATCAGCATCAACATACAAGAACCGTTGTTCGAGAGCCAGACGAAGATCAAACTGGGCTCGCTCTCCACAGAGCCCAACGGCGGCGGTATCTCCATCGATAAGTTCATCGGTGACTTCGTGAAGGAGCAGGTCGATAACTACCTGCGCCGTAATCCCGAGGTGGCCGAGGTGCTGCTGCAGAAGGTCGGCGAGAGCGAGCGCGAGCGCAAGGCGATGGCCGGCGTGGCCAAGCTGGCCCGCGAGCGCAGCAAGAAAGCCAACCTGCACAACCGCAAGCTACGCGACTGCAAGATACATTTCAACGACCCCAAGGGCGAGCGCAAGGAAGACTCCTGCATCTTCATCACCGAGGGCGACTCCGCCAGCGGCAGCATCACCAAGAGCCGCGACGTGATGACGCAGGCCGTCTTCTCCCTCCGAGGAAAGCCCCTGAACTGCTTCGGTCTCACCAAGAAAGTGGTCTATGAGAACGAGGAGTTCAATCTCCTGCAGGCAGCCTTGAACATCGAGGATGGCCTCGACGGTCTGCGCTATAACAAAGTCATCGTGGCCACGGATGCCGATGTCGATGGCATGCATATCCGTCTGCTGATGATTACCTTCTTCCTGCAGTTCTTCCCCGAACTCATCAAGAAGGGACATGTCTATATCCTACAGACGCCGCTCTTCCGCGTGCGCCAGCGTCGCAAGAAGCTCTCCAAAGCGCGCTTGGAAGCCATTGGCGAGGCAGACTCCAAGGGTGACTTCATCACGCGCTACTGCTACAGCGAGGAGGAACGCCAGCAGAACATCGAAGCCCTCGGGCCGGAGCCTGAGATTACGCGCTTCAAAGGTCTCGGTGAAATCAGCCCCGATGAATTCCGCGGTTTCATCGGCGAAGACATCCGTCTGGAACAGGTCTCGCTGCATAAGAGTGACCAGGTAGCAGAGCTGCTGGAGTACTACATGGGCAAGAACACCCTCGAACGCCAGAACTTCATCATCGACAACCTCGTCATCGAAGAAGATAGGGCAGAGGATGAAGAGGAAGAGCATGAATATAAGGTATAGGGGGAAGCATACATGAGTAACCACCATATCACAAATGATTCTACTCCCCTCCCCCCCCGGGAGGGGCAGGGGGGTGGGGTCTTATTATTCCCAGGCAGCTTCGACCCTTTCACCCTTGGCCACGCAGACTTGGTTGAGCGTGCGCTGCAGCTGTTTGACGAAGTGGTGATTGCGGTGGGCATCAACGAGCAGAAGGCCGGATGGATACCTGTCGAGGAACGAGTGCGAGCCATACGTATATTATATAAAGAACAGGCGCGCGTGCGCGTAGAGAGCTACAGCGGCCTCACCACCGATTTCGCCCATTCTATCGGCGCAAAAGTCATCCTGCGGGGCGTGCGCAGCATCAAGGACTTCGAGTACGAGATGCAGATGGCCGACGTCAACCGCCAGCTCACAGGCATCGACACCGTCGTCCTCTTCGCAGATCCCCGCTACGCCTCCCTCTCCAGCTCCATCGTCCGCGAGCTCGCCCACTTCGGCAAGGACATCACAGCCTTCCTGCCGGAAGGATATAAAGCCTCACCCCCTACCCCCCTCTCCAAAGGGCGAGGGGGAAGCCTACGGCAGTAAGGGGAATAAATGCCTTCTAGTATACTTAGGACTATGAAATCTACTTCTAAATACTTCTTTTTCCTCCTCTTTTCATTTAGCTATCTACTCCCCTCGCCCTTTGGAGAGGGGTTGGGGGTGTGGCTGTATGCGCAGCCTTCCTCTGACCCTCGCGAGCAGGCGATACGCAAGCTCATACAGAGCACGGTGATGATCAACCAGCTGTATGTTGATACCGTCAACCTCAACCGCCAGGTGGAGGATGCCATCACGGGGATGCTCTCCAAGCTCGACCCCCACTCCACCTACACCAACGCCGAGGACACCAAGAAGATGAATGAGCCGCTGCAAGGTAACTTCGACGGCATCGGCGTGCAGTTCAACATGCTGGAGGACACGCTCGTCGTCATCCAACCCGTGGCCGGCGGCCCCTCGGAGAAGAAAGGCATCCTGGCTGGCGACCGCATCGTCAGCGTCAACGACACCGCCATCGCCGGCGTGAAGATGAGCCGCGAGAACATCATGAGCCGTTTGCGTGGCCCGCGCGGCACCAAGGTGAAGCTGGGCATCGTCCGTCGCGGCATCAAAGATGTGCTGACCTTCAACATCACCCGCGATAAGATCCCCGTCAAGTCCGTAGATGCTGCCTATATCGCGGCACCCGGCATCGGCCTCATCCGTTTCAGCAACTTCTCAGCCACCACACACGACGAAGTCGTCGATGCCATCAAGCAGCTGAAGCGCCAGGGCATGCAGTCCCTCATCCTCGACCTTCAAGGCAATGGCGGCGGCTATCTCGGTGCGGCCGTGGAGATTGTCAGCGAGCTGCTGCCCAAGGGCGAGCTCATCGTGGACACACGCGGTCGCGACGGCATCCGCGTGGCTGAATACCGCTCCTCGGGCGGCGGCCTGTTCACCAACGGGCGCCTCGTGGTGCTCGTGGATGAGCACTCCGCCTCGGCAGCCGAGATCCTTTCCGGTGCCATCCAAGACCACGACCGCGGCACTATCATCGGGCGCCGCACCTTCGGTAAAGGCCTCGTGCAACGCCCCATATCCCTTGAAGACGGCAGTATGATACGCCTCACCGTAGCCCGCTATTACACCCCCTCGGGCCGTTGCATCCAGAAGCCCTACGAGAAAGGCGATGCCAAGAGCTACGCCCGCGATGTCATAGACCGCTATAACCGCGGCGAACTCACCAATGCCGACAGCATCCATTTCCCCGACTCGCTGCGCTACAAGACCCTGAAGCAGCAGCGCACCGTCTATGGTGGCGGTGGCATTATGCCCGACATCTTCGTGCCCCTCGACACCACCCGCTACACACGCCTCTACCGCGAGCTCACCGCCCGCAGCTACATCAACAATGCCTGCCTCCACTATATGGACGAGCACCGCAAGCAGCTCAGCAAGCAGTACAAGAGCTTCGACGACTTCTGCGCCACGTTCACGATGCCCCAGGACGTCCTCGATGACATCCTTACCGACGCCGCCAAGAAGGACAGCCTGCAGGCCCGCGACGACGACGAGCTGCAGCGTACCCTTCAGAACATGCGCCACGTCCTCAAAGGCCTCGTCGCACGCGACCTATGGGACTACAGCGAATACTTCCAGATCATCTATGCCGACGACCCCGTCGTCGCCAAAGCCATCGAAGTCCTCTCCGCCACCAAGAAGGACTGAGCCCACAGAAGCGCAAGATTTGGGCGATGGAGTGCGGGGTATTGATTAATCCATCATGATGGATTGATTGTGCCATCATGATGGATTAATGGAGCCATCGTGATGGATTCATCGAAACAAGGGGGGTAAAGGGTTCAAAGATTCAAGGTTTCAAGGATCCAAAGGTTCAATTCGAGACGGTGAGGGTGCTGCCGGAGGGGTAGAAGGTGGCGCGGTAGCGGAAGAGGGAGCGGCCGGTGGGGCCGTCGATGACGATGCCCTGGGTGTTGAGGTCGTAGCGGCGACCGCAGCGGGAGCATTCGGCGCGCTGGCTCTCGCGGAGGGTGAGGTTGCGGGTGATGGAGGCTTCCTCGTAGCAGTTGGCGCAGGCGAGGTCATAGCATACGACATTGGCCTGCGTGCTCAGCTGCTCGGCCATAATGGGGGTACCTACGATGAGGCCGCTGAGGCCAAGTACGAAGTTGGACTTACGCTCCAGCTCCGTGAGTTCGTGGACGTAGTCCTCGCGCAAGCCGGGGCTGTGGAAGACGTAGGTGTTGTTGTGGGCGGTGATGGTGCAGAACTCGCCCGGGTTGTTGAGGGAGCTGTTGAGCTGGGGAATGAGGTTAGTGGCCGAAAGGGTCAAGCGAACAAGGATGTTGCTGTAGGGTTGCTCGGCTTTCTCGCAAGAGGAGAGGAGGATGGAAAGATTGAAAAATTGAAAGATTGAAAGAAGGAGGAGGAGATGGTGGGGGGAACGAGGCCTATTGGGCTTATGGGCCTTATAAGGCTTATAGGGCTTATGGGCCGAATGGGCGTTATGGGGAAAGGAAAAGTTCAATCTTTCAATCTTTCAATTCTTCAACAGCCGGTGAGGGCTTTTTCGGCGGCGGCGACTTTGTCGAAGGGGAAGCCGGCGAGGATGTCTTGCATGAGGGCGGCGATGTCGGCGGTGCAGAGGTTGCCAATGGAGCCGGCATGGGTGTGGTGCACCTCCTTGACGGGGGTGAACTGGCCTGCTTCGATGTCGAGGCCCACCTTGCGGTAGGCATCGCGGAAGGGCATGCCGTCGGCTGCGAGGCGATTGACTTCCTCGACGGAGAACATCAGGTCGTAGCGGGGATCGTCAAGGATGTGGTCGTTGACCTGCATCTTATTGATGATATAGGTGGTCATGGTAAGGCAGTCCTTGAGCTCAGCGAAGGCGGGCAGGAAGACTTCCTTGATGATCTGCAGGTCGCGGAAATAGCCGCTGGGGAGGTTGTTCATGATGAGCATGACCTGCTGGGGCAAGGCCTGCAGCTTGTTGCACTTGGCGCGCGTGAGCTCGAAGACGTCGGGGTTCTTCTTATGGGGCATAATGCTGGAGCCTGTGGTGCACTCGGCGGGGAGCTTCACGAAGGCGAAGTTCTGGGAGTTGAACAGGCAGGCGTCGAAGGCGAGCTTGGCGATGGTGCCGGCCACGGAGGCGAGGGCGAAGCTTACGTTGCGCTCCATCTTACCGCGCCCCATCTGTGCATAGACGACATTGTAGGCCATGGAGTCGAAGCCCAACAGGTCTGTGGTCATCTGGCGGTCGAGGGGGAAGCTGGAGCCGTAGCCTGCTGCGGAGCCCAAGGGGTTGCGGTTGACCATCTTATAGGCGGCCTGCAGGAAGAGCATATCGTCGGTGAGGCTCTCGGCATAGGCTCCAAACCAGAGTCCGAAGCTGGATGGCATCGCCACCTGAAGGTGTGTGTAGCCGGGCATGAGCACGTTCTTATAGCGCTCGCTCTGTGCCTGCAGCTCATCGAAGAGTGTCTTCACGAGCTCCACGATGTCGCGGAGCTGGTGGCGTGTCCACAGCTTCAGATCCACGAGGACCTGGTCGTTGCGTGAACGCCCGCTGTGGATCTTCTTACCGACGTCACCTAAGCGGCGCGTGAGGAGGAGCTCCACCTCAGAGTGCACGTCCTCGACGCCCTCCTCGATCTGGAACTCGCCGGCGCGTATGTCCTTGAGGATATTGCGGAGCTCGGCGAGGAGGAGGCGCAGCTCGTCGGCAGTGAGGAGGCCGATGCTCTCGAGCATGGTGATATGGGCCATGGAGCCCATCACATCGCTCTCAGCCAGATAGGCGTCCAACTCGCGGTCGCGCCCTACGGTGAACCGCTCAATCTCGGCGGTGGGCGTCACATTCTTCTGCCAGAGTTTATTAACCATAACGATAACGAAAACCTTAACGTTAACCCTAACCTTGACCTTAAACGCTCAACGATAAACGTTAAACGAAATTAGTACGGGATCATGGAGAGCATTTCGGCGAGTTTCTCGACGCCTTCCTGCAGGGGCTTCTTGGCCATCTGCTTGATGAAGAAGTTGAGTTCAGCGCCGATGGTGCATCTCATCTTGCTCTCATAGGGGGCCGTGGGCAACACCTGAATCCACAGGTTGGCGGCGATGGGTGCGCCCTCGACCTGGAACTTCACACATTTGGGCTCGTCGCGCTCCACAATGCGGAGCGTGACGTTGCCCATGGGTGTGCCTTCGATGCTGACGGTGTCCTCGGTGAACGCTAGCTGCTGGGCCATCTGCTGGATCTGTGCGAGCTTGTCCTCGGGCACTTGCCCGGTGGCCCGCAGCTGGTCCACGACGGCCGGGTCACTGAAGCGTTCCTTCAGGCCTTCGAGGTTGCGGAGGTCTGCGAGCTTGGCGAAGACGCTCGTCTGCGGATAATGAATCTGCTTTACGCTGCTTTCGAACTTTGTCATGCGTTCCAGTGTGCAGGGTCTTTACGCCATGCGTTTAAGAGTTCCACTTCGCTCTTCTTGATGTAGCCCGTGGCAAGTGCCTCCTCGACGACAGCCTCGTAGTTGGTGAGGGTGATGAGCTCCACCTTGGCCTCCTTGAACGCCTTCTCAGCAACGGAGAATCCGTAGGTGTAGGCAGCCACCATACCAACGACCTCACAGCCGTTGAGGCGGATGGCCTCGACAGCCTTCAGGGAGCTACCGCCCGTGGAGATGAGGTCCTCGACAACAACGACCTTCATGCCAGGCTTCAGCTCGCCCTCGATGAGGTTCTCAAGGCCGTGGTCCTTGGGTTTCGAGCGCACATAGACGAAGGGCAGTGCGAGGGCATCAGCCACCATAGCGCCCTGCGGGATGGCTCCCGTAGCGACGCCGGCGATGGCCTCCACCTCGGGGAAGCGCTCCATGATGATGCGCGCCGTCTCGAGCTTCACAAAGCTGCGCAGATCGGGGTACGAGAGCGTCTTGCGGTTGTCGCAGTAGAAGGGCGACTTCCAGCCGCTGGCCCATGTGAAGGGGTTGGTGGGCTGCAGCTTGATAGCCTTCACCTTCAACAGCTTGGACGCGAAAATCTGTTCCAGAGTCTTCATAAAGAAAGAAATTAGACGAGGAAGGTGGCGACGAGTGCCAGGATGGCGTAGAACTCAGGCAGAGCGGCGTAGATCATAGTGTTGGTCTGTACGTCGTGGCCCTGAGCCATACCCTGAATACCGGCAGCACAGATCTTACCCTGACGGATGCCAGAGAGCAGACATGCGAGACCCACGCCGATGCCGATGCCGAAGAGCAGGAGACCGTCAGTGGCGGCGCGACCTGCCATCATCATGAATGCAATAAAGCCATAGAGACCCTGTGTAGCGGGCAGTGCGCAAAGCACCATGTAGCCAGAAGACTTTGAGGGGTCTTTCTTCAGAGCTCCTTCAGCAGCCTGACCAGCGATGGTGGTTCCGTAGCTACTGCCAATACCGGCCAGACCCAACATGAGGCCGAGACCAAGATAACCAAGTAATTGTTCCATAATTGTTAAATGTTTATTGTTTGATTGTTTAATGTTTGTTTAGTGTTTATTATTTCAGCGGTGCATAGCCAGTGCCCTTGCCCTCGTAGCCTGAGTTCTTGAAGTACTCCACGAAGTTCAGACGCAGCGGGTGCACGAAGGCCGAGATGGCCGAAAGCAGCAGGTTGAGGAGGTGGCCGATGACATAGATGAGCACGGCTCCCACAATGGCTACGCCACCACTGGCGGCGACCATATCACCAATCTGGTTGAAGGCACTACCGAGCGCACCGCCTGCCAGGCAGAGGGCATAGAGGCGGACATAGGACAGGACATCGCCGAGCAGGCCGCTGGCCATATTGTACGTCTCGTAGAGACCGGCCAGGGGGTTGATGAGCAAGCCTTTGATCGGCGACGCTTTCATGCGCCCGATGTCGTTGAGGAAGTAGATGCCGATGGCACTGACGGCGCCGATGGCGATAATCGTCAGGCGGGTGGCGTCAGCTGACAGCGTGCCAACGAGGTATAAGGTACCGACGATGACACCGCCGATGAGCAACAGGTTCCAGGCCCATGTGCCGAGCGTGGCGGCGAGACCTTCCTTCTGCGTGTAGAGGAGGGCCTTGACCATCAGCGCTATGCACAGGTGCAGGACACCGATGAGGATGGCGCTCGCCATCTGGAAGGAATAGGTGGTGCCGGGGAAGTTGCCGCCCACGAACTCATAGTAGCTGTGCAGTGGACTGCCCTCGGGGGCGTAGTCCACGAGCGAGAGTCCAAAGAAGGTGCCCAGGGCCAAGCCCACAAGTGTGGTGGCAGCTCCGAGGGTGAAGACCATATCGCCGCAGCCGTGCAGCATCTCGCCCACGATGGGTGTCTTGCGCGCCTTACCGGCCATCTCCAGCATACCGTAGAGCATGATGATGAGACCGTAGCCGGCATCGCCCATACAGATGGCGAAGAAGAGCGTGAAGAAGGGTGCCACGATGGGTGTGGGATCCCACTCGTTGTAGCTGGGGAAGCCATACATGCGTGTGAGGCGCTCGAACATACGGTTGAAGCGGTTGTTGCGCAGCTTGATAGGCACATTGTCCGTGCTCACAGGATCACGCATCTCATAATACGCCTCCTCGCTGGACAGGAAGCCTTTGATGGCGGCCTCCTCGCGCACGGGGAACCAGCCTTCCATGACGATGACGGTGTCCATGGCTGCGCGCTGTGTCAGCAGGGTGGCCTCCTCGCGTGCGATGGCGCTGTCGATGAGCTGCTCCAAGGCGCGGATATCGCCGATGCTGTTGGCAGCGATGTTGGCGCGTTCGGCTTCGAGCTTGGCCTTCTGGCTGACGACCCCTGCGAGCTCGCCCTCCACCTCCTTCAAGGATTTCTCGGGCAGCTTCAAGCTCTGTGCTGGGATGTCCTCGTTCTCCTGACCGTCGATGTCGAAGGTGAGGAAATAGACGAACTTGTTGTCGCGGTTCACCTCGAGACCTGCATATTCAGGGAAGCTGGAGGCGAAGCGTGCGACCGATGCGATGCGGTAGTGCTCGTGAACGCCGGCCTTGTGCAGCGCTTCCATCGTCTCCTTGTTAATCTCACCCCACGGGCGGAGTGCTTCTGCATCGCGCTCCAGGGCTGCAATCTGCGGGTTCAGGGCGAGCAGCGTGTTGCCGATCTCCTGTGTCCTGCGCACCAACTGCATGGCCTTGGCAGACGCGATCGTGTCTGTCATGCCAGCATCACCCAGCGGCACCATGTCGAGGATCACACCCGAGAGTTTCTGCAGGGTGCTGAGGACCTCTGTGACATCAGCCTTCTGGCGGCGCAACTCGCGCAGCGTGGCCGGCTCGGCCAGCGTCTGGTCGCCGGACTTCTGGATATGCATCACGCCCAAGGCCTGAAGGTCGCGCAGGAAACGTTCGTAGTCCCTGTGATAGACCAGGAACGTGAGTTTCTTCATTTTCTCAATCATGCGGTGCCTCCTTTCTTTTCTCCGTCGGGAGAACCGGCGGACGCAACGTCCTCTTCGTCCTGCTTGCGTTTCTCCTGCAGGGACTTGAGGATCTTCTGACTGGACTTGGAGAGGTTCTCCTCGTCCTCCATGAATCGCTTGATTTTTCGCACCGCTTCCTGGAAGCCCGGGATCTGCACCTTCTCGAAGAGGTTCACCTTCTGGGTGGTCTTCTTGCGTGCGTGGTCCAGCAGACTGGTCTTGGCTTCCACGAATTCGTGCTCAACAGCTGTCTTAGCCAGGCCCTGCAAGAGGTTGATACCATCGAAGTACCATTTCGGGGCACTGAACAGACCAAAGGGCTGCACCGTGAGACGTATGTTGGCGAGAACGGGTACGCGCACACCGGCGACCTTCTTCACCTCTATCTCCACGTCCTGCAGGCTCACCAGCGACGCATCGAACTCGCCCCATAGGGCGTACATCGATTCATAGCCGGCGATCTGCTCTTGCAGCTTGCGTTCGAGCGCCTCGGCCTCTTCCTTGCAGCGCTTCACCTCAAGGCGCAGGGCCGTCTCCTTATTCTTGATGATAGGGAGCGTGCGCTGTCGCATCTTGAGTTGCTTCTCAATCTGTTGGAGCGATGTCTTATTGTATTGAAATTTGATTGCCATAATTTGCACGGACTTTGTCCGTAGTTTAATGTTGAATGTTTAATGTTTAACGATTAAAGCGGTTTTCCGTAGGTCTTTAAACTTTAAACTTTAAACCTTAAACTTCGCGCCGAGCGCGAGCTACTTCCAATAGATATCGGTAAACTCCTTCTTGATGTTGACCTCTTCGAGCTTGAAGTACTTGCGGAACAGGCCCCAGGTGACGTCGAGCATCTCAGTGGTATCGACGTTGACGTCGATGGCGAGGATGGACGTGGCGTACTCCTTGGCGAAGTCGAGGCAGCGGTTGTCATAGTCGGTGAGGTCGAAGCCGTTCTCCAGCTTGGTCTTGGCGTTGGCGGCGTCGGAGTACAGACGGATGGCGGCGTTCATGACCTGCGAGTGATCCTTGCGGGTCTTCTTACCGGCCACGAGCTGCTTCAGACGTGACAGCGAGCGGAAGGGATCGACGATGACCTTACCCACATCGGAGTCGCGGCGCAGGTAGAGCTGACCCTCGGTGATGTAACCCGTGTTATCGGGCACGGCATGCGTGATGTCGCCGCCGGAGAGGGTGGTCACAGCGATGATGGTGATGGAGCCGCCACCGGCCTCCTCGGGGAACTGCACGGCCTTCTCGTAGATCTTCGCCAGGTCGGAATAGAGGGAGCCAGGCATAGAGTCCTTCGAGGGAATCTGGTCCATACGGTTGCTGACGATGGAGAGGGAGTCGGCATAGGAAGTCATGTCGGTCAAGAGAACGAGCACCGTCTCGTGCTTCTCCACAGCGAAGTACTCGGCAGCCGTCAGTGCCATATCGGGGATGAGCAGACGCTCCACAGCGGGGTCCTCGGTGGTGTTCATGAACGAGATGATACGGTCGAGCGCACCGGCCTCGGAGAACGTGTTCTTGAAGTAGTAGTAGTCGTCGTTGGTCATACCCATACCGCCGAGGATAATCTTATCGACCTTGGCACGCAGGGCCACCATGGCCATCACCTCGTTGAAGGGCTGGTCGGGGTCTGCGAAGAACGGGATCTTCTGACCGGAGACGAGGGTGTTGTTCAGGTCGATACCGGCGATACCGGTGGCGATGAGCTCACTGGGCTGTTTGCGGCGCACGGGGTTCACGCTGGGACCGCCAATGGGCACTTCCTTGCCTTCGATGGCGGGACCGCCGTCGATGGGCTGTCCGTAGGCATTGAAGAAACGGCCTGCGAGCTGCTCGCTGACCTTCAGTGAGGGCGCATGGCCGAGGAAGACGACTTCGGCGTTAGTGGGAATACCACTCGTGCCTTCGAACACCTGCAGCGTCACGTTGTCGCCCATAATCTTCACCACCTGTGCGAGCTTGCCGTCGATGGTGGCCAGTTCGTCATAGCCTACGCCTGTTGCCTTGAGCGAGCAGGTGGCCTTCGTGATCTGGCTGATCTTTGTGTATATCTTTTGAAAAGCTTGTGCCATAGTTGTTTACTTGATGAATTCTTCTATCTGCTTCTTGAAGTCGTAGTACTGCTCGCTCTTGAACTGGCTGTAGTTCCACTGCTTGCAGAGGTTGATGAGCTTGCGGAAATAGTCTGTGGCATCCTGGAACTTGTCGAACTGGAAGTTATGCTCGCAGATCTCCGTGACCAAATTCAGAATCTCCTCCTGACGCTCGATGGGTGTCACGGCATCGACCTCGTCGAAGGCATCCTGCTGGAGCACGACATAGTCGATGATCTCGGACTTCCAGAACGTCACGTGGTAATCCACAGGCACGCCGTCGTCACCGAGGATGTTGATCTGCTCGGCAATCTCCTTTCCGCGCTGCATACGGGTCTTCAGGTTCAGCACCTTGGGAATCCACTCCTCGTTGATGTGCTCCTTGATATATTCCGCGAACTCGGGGTACTCCAGGTACTTGGAGTAGGAGTCGATGGGGTTCACAGCGGGGTAGCGCTTCTTGTCGGCGCGGTCCTGCTCAAGGGCGTAGAAGCAACGGGCCACCTTCTTGGTGTTCTCCGTGACGGGTTCCTTGAGGTTACCGCCGGCAGGCGACACCGTACCGATGAAGGTGATGCTGCCTACCTCGCCATTGTTGAGATATACATAGCCGGCGCGGCCGTAGAAGTTGGAGATCAAGGCGGAGAGGTCCATGGGGAATGCATCGGGACCGGGGAGCTCCTCCATGCGGTTGGACATCTCGCGCAGTGCCTGTGCCCAACGACTGGTGGAGTCGGCCATCAGCAGCACGCGCAGACCCATCGAGCGATAGTACTCGGCCATCGTCATGGCTGTATAGACGGAAGCCTCACGCGCAGCAACAGGCATGTTCGAGGTGTTGGCGATGATGATGGTACGTTCCATCAGCTTGCGGCCCGTGTGGGGGTCTTCCAGCTCGGGGAACTCGGTGAAGATCTCCACGACCTCGTTGGCACGCTCACCGCAGGCTGCGATGATCACGATGTCGGCCTCAGCCTGCTTGGAGATGGCGTGCTGCAGCACCGTCTTACCCGTACCGAAAGGACCAGGGATGAAGCCCGTGCCGCCCTCCACGATGGGGTTGAAGGTGTCAATGGTGCGAACGCTGGTCTCCAGGAGCTTGAAGGGACGGGGCTTCTCGCGATAGTTCGTCATAGCGAGCTTCACGGGCCAGTGCTGGATCATGTTGACATTGAGGTCCGTGCCGTCCTCCAGGGTGAGGGTGGCGATGGTGTCTTCCACCTTGTACTGTCCGGCCTTGGCGATGGCCTTCACCGTTGCAGTGCCCTTCATCTGGAAGGGAACCATGATCTTCAGGGGCTGGTGGTTCTCCTCGACCTTGCCGAGCCAGTCGCTGGCTGCGACCTTGTCGCCGACCTTCACGATGGGCTCGAAGTCCCAGAGGCGCTCGCGGTCGAGCGGATCGGTGTATTCACCGCGCTTGAGGAAGACGCCCTCCATCTTGTCGAGGTCGTTCTGCAGACCGTCGAAGTTCTTGCTGAGCATGCCCGGTGCGAGCTGTACTTCCAGCATGTGGCCCGTGAACTCAGCCTTGGCGCCCACTTTGAGGCCACGTGTGCTTTCGAAGACTTGCACATAGACGTCCTGTCCGATGACCTTGATGACCTCAGCCATCAGGCGGTCGCCGCCAGTGGTGATGTAGCATATCTCTCCTTGCTGCACAGGGCCGTCCACGCTGAGGGTGACCATGTTAGAGACTACGCCACTTACTTTTCCTTGTGTCATAATATCTTTATGTATTTATTTGTAATTCTTGGTGTATGTTCCTTCTTCCTTCTTGGGCATGTAAGCCGTGAACTCTGCAGGAACGGTTGCGTGTTGCCGCAAGTTCTCTATAATCTGACTAAAGCGTTGTCTGCCCTGTTCGGGATCCAGCCGTGCCCATCGCTCCAGGATGTCGGCCTTCAGGATGTACGCGAACAGCGCGTTGATGTCGAAGGGCTCGAAGAAGGTCTCATCATCCATCCACAGCCATTTCAGCGCATCAATGCGGCGCTCCTTCTGCACGGGGTCGCTGTCCTTGGCGATGTCCTGTAACTGCGACATCAGGTCCTTGTCCACTTCCGTGGGGTCGTAGTCATACGTGTATTGCTCCACAGCCCATCCCTGTCGCTCGCACAGCAGCGCCGTCAGCGTGTTGGCGATGTCCAGGCTGAGCTCAGCCCAGCGGCGCACGAAGCCCGTGCCGTGCTGCTTCAGGTATTTCCAGTAGCGCACCATCAAGCGGTCTTCGGGGAAATAGCCAGCCTCGCTCTTGCGCTCATAGTACTCGCGCACGAAGTCAGCCATGAAAGCCGGGTAGCGGCTGTCATCCTCATAGACCTCCTCCAGGGCGTCGGCGATGAGCTCCTGCAGCTCTGCCTTGTCCCAGTTTCCGGCATAGGGCAGCTCTGCGAGGTTGTCGTCGAGGAGCGTGATGAGGTTCCGGCAGTCGCCCATGAGGAAGAACATCTCCACCTGCCGACGGTCTCCCTTCTCCATATCGTCCTGCTCCAGGATCTGCTGCTGCAGCTCTTGGACAGAGGGTGCCGTCTCCAGGGAGTCCAACTTCAGGTCGGGCAGTCCGGAAAGTAAGAAATAGTAATTAGCCATACAAATCAGAAGAGCATCTCCACGAGCTGTGGACGCAGGAATGTTTTAAAGTAGGCTTCGAATTCCTCTTTGCCGAACTGCACCTTGTAGCTGCCATCGGCGGGTTGGATGACAAACAGCACATCCTGACCATTGACCTTCTCAATCTTCAGGCCTTTGTCCAACAGCGCCTTGGCATTCTTCATGAAGAAAGCCTTCAGGCCTTCGGCATCCTTGGCGCTGATGACGGCGGGTGCGTCGCCCTGCCATTTTTCTGCCAGCGTGACGGCGAACTTGCCCAGGAAGTCCTTGTCGGCGGTGAGCTTTTCAACCTCTGTGCTCACGGTGCTGTTCGTCAGCACGTTGGCAATCTCGCTCTTCAGCGCGTTCAGCGCCTGAGCCGTGTACAGCTTCAGCTCGCTCTTGGTGTTCTGCTCCAGTTCGGTAGCATCTTTCTTAGCTTTCGCAGCGATGGCCTCGGCCTGTGCCTTGGCATCAGCAACAATCTTGGCAGCCTGCTCCTTGGCCTGCGCTACAATCTGCGCAGCCTCGGCCTGCCCTTTCTCAACACCTTCGCGAAGAATCTTGTCGGTGAGTTCTTGAATTTTTTCCATGTAAAAAGACGTCTTTTTATAGTTATTTTTGAGTTTTCGCGCGCAAAAGTAGTCATTATTTGCTGCATGACAAAATAAAAGGGGCAAAAGATGGCGTGCGTTAGAGTAATCTAACGCTTTTTCACAAAAAAACAAGCAGCGATCCTCACGGACCACCGCTTTACAAAATCATTTACCTTATAAACTAACTAACTAAATCTTTGCTTTTTCTATGAATGGAAAACAGTTTCGCGCTTCACAGTGCCTATTGTTTCCTTTTTGCGGTGCAAAGGTACGGCGACTTGACGAAACAACCGCGATTTCCATGTCGCAAAACATAAAAATCGCGGTTTTCCTTGACTTTTATCAAGTCTAGCCCACTTGACTGCCGGGCTTCACGTCCTTCGTGGTCGTCACCACGCTGAGGCTTTCGTCGAAATCTACGGCTGACAGGATCATACCCTGGCTCTCGATGCCCATCATCTGGCGCGGCTCGAAGTTGGCCACGAAAAGGATGCGCTTGCCGACGAGCGCCGACGGGTCCTCATAGAAGGCGGCAATGCCCGAGAGGATGGTGCGGTCTGTGCCCGTGCCGTCGTCAATGGTGAACTGCAGGAGCTTCTTGCTCTTCTTCACCTTCTGGCAGTCCTTGATGAGTCCCACGCGGATGTCGAGCTTCTCGAACGTCTCGAAGCTGACGTTGGGCTTCACGGGAGCGGCCTGATAGCTGGCGGCCTCGTTCTCCTTCTTGATGCGTGCCAGGCGGTCCATCTGTGCCTGGATGGCCTCATCCTCGATCTTCTCGAAGAGCAGCTCTGGCTTCGCCAGCTGGTGGCCAGCCTTCAACAGCGCCGTGCTGCCGAGGTTGTCCCATCCCAGCGCCTCCACATTGAGCATTCCATACAGCTTCTTCGAGGAGAAGGGCAGGAAGGGCTCGAAGGCGATGGCCAGGTTGGCGGTTAGCTGGAGCGAGATGTTGATGATGGTCTTCACGCGCTCGGGGTCGGTCTTGATGACCTTCCAGGGCTCGCTGTCGGCCAGGTATTTGTTGCCGATGCGCGCCAGGTTCATGGCTTCCTTCTGCGCGTCGCGGAACTTGAAGTTGTCGAGCAAGGCTTCCACCTTGGCCTTCACATCGGTGAACTCGGCAATCGTCTGGCGGTCGAAATCGGTGAGCTCGCCACAGGCGGGCACCACGCCGTCGTAGTATTTCTGCGTCAGCTGCAGGGCGCGGTTCACGAAGTTGCCATAGACGGCCACCAGCTCGTTGTTGTTGCGTGCCTGGAACTCAGCCCATGTGAAGTCGTTGTCCTTCGTCTCGGGTGCCGAGGCGGTGAGGGCGTAGCGCAGCACATCCTGCTTGCCGGGGAAATCTACCAGGTACTCGTGCAACCAGACAGCCCAGTTGCGGGAGGTGGAGATTTTGTCACCTTCGAGGTTCAGGAACTCGTTGGCCGGCACGTTGTCGGGCATGATATAACCGCCGTGCGCCTTCATCATCACGGGGAAGATGATGCAGTGGAACACGATGTTGTCTTTGCCGATGAAATGGACTAAACGCGTCTCCTCGTCCTGCCACCAGCGCTGCCATGTGCCCCAGCGTTCGGGGTTGCTCTCGCACAGTTCCTTGGTATTGGAGATATAGCCGATGGGCGCGTCGAACCACACATAGAGCACCTTGCCCTCAGCGCCTTCCACCGGCACGGGGATGCCCCAGTCCAGGTCGCGCGTCATCGCACGCGGCTGCAGCTCCATGTCGAGCCACGACTTGCACTGGCCATAGACGTTGGAGCGCCATTCCTTGTGGCCTTCGAGAATCCACTCCTTGAGCCAGCCCTCGTAGTCGTTGAGGGGCAGGAACCAGTTCGTGGTGTCCTTCAGGATGAGCTTGGCACCGCTCTCCTTCGAGCGCGGGTTGATGAGCTCCGTGGGGTCCAGGTCGCGACCGCATTTCTCGCATTGGTCGCCGTTGGCCTCAGCGTGGCAGTGGGGACATTCGCCCACGATATCGCGGTCGGTCTTGAAGGTGCCCGTCGTCTCGTCGTAGAACTGCTTCGTGGTCTTCTCGATGAGCTTGCCGTCGTCGTAGAGCTTGCGGAAGAAGTCGCTGGCGAACTGGTGGTGGGTCTTCGAGGTGGTGCGGCTATACACGTCAAACGAGATGCCGAACTCCTCGAACGAGTCCTTGATCATCTTGTGGTAGCGATCCACCACCTGCTGCGGCGTGATGCCTTCCTTGCGGGCGCGCTGTGTCACGGGCACGCCGTGCTCGTCTGAGCCGCCGATGAACATCACGTCCTCGCCCTTCAGGCGCAGGTACCTCACATATATGTCCGCAGGCACATACACGCCTGCCAAATGTCCGATATGCACGCCGCCGTTGGCATAGGGCAGCGCCGACGTCACTGTAGTGCGCTTGAAAGCCCCTTCCCGGCCTCCCCCAAGGGGGAGGGGATTGGAAGTTACTTTTGGAGATTGTTGATTATTCATATAATATATGTTTTATGGTCTTTAGTACATTTTCAATATCGTTCAGTACCTCCTCATTGGAGAATCTAATCACTTTATATCCTAATTGATTAAGCCTTTTTGTCCGCTCCTCATCACTGATGACTTGCTCAGGGAGTTGGTGGTAACCACCATCGACCTCAACAACCAGTTTTCTAGGCATACAGAAGAAATCCGCGATGTAGCAATCTATGATATGCTGCCTTCTGAAAGGAATTCCCATTTGCGATTTCTTCAAATGCTCCCACAAGACGCACTCTGCCAAGGTCGGATTACTCTTTTTTTCCTGCGCCAATTGTTTTAATAATCCATAGTAAAATGGATCAGACGTAGCATAATCGTAATCGCTCATTTTTCGTACTCGTGGATATGAAGCACTCCCCCTTGGGGGAGCAGGGAGGGGGCTTTACAGCTGGCTTTCGCTGATGCTGAAGGTGTCGCCGCGGCGCATGTCGCCGGTGTTGAGGCCGAGCTTCAGCCATTTCATGCGCTGGGCGCTGGTGCCGTGGGTGAAGCTCTCGGGCTGCGAGTAGCCGCGGGCTTTCTCCTGCAGGTAGTTGTCGCCGATGACCTGCGCACACTGGATGGCCTCCTGCAGGTCGCCGTCCTCGAGGGAGCCGAAGGTCTTGCCCTCGTGGTAGCCCCACACGCCGGCGTAGAAGTCGGCCTGCAACTCTATGCGCACGCTGACCTTGTTGGCCTGCGTCTCGCTCATCTTGGCCATCTGGCTGTGGGCGCTGTCGAGGGTGCCGAGGAGGTATTGCACGTGGTGTCCCACCTCGTGGGCGATGACGTAGGCATAGGCGAAGTCGCCGTCGGCACCTAGCGTCTTCTTCATATCCGAGAAGAACGAGAGGTCGATGTATAGCGCCTGGTCTGCCGAGCAGTAGAATGGCCCGACCTGCGCGTTGCCAGCGCCGCAGCCCGTCTGCACGCTACCCGTGTAGAGCACCATCTTGGGCGGCACATAGGTCTTGCCCAGCTGTGTCTTGAACACCTCCGTCCACACGTCCTCCGTGCTGGCCAGCACCTGCGAGGCGAAGACGGCCAGCGCCTGTTCCTCCTCGGTGAACTCACGCTCCTGCGTGGCGCTCATCTCGGTATTAGCGCCCAGCGACTGCTGGAAGGCCTGCATGCCGGCCTCCAGCGGGTTGCCGCCGGTGAAATAGGCGATAGCCACTGCAATGATTACACCCGCGATGCCGCCGATGCCGGCTTTTGCGCCGCCGCTCATGCGCCGACGGTCGTCAACGTTAGAGCTCTGTCTTCTTCCGGTTAAGTCCATAAGATAAGACCCACCCCCGACCCCTCCCATTAGGGAGGGGAGTAGCTGACGCTTGGTGAGGATTACAGGGTCATTATTTTAATTTGATTAATGTTGTATCTTTTACTTGAATACCTTTTTCCCTCTCCCCTCCCTAACGGGAGGGGTCGGGGGTGGGTCTTTATTCCCTGTTTGCCCTCTTCCTTTCCAGATGGTCGAGGATGATCTTGCGCATGCGCATACTCTTGGGCGTCACCTCCACGTACTCGTCCTCCTTGATGTATTCGAGGGCTTCTTCGAGGCTGAGGAGGGTGGCGGGGATGATGCGCACCTTCTCGTCGGAGCCGCTGGCACGCATGTTCGTGAGCTGCTTGTTCTTGGTGACGTTGATGACTAGGTCGTTCTCGTGGATGTGCTCGCCCACCACCTGTCCGGCATACACCTCGGTCTGCGGTTCTATGAAGAACTTACCACGGTCCTGCAGGTTGTTGATGGCGTAGGCGAAGGCGGTGCCGCTCTCGAGGGCTATCATGGAGCCTGACGTGCGGCGCACGATTTCGCCCTTGTAGGGCTGGTACTCCTTGTAGCGGTGTGCCATGATGGCTTCGCCCTGTGAGGCGGTGAGGACGTTGGTGCGCAGGCCGATGATGCCGCGCGAGGGTATGAGGAACTCGATGTTCACACGGTCGCCCTGGCTCTCCATGCTGGTCATCTCGCCCTTGCGCCGCGTGACCATATCAATCATCTTCGAGGCAAACTCCTCGGGCACATTGATAGTCAGCTCCTCGATGGGCTCGCAGCGCTCGCCGGCGATCTCCTTATAAATCACCTGCGGCTGTCCCACCTGCAGTTCGTAGCCCTCGCGGCGCATGGTCTCGATGAGCACGCTCAGGTGCAGCACGCCGCGGCCGCTGACAATCCAGCGGTCTGTGGCGCCCTCGGGCATCTCCACGCGCAGCGCCAGGTTCTTCTCCAGCTCCTTCTGCAGGCGCTCGTGGATATGTCGGCTTGTGCACCACTTACCTTCCTTACCGAAGAAGGGCGAGTCGTTGATGGTGAAGAGCATCGACATCGTGGGCTCGTCGATACTGATGGTGGGCAGCGCCTCCGGTTCCTCGGCGTCGCAGATGGTGTCGCCAATCTCGAAGTTCGAGAGGCCTATGATGGCGCAGATGTCCCCCGAGCTGACGGCCTCTGTCTTCTGATGCCCCATGCCCGTGAAGGTGTGCAGCTCCTTGATCTTGGTCTTCTCCTTGCTGCCGTCGCGGTGTGCGATGGTGATGGCCATGCCCTCGCGCAGCGTGCCACGGTGTACGCGCCCCACGGCGATGCGACCTGTGTAGGTGCTGTAGTCCAGCGAGGTGATGAGCATCTGCGGCGTGCCCTCCAGCTGCTCGGGGGCGGGGATGTGCTCCAGGATCTGGTCGAGCAGGTAGAAGATATTGTCCGTGGGCGTCTGCCAGTCCTCGCCCATCCAGCCCTGCTTAGCAGAGCCGTAGATGACGGGGAAGTCCAGCTGCTCCTCGGTAGCGTCGAGGTCGCACATCAGGTCGAAGACCATCTCATACACCTCCTCGGGGCGGCAGTTGGGCTTATCCACCTTGTTGATGACCACGATGGGCTTCAGTCCGATCTGCAAGGCTTTCTGCAGCACGAAGCGCGTCTGCGGCATCGGACCCTCGAAGGCATCCACCAACAGCAGGCAGCCGTCGGCCATGTTCAGCACGCGCTCCACCTCGCCGCCGAAGTCGCTGTGACCCGGGGTGTCGATGATATTGATCTTCGTGTCCTTGTAGTTAATGCTGACGTTCTTGCTGAGGATGGTGATGCCGCGCTCGCGCTCCAGCTCGTTGTTGTCCAGCATCAGCTCTCCCGTCTGCTGGTTCTCGCGGAACAGGTTGCCGGCCAGCAGCATCTTGTCCACGAGCGTCGTCTTGCCGTGATCGACATGGGCGATGATAGCGATATTTCTAATGTTCTGCTTCATAAGTGGGTGCAAAGGTACGCATAAAAATTAAAAGTGAAAAATGAAAGAGTGAAAAATGAAAAATGGGGGAGTGAAAAAGGTCGTAAAAGGGCCAAAACAAAAGAAAAAGAGGGGCGTAAACGAAAATAATTCGTGATTTGTAAATCGTAAATCGTAAATTATGCTTACCTTTGCGCCCGCAAATCCCGAAACACGGGTGCATTCGAGGGTGGGTGTACGACGATTGATGACGACGGCTCACCACCTGAAGGATGTAATTACAAACTTCATTCATCAAACAATTATGTACTTAGATTCCGCTAAGAAGGCCGAGCTCTTCGAGAAGTTCGGTAAGGGCACAGCCGACACAGGTAGTGCCGAGAGCCAGATCGCACTGTTCACCTACCGCATTGCTCACCTCACTGAGCACATGAAGCAGAACCGCAAGGACCACAGCACAGAGCGCGCTCTGACTGGTCTCGTAGGTAAGCGTCGTGCACTCCTCAACTACCTGAAGTCTCGCGACATCAACCGCTACCGCGCGATCGTCAAGGCTCTGGGTCTGCGTAAGTAAGAAACGCTACCCATTCCCGGACCCTCCCCTCACCCTCCCTGTGAGGGAGGGAGTGGTCACTGCTCAAGAAGTGAAATCACCAAGAGAGAAGTGTCTGGTTCATCCCATGCTTCTCTTTTGTTTTTTATTGATACCAAAACAATCATAATATAATAAAAATGGCCATGAGCAATAACAACCAGTCAAATAGTAACCGCTCCCTCCCTACAAGGGAGGGCAGGGGGTGGGTCCGCCTTCTCCCCGACCTTCTCTCCATCCTCTTCTTCGTAGCCCTCTCCTTCGCCTACTTCGCCAAGCCCGCCTCCGAAGGGCTGGTGCTCACGGGCCACGACCACAGCGGTGGCGCCGGAGCCGCCTCGGAGATGGAGGCCTATCGCAAGAGCCACGACGGCGAGCGCACACGCTGGACCAACACGCTCTTCTCAGGTATGCCCACCTACCAGATGGCACCCTCCTACCCCTCCACCGAGAAGCTCGCGAAGGTCGAGAAAGTCTATAAGCTCGGATTGCCCGACTATGTCGTACTGGTGTTCATCATGCTCCTGGGCTTCTACATCCTCCTGCGCGCCTTCGACTTCAAGGCGTGGATGGCAGCCCTCGGCGCCGTCCTATGGGCCTTCTCCAGCTACTACTTTATTATAATAGGTGCAGGCCACATCTGGAAGTTCTACACGCTGGCCTACATCCCGCCCACCATCGCCGGCATGGTGCTCTGCTACCGCGGCCGCTACGGCTGGGGACTCCTCGTCACCGCCCTCTTCATGGCCCTGCAGATCCTCTCCAACCACGTACAGATGACCTACTACTTCGCCTTCGTGATGGCATTAATGGCAGTGGCAATGGCCCCCCTGTCGTCCCCCAAGGGGGACACGGATGCAAAGTCCTCTGACAGCAAAACAACAGAAGCCCCCTCGGGGGCCGTATGGGGGGCCACCTCTTGGCGCGAGTGGGCTAAAAGCTCGTGCGTCTTCGCCCTCGGCTGCCTCATCGGCCTCGCCATCAACGCCTCCAACCTCTACCACACATGGGAGTACTCCAAGGAGTCGATGCGCGGGAAGAGCGAGCTGACGCAGAAGACTAAAGACCCCTCCGACCAGACCAGCAGCGGCCTGGAGCGCAGCTACATCACCGCCTGGAGCTATGGCATCGGCGAGACATGGTCGCTGCTCATCCCCAATGTCAAGGGCGGCGCCAGCCAACCCCTCACACAGAGCAAGACGGCGATGGCCAAAGCCAACCAGATGTACATGCCCGTATATCAGAGCCTCGGGCAGTACTGGGGCGAGCAGCCCGGCACCAGCGGACCCGTCTATGTCGGCGCCTTCGTGATGTTCCTCTTCATCCTCGGCCTCTTCATCGTCAAGGGACCGATGAAATGGGCTCTTTTCATCGCCACCGTCCTCAGCATCACCCTCGCATGGGGTAAGAACTTCATGCCGTGGACCGACCTGTGGCTGGACTATGTCCCCATGTACGACAAGTTCCGCACCGTCGCCTCCATCCTCGTCATCGCCGAGTTCACGATTCCGCTGCTGGCCATGCTGGCGCTGCGGGAGATTGTTGAAAGAGTGAAAAGTGAAAAATACAAGTCACCCGAGCCAATAGACGGAGCAACACCTGTCAAAGGAAAATCTTATTTTTCACTTTTCACTCCTTCTTTTTTCACTCTTAAGCGCTCCGCGCTCCTCGCCTTCCTCCTCACCGCCGGCCCCTGCCTGCTCTTCTGGCTCATGCCCGACGTCTTCTTCGGCAACTACGTCAGCAGCTCCGAGGCTGCGATGCTGAACAACGCCGTGCAGGCGGGCTACATCCCCGCCGACATGCTCGCCGACATCCTGCGCAACCTCAACGATATGCGGCGCGCCGTCTTCACCGCCGATGCCGGCCGCTCGCTGCTCATCATCCTCGTGGGCTGCGCCGTGCTCCTCGCGTATTATTTTAAGAAGATCAAGGCGTGGGCGATGGTCCTTTGTCTCCTCGTGCTCTGCACCGCCGACCTGTGGGATGTCAACAAGCGCTACCTCAACGACGCCATGTTCTCCAAGCCCCAGCCCGCACAGCAGTTCTTCCAGAAGACACCCGCCGACGAGGCCATCCTGCAGGACAGCGACCTCTACTACCGCGTCGTGAACCTCGCCGTGAACACCTTCAACGACAACACCACCTCCTACTGGCACAAGAGCATCGGCGGCTACCACGCCGCCAAGCTGCGCCGCTACCAGGAGCTCATCGAAGCCCACATCCAGCCGCAGCTCGCCACCCTCTACAAAGCCGTCGCCGAGACCAACGGACGCCTCGACAGCATCGCCGGCGACAGCCTCTTCCCCGTGCTCAACATGCTCAACACCAAGTACGCCATCCTGCCTCTGCAGGGCGGCGAAACCGTGCCCGTGCAGAACCCGTGGGCCATGGGCAACGCCTGGTTTGTCGATAACGTGTTCCTCGTCGCCAATGCCGACGAAGAGCTCTCCCTCCTCTCCTCCATCAATCCCCGCCACACCGCCGCCGTCGATGTCCGCTTCCGCGACCAACTCCCCGACGCATTGATTAGTGCTGGAGGGGTGGCCCCCCTATCGTCCCCCGAGGGGGACACGGCACCTCAGCCATCAGATAGCGACACAACAGAAGCCCCCTCGGGGGCCGTAAGGGGGGCCTCAGCTATCACCCTCACCTCCTACGAAGCCAACGCCCTCACCTTCGAGGCCGAGACCGACCGCCAGCGCTTGGCCGTCTTCTCCGACATCTACTACCCCGGCTGGCAGTGCACCATCGACGGTGAGCCCGCCCCCATCCTGCGTGCCGACTACGTCCTGCGCGCCGTCGTCATCCCCGCCGGCAAGCATCAGATCACCTTCCGCTTCGACCCGCAGAGCCTCCACACCACCGAGGCCATTGCCAACACCGCCCTCATCGCCCTCGCCCTCCTCGCCCTCGCACTCATCGGGTGGGGGGTATGGAGAAGGAAATAATCACTTTTCCATAGGGGCGGGAGTGTGCTCTTCGCATAAAAGCCCCTTCATCAGATTCTTACGCCACAATCGGCGAACGGGAATTTTCCACGGGTGAGGAGATACAAGCTATCGAAAAACACCGTATCTTTGCAGCGGAAAACAATCGATAGCGCGATGAAAGCCGTTCTTAGACTCTTTCTTCTACTGATTATCATGTACATGATGTCGTGCCAGCAGACAGCTGACACGGCACATGTGTGTGATGCGCGCAGCTGCTACGAGCAGGCGTTGAACGCTTTTGACCACGACAGCGTGACCAACGGTGAACGCCTGCTGCACGAAGCCATCAACAAGGCCAACGCAGAGCACGACACGCATACGCTCTATATGGCACAGCTGCGACTGGCGGAATCGCTGGCGTGGGGTAACAGTCAGGCTGCCCTTGACATGGCGAAGGCTGCCCTTAAGACGTATGAGCGGCACCCTGACAGCGAGCGCAACCATATCATTATATTAGATTATATAGGTACGTACGCGAGCCAGTTGGCCTTCAACACCGACGGCAGCTTCGACGAGGCCCTCGCCTATGTCCGTCGTGCCCACACCTTGGCAGTGGGCGTACAGGACACGCTGGGCACGGAGCTCCTGTGCCAGACACTCACCAGCCTGGCCAACATCCATTGGGCGATGGAGGACTACCCCACGGCATTGCGCTATGCTCGCGAGGCGGAAGCCTGCACGCCCGACGACCTCCTTCTGGGTACGCAACAGGTGTTGGCGCGCTGCCTGGTGAGCTGCGACTCGCTGGATGCAGCCGAAACCGTCTATCGGAAGATGCAACCCGGCGACGACCTGCAGGCCGCCTATATCGTGCAGAGCAATCTGGCCAAGTTGGCCCTGCGCCGCAACGACACCGAGGCGGCAGAGGTCACCATCGACGAGGCTTTCCAGCACGCAGAAGACCTGTATTACAAGGCTCTTCAGCAGAAAGACGACTACTACCAGGCAGCCTTGCTTCAGGAACGTGAGAACGAGCGCCTGCGCTACACTTCGGCGTTGCACCGCCGTATGCTCTGGGGCGGCCTCAGCGCGTTCGTGCTCATCGCCTGTGCCGCTGGCGTGATGATCAAACAGCGTCTGCGCAATACAGCCCTGCGCCGCCAGCAGCAGGAACAGCTCCACGTCCAGCAGTTGGCAGCACAAGCCGAACAGCTGCGCCAGCGTGATGCCACCATCGACTTCCTGCAGAGTTTCATCCTCGAACGCTCTGCTGTCATCCAGAAGCTGGGAAAGAGCGCAGAGCGGCACATCGTGCTCACGCCCCACGAATGGCAGGAGGTGGAGCGCACGCTGAACGCCATCGACGGCGACCGCGTGGCACACCTTCGCAGCCGCTACCCGGCCCTGAAGGACGAGGACGTTCAACTATGCATCCTCACACGCCTGCGCCTCTCCAACCGAGCCATCGGCAACCTCTACGGTGTCAGCATCTCCGCCGTGCAGCATCGTAAACTCAAGCTCAAGAAAGAAGTCTTCGGCGAGAACGACCCCGAGACAACGCTGGAGCAAGTACTCGAAACCCTGAATGATTAACGCTTAAAATATACGACTATGAAACGACTGCTTACAATTCTATGCCTGTTGATTCCATCTCTCGGCATCAAGGCCGGAACACTGAGAGGAAAGATTATCGATCAGGATGCTCAACCTGTGGCTGGAGCTGTGATAACATATTACTCATGCTTAGACAATAGCATACTTGCATCTACAACAAGCGATGTTAATGGCAATTGGGAATTGAGTTATGAAGATGCGTGGATCAATATACACATCGTAGCCCGCGCAGAAGGCTATACATCATACACATTACATGGTTTTAATGTCAGTATGAATCATACATGGCCCAAAATCATCTTCCACCTTTTCAATGCCATTGACTATAAAGCGGGCAAACGCTCAACGATATACCTTCCTGAAGCTCCTGATGCCTCTTGGGGCCGTTTCTATCGTCTTGACCATGAAGACGGGAATAAGGTTGTTTTTGAAAGGGAAGGCACTCCCAAAGCATACGTCCCATACGTTTTCTTCCCTTATCAGGACTTGCATATTGATATTAGCAAGATGGATTTGTCCGACCATCACGACCAAGTCCAGTTAGAGCACATTTCTTTTTCAAGTGCTATCAACTATATAGTAATAGAACAGCCTGGGAGTCTCGTTACGCAATCGGTGGATGAAATACGCCCCTATGCGGAATATAGCGAAGAGGGAGCTATAGTGGACTATCTGTCTCCTGCACCCATGCATGCTATCCTTTCATGGAGGTGGTATGATTTCTTTGAAGGAAATAAGGAAGACGGTACATGGCAAGAAGTCTCTCCCGAATTAATCTTCCACGACCCCGAACCGACTACCTATCATCCCTTGGCTAAAGAGGGGAAGGTGTGGAACTTCAAGATGTGCGAATATCTGAATAATGGCGTTCTTGATCACTACTACAGCTATATTGTAAAAGGTGACACGACCATCCATGAAAAGACTTACAAGAAGCTATATATGCAGTATGACAAGTACAATATCTATACGGCAGCACTGCGCGATGAGGGCTGTCGGGCATACATCGTGCCGGCAGATAGCGTGACGGAAAGATTCTATTATGATCTGGAGCTGACGGAGAGGGTGCAACTGACATACGGCCTTGACGCTCGGCCTTATAAAAGTCCGTCCACCAGGGACATCAACGGCATCACGTTGAACTGTCTTGAATGGCTGATAGGGCCGACAAGTGTGCACATGCTATTCTTATGGATTGAAGGCATAGGCTGCACCCAGGACTTTTTCAAATGTCATCTGTTCGGTCCGAGCGATGGCGGTACGGTCCTTGGAGGCTATGGTGAACTGGTCTCATGCATTGAAGATGGTGTCTATCTCTACGGCGATGAGACGAGTGTCCCCGTTACCACTCGCACCGCCATACCCCTGCATTATGAAGGGAAGGACGGCTACGATGGTGAAGCGTCAAACATCTGGCTGGAGACAGACGGGACAAACATCACGTTTTTCCTCCACGATGTAAAAGATGTATTTACCCTCTACCTTAATAACGAGCCCCTGCAAATCGACTTTACAGGCGATATGTTCAAATCCTTCGTGCCATCGCCACTATCTGTCAATTACCGTATGGAGGGTCCTAATGAAATCTTCTCGGTCGATTACCCCCAACCCGAGGACGCTACCTATCATCCTTTCGTTGAACGGGGGAAACACTGGTGTGTACATGGATTTAGTTTGGGTACGCAGCACACTGTAACCGATTACTACTTCTCAGATGATGAAAGCGCGCTCGTAAGAAACGGGCACAGCTATGAACAACTGTGTGCCAGAACACAAGATGGAAATGATAAACCTCTCGGCTGGTTCCGCGAAGAGAACCAACGTATCTATATGTACAACGAGGAGGAAGACAAGGAAGTTCTTACCTATGACTTCTCGCTCAAGGTGGGCGATAGGTTTGAGCCGGAATACGGCGATTTTGAACATTGCGAAGTCACTAAGATTGATTACCTCATGGTATATGGAGACTCTCTGAAAGTCATCAACTTCCAGGGGAAAGATAAGACAAGCTTACTTTCTGTACTAGCTAAAGGTCGATGGATTGAGGGAATCGGTAGTGAGATGAACCCCTTAGACGGATTATTCTCGCATAGTGCCCCGAATTCGTGGAGCTATCAACTGGCCTATGTGTCAGGCTCAAGGTATTGGCCCTTTACCTTTAGCCTACCCTTCAATGGCTGGTGGGGCCAGAAACTGACAAGGGGAAAGGAAGATCAGGAATATGAGATAACACATTCCTTCGATGAAAATGATTTGCACTATGAACTCGTCCCTGACCCCGAGCACGATGCGTATGTGCTTCATGTTTCTGGCATTATGTGGCTTCATTGTGGTGGTGATCTTTACATATATTGTAGAAGTGAACGTACAGAAGACAATTCTGCTTATAAGCTATACCTCCAGTTAGATTATCCAGCAGAGGTCACTACCTGCAAGAGCCCCTATCACGTTGACTTATCCTTCCCCTACTTCGAGGCAGGAAACAAATATATTGCTGTGGATGAGCGTGGCGAACACCCGGTTGCCGTCAGGGACGCGGCCTACCGACCCTTCATCGAGGAGGGGAAAGTGTGGAAAGTGGGATGGTTCCCAGGGGGTGGCAATACGGCACAGAAACTGGATTATTACTATTTCGATGGTGATTCCATTACCATCGGAGGAAAAGTCTGTCTTAAGATGAGATGCCGCCACGAGGCCAATGAGCAATGGGGTAATCCTGAACCTTGGTCAGAGTATGTAGGCGCATTTTACGAAGAAGGGCGCAAAGTATTTTGTGTGTTCCCCGACAAACAAGATTTCGAGCTTCTTTATGACTTCGAGTCCAACATTGGCGACACTATTCAGGTGTATGGAGGAGTCGGAGCAGACCAATATCCCACGGTATCATGTATCATTTCCAAAAGGGAGTATATAAACGATGAACTCTTCAAGGGAGGTGTCACGTATGTTGATGTAGAAGAACCGGAATGGGACAACGAAACCCAGACATTCATCAACAAGTACAATCATGATGATCCTAACCGCTGGATGGAAGGCGTGGGCTCAGGAACTCCTTTCGCAAATATCATGTTCTCAGGATGGGACGGATTTTATGATGATTTGATGTCTTGCACCGTCGGCGATGAGATTCTCTACTATAATCCCTATCTCATCGATGGCGTCACCCCGCCCGATGGGGCTGAGGTGAAGAGGCAGTGGCTGGATTTCACACACATCAAGAAACCGAGGCCGAGGGCACCAAGAAAAGAAAGATACGGGATGATAGCAGATGAAGGAAGCGACGCAGAGACGCTGACGGGCGAATACTCTATTAAGGATCTGTTCGTCAACTTCAAACCTCTCTCGGGGGCTTACACGATAACCGTCATCGATGCCAATGACCAGGAGGTCTATCATAAGGAGGTGCAGACCGACAATGTCATCGCCCTCAACACCGCCCTCTCCACCTACGCTCCCGGCACCTATACCCTCACCGTTGAGAACGCCGAAGAAGCCTATACCGCCACCTTCATCCTCGACGATGAGACCGCCGTCCGCGACATCCCCTCAGATGCAATGGTAAATAGTAACCCCGTAAATGGTAAATGCTACGACCTCTCCGGTCGCCAGATTCCTCATTCATCAACCGACACTCGTCATTCGTCATTCATCATTCGTCATTTACCCAAGGGCGTCTATATCCGTGATGGGAGAAAGGTGGTGGTGAAGTAATATTGGGCTTCTGCGCAAAGCATTTTTCTCGTGTGCTTTTCAAGATGGTGATTACTTTCCATGAGGCTGAAGTGGGGAGTTGAGTTAAACGCCTTAAATATAACCTGTTAAACATCCTTTTGGGCCTCTGTTTTTTCCATGGAAAGGGCAAATCTTTTCCATGGGATGAGTGATACAACCTATGTGATGAAGGCGTACCTTTGCAGCTGATTTCAAAGTCTATGCAAATGGTATGTCTTTTGTTTTTTGATTATGATTCCTTCCTTCACAAATCCTTGAAGATCAGATGTGGTCTGCTGCTTTGTGCCCTGGCACTATTGGTCTCACAAGCCAAGGCCGATAGTGTGACGGGAAATGCGGATTATGTACCGTCGAATGACTTGACGTTGTGGTATCTCCAGCCAGCCGAGAGCCATGGTGTGAGCAACGCGTGGATGGACTATTATCTGCCGTTAGGCAATGGACACATCGGGGCAATGGTGGCAGGCGGTGTGAATGAGGAAACGGTGCAGCTCAACGAGAAGACGCTGTGGACGGGCAGCAGCGACGAATTTGGCTATTACCAGAACTTAGGGTATCTTCACCTCAATGACCTACAGCCTAAGACGACAGTCACCAACTACCATTTCTCATTGGACTTGACGAATGCGGTGGCTGAGGCGGCGTGGACGGCTGACGAGGCAGATTACCGCAGGGAGTATCTGTGCAGCTGGCCGGCGCAGTGTCTGGTCGTGCACATGACGGCGACAGAGGCGTGCCTGAACCAGCGAATATGGATTGAGGGAACGCACACGGATGCCACAAACTACAATAACCAAGTAGCCACGATGACGACAACGCTGCAGACCGTGAGAGCCGCCACGACCATGAAGGTTACAACCGATGATGGCGCTACCGTGGAGACAGAAGCCGATGGAATCGTCGTCTCTCATGCCCGCGAGATTACCATAGTACTCACCGTGGCGACGAACTACGACCACACGGTATCGGGCTATGTGAGCAATAATCCCCTACCCAAGGACAAAGCCTTGCAGCAGCTCTCGTCGGCCTCGGCCAAAAGCTGGGAACAGTTGCGCCAGGAGCACGAAGAAGACTACAGCCGCTTGTTCAGTCGGATGACATTGTCGCTGGAGGGTGCCGAAGCCGCGATGCCGACGGATGCGCTGGTTGCGAAGGGTGAAACCGCCTTGGAGAGTGAGCGGAAGGCTATGGCGCAGCTGCTCTTCGCCTACGGCCGGTATCTGCTCATCGCTTCGTCGCGCGATGGTGCCGTGCCGGCCAACCTTCAAGGTATGTGGTGTAACACGAACACTCCTCCATGGCACGGTAGCCTACATACGAACATCAATGTAGAGATGAACTACTGGCCTGCTGAACCGACGAACCTCTCCGAGATGGCTATGCCGCTGATTGACTGGATCTACACAGGAGCCATGCAACAGTCCTACTGGAAGGCTTTTGCCAAGAAGATGACGGGCATCACAGAGGGATGGCTCTGTGCGTGTTCCAATAATCCGCTGGGGTACACAGCCGAATGGCAAGCAAAGCAGAACTACTGCGCCGCGCCGGCATGGCTCTGCTGGCACCTGTGGCAACATTACCTCTATACACAGGACAAGGACTATCTGCGCGAGAAGGCACTGCCCGTGATGCTCAGCTGCGTGGACTTCTGGATGCAGCGGCTCATTCGTGACCCGCAGGACGACATGTGGGTATGCCCGCAGGAATGGAGTCCCGAACAAGGGCCATTGGACGACGGCACGGCACATACCCAGCAATGCGTTTGGAACCTGTTCGACTGCACGCTCAAGGCTGTCGATATCGTTGGATTTGAATCCGCAGGACTGACGACGACGAGGCTGCAGGAGATACGCAGAAAATTCCATGAATTAGACAAGGGTGTGCATACCGAGGAGTATGATGGGCGCTACGGCACGGTCGCGGATGGCGTAAGCAGCGGTAGCATGCTCCTGCGCGAGTGGAAGCATTTTCCCTATCATTCGGCTACGGAGCAGAAGCACCGCCACGTGTCGCATCTGATGTGCCTCTATCCTTTTGATATGTTA
>Ga0310691_10000400_pt1 | contig 85123 bp, 106 predicted proteins | sample 176DNAGHGlowgp2_FD_203887 | JGI IMG/M metagenome (GOLD analysis project Ga0310691, IMG submission 203887) | Sheep rumen microbial communities from Palmerston North, Manawatu-Wanganui, New Zealand - 1766 DNA GHGlow gp2 (v2) (version 2) | ecosystem: Host-associated > Mammals > Digestive system >...
ACTTCTCACACATGTCTTCATACTTCTCAATCAGATCATACACATTATTTATGTATTCAGCACTTACAGATCCTGACTTTGATATTCTATCCGCAGAATCTAAAATATCCATACGTAATTTATCAAATTTCTTCTCTGCTTCTCGATAGTCAATTTCTTCCGACAATTTCTTAATGTCATCATGTATGGTTTTTATGGCATCAGTAGTTTCACGTTCAAAGGCCTTTCTCTCAGATCGATCTGAATTCTGAATCGCTTCCAATTCAGACTGTTTTTTAGTCAATTGCGCCAATTCTGTTTTAATAGTTATTTGGCATTCCTTCATCTTTTTTCGCTCTTCTATGAAACCGATTTCAATCTGGAATGTATCACAAAATTTTACCAATGCTTCTTTTATAACCACAGAACCAACTACAATAACTCCTACTGCAAGAAGTAGATTTAGCCAGTCTAAAGAAGCTAACTGCATTATATAGTCATTCATTATCCACCACCTTCTAGTAATTGCTCTACCATTTCGTCTAGTTCTTCGTTTGTAATTGTACTTATTGGAATATTTACATTTTTATTTGATATTGTCTGCGTCGTTCCATTCACAGAAATCGACTCAATCACGTTAACCTGTGCCCCCGATTCGACCCCGCCCAATTTATTCTTCTCACTTGTCGTATAATCATTGCTCGACAATCCCATCCCGGCAGTTTTATCTACCTTAGACGCAAGTTGATCCCCGACGATTTTTGCATCAGCTAGGGATCCTGAGACTGTAAGAGTTGTGTCTATGAGGGATGTTTTTAGGTCTTCGAAGGTTGTGCTGTGGGTGCCACGGGCGAGGTTATCAATCACAAGTCTGTCATCGTTAAGTATTGTTTGCTGTCTAGGTTCTTCAATTATTCTTGGCATTAGCTATCACCTATCCTTAGGATTTAATAAATAAAACTGCGCCACTAATTATAAGATTTGAAGTTATTCCACCTGGGTATAAATATACTTTAATTGTTGCCGTTCCAGAAGATACGCTAACAGACATATCATGTGTTGCTGCCGTGGCTCCACCAGATACATATACTCCAACTGGTTTTGTACAAAGAAGTTTATAACCACTTGGGACAGACATCGTTGTAGAGTAATTCCCAGCAGACGCATTTTTACCACAAGTTATATTAAATGAAATGGCTTGAACTAAATCTGCAACTTTATTATTTACATAGGTATATACCGCTCCGCTGGTTATAAGACCCGTGCCACCAGAAGAGACGGAGGTTGCTTTGTTGATGTAGGAATAAACCCCTCCGCTTGTTACGAGAGAAGAATTTCCTGAAGAGACGGTTGAAGTTGTAGAATAATTTTGAAGGGCTGTTCCGCCAGATCCATTGCTATTACATCCAACATAAAAGCTACCTGGAATATGAACGTTTCCTGAAGTATCTACGGAGAAAATGTTTTTGCTGTCACTAGTACGACTAGACGTACCCCATCCTATTTCAAAAGCGTTAGAGGAATTATTAAGATTATACTTTCCTATTACTGTTTGATAAGGTGAGCCTGCTGTCGTAAAATATCCTCCGGCATGGGAATAATGTGCATTCGCCTCCGTATAAGCTCCTTCGGCATGTGAAGCTGTTCCCCAAGCAACACTACCTCCTCCTTCTGCATGAGAATATAACCCGTAAGCGGTCGTACAAGATCCTTCAGCATGCGAAGTATATCCACTAGCAGTATTATCACTACCTTCTACTACTGAATAATTTCCTATTGGATAATCGTTTTCATTTCTTATTCCTAAGTCATAATATGGTGCAGTCTCCGTCTTACCCCCTTCGTTCTTACCACTACCATATCCAATATGTGCTAAAACTGTAGATCCACTATATAAATTAATTCCACCGCTAGAAGCTGTTAAATAACCAGAGGATGTATTTCCTAATGTCATACTAGTCGATCCATATTGCGCTAATTGCGTAGTTCCATCATCAGGACTATAGAAAGTTAGCGCTGCGCTATTAGAAGACGAAATTCCTACAACCTTTTTATTATTTGCATAAAAATTAATTGCTGATCTCGTAAACTCTGACATTAAATCGGCAGTATTAGAAGTTTCTCGCGTGCCATCATAAAATCTTAAAGCACCGTCTGTAAATTCTGCAACTAATTTGTTATTTCTCAAAATTCCAATATTATCAGAATTAATACGAATATAATCAGAAGAATCATCTGAATTATGGACTTGAATTCCATTGCTAGAATCTATGTAAGTTATATAATTTGTAGCAGTTGCTGCACCACTAGAAGCCATGCTTGCAATAGAAGATGCAGTATATCCTCCGATGGTTACACTACTTCCAATTGATCCGCTTGTGGCGGTAAGATATCCTGCAGCAGTAACCTTAAATTTTCCGCCCCCCAATGAAATTCCATCAGTACCAATATAAAATCCATTATTAGAACTACTTAGACTATCCATACCGTAATAAATAGAACCATATGTTGAATTTGTCCCAATATTAATCTTTTGGGAACCTGCTCCAATGGTACCAGAAGTTGCAGAAATATTGCCTGTAAAACTAGCTCCACTTGTACCAATAGTAACAGCCGCATTGCCATTACCCTGATACAAAACAATCCCGTCAGTAGAATCCCACTTAGCTAACACATCAGTATAATTCCTAAACTGGATAGCGGAATCTGTAATGTAAATATTTCTCTTTTTACTACTTGACGTTCCAAGTTCACCAATTCTAACTGAAGCATCCTCAATATAAACCTTAGATGCATTATTCCTTACTAAATCAATAGCGGAAGAAGATATCCTTACATAATCTGTATTATCTGAGGAATCCTGAATCTTAATACCATTATTTCCGTCGATCTTAATATAATTTGTAGCCGTAGCACCAAGCCCAGAAATATCAGAAGCAACTTCACCAAGCGTGATAGAATTCGCAGCAATTTTCCCGCCCGAAATTACAGTAGATGATCCGCTTGAATCCTTAATAATAAACTGATTAGTGATTGCCTTAATCATGTCATTAGTAAGGCTAAACTCAGTTAATTCCCCATTAAAAGTAGCAAGCAAATCAAATTTATCCGCCGTCTGATTTAATTCCATCCTATGGCTTGCAATATCATCAACTAATCCATTATGATGCGTAGTTACATCTTCAACAACAACGTCATAACCATTTACTGTCTGCTCAACAGTAGTTACTCTATTCCTAAGACTGGTAGTAGTTCCATTATTTGTGTCATATTGATTTATAGAAGTATTTATATCAGTCTGCCAAACCTGACCGACAATTGAGTTATTACTTCTATCTGCTTTCCAAGATACACCAGAAATCCCAACACTACAAACAGGAGTAGTATAAGTTGTATTCCCGTCATCAGTTTCAATTTTCCAACGAGACCAGATCCATTGTCTTGGATTAGCTGTACTATCAATTTCTGGCAAATCGTTTACCCAAGTAGGATTTTGCGGTAATACCGTTTCACTTGTGCTTATACAATATTGCTGAGTAATTTTATTAACTGTAGCACCGTCCTGCCCATCTATACCGTCAACTACAAATTTTACAGGAACAGACCAGTCATTAGGACTTATAGTATGTATATCTCCCTGAATTGCAAATTTTACTGTGGTTATATAACATGGTTCACGATCGCTATTTGTTTCAGGAACATTCAGACTCCAACCTGTTGGAATGGGAGAGAGTGTACCTGTTGAAAATGTATAAGTCGTTGTAACACCGGGCTTGCTCGGAGTCGTAGAAGCACGTTTGTAAAGCTGAACATTTGCTTGAGAATATCCGTCTGCCGCAAATTTAACAGGTTCAGACCAAGATGTAGAACCAAACTCATAAGTCGCGCCAAGACTGATAGCATAAGCTGATGTTACATAACAAGGGAATCCGTTGGCTTCTGGAATTTCTGTATACCATCCAGTTGGAATGGGAGATAGTGCACCAGTAGCAAAAGTATAAGTACAAGATGACGTTGGTGCTGAAGGTGCCGTTTCTGAACGCTTATACAAACTCACCATCGCCTGATTATAACCATCTTCAACAAGCTTTACAGGATCTGTCCAATAGTCGCCATTAATAGTGTAAATATCTTTTTGACTAACCGCAGATACGGATGTTACATAACAAGGCTTTCCATCGCTTGCCGGAATATTTGTATACCATACCGTAGGGATAGGGCTTAATATTCCTGTTGAAAATGTATAATTCATAGTTTGATTTGGTTTTGATGGAGTTGTGTCAGAACGCCTGTATAAATTAATAGTAGCTTTATTATATCCATCTTCTCCACGAATCAAGCTCCATGAATATGCGGTATAAATTGTCGGAGATGCCTGGGTTTCATTTGTACAGACACCAATATACAATTTTCCTTCACTATTAGTTGTACTAAAGTCCTGTGATCCGTCCGCAGAATTTGCCCAAGCTACATGAACATACCCATTAATTCCAACATAACTCTTTGAATATGAAGTAACACTACTTCCGTCAGTATATGTAAATACTGTTTTTATCCAAAGCCATTGCCCTTTTGAAGGGGTTGGAACATTAGAAGACCAATTACTAGGCTGTGTAGATCCGCTATTTGATACACCATAGCTAATAGTTGTTTCTAAAACACCTAAACCATTCTGAACAAATTTCACCGGCTGTGTCCATTCCGAAGATGGTATAGTATCATAATATGAAGCAGAACTTGCCGTTGCGAATGTCGTCCAAAGATCTGCAACGCCACTTGGAATAGAATGCGACCAACTTCCAATATTTCCTACAATTTCACCATTTGAAAAATAATATTTTATATCATTTGACGGCAAAGCGGGGGTAGAAGTTGATCTTTGGTATAAATAAACAAGGGCGACACTAATACCTTTATCGCCCTTTTCTCCGTTAACACCTTGTCGGCTTACAGAATAGATACATGCTTTTGAACCGTCACTATAATTCAATACAGTTCTTGCCCACAAATACCATCCTTCTGGACATTCTGGAATTGTATCAGACCATGTGAAATCTGTTATTAAATGTTCTCCATCACTATCAATAAGGACTAGCCCGTTTTCGTCGGTCAGATCCGCACTTGGTGCTATAGTACCGGATACTGATGCAGCATAAGTAACAACCGTTGATAATATAGAAACGCCGTCATTAATATTGCTCAGCGTTACGTTACTATATGAAATAACGCCCATATATGTCCTCCTTTCTTAACCGATAAGACTAATCATTTCAATGTCAGATAATTCTACTTTCGTGTCATCTGGAAGCTTATCGATTATGTCTTCTACATTAAGTTCTTTGAAATCATATTCTGATTCTTCTGCAAGAACTTCTCTGATTGATTTATTAATTTCTTCTATTTTCTCCTTATATTCATCCATAAACTCAGGCTTTACGGTTCTACCTTCTTCAAGTACAGGGTTCCCATCTTCATCAAGAACGGCATTACCATCTGCATCTCTCTGTGGAATCATATCCTTGTCAGATTTTTCCTCGCCAAAATATTCATCCTGAAGATCCTTAAGCAACCCCTCACGAAATTCCTCAAACTTCTGAACAGAAGGCTCTAAGAGCTTGATATTTGACAAAATATTCCATTGTGCCTTGATTGGCATCGTCTTAATTCTTTCATTTCTAAAGTCGTTAAACCATCTGATAATTGCCTGAGCTTCACTAATCTTAAAATTCTTCATAATTCATTTCTCCTTTTATTCATTGATTAATCACTTATTTCGCAGAAAAACTGCATCCTTCCATTAATAATTGATGGGTCTACATAAAAACATCTGGTATCTTTGTAGGCCACCGTTGTATCTAATGGAGTACCTTGAGAATCCATTCTATAATATTTATAAGTAAAATTATCTGTTTCTGTTGCATTTTGCCATGACCCATCTAAATATTTCTTCAGTACACACGTTTTAAGGACAGGGTCAAGATGATAATAAAAATCTCCAACTGACGGACTTGACGGTGGAGTAGAAGAGAACATAGTAGATCTAATAGGATCAACTTCAACCCCATTCTGATAAACTCTAGTATAAATTGCGCCATAACCTTGATTATTTTTAAACTCCCTGATCGTTGAATATGTATAAGCCGTATACGGATCAGTAATATCATCGACTGCATAATATGCTTCATAATTATGACCATTATATGTGGCTATACATTTAAGCAACATCTGGTCAGTAACCATAGACTCTGTTATAGTAATGCTGGTTCCGGTTTGTCCAGTAATTGTTCTATATGATCCATTTACAAATTCAAGCCATTGTACCGCAGTTGGCGTTACTGTAGATGATCCAGAAATTAATGATGTTTTGATCACCGTATTTCTTCCAACGGCAACATTTCCACCATCTTCTGAATATAGTTGAAGGATTACAGAATTCTCTCCATTTTTGGCTTGAATAGATTTTGTCCATGAATATTTATAATCTGAGCTTCTGGAATCTGCACTAAGAGTTATAGTGATATCTCCACTAAGAAGAGATGTATTTCCTAAAGTCGCACCAGCTGACACAGTTAAAATCAATAGTCCGCTAGACGAAGATGTACCTCCTACATTAGAAGTTATTGTAACTCCATTTGGTAAAGTTCCAACTGTTGCCGTTACTGGTACTCGATTAACTCCCTTATATGCAAAAAACGGAATCGAAAAATCTCTTGTTACATATGCAGTACCGTCAGTTCCGCATGGTATAACATCAGAATAATTAGACAATCCCATAGCAAGACCGTCTTCACCATCATTACCATCTTCTCCAGTTAAACCATCTCTAGTTATAACTACGCTCTGCGAATCCACCTCGGTCGTTGTTGAGCCAGCTTGATAAAGAACGCATCTAATACTATCAATAGTGTTAGCGGATGGAGTATATATCTTCTGAGATTCATTTGAACCACTTGTATATGTTGTAGTGTAAGTATTGCCACCATCTGAACTTTCAGATATTATAAACCTGCCCATATATGCCGTTTTGGTTGGAGAATTGCCGATTTTAGAATATGCATTAAATTTTACAGAAAGAGGTGTCAAAGTGCCATCCCTTTTTATATTTATAGTATAATAATCTGGTACAACTTCATAAATAACAGCATCTTCGCCATCTGCTCCAGCTGTAAGTTTCGTAATTGTATATCGCTTTGTTATGTTTGAATATCCTTGTCTCGTACAAATAAAATCGGCATAACTTGATAACTGGGTGAGATTAGATGGGGTATAAGTATATGTAGAAGGATCATATGATCCAGTAAGTCCCGTACCATTTTGAACAGTAATTGTCCATTGATTTGTAACATCTGTTCCACCTTCAAAAATACGAACATCTGTTGCTGCCCCGGCCCATGACCTTACAGTACCATCAGACGTACAAGGAAGATAATGGTTTTCATTTGACAACACAGTACTTATGGTTTCTTGACCTGGTGCACCATCATACACCTTAATTATTTCATGCAAGTCATAAACCGTATTATCCGAAGTCTCAAGCTTAATTACTGCTGTTTTACCATTAATCCAAATATTCGCTTCTGATTCATCAACAACAAGATTCATTCCAGTATTTGTTGTATTAATTCCACTTGTAGTTGGATAGTTTACGAATGATCCGTCAGCTTTCTTATATTTCCATTTAGTAATAGAAACATTTGTAAGATCAGCCGTCAATGTTATTTGGTTTGAACCAACTATTGATCTTGAAGAATCATATAAAAATACAGATTCCCCCATAATTGTGGCCATCTTTAAATCAGTGGCGCGGCTGATTAAAGAATAAGACATCGCTGTCTCCGTAGTAATTGGAATACTTGTTTTTGGATCTGTATAAGTTATTGTACAAATATAAGTTAAAAGACCACTTGTAATAGAAGATAATTTATTGGCAGTTACTGTTAGTATTCCATTTGTAACAGTTTCTCCGTCCTGCAAAGCCGTTGCAGTGCCAGATCCTTCTTTTCTTGTGAATGTAATTGTCAAACCTGTGGCTGTTAACGGCAGATTTCTTCCATTATAAGATATCACTGGAGTGATAGTCAGATTGGAAGTGGCCCAGTTTGGTATATATAAATTTTGATTTGGGTCGTAGATTACGCTTGTCGGCTGGTTTGATGTACAATATAAATTTATGACACCGACATCGGTTAAATCAACAACCGATACGCTTGAAAAGGCCTGAACTTTGGCCATATTATAAACCTCCTTACTCTGAAATCACGGTTGTTCCTTCATATTCAAAAACACATTTAAAATCTGCGTTTATACTAACATCATTTGCCGTGACTGTAATTGTTTTCGTTCCTGATTGATGATTATCATTCCAATAAACATCACCATAATGATCATTTGATTGTCTAGTCCATGTAAAATATTCATCATCAAAATCATTTGTTACTTCAACTGAATTTTTAAATAATTTCGCATTTAAAATAACATTTTGCCCATAAATATTAGTACCATTCGGACAATCTATATATAAAGTATATGTTGCAGAATTATCTATTTTCTCATCAAGGTCTGATAACGCTTGATTCGTATCATTTTTAAAAGTCGTATATTCAACTCCGAAAACGCCGCCTGATCCGTCATAAATCTGAGTAATATCAATTCCACCATATTGATTAGGTTCTATAATTTCAAAGCCCAATTTCTCTTTCTCAATAGTATTATCAGATATCATATTATTAACGATGATACCTGTTGGTATACCATTTGCCGTGATACCAGAGCTTGTAAACATAGCAGCACCGTTTTCGTCTTTAATTACCATGTGCGGATAAGTTTCATTTCCATATCCAATTTGAATCCCGACGTCTCCGTTAGCATCTGTAAACTGTAATGTTGAACCGTTGAATAGGAGATTACCGCCATTTTCATTCTGGCTGATGATTCTCATTGAGTCAGTCAATACAATATCACCAGCAGTTAAATCACCGGCAGAGATGTGTCCCGCGACGAGATTCATTACATATTCTGTACTTACAGTACTTGTAACAACCGTCTGTGATACTGTCTGAAGATAGTTCGCAAAAGCAGTATCAGCCATCATAAGATTAGTCTGCAGCGTATTCATAAATGCAGAATCTGCATAAAGAGTATCTATATCTGCTACTTTTGCAGCAAGCTCAGATGTTTTAATATATTCTGCACTGAGAGAGTCTATATTCCCCGCCGCAGCATTGATGGTTGAATTCTGAATATTCTGGGCATAGCCAGTAAAAGCAGAGGATTGAAGGATTTTCTGTACCAGATCATAAGTTACGGTTACAGTATTATCTGCATCCGCAGATTTATTATATCTGGCGGAAATCTGATTTTTCGCAGACTGGATTGTGGATTCTACAAGAGATACGAAGTCGTTACGTTTCTTTCTATATCTGACCATATTTGAATATGTAAGTTCCATATTCTGGTCGTACACCATAGGATTAAATGAGATACCTATAAGACGCAGCTTAACCTGTGTTTCATCGTCAAGACCAATTCTTATGAAATTGCCGACCTTAAACTCTGGATGAAATGGTTCATATTCATTGTTGGCCAGAACGTCATCTACAGATGTCGCATATGTATATTGAGGATGTGATTCTGCAAAAAGCTCTTCTAAGGCCTCGTTATACATCTCTATATGTTTGTCAATAACCGTTGAAGACGTGTCTATATTTTCCAGATATGCTATATTGTCATTGACATAATCTGTATGTCTTACAAGACGGGACAACCTAATCAAATCTAGATTTGTAAAGTCATTCCAATTTTCCTTTTTAACAGAATCTGCAAGAGCAGATCTTTCTTCGTCAATATCTTCAGCAATAGCGTAAGCATCGTCATATTCACGTTGTCTTATAGCTAACGCAGCAGTCGCAGAATCATAGCCGTTCTTATATTTAACATATAGATCATGCTTTTCTCTATATGTTGATTCTATATGTTTCGCGCGAAATTCGTCGCCTTCCGGAGTGTCTGGAATGTCTTCCCAAGCTGTCGCATACTCCTGATAAACTGCTACTTTATCTGCATGTGTTTTCTGATATGCTTTTAATTCATCAACACCATAAAGCCATCCAAATCCACCTTCATCTTTTTCGCGAAAATCATATTCATACGCTTCATAATATTTTTTCTTTGTCTCATAACTTGGCAGCATAAGATTATCATACGTTATGATAAGATTCGGAACTGTAAAGGTTTTCATCATATAATAGCTGTTATAATAAAGAGAATCTTTAAAAGCCGTCGCTTCTTCTTCTTTGTTCTTATCTACAAGTTCCTCAAGCTGCTCTATATAATTGTTCATAGCAGTAATATAATCCGCAAACGTAGGATACAATTCTCTGGCAGATGGCGGCTGAATATCATCCTTACTGGTATATATAAAGCTATCCAACATACCAATCATCAAAGCATAGTAGTTATCTATTTCTTCCTCAAGCTGATCCTGAGATGTATATCCAGAAAGCTGAGATATGTTTAACATATCAGATGGTACACGATCTTTAATTTCCATCGCTATATTATATTGATTGTTATACGATCTAGACAGTTCAATATATTCGTCACGTTTCGATTCTCTGAAGTCGTACCATGCGCGATATTTGTCGATAGTTGACTGTGGGAGATATTTTGTGTTCAAAAAGTACGAGATGTCTTCTATATCAGTATCTCCAAAATTCGCATAAAGAATACTTAGCCCTTCAGAATTTGCCACTGTAAACTGCGTAAAAAGCTCCTGTGCTGGCGTAACATCTACAGAATTTTGTACATTCCTAAAACTTAAGAATATCTTAGTATCATCACCGATAGTCTCTATTCTATATGCGTTTATTACATTGTTAACTGTGTCAAAATCAAATATACAGTTAAAATATCCCGCAAGTTCACTTACTAAAAACGTATAGACATCCTGAGAATCTATCTCAAAGCTACCGACTTCGTTCGCCAAAATAACACCATTAGATTCCGCATATGTTGCCGTATCAATATAGCCGATGCTCCACCCAGGTATGTCTGAGATAACCAAGTCAAGAAGACTAAGTTCCTTCATTCTCTGACGTTCCATTGTCATGATTTCATAGGCTGTAAGTTCCTTGCCAGTTTTCTCATACTTACCAGATGCCATAGAATATTCGTACTCATCTTTATCAAATGCAACTTTTACTTCCGTAATAAGCTGCGGATAATTAAGCATTATTGTCTTGGCAATTTGCTCAGTCATCCTTGAATTATCGTATGCTTCAATCTGGGCATCCCAATATCCACGTTCTGCTTCAGATGTTGCCGCAGATTTCATAGCTGTAAATCCGCCGCGAAGTTCATCACAGACAGGAATACCAATTCTCCAAGCATTATGTATTACATGGGGATAATTTACAAGGAGTTGCTGTAGATAAGCATAAGATGTATTTTCATTCATCTGAGCCAGAAGAGCATCGTTTTCTGAAGTATCACGATAGAAGAGTACGCGATCCCGAAATAGGTTATACCAAACTCCGGGAGTCACGTAGTATGTATATACATTATCAGTTGCTATCATTTCCGAAGATGTCGGAGATGCTGTATTAACATCAAATGTAGAAAGGTCATACCGATGTAGAATGTAGTCGTAAGATTTTGCCGTTACACTCATATATTCCTTAATCCCGTCATTATGCACTACGGGAGAATCGTCAATGATAAACCATCCATAATGATCAACAAATAATTCCATCATCACATCTATATAGTCATACCAGGCAGTTAATTCGCCGTCATGATATTTATAAACGTCAAATGTGATTTCGTCTGCATTAACAAAGTCGATATTTAACGAACACGAATTTGCATCAACACCATTTAAACATCCTATGATATGTTTGCCGGGCCTTGCTATATAGATGCGCGAAGGATCCGTTCTTCCATAAACGTCATATTGCATTAATATGCACCCACTTTCACGGGATACCTAAACTTGAATTCGACGATGGCATTATTGGTGACTGTGATTCTGTTATCACCTCTAATCAATCTGAACCAATATATATAATCCTGTTCATCAATCTCAAGGTCGTCAAACGATATGAGAGTGCCGTATCGATCGGTTATGGTCATTTTCTGGCAATCCATAACTACGGGATTTTGGAGTTGCATATTCTTTAAAGTAACATGTCGATTTCCATCTGATAAATTTCGCAATGTGATTGAGTGATTTCCAGAAATTGTTGGAGTAATGGTGATCACCGGATATACGTAATCTTCATATTCGTCTGACAAATTTTTGACTACTCCTGATGCGTCATCAATTGTATATGTTTGCTCAGGAGATAGAGCATAAGGTGTATTGCATTCAAAAGTACAATTAATCACATAAGGATTATTATCGGCGGTTTCTACGTTGGTGAATACACCGTAATAGTCATATTCGGTTTGACCAGGTTCGTAGTCATACATATGAAAAAGTCGCGGCGTATTTGGAGATGTCAGCCAGGCGGCGATTTTGCGTAATTCCTGACGTGAGAATTTGAGATCTTTCTGGTCTTGGAATTTACACACATCTCTCATAATATGGATTGTAAATGTCAATACTGAATCGTAATTAATTCCATATACATTTACCCGGCGGCGATATTTATTTATACTTGATGCCGTTGTTGAGCGTTTCATATTTAGCGGTATATCCGTTGTCTGAAATCCGCCAATCATAAGATTCATATCGTCTGAGTCTACACCATTATAAGTAAATGATCTTCCATACATCTGTATCCCTCCTTTCAAAAAGGAGGTAGGATTAACCTACCCCCTAAAATCTAATTTTATGTCCGAACATTCCGAAGTCTTCGGTAAGTTCTTTTGTGAATTGGTTAAATCTTTGATCCATGATGCTGCGGATTTGATCTACAGTATCTTGATCTGCGTTTCCTTGGATTACTATAGAGTTGTCCATTCCGCTCATATCGATGACAGGCTTGATATTTACTACTTTGCTTCTGTCAACAACATTTTGGTCAACTGAATCCATAGTTAATCCTTTTGCGAGTTTCCATAAATTGTCGGTCATTTCTGCTGTGAAGACTTTGTCGCCTTGACCAAGTGGCGTAAGCATAGCTCCGTCGGATCTACGGAAGATTGCTTCCTGTCCTTTTTCTTGTGTCCATGCAAGCTGGTCTTTGTTAACATAACGGGATCCTTTGGCAAGACCTTTGAAAGTTAATTGTTTCAGTTTATTATATAAAGGACTTCCTTTTTTCATATTGGTATATGCAACACCAAGCATTGCTGCAAGTTTTTGTGGAACATTATCTTCTGTTCTTAAAATCTTACCTCCAGTCCAGTCGTATACAGCTTTATTTAAATCTGAATACTCAGATCGCTTTCTCTTTGCAGGAGTTGCATATGCTTGTATATATGACCAGGCCTTGAAAGCTTCTGATGAAGGCGACCTATATGGAAGTTTTCCCGAAATCGTTGTTTTTGTCCATGAACCAGCCATAGAATTTGACAATCCAGATGAAGCCTGATTTGATTGTTTTGCTTTTTGCGCAGCGGCTTTGGCGGCCTCTTCTTGCTGTTTCTTCTTAGCTTCATCAGCAGCTTTCTGAGCCTTTTCTTTAGCTAGTTGTGCAGCATAGGCATCATCTTTGGCCTTTTTAGCAGCGGCGGCCTCTTTGGCCTTTTTAGCAGCTGCGGCCTCTGCAGCCTTTTTATCTGCCTCATCTTTTTCGTCCGCCGCATTATTAGCCTTGTCATTTCCTCCGGTAAGCCGACCTAAATCTTCTTTATCTTCGTTGGTTCCCTGCCCTTTACCAATGTCTGCTAAATTCGTATTTCCAGCGTCCTTAACAGTATCTTGCACTTCCTTCTTCAAGTTGCCAAGATTCTTAATAGCAGCCGTCACAGTATCATTGATAGTTTTAACTGAACTAGCATATCCACCGGCATCTTCAGAAGCTGTTTTCCAAGTTTCTCCGGCACCGGTAATCTTCCCGAAGAAATTATCAACCTGAGTATTCAAGTCGCCATACTTATCTACAAGTGCTTTGACATTGCCACCATAACTCTTAATATCTGCAACCAAAGCTTCGGTGTTAGTTTTAGAATTAAGAGCCAGATTATCAAGCGTATCTCCAATTGTCTTGATATTGGATATAACAGTATTGGTGTTATTAGAGAAAACTAAACCATTATTATCTATGATACCATTAATCTTTGTGTAAGCAGTAGAATAATGAGCTATGGCCTTTGTGGTATACTGATCTATAACTTGATCCTGAAGTTCTGTGCTACGTTTTGTATTATCGACAATACGTTCGTAGGCCTCCTGGGCATCATTTGCAAGTCGATCATAACCTTGTGATCTAAGTTCAATCTCATGATCGAACTTTGTGTCTGCCATTTCTTCACGTTTACCTTGAAGTTCATTTTGAATAGATGCCAAACGCGCTCTACCGGCTTTATTATTGACTCCTGAAAGTGCTCTTGCCTCTTGTTCAAGATAAGCTATGTCACGAGATTGATTAGAGATGGTTTTCTGATAGTCGTAGTATGACTTCATTTTATCAAGGGCTTCCGTTGTCTTTACATGGTTCGCTACACCATGCTGAGTAAAACCCACTCATGTTTTCACATGAGACGAGACTATATCTTATCAAATATTATATGTGTAATTCCTTAGTTAAAATTTTCTCTATATTTTGAGATTCCCAATATGGGATCCTGATCAGTTTAATATCATTGTTGTAGCAATAATCGTTTTTAATTTTATCATGCAATTTTGTCATCTCGAATGATTCTTCACCATATACCGGCTCAAAATGTTGTCTTCCGTCGAATTCAATACATGTATTATAGTCGAAAAGATAAAAATCAAAAGGTAAACATCTTTTATCTTTACAACCATCAAATCTCTTTTCGTTTTCGTATTCAATATTAAATTTCTCCAAGCAGTTTTCAACTAATCTTTCTCCGCGCGTCTTTTTAGAAGAACAATTGTGACAGCGGATTTGGCCGCTTTGATAATTTGCTAAACTTGCCAAATATACATTTCCGCATTCTCCGCATTTTATTTTTAAATTTATTGTTTGATTATTTTTGTAATCTTCTGGATTCAAAAGAATATTCCCGTTCTCACTTTCAATATATCTAATTAATTGCTCTTTGGATAATTTTAATTTTTCTCCTATTGTTTTTTGAAAACATGAAGGACATGTAACTTGATTTGAATTTTTATATTTAGAAAACGACACGGTATATATATTTCCACATTTCCCGCACCTTACATTGAGATTTTTATTATTTACATCTGTAAAATCATCTGGATTCAAAAGAATATTGCCATTAATAGAATTAATATAATCCTCGACAAATTTCTTAGAATATCTTTTAACTTCTGTGCTCTTTTTAATTCCACAATCATGACACATCCCGTGACTATTGGTAATATTTGATAAAGAAGAAAGAAATTCTTTTCCGCATGAACCACATATTATTCTTAAGTTTTTCACTTTCATATTAATATAATCATCAGGATTTAAAAGCTTATTATTATTTTTCGATTCTACTATTTTAATTACCTCTTCTTTACTTAAAGCTTTCTTTCCTTTTAGCTTTTCGCTATTCGGATGAACACCACCGTTTAATTCTTTTATTTTTTTATGAACACATTTTTTACATGCATATTTTTCTTTGTGATTTTTTGTTTGAGATAAATACTTGTTGTATGGAAGTATTCTTTTTTCTCCACAATAATCACAGATACATTCGATTTTTACATTTGAATCAGGATTTAAATCATCAATATCGACTTCAAATTCATCAAATCTTCCAGTGTATTCATACCCTTTATTTTTATAATAAGAAATTATTGAACCAGACCATTTTAATTTGATCTTTTGTGGTTTAACTAATATTGTAATCATCTCCTTATATTTCTATCTTTTTGACAAAAAAATAAGACCACCCGAAGGTAGTCACACACATAATATTTGATATTCACCTTTTCAAACCGCCAATAGCTTGCGGCCCTACTCCCAAAATGGGATAGTCGTTGAAGTTTCTCCTGTTCGGAGCTTACCTGCTGATTACCCAATTCTCATAATTTTCAAACATTCACGCTCAAGTTTATTTCATCATCACGTTGTAGTTTATGAGACTCTAAGGGTGTTCCAGCAATTAAATGAATATGCGCAAATAATTTCACGCCTTAAATCAATATTTTCTTGAAGCAGTTCATTCTCACGTTCAAGTTGATCGTAATACAACTCAAGAATTTCACCACGATAATCAGCAATACGCTTTGCTTCCTCGGAAATTCCGTCCATATATTCATTCTGAAGCTCTATAGCTTTTTCTTGAGTGATGTTACCATTGTCAAGATCTTCCTGAACTTTGTCTAATGCGATTCTATAATTACTGATAATCTTATTTGAGTTTTCAATAAGTTCTGTCAGCATTGCCAAATCTGCATAAGTATCATCAGTAAATCCACCATCTTTACCAACAAGATTATCTTTATTGATAAATTCTCGGATAGTTTCAAGTTCAGATGTCGTACGAGTCAATGTTTCCAAGAAATCTCTGAAAGGTTTCCAACGGAGTTCTACAATTTTATCGGAAAGATCTTCGATAGCGTTAGCAGCACTAAATATGCTTTCACTGGCTTGTTTAGCATCTTCGTTCCACTGATTCCACTCCTCGGATCCGATTTCAAGATTCGCCATTTGTTCTATAGCTTTTTCATAAACTTCCGTTGATTTCTCTATTGCGGCAAAATTAGCATTCAGCTGTTCTTGAAGGGCTGTTTCGTCATATCTGAAAATTGCCTTATCTGCCCTATCGCCAAAGTATTTTCCGCTTATACGTTCAGCGTAGTCATTTCTGGTACTAAGACGATCTATAGTATCCTGAATTCTCTTAAGCTGATTCTGCAAATTAGTAAAATCAAGACGTACAAGAGTATTCTGAAACTCTTTGAGATCCTTTTTAGCGTCAAATGTTGCACCTCGAAGACTAGTTAACTGAGCCTCCATTTCATACCATTGTTGTGTACCTTTTTTAAGTTCACCAGATTTAATTTGTTCAAGGACTTCTGCTTCGTATTTTGATAAATTAGATTCAGCATTAGAAACGGCATTTTTCTTAGCCTGCTCTTCTATTGCAAAAGGAGTAGATTGACTGGTGAACAGCTGTCCTCTGGCTTTACCAAGTTCAACGTAGGATTCAACTTCTGACGCTCTTGCGGAAAATGTTTCGCCGATTTTATCATACCAATTATTAATATTTTCTAATCTCTTTGCGGCATTTTCATAAAAAGCATCCAGATAAGCATCTTCTGCAACTAAGAAATTATCGTGAGCGGTAACATTAGCGTCAATTGATGCATTATAAGCCGCAACCGCTTTTTTAGTTTTTGTGCTCCAAGAATCTTTAATTTCTATCTTTTGACGTTTGTCAATAGCATCTTGATATTTCTTCTTATCTTTTTTGTTTATTTTGGAATTCTTAATTACATTCTTAGCATTCTTGCTTGAAGACTTAAGATCGGATTGGGTTGTGTTATATGCAGTTTGGCGTTCTCCCATCTGATTCTTTAAGTTGGTAGTTTCCGAATTCAGATCTGCGTTCATTTGTCCTATAGCAGTAGTTTTACCGTCTTTGCTATTACGATATACATATTTGGAATTTCTCTCAGAATTTCTCTTAAGGTCTTCTAATTCTTTATTTAATTTTTCGACGGCTTTGTCAGCTTTAACATTTGGAATGTCTTTTAATTTAGTATAAAGTTCCTGAAGGTTGTCGGTTAAATCGATAACAGCTTTAGATGCTGTTTTAGATTTTTGATACCAAGTATCTATATCTTTGATCAATGACATACGTTTTTCGCCGTAACTAGCAATGGTAGATTTTGTAAACTGACCCTTTTTGTTTTTCTTTATACGACCTTTTTCAAGATCCTCAACGATTTTATTAACCCATTTATTATTTTTATTGTCAATTTTATCGCCCTTTTTCGCCTTCTTGTTATATACTTCTACGCCTTTTTTGCCGACAGATTTGGCCTTTTTCTTATATCCAGAAGCAGCAGAACTGTTTGCGTTTAATTCTTTTGTTAAGCTACTTATGGCTTTATTGTAAAAATTCCTTTGAGTTTCGGATCCTTGATTGACTGCCTTTTCAGCTGCAGTTGTCCACTGAGCAGTTAAGTCTTTAAGATGTTCAAGTCTAATCTCGACCCAATCAAAAAGACTGGAAACCCATTTTTGAAATGCGTCCCATGCTTTATCTTTTTTAGATCCGTTCTTGTTGCCTTTCTTACCAGACTTCTTACCGCCAGATTTCTTGGAAGTTTTCTTTCCGCCGCCGGAAGATGTGGAAGAACTACTAGAAGAAGATGTTCTATTTAATTTTCCGCCATTTTTCCCTAAATAAGCCGTTCCGCCAATGTAAGCATAATAATCTTCATCTTCGTCATCATAAAATTCAAAATCGTCATAGTAATAATCTTCATCGTCCAATGTGGAACCATGAGCAAATGCAGATCCATGCAGATTAGATTTCCCTCTGGTCGAGGTGGAACCGTTGTTTAATAATTCTTCAGTCTGCTTAGAATTAAACACAACGGAATGTGCCGGGATATGAGTAAATTCTGGACCATTTTCGCCTACTAGCCACCATCTATTTCCGTTAACAACCATTTCAGGCGCGACTTCACCAACTAAAGCGTTCTCATCGGATTTAGTCTGCCATTTTTTGGGATAGTTATTAGTGTCAATAGGAGTGTGTTTTAAAGATTTATCTGGAAGACCTGAGATCCAAGAAGGAGTTCCGGATGCATGGGCGGTGCCGTGAAGATGTTCTGTTTCAGTGCCACCTTTACCATGATTGCCTCTCTCTGTGGAAACTATTGTTTTCTTATGCGTTACAAGATTTACAGTCTTATCTTTTAACTCTCTCATTTTAGAAACGATAGAACTAATGGCAGATTTCGCTGTTTCTGCGCCATTTGCGGCAATATTAAAGTGTTTGTTGGGAATATTTTTATTGATAACAGACTGTATTTTGTTTAACGCATCTTTATTGTCTCCTCTAATTAATGCTTTTTTTTCTTCAGGAGAAAGAGTATTCCATGCATTAATAACCCAAGTAGCTTTATCTTTACCGTTTAATTCTGCAAATTGCGGAATAGGAGATAAGGAATTCCACAATCCAATAATAGCAGTGGCCTGATCTTCGCCAGTAAGAGTAGCAAATTGTTCATCTGCTTCAAGCTGATTCCATGCATCGATTATCGGCGTAGCATTGTCTTCGCCAATTAATTCGGCAACAATAGTCTGTGCTTGAGGAATTGAAGTAAATTCATTTAATTCAGCTTGTGCCTTGGACAAATCTACCTGCGGAACTATCACAGGATTTGCCAATGGTGCCTGTAAAGTCGACTTTTTCGGCTGTGACTGGGTCTCAGTTTTTTTCGGCGTTGTTTCTGTTTTCGTTTCAGTTTTTGAAGAAGTGCTACTATCTCTTTCCGAATAAGATCTTTCCTTATTTGCTTCTATTTGCTGCTTTTTGTATTCTTTAATAGCTTTAGTTCCGCCTTTATATTTAGAGGCGAGTTTTTCGACTGTCGTGCCCTGTTTTTTAGCGGCAGCTTCGAGCTTTTTGTATTGTTGCTCTACATCTTTACCAGCATTAAAGTTTTCAGTAAAAGCTTTAGCAAGTTTCTTATTATTTTTAGCTTGCTGTTCTGCGGAACCGTTGTTATATTTAGATGTTGTCTTATCATCTTTACTGGTTTTACCGGTAGTCTCATCGATAGTCCCCTGAAGCTCATCTTTAACATTTTGCTTAAATTCCGGAAGTTTCTCAGCGAGAATTTGATCCATATTACCTTCAATAAACGTAGACCAATCCATACTTTCGCCACTAGCTAACAATTGTTGGTAGGACAATTGCAATTCTTCGATAGCTTGTTTTTCTTGAAGAAGTTCTTCTCGTCTGGCTTCTGTGGTACTTGCTAATTTTAATTCAGAATTAATGTCATTAATCTTATCAAATGAAGCACCATATCCTCTGTTATTACTTGCCGTAATACCGGTTTGTTTTTCTAACAGATCTCGTCCTTCTTCTAGTTTCATTATTTGAGAAGAAGCATTTTCTTTAGACCAGCCATTATTTAAAGCATCTTGTTGAAGCTGATTTAAATCATATAATACTTGAGACAAATCATATTCAAACTTAATTTTAACAATAGCTTCATCATCTAATTCGCCAAGGTCTTCTTGATATTTTTCGTACTCCTGATCAAATCCTTGAAGTAAAAGACCTAATCTATCCTTTGCTTCACCGGGCTTCATAGATTCATAAAGCTGTTGAACGTTTTCAAGATTTTGACGATATTCGTCTAATTTCTGACCGGACCACTCAATTCCTGTAAACTCAAAACCGTAATCTTTAAGTCTATTAAGTATGGTCTCAGTAGCCTGAACACTAAGCCCCATTTTTTCTGCGGCTTCAGCTGTGGTTTCGAAGGTATTTTTGGTTTCTCCGGTCTCTTTATTAACCCATTTCATAACTCCCTTTTCGACAGCGTCGTCACGGAAATTGATCATGCTATCCATCGGATTTTCGGAATCAAAATATCTCTTGATTTTCTTTTGGGCTTTCTTCCAAGCTTCAATATAGGCATCAGAGTTGAAACCTTCGGTTACTTTAATCTGTTTCGGACTCATAAACTGAGCAAGAGTTTGGAAATCGTCAGTGCCTACAAGTCCCTTTTTGTAAAGATCTTTACCGTTCTTTAGCCATCCGGCCATAGATTCCCAATTGGCCCCAGCATTTTCGGATTCTTGGGCAGCTTTGACACCTTCGAAAGATCCATCTACTTCAAACACTTCTTTAATCTTAGCCTTGGTTTCATCTGCATTTACTTTGAGATCGTCGAAATATGAATTTAAAGATTCAACAGCAGATATAGTACCACCAGCACCATCGGCAATATCATAAAGGTTTATATCTTCAACAGTATAACCAATTTCTGCAAGGGCTTCAGACGCAGATTTTCCATCGTTGACGGCATCGGTAAGATATTGTTTAAGCTCTTGGCGAGACTTATTTGTGGCTTCGTCTGTCGAAGTAAAGGCAGATTCAATATTCTTACGCATTAAATCAGTAGGATCCTTTGTATCGGAAAGCGCGTTGCTAGTTTGTTGAATGGCAGATTCAATCTGATGATATGCGTCGGCAGCTTTATCGTCAGATAAATCAAGGGTGTCTTTATATTTAGCCATTTCTGTACTTCCTTTGGTCAACGCATCGGTAATATCATCCACCCGTTTTTTGGCATTGTCGTAACGCTTTTGAACTTCAGGTCGAATTTTTCCTTTCTTTTCATCTTCGTCATAAGCCTTTTGTGCTTCATCTAATTCTTCCTGAGCTTCTTTTAAGGCTTTTAAATTGTTTAATTGACCTTCTACTAATTTACTCTTACCGTAGACCTTTTTAGTGGGATCATAAACACCTGCTGGAAGTCCTGATTTGGTGTAGTCAACAGTTCCTTTGTCGGAATTTAAAGCTTTCAATGCAGAATCGCTGGCACGTTTTTTCTCGGAATCCACAAGTTCTTGTTGGATATTTCTCATGTCCTCAAGTTCACGCTTTTGTGCTTCAAGATTTGCGAGTTCTGCTTTGTCTGTAAATGTTAATTTATCTTTAGAATTAATTTCATCAATTCTAGAATTGATATCTTGGATTTTCTTATCTGTTTTGTCGAGTTCTGTAAGATCCTTGCTGTATTTTTCATTGTCTTCGTCAAACTTTTCAGATTTACGATCATAATCCTTTTCATACCATTTTGCTACACTTATAGCCGCTAATAATGCAGCAATTCCGCCAATTGCAAATTTCCACTTAAACAAGAAACTTCCTATTTTTTTTACAGTTTCTAATAAACGACTGAAACCAGTATTTGCTGCTGCGGTTCCTGCCGCGACTCCTCCGGCGGCGGCTTCAATACCTTCCATCTGTAAAGCTGCAGCTCCAGTAGTTCCGGCAAATTCCTCCAAATCATCTGCGGCGTCAGCCAATTTTACAACTCCAGAATTAGCATTGCTACCAGTAATAGATCCTAAAAGTACTCCATTGTTTGCGGCAGTAAAAGCGCTTTGCTTGGCATTTAATTCAGAAGTGAAACTTGCCTCGGCTGCAGCTCCTGCGGCGTCGGCATATCCGGCAGCTAATCTTTCTGCATTTGTAGCTGCCACTCCCGTGGCGGTCGCCACTTCTTCAGCTTCTAAAGCAGCAGCTGCTGTAGAACCAGCTAACAATTCTGTTTCAGAACTTAGCGCTTCGGCTGCTGTTGCCGCCGTAGCTTCGGCTCCAGATAATACTTCAGCTTCTCCGGCCGCTGTGCCTGTCGCTGCCGCAGTCTCGGTTTGTGCCCCGGCCGCTAATGTTGCTTCTGATGCTACCGTTCCTTCAGTACCAGCCAGCATTGCCGCCTCTGCCGTTGTTCCGGCCATAGCTTCTTGAACCGCTTGTCCAGACATAGCTGTTTCATTCATAGCTGTTCCACTTAAAGTTGCAGCTGTAGCCATTCTTTCCGTACTTGCTGCTGCTTCTGCCGTTCGTGCAGATAATTCTTTCCAACCAGTTTCATTAATTAGATTTTCAACATTTTTCTGATTGAGGTTATGATCAAGAGCAAAAGTATTTACTTCATCTAAAGTATCGAATTTATTATTCTGTAGTTTACTTCTTAAAGTCTGTATTGCGAAATCGTTTGCTCCTGCATTAGCTATATACGGAATAGCGCTTGTAAGACCTACTAATCCACCAGCGCCAGCTAAAGTAGGAAATAATCCGATAGTATCAATGATATTGTTTAATAGCTCAAGAAACTCTGTTGCTCCTTCTATTAATCCTTTAAACATATCAGACGTAAACACACTAGTTTGTAATTCCGATATACGTGTTTGCAATTGCGATATTTTACCATCAATAGAATCTAAATACTTTTCGTTTTCTTCCATAGCCGATCCTTCGGCGTTTTGAACCTGTTCGTATGCAGATCTAAGTATTTCAGGATTCTGAAGAATACTACCGGCAATATTAGCCCTTGTTTTTCCGGCAATTAATTCAAGCAATCCGTTGGCTTTATTTGTACCGAACTTTTTATCACTTTCTATAATTTCATCATAAATATCGGCAATTTCTTGCAATACCTGATATGTTGATTTATACGTACCATCGTCAGACAACATACTTACGCCTTTATAATCATTTGACCCAACGGCAGTAAACTGTCTAAGTTGCTCGTCAATTTTACTCTTTGTTTGTACGACAAAATCCGTAGTGTCTTCTCCGATATCTTCGAGTTCTTTTTTAGCCGCTTCTGTACCTGCCATTCTTAATGAAATAGTTCTTAATCCAGCACCGGTTTTAGATGCATTTTGGGTAATAGCATTGCCAGCTGTAATTAACGCAATCGATTCATTGATATCATTTCCGGCTGTCGATAATGCAGCAGCAGAGTCTTTTAAGCCAGTTGCCAATTGATCGGTTGAGATACTGAAGTTATTACCAATAAGATTTAATTTATCGACAATATCAATCTTCTCTAAATCATCATAAGCGGCACTCATAGATATAAGGCTTTCTGTGGCCTCATCTATTGAAGAAAATTCAGATACATTCATCAATATATTCGCAGACTCTGCAGATTTTTGTGCTTCATCAAAGCTTTCACCAAGTCTCAAGAAATCAGCTGTACTCTGTTGAAGCTGTAAAGCTGTAGTACCAATATTAGATGCTAAATCAAAACTAACTTCTTGGAAATTACGAAGACTTTGTACAGACTCATCCGATACTTTTCTCATCTCTGTAAGAGCTGTGTCGAATTGTCTTACTTCATTAGCCGTATCTTTTATTACACCTATGATTCTATAAAATGATGCGAACGACGCTAAATATGCACCTAAGCTTCCCATACGCTGTTTCCAGGTATCAAAGAAACTCATCCCAGTTTTACCCGCAGCCGTTAAATTACCACGCAAAACATTTAATTGATTCGATAATTCATTAACATCTTTTACAGAATTTTTAGTATTTAAATCACCGATTTGAGCGCCTAGATTATTAAATTGATCTTTGAACGCACCTGATCTTGCTGCTTTAGAATTAAATTCTTTAATAGTAGCGAATCTTGTTTGTAAAGCAGATATTGATTTCTCACTTGCAGGAGTGAACTCTCCAGATTTAACTCTATTTTCAAGTTCTGTATACATATTAAGCAATTCTTGAATATCTGCTTTTTGCTTTTCATCATTAGGATCAAATGTGGTATTATTAAGATTATTAATAGCTTCGCGAATCTTTTCAACTTCAGCATAATAGGTATCAAACATACCTTTTTTGGCATTAAGATTATTAAGCTGATCAACTTGTGTTTTCATAAAATCTTGATATGCCAATTGAGGCATAGATTCAATTTGTGCTTTAAATTGTCTGTCGGCCGCAGTAGCTTGATCACCGGCTTCTACAATTCTTTGATACGCCTGTACAATATTATCAAGAGCGCTAGTTTGAACCGGAGTCATTTCTTTACCAGATAACTGAGCAGCGTAACCAGCTCTCGCATTCTTTAAATCCTCGTTCTGTTGCTTGGTTAACTGTACATCTTTAGTAACAGGATTAAGAGTTTGAGCATATTCTGCAAAATTTCCGCGTTCAACAGATTGAATAGCCGCATCAAGATCCTTGACTTTTACAGTAGTCTGTGTAACCTTTCCATCGAGTTCATTAAAAAATGATAATACAGCCGTATTACCATCAAATTTAACACCTTCAAAGGTGCCTAGTCCTTCTATAATTTTGTTTTTAGAGAAATAATCACGAATAGAACTTTGGTTAAATAACTTTTCGTATTCAGCTTGCTGATCGGCTCTTTGTTTCTCCGCGTCGCGTGCCGCCTTCGCCTGTTCCTGTTCTTGCTGTCTGAGTAATTTCGCATCGGCTTGTTTTTGCGCATTCTCAGAAATATTAGACGCTTTTTGCATATCAGATAATTCTGATTTTGTTAATTTAATCAACTCTAATAATTTCTGAAGATCTGCAATTTGTTTTTCGTCACTCCAATCAATTGTCATTCCTTGTAATTGATCAACATAACCTTTGAGATCTTTAAGTTTATCTGCAAATCCCGCGATTTTTGAAGAATCTACGTCCGTAAACTTCTGGAGATCAGTACGCTCTTTTCCCACAGTGCTTCTAAGAGCAGCATTAGAAACTCGTTCAACAGAATTTACCAATTCTCTGTCGCCAGTGTTCTCTGGATTTAAATACGACCTGGTTTGTTTTGCAGTTCCGTAAGCTTCGCGAATTTGTTTCATTACGTCTGTCTGAACACCAGATACTTCCTGTCCTTTAAGTATCGCATCAAGGCCAGCTTTGTAATCAGCCATAGTTTCTTTAAAGTTTGCTTTTGATAACTCAGAAGCCGTTTTATTAATAGCTGCTTCAGACTTTAATTGCTGTTGTTCTTGATCTTTACGTTGCTGTTCTTTAAGTTTGTCTTCTTCCTTAATTCTTTGCCCAGCTCTTTGAATCTGATATTTTTGCATTTCCTGATCTTCTTTAATCAAACGTTGTCTTTCAGCTTCTTTCGCAGCGGCTTCTTCTCTAACGATTCTTTGAGCTTCCTTTGCTTCTGCATCGTTTTGACGTTCTTTATCTTTGATAGCTTGTTCTTGTAAGCGTTTATTTTCCTTTTGCTGTCTTTCTTGTGCTTTTTGCTGTCTTTCTTGTGCTTTTTCGCGTTCGCGCTCTTGTCTTTCAGCTTCTTTGACTGCATCTTTATCGATTTGAGTATATGAATTTTTAAAATCATCTTTATTAAATGTACCTTTTTTTAATTTATCTGATACTTCAACAAGATCTTCAAACCTTACTATAGTCTCAGCCAAACCTTCATTGAAGGCTACAACAGCGTCGCCATCTTCGCCGAAGGAAATTAATTTTTTAAAATCTCCAAGACCTACATCGTTAAATAAATCGTTGTATTGACTAAGATCGTAATTCTCAAGAAATACATCTTTTGTCATTCCACGATATTTATTACCACGGCCTTCACCTTCTCCGCGACCTTTTTTATTCGGGTCCTCAGGCTTACCACCGCCAGCGGGTTTATTCTCAGTTTTTTCTGATTCATCATTTACACCTTTGACGGTTAGTTCGACTTCTTTCCCGGTTAGGGATGACTGAATAGAAGAGATAAAAGCATCCGCGTCGGTTTCAAGAGGTTTAAAACCTATTTGAACTTTCTGTTCTCCGATTTCACTCTGAATCTTTGAAACAAAATCTGCTCCAGCACCTTCAATAGGTTCAACGTTTAAATGAATTGATTGACCTTCCGCTTCGGATTGTACCTGGGAAATTAGAGAAGAAGATGATCCTTCGGCTGGTTTAAAGGTTACAGGAATTTCAAAATTTCCCTTACCACTTACAGAATTAGCATTATCGCTTACAGACTTAATACTATTCTGAGCACGATTATTAAGGATATCGTTAATATCGACTTCTTCAATAGTTCCTTTTTTGTAAGCTTTATAGCCAGATATATTATAATTATCATCATAATTAGGAAGAATTTCTATATTCCTCATGATGCCCGACTTTAATATATTAAGCGTTTTTAAGTCACTGTCTCTAGGCACCCAATGCGAATCTATAAAATCTTTAGTATCTTTAAATCCAAGATTCAATCCGGATTTTTTCATAGCCCTATCCAATGTTTCTTTATCGCCGCTTAACAATAATGCTTGTTGCATATACATTTGAGCTTCTTGCGTTGAAAATAAATCTGGATAAGATCCGGAAGAGATCTGTTCGTTATGATATGCTCTTATTTTTTCAATACATTCATCAAGAGTTACGTTAAATCTTTGAGCATTACTTAAATCTTTAGCTGTAAAAATTTGATCTTGTTGTTTAAGACCATTTAATATTTCAGTAATATTTTTTCCTCTTGCAGATCCAAGTTTCAATTTTTGAATAGAGTCCCAGGCATTATCTATTGCGAATTGATCTTTTAACTCTGACTCTGCTACTCCAAAAGATTTATAAATTCCTTTTAATCTCTGATAAGTTATTGCCAGAGATTCCTTTTGAGATTTATCAATATCTTTCGGATTCCAATATGGAACTTCTGTTGCTCCATACGTTTTTTTTATTAAATCATTAATACTTAAATTATATGGTTCAATCTTTTTTTTCAAAGTATCGGAAATACCAGGTTTGATATTTTCAGCAATAACATCTTGAATTTCATTTGAAATTTTCGAAGGTGTAGCACCGGAAGATCCACTACCCATCTTGATATTATTAGGATCAACCTCGACGCCAATCTTAACATTCTGACCTTCTAAAGCATTCTGAATCTTACCAACAAATCCGCCAACATCATCTGCTTTAGGCTCAATAGGAATATCAAGTGGTTTATCAACATGTATGGCTTCAGAAATTTTACTTTGAAGTTCCGTAACTTTACCTTGGGCGTCAGAAAGCTTGCTCACTGCTTCTGTTAATGATTCGACGAATTTATTAATTTCTTCAGTGTTGAAACCGCCACTTCCACCAGCGCCTTCTTTGTCGGCTTCTGCTGCTAATTTTGCAGCTTCTGCTTCAGCTTTTTTTGCAGCCATACGATCTTCGTTGACTTTAGCAGTATCATAATCTCTTTGTAATCTTTGTCTTTGTTGACGCGCCGCCTCAAGTTTGCCTATTGGAGTATTCTCGTCTCCAAGAGATTTCATCGTTTGAAGATTACCGCTTATAACATCAACATTTTTCATTGTTGTTAATTTTCTTACAATATCATAATACTGTTGCAAATTAGATACTAATTTGGTTATCTGTTCAACGTTGCCTTTTGCGTTTTTACTGTCATATTTAATCTCAATTGGCTTATTGAATTGAATGTCGCTCAATTTTCCGCCAAGCTTGGTATATGTATCCAAATTCTTAAAGAACTTGTCATCAAACATTAAATCTCGATTGGTAGCTGCGGCTTCGGCGGCTTCTGCGGCCTTTTTGCTTGTAAGATATTTATAAGATTTTTCATAATCTTTAGCTACCTTACCAAGACCACCTTTTTTACTATCTAAGAGTTGCGCATCTAAATTGGTTATTTCCTTCATAATATCTTCTGAAGGAGCCAATTTGATCCCAGATATATCAATTAAAGTATCTCGAATTTGAGTTAAAGTAGTTTTTAATTCTTCGAAAGATTGCACATCAATCTTGGTGTCGACCATTGCTGCCATAGCTTTAGTAACCGCATCAACATTATCGTTAATGTTCCTTAATTCGTCTCCGGTTACTCTTAACCCCATAATATCTTTGCCTTCATCCGTTTTCCCTATTTGTTGCGTAACTTGAAGTAAATTATTTCTTAAAAATTGAACCCTATCTGCCGCCTTTTGCAGACTTGTTTGCATATCATCGAGTTCTTGAACCTGACCATTTATAACTCCTTTGCCAGATCCAAATACTTTCTTAAAGTCGAGTCCTTTAAGATTTTTATTCATACCAATCAAATAATTATCTAATTCATTGAACAACCCTTGTATTTGCTTTTTATCTATGCCAATATCAATTGTATACTGTTTGCCTTCGATAGCTTCCTTAGTTTCTCTTTCAGCTTCCTTAGTATCTGCATGGACTTTGGCAGTGACGTCCATTTCAATACTTTTTTTTAAATCTGCCATACATATTTCACCACCTTCTTATTAAAAATCATATGCTAGGAAAAATTCCTCAATTAATTCCCAGGGGCTTGGTTGCATTTGTGGAATATGTTTTTTTGGTCTTCCCCATGCTAATGGTCCACCATGATAACCAACACCAAATGATCCTGCAAAAACCGCATCGTCACTTCTATGCGATTTTCCAAAAAATTCTGGAGAATAGGTAATTCTAACAGTATATCCATTCTCTATTGGCTCTATTTCAGTTTTCCACATATTTTGCATACCAAATGTCCGGTCATATATCATAGGTTCATAATCACCATAAAAAGCATTAATTGCATTTGAACTTTGGCGATCAAAATCTTCGGCAACTTGAATAGCATATGGCAATAACAACTCATGTATTTCAGAATCCGTAAATATATCAGCCATTTAAATCAGTCCCAAGATTTTCGAATATAGATACTATTTCGTTCATTTTTCCGGGATCTTTGAGTATATCTGAAATATCTCCAAGGCTACGTTTGATGTCGATAATTATTCCAGATAAATAAGCCTCAAAGCTACCTTTAGATTTTTCAAAATTCGACACTAACATAGCATTTACACTAGACAATTCTTTGATTTCATACTCTCCAATAATTTCACAAATAACACCAACTAATCCTGATTCAGTTAAAGCATCATAACACTCAAAATTCGCGCCGACTTCTTTTCCATCAACATTTTTTTTATCAACCGTTAAATCCGTATAAAGCGCGATCATCGCAAGAGTATAATTTATTTTAGATGTCATCATATCAATATACTTAATTCCGGTTTCAGATATAGACACAGCGTTGTCTAGCATCATCTGAAGAATAAGCCGTTTTTCTAAAACGGGACAATACTTTCTTTTAATATGAGACTGGATCATTTGCTCCCTAGCTTTATCTGAATTCATATTTTTATATTTCTTACAAAATTCTAAAATTGTCATCCTAATTCCTCCTTGCTAAAGCAGCCTGACTGCGTTCATTTTGATATAAATCGTTTAATTTGCACTGCATAATTTCGTCAAATCGCGCGATTTCCGATTCATCAATATATCCTAATAGAAAACTAACAGCATCACGCATTTCTAATTCATCAAATTCTTCTGTTATATTATTATAATCAATATCTACATTCATATAGGCATTGATCAATGTCATTCTATAAAGCAAATTTCTATATGCCGAATTAATATTAAAATCGCCATCTTTATCATATGTACTATCATAAATAATAGCTTCGCATATTTCACATTTTTTATCGAATGGAATATAATCAACAACTTCCAACTCAATATCGTCAAATCCGGTATCTATATATTTCTCATATTGATCTATAAATTCCTGTGTAGTCATTTTGGTTCCTCCTTGTTATCATTTATGTAAATAACCACTTCAGTCCTTGGATGTTCTTTATCAACATCGGTTTTTAACGTTAGTGATTTTAAGTGCTTTCCGTCGTCAAATCTCTAATGCATACCATTTTCTTTTCTTGATTTGAATATTCCCAATTATCAATAAACGGACTAATCTCATCTCTTAATTCATTGTAAAAATCTTCATCTATAAGAATTAATTTTGAAAATTCTTCTGGATATTGATCTTTAAATAGCTGTAATCTTATTTTACTTTTTTCATCCATCCAACCTTTAACTTCAATCCATTTATCAAATTCTGGCAAATAAAAATCGGGCTGGTAACTAGCCACCCCGTTTACAGATTCGTCAAAATAAAATCTTTTAAATTCGTATTTCCATTCTATATAATTATAATTCAATAATCTCGCTATATTTGATTCCCATGAACTCCTAAAAAATTGATTGTTTAAATCTTTTCGCTTCCCACTTTTTGTACGTGAATAAGAATTTTCAGAAGTAGAAGTTATGATATTATTTTTAATTTTGGTTTCCAAACTTTTTCTCGCTCTAATACTTTTCTCTTCTTTTGACATATTTGCGGCAAGTTCAATATGTGACTTTGACATCTTTCTTTTAGTTTCATCGGTATGATGTTTACCCAACATACCTCTTGGATGAGTTTCTGAATTGCCCATAGTCTTTTTTGCAGTTTCTGATAATTTTTTACGTACAACATTTTTAAAATAATCACTATTATAATAATCTGATAATTTTTCTTTATAATTTTTAAGTTTTTCTTCTGTCATTGGACGAGAATTATTTGAAATACCTATCTTGTTTGCATATCTACAAATAGATGTTTTTTGTCTGTTTATTTTTTTCGATAATACATCAAGATCTATAGCATCTGGATTTTTCATATAATAATCTTTTATAATTTGTTTTTCTATATCTGTAAATGGCTTAAACTTACCACTCTGTATACCTAATGCGGTTTTCTTCCCTCGGATACTACCTTCAGATCTATTGAGCAACTCACTTAGTTCTTTTACAGATAATTCTACGTTATCTTTAAGTATTTGCACCTCGTCTTGAGACCAAAATCCTGTTTTATAAGCCATATATATCACTGCTCCTTTATTTTTATTAATATTTCTGTTCGCGGATTTTCTTTGTCGTAATCAATAGACATAATCATCCGTTTGTAGTGCTTGTAATCATCGTCAACAATAAATCCAGATTCTACGAATCCATCATCTATAAACTTTGATATAAAATTTTGTATATCAGCACGCTTCTTTGTCGGAAAATAAATTGTTTCCTCTATTTCAAAATTATCCAACATCATATTCGCGTACCCTAATTTATCTATCCACCAAATTACGAATTCTTTCCACTTCTGTTTCAACGCATTCATCTGTGGTCTCGGCATAATCATCCATTCATTAATACTTGGATGCCACGGTTTTTCTATCGGAGCCTTGCGGGCTTTTGGATGTTTTTTAAAATAATATTTGTTATATTCATCAAGCAAATCTTGATCTAAAACTAGCTTTATTTCTTGCATCGCGATATATCCTCCATATACCCTTGTATATCAACAGAAGAGGAGATAGTTTCATTGATAAGCTTATATGTAATCTCAAGCGGTATTACAACAAGATCTAATTCTACATCACCGGTATCTCGATGATAATCATTGATTATACATTTAGCATCAAATGCCGCCATACATTTAGTTGCTTCAATAATATTCTTAGTAAACATATATTGATGTCTACCCGGTACAACCATAAGATATTGTCCGTTATCAACAACTGCCATCACATAGCGTTTTACGCGCTTCTCCAGATATTTTTGCGGCATGATCCCGATAGGAGCATCTTCATAGATTGGCAATTCTGCTCTTAATCCACGTTTTCTTTCTTTTCTGTTATTTCCTTTTGCCATTTATATTTCCTCCACTTCAAATCCGATCCATACTTCATTGGTTCTATTACAAACACGAGCAGCTTCAGCGTAATCATCAGTTTTAAATAATTTCATTCCTGGGTTAATACCGCCATATTCACGAACATAAAATCGGTTATATTTCAAGCTCTGATAAACTGCTCTATCTCCATTAATCACAATGTACATTCCTTTTCCTCCTAATTTAATTCATGATTTATCCATGCTTTATATAGATCTTGGGTTTCGTCGCGCAAGAAAATATAAACGATGATATCGTTACCATTCTTATCGCAGCTTGCATAAAGATCTATTGGATATACTTTATTTTTTATATACATCTTTGCCTGAAGTTGATTTACGATCCGGCAAATTTCTCGTTCATTATAATCTCTAGGTTTTAAATTTGTTTCGATATTCATATATCATCCTTTTCCTCCTTAACCAAAAAAGGGGGAATACAGCCACCGTCGTTAAAGAACAGCAACCATATCCCCCCTTAAGGTATATAAAATTTGCAAATCTTATATCATATATTAAAAATCACTGTTCAATAAATACTAATTACGTTTTCTCCCGGTTTTTCTTTTAAGTTGTTCTGCGGGTTTTTCTACTTTAGGTTCGTCAACCTTTTCTTCTTTAATTTCAATCTTTTCTTCTGTCTTCATAATTTCGTCAATTAATTTAATAAAATCAATACGGATTTTTTCTTTATTAGTTAAATCACAAGCATTCAACATTTTTTGCGCGTCTTCATGTGATATTGTTTTCTGAGCATAGGCCACTACTGTATTGAATATAGTGCGGCAATTTTCTGAACAATAAGTATTCTTCCAAGACGGTTGATGTTGTTCTTCTCGGCAGTCTGAGCAATACTTATATTCTTTTCCACATAAAATACATTTTCTGTTATATCTACTCACTTTATTTCCTCCTTAAAAATTTTATATCACAAAAAAAAGAGAGGGCGAATAGCCCTCCCTAATTTTTAATTTTATTGACAAAGATTACTCTTCGTCGTCATCACACCAATAGATATTATACAGAGACTTATTAGTTGAGCAATAGTCAACCTGAAGATCTCCACTATAATCAAGTGTTCCATCTGTTGTCAGACTGATAGTAGTTTCAGGACTCGGCTGGAAGGACGGAAGTTCAATATAAGCTGCTTTCAGAGTATCTGCAGAACAAGGATCTACAGCTAAAACCTTAAGATACAATTTAATTGTATCGGGGAACTTATCAGCAAGGTTATGAATAATAGCACCATTAGAAACAGCTCTATCAAACTTAACAATATACTGCTGTCCTTCTTTAGTAGGAGCAGTAAAGGAAGTTCCATTGATAACAAAAGTTGTATCTGTAGAATTAGCACCAGCTGTCATAACTTTACCCATAGCACCACTAGTTGTAAGTTCTGCAACATGGATTGTGCTTTCTACAATACCTCCAAGAGTATAAGTCTTACCAGACTCAACTACCATAATCTTCGGCATAGTCAGAGTACCTGCATTACCATTGATCTGACCATCGGAAACGATATCAGGTGTAACACCAGACATAGAAGCAAGAACAGGCATAGACAGCATAGCGTTAGTAGCTGTAAATGTACCTGTCTTTCCTTGCCAAAATCTCTTAACCAGAGTGCCGTCTTTATCGACAGCGTCCTTAGATTCTGCGGTTACCTCAATAGATGCTTCAGAAAGCTGTGTTAAAACATGAAGAGGTGTACCATCAAATTTCTCAGCCCAACCGTACTGAATACGATCAACGATAATATCGCCTAATGTAAAAGCCATATTTATCTCTCCTTTCAAAAAATTTTTTATATAAAAAACTGGGATTCCATACACTTGAAATCCCAGAGTTACTTATTATTTAATTTTTCTTTAACTTTGTCGCTTATCCCGGTACGACCTGTCGCGGAAAATTCAGGAATATCAACAGGTTTATTTTCGCCAGCGCGAGGATTAAGCGGCTTTCGACCATATTTGATTTCTCTCATCCAATCAAATTGATCTTTCGGTATTTTAGAAGTATCACAAAAGCCAGAGTACGCACCTTTTAAAAGTGCTGTTGTAGATTCATAAATTTGCAGCCTTTGCACAGAATCCATGAATTCTACAAGTCCAACTTCCTTTAATTCGCTCTTTTTATATTTAAATCCAGGATGATTTAAACAAGAAGATATCATTGGCAACAGTATAGAACTGCTTTCTTCCTTCTGATTTAATTTCTGCTTGTCTTCCCAGATTAAAGCCTTTTTAGTGGCCTTACCTTTAGCCTTTTCAACTTTCGGATAAATATTAAATAAGAAACGAACATATTCACACAAATTCCTGTGAGTTTCTTCGTCAATCTCGATTTCTTGCTCTTCATTCCACAGTGTAATAACCGGATCCTCATCCTCGGAAAATCGCTTCTGGAACAGTTTAAACTTAGTAAAGTCTAAGTCACCGAATAGAAGCTGAGTTTTCTCAAGTGGAAGAGTAGGAGCCAGCATTGCAAATAATTCATAATCCGTAATGTCGTTCCAATCTATGTTGTTTTCCCATAACTGCAGCCGGTACATAGTCGGATTCGCCGCAAAAGCATTGGCAACAGAATAAACTTCTGATTCACCATGTTCTACGATGTCTCCAATAGTTGGCTGATAAACAATAATATCTTTGCCAGTTGGAGTATGAATTGCATAAGGCTCTCCAAAATATAGTTTTAATTTGTCAATCTTATTAGGATCAAAAGACGTCATATCTGTTGTTCATTCCTCCGTGACCATTTACTATATTTGGAGCCTCGACTGCGAATTTTAGAGTTCTACAATAGAACTTACCGTCAACTATATCTGGATAATCGTTTGTAAGTTTTAACTGCATTCCTAAAGAGTTTGTCCAACAAAGAATATCCCTGATTAAATATGAAAGCAAATCTGTACGTGGAATACGATATGGCGTATCCATATCATCTTCGTGTACACAGCACATCACAACAATCTCTTGGTTTTTAATTACTTTATTGACATAGGAGACAGAAGAATCTCGAATATCAAACATGATGAAATTCAAAACCTCTGTTTGCATATTGTTCAGCTTTAACCAAGGGACTATCTGTTTATGAGTAATTTTCTCATTATAATCCTCTATTTGGCGGCGCTTTTCCAATTCTTCCTCTGTAGGATTATCTGGATCAACATACTTATTAAGAGGTTTTTTCTGCTTCGTGCCTAAAACTTCTATAATATCTGGATCTTCTTTGAACATTTCTTCGAGTTTATATTTTTTATAAATAATATCGTTATTATGCTTATCTTCTAAGTCTCTTACGATTTTACTAATATCTCGCTGCATCAAATCACCTCCAGCTCAATAGAAGAGTAGTAGTCGCCATTAATATCTGAAACAGACAAGCGGAATTTCTTTCCGACCAACGACCCAGCTTTCGCAGGTTTTATCGCCACTACTAAATCGTCGAATTCCGTCACCGAAATTAAACCAACATAATAATTAACGTCATCGTTAGAAAATTCATTATCATTAATAAAAGAAATTTTCCACTCTGGATTAATATTTTCAGCAAAGAAATTAACTCCAAAGTATGAAACCTTTCCGCGTTCCAAATGTTTAATATCTGTACCAGGCTCAAGTTCTCCGTTATCATTTACAATATAAGAAGAAATAACACTTGAATGTTCTTCGTCTGGATTTTCAGATATAGGTACATCTACCTTAATGTTGCCTTCTTCTGTAAAATAGTCGCAAATCATCATGTCAATAGAATCACGCTTCTCGTTAAAATCATCTTGTTTGAGAGTTAACTTAATCATTCCACGAGGAGTCGTATCATCAACTTTAGTTACTTGATAACACTTAGGATCAACAGTATTAAATGTAATCATAAAGCGTTGATCATATGTAATTGTTTGATTGTTATAAAGACCGAGATTAACAAGATTATTAATTCCGTAAACATTAACAACATCTGGAATCCAGAAATTTGTTAAGTTATCTAGGCTATACGAAATTTCCTATTGTGTTACTCAAACCACGCGTTAAGCGATTTGAGAATTATTTATAAATGGTTTAACATAGAGATCTTCATATATGTTATACTTTCTAATTAAATACATATCAGCGTCCTTATAAAGATAATCTAATAATTTTTTAGCTTGGATTCCTCCTCCAATTGAAACTATCTTATTACTTTTATTCGGATGATAATAGATTGAACAATGAATTTTAAGCTCGTCTTCTATAAATTCCTTAAGTCCATCCATCATTAGACCAGATCCGATAAAACTGACATGCTTATATTTGGGATTTTTAGTAATATTACCGTCCCCATCTAGATAGCCCCTAATAAAATGCCGCATTAAACCACGATTTAGCCAAAACGGAAATTTTAAAATATGACTTTTACAAGGAACAACTCCACATTTATTTAATGAATTAGCCATATATTTGTTATGAATTCGCAACACATACGAATTCTGCACATTTCCTTTTTTAGATGAATTATCTACAAGCACCAATGGTTTATCATAATTTAATTCTTTATTTATACTTTCGAGGATATGTTTGTCTCGCTCCTGTAAACTTAACGTAATAATATATCCTTTTTTAGATACATTTCCATCAGCATATAATAATCCTAGTATATATGCTTTATTAGGAGTATCTATTTTATCAAAATATGTTTCATCTAAATGATATTTCTTATTAAAGTCAGTACGCTGTCGTATCTTAATCCCATTTGACTTTAGAATATTCGAAATTACTTCATGTCCTATATGCATCTCTTTACCTATCTCTTTAATGGTTTTATTGTATATAGAATACATATTTATTACTTTGTCAACTTCATCTTGAGATATTTCCCTATGCTGAACTTTTATTCCCATTCTAGTTAAAAAATTTCCAACACTTCCTGCATTTAGATTATATTTTTCAGCAATTTCTCTATTAGTAAATCCATCAAGTCTCATCTGAGCAAATTCATCTCCATGTTGTTTAAAAAACAATGCTGTTTCTGTTTTATTCATACTAATTCCTCCTAAAAATGTATAAAAAAATAAGACCATAATCGTCGCATTTAGGAGCTACGGCGAAACGGGAGCTACCCGCTGTCTGGTCTTATTATCAACAGTTAATTTATAAATAATTTTCTTATGCTTTCACATAAGTACAGACTATATCATCACCATATCTAAAAAGATTTAGGTGTCCTCCACAGGATCCACTTGGATCGCTTAGTCGTTGAACCTTTCCCTATTCGGGACTTGGCTGCTGATTGTCCAATCTTTATAATTTTCGACATTCACGTTTGAGCATTTCATCTCTGCGTTGTAGTTTATAAAGCTCTAAGGAGTTTCCAGCAATTCAAAGGATTCATTTGCATAATTTCTTATTGCAACGGACAATTCTAACTAAATAGTTAGTTTCATCTAACCACCGCCCTGAGGTGTAGCTATTTGCATTTCGTATACATCCAAAGGATTTCATGATTTGTCCTTTCCATATCCATTTGAGTTCATAATTTGCTTTCAATACATTGTATCTGACATAACTACGACTATCATCTCTACCAACTATAATCCACCATTGTGTTCTTTCATCAATTGGTTGAGACCAAGGATTTTCTAATTGTTCTTCAGATAAATTTATATCAAAATCAACATCATCTGGAATTATAATGTATGAACCCACGGGATAATGGACGCCTGGACGAAACTGAATCATGTAATCAATGGCATCCTTCAAAATAGAAGGAGTTGTGTGAACTTGATACTTCGCGTCTTCAAATTTCCACCCATCACGGGTCAAAATGTAAACACGCTTATAATTCGGATCTCTTGTAAAAGTCCGATCTATAATTACATCTGACTGATTTTTCTTAACTTCAGCCAGATTTCGCCCATGTCGTGTAAGATAACTTTTATATGCCGTGATATCCATAGACATCACACCTTTATCTTGTCGACCAACGCATGGGCATCTAAAACAAGCTTTCTATATGCATGATAGTCGAATTGCTCCTTGGAACATTCTAGATGTGCGGCTTCGAGATTTGACATAATACCGACAATTTCCGGCGGATAGAAGAGAAGAGAAGATAATCCATTTATCCTTCTCATAAGACCTTCAAAATACTTGTCAAAATCAACATGAGAATATTCATCGGCAGATTCAGGATCCTTATAAATCAATAACCAATGAAGTTCACTGTGGAGCCGCTTTTTAAATAACTCGAATTGTTCAGGGTCAAAATATCCATATTTCATATCCATCACCTGTAATCCTCGATATAGTCGTTATACAGATACCCGCGATCTCGTATCATTTTGCGCTGTTCATTCTTAGTAGATTCGTATAAAGCGCGAATTTCCTTTAAATGACTTGACTCTGAATAGACTGTTATATTACTCATCCAGATCGTTATTCTGGGTGAGATTTATATGACTTTTTGCATAAGATTTACAAAAATTAATATAATACTGATATTTCCTATCTAATTTCATTTCTGCATCCTCATACATCCATGATAAAAATTGGTAAGAAGATTTATTTCCAGATGTTTGAATAATAAATGTATTATCACCGCATTGCTTTGGATGCTTTATATTATTTTTACAATCCATACTATTTAATATTTTTGATAAATGTTCACACATATCTAATGTTCCAACAGTTTGAGTAGAACATTTATTATATTTTTGATAATAATAGATATTTCCATCGCCATCAAAATAACCACGACAAAAATGTCTAATTAATTCTTCTGGTAAAAACTCTGGAAACTTTAACTTTAAACTTTTAGCCTTAATTAATCCTAATTCTTTTAAAACATCAGACATATAAGGATCATTAATAACTAGAGCATATTGATTTTTATGATTATTATTTTTATTATTTAATGGAATAAATCTAAGAGGTCCTTCATATTCTAACTCATTTTTAATTTTATCAAGAATAGCTTTATCTGATTCTTGTAAAGACAATGTAATAATATGAGGTCTAACGCTGTCGTAATGGTTACATCCATCTGCATAAAGAAGGCCTAATATATACGCCTTATTAGGGGTATCAATAACATCAAAATAATGACTATTTCTCTGATATTTTCTATTAGAAATCGTATATCCTTTTCTTGGAATTCCTTCTCTGTCTATAATATTATTAACTCCAGTTGCAGAAACAACAGTGTCGTAGCAAATGTCTTTTTGTTTCTTGTTTTCATCTTTATATAATTTAATCACTCTATTATTTAATTCTTTTGAAAAAGTGTTGTACTTTCTATCTATCTGATTATTTTTTAATACAATCCTTAGATCATGTTCGTTAGAATTAAATTCTTCCATCATTTTTTCAATATCCTCAGTTTGTAAATACATATCAATAATATTTTTAATTTCATCTTCGCTAAATGTTTTCATATACATCATCCTCCTTAAAAATGTGTATAAAAATAAAGACAGTAATTTCAGCATTAAGGAGCTACTGAAAAACGGTTTGCAACCCGCTGTCCTGTCTTATTTACAGTGTCATATAAATTTTCTTACGTTTTCACGCAAGCATAGACTATATCATTCACCATATACATTTCTGCACTTAGGAGTCCTTCACTTCGGGAGACTTCTCCCTACGAGTATTTCAACTCATAGTCGTTGAGGACGACCCTCTTCAGGTCTTTCCTGCTGATTTCCCAATACATAAACTTTTCAAACCATTGCCGTTTAGATATATCTCAATCTTCCGTTTTGGTATTATGTCTCTAAGGGAGTTCCAGCATATTCGAAGGAATACACTACGCCGTTTCCGAACGTAGCGAACCGTGAGCATAAGCTCTCAATTTTTCTTCTTTAGAACCATAAGTCTGGTAGATGTGAGTAAGGCTATTAACCTTTGGTTTCAGCCATTCAATCACCATTCCCAACGCTAAAATTTCGATTACGAAGTCCGTATCCATATCTTCGTCTACCTGGTAAGCCATCTCAAAGGTAAGCTGACCAGAATCGACATCGCAATCATATGTCGAAAAAAGTCGCCTTACATAAGGTTTGGAACCAGCAGACTTGATCCATCCACCCATGAATTCCGTAATCTCGTCGTCAGATAATTCCAGAAAATCATAGGCATCAATTTTTTGTAGAAAGCTTGAATAGATATCGTCAAATTCGAGTGCAATCATTTAAGATCACCTCATTTAGTTAAAACCTTAAGATTGAGTCCAAACTGTTCGTCAATAACTCTAATCTTTTCGATACTGTCTAATGTTCCGTTATCGACAGCAGTAGAAGCGATGCTCTTGAAATTCTCTTTAGCTCTAGGCGGCAGAGCATCAATAGCCTTCTTCATTTCGTCAACCGGAAGTTTGATAATATCCTTAAGGTCACTATCTGTATAGGATTCATCGTAGAACTTCTGGACAATTGGAAATTCGTCGATGAAATCTTGGTCTTCAATAATGAAGAGCGGCCCGAACACAAAATCAGATCTTGTCCGAACCGCAATCACCAAATCTCTATATTCAACTTCATATTCATGTCCATAAGCATTCCATTCATATAACATTCCGGTTTTCTTGCCAATCATATAAAGGCCGCCGGGTGTTACGGATCTACATAAAATCCCATCAGTTTCTTTGAATTCCCGCTTTTTAACAACGGGTTCGGTTTTCCTTGTAGCCGCCGTTTTTGGAGCTTCTGCTTTAATAGCTTCTTCCTTTTTCGCAGCGGTAGTTTTTGTCATGCTTCTAGCCATTTCCTTTTCCTCCTAATATATCTTAGTTAGTGGTTGTCCACTTACCAAAGTACTGACCAATTCTGGTAACAACACCAAAATCTCTCTGAACTTCATATTTCATGAGGTCGGAGATATTAGCGTTAGCTTCGCCACGTTCGGTGATTTCGTTGATCAGAGTCTCGCCGCTATCTGCGAATTCTACAAGCTTATTATCCTTACCCCTTGCGAAGATATAAAGATCTTTATCGCTATAGAAATGCTGACCAACCTGATTACGAACGAATCTCTGCGGAATCTCTACTAACAGAGTTCCTTCATAGTCGCCAAGTCTACCTGTATGAGCAACAGATTCCTTCTGAGACGGAGCAATCCAATGAACAGCACCATCGTAGAAAGCGTTAAGCTTCTTAAGAGCGTTCTTTGTACCGAAAATAGCAACTTCAGAGTTGCCATTAGCGATGGATACGTTTGTGATGATTGTATCAAACTGATCCTTTGTAGCTGCGGCAAGATCGCCACTGTCAACGAAGCCTTCTGTTACAGGAAGCTTCTCAGCTGCGCCTGTAATATGCTCATAGATAGTATCTTGAATCTGATGCTGGAATGCTACTGCGATAGCTGCAACAAGAGCAGACCAGTCACAGTCACCAAGAATATAACGGTCAATGTCGCCACCAACAGCAACTACATAACGAGCCAGCGGAATGGTCACATACTGACCTCCACCTAATCTCTGCAGAATGTGATCATGGTGTGTTCTACCAGCTTTGGCAACGTTAAGAATAATATCTTCGTCTGTCCAGAACTGAGTCTCATCACCAAGTGCAACATTTCTTTCGTTAACGAGTTCCTGGAACCATTCGGAATCCTTAAGTCCAGTGTCAACGATAGCATCAACGGTTTCCTCAATCAGGCGGAAGAATTCCTTGCCATGATCTTCGTAAGCACGCTGACGATCTCTCTTTGTAGCTCTCTCATCAAGCTCAAACACACTTAATACCAGATCATGAAGTCTTTTCTCGGCTTCACGCTTAGAAACAACCTTACCGGTTTCATCGTCATAAATCTCATGACCCATACCAAGGTCATACATAAGATTCTTTACTTCTTCGTATTCGGTTTCAAACTTATTGAATACGTTCATGATATGCTGTGAAAATACTAATTTATGCATTCTTTATTCCTCCTTTCCTTTAAATTACGCTGTCTTAACCTTAAGTTTCATGTTTTCAACAGTTACAGTTTTATTTGCAACGGGAGTCCCGGTAAAGCCTTCTTTGGAGATCTCGATGATGTCGCCAATAGTAAGAGCAATACCTTCTACTGTTTCTCCCTTAAGGTTATACCAAAGCTTCTCCTGACGCATATCTCTTTCCTCGCGGGTAAAGATAGGTGTCTCATAAATCATAATAGCTTCCTTCTGAGGATCAATTTCAAGTACCTCTACATACCAATTGCCGTTAGCGGCCTGTTCACGGATAATTCCTTTAAAAGCCGCTGGAGCCTCTGCTGCCTTATACTGATCAAAAGATACATAATCTCCTCTGGAAACGATGGCACCGTTGTCAGTATTTGCTACAAGTACAATATTATAAGTATGACCGATACGTGCAGCAACACACTTAGATGGATATGCAATTGTATGGGTCGCATTCAGATTAAAATCTACTGCCATAATAATTTCTCCTTTCTTTTAATAATTTATTTCTTTTTAAAAATTCCGCCGTAACGTCCCTTCTTAGTCTTCTTATTAGGTTCGCCGAAGAGCTTTCTAGATGTATTTTTGTTCTCTTTAGGCTGTTCGACAGAAGAGAAGTTAAGACTTCCTTGTTTAGCATAGTTAAGTAAAATTTCGTCAAGATGAGCGGTAAGTTCTTCAAGAGTGTAATCTTCAATCTTGATATCCTTATACTCATTCTTATCAAAGATAGATTTATAAGAATCAGAAACCATGAGTTCTTCTTTAGCAGCTTTTTCTTCTGCTTTATGATATTTATCAAGTTCTTCTGACGCGAGAGAATAGTTAGACCTTATATTATCAAGTTCAGCTTCTTCGTCTGCGCTTAAATAAACAGGCTTAACACTAATTCTATCGCCACTTAAACTGAATATACCGGATCTACATTTATATCCTTGTCTATAAGCAGCTCCAGTAAAGTAATCAACCATAACTAGGTCCTTATCGTATACAATTACGCTATACCATGTAGAATCTTGGTCGGCATACTGCTCATTTACCAAAGTTGTTAATGCAGAAATTTTATCGTTGAAAGAAAGAGCAAACTCTTTTACTGTGCCATCTGTCATAATAACGGCATAACTTTCAGCGGCATAAGAATCTGCGATTTTCTTAGACTCTGGAGTAGTATCATCGTCTGGAACTTCTGGTTCTTCCGGTTCTGTTTCTGGGTCTGGGTCTGGGTCTGGGTCTGGATCACCGGGATCGTCTTCACCAGTTACAGATACTTCTGGATTATCGTCGGCAAATGTCTCCGGATCTGTGTTTTCTGGCTCATTCGTTTCTGGATCCTTTTCGCCAAATAATTCTTCAAACTTAGCTTCTAATTCTTCATCTGACATTTCAGAATAATCAAAATCTAAATCTTCTTCAGTTACATTATACTTTTCCAATAACTCATTTAATTTCATCGATTCACCTCCTGTCATTGCATTTTGAGCATTTGGTTTATCTATATTGAAATTGGACAGCGTTTCATTAAGCTTTTCCAATGTTTCAATTAATTTTTCATCACGATTATAGTGAGAAACAACCGAATTGTTTTCCTGACTAAAATCTGTTAATTTTAATTCTGCACCGGCCATTCCCGGCTTAACAGGATCTCCTGTATCTGGGTCTACTCCTAAACATGTAGCACCCATAATCTCTACGTCATCTAATACTAATACTTTTTCCTTTGAATCATAGCTCATTTCGTTGATTAATAATTCAGCAGATACAGCAGTGCCGCCTTTTCTTTCTATAATTTCTGCGGCAGCAGTGTATTCGCGCGGAATAGCAACCTGAGCATAAAGATATTTCTTAGAATTATCATCTGGATCTTCTTCTAAGTAAGGCTTATCAGATGTAAAACATCCTATTTGTTTCTCCAGATATACCACATTTCCATCTTCATCAATTTCAAAATCATGCGAAGTAAAATCCAATTCAGAATTCACATCTGTAAAATTTGCAAGCAATGGTTTATAAGCCAATCTCTTCATAGCCTTTTTGGCGGCTTTTTCAGTAAGAGAAGAACCATTTAAATTACGAGACGTATGAAGAAGCTTAATGTGTCCATAAAGCATAGTAGGATCTTCATCTTCATCTTTTTTGAATGTAGCGGGAATCTGAACAGACAATTGATATCCAGATTCATTTGAAGAAAATTTGCCGAAATCATTAGATTGGCAAAAACTTATTAATTGTGATAATGTCAAAATCTTTTTCATCTCTACCTCCTTTCTCTTAGTTTCTAAATATAAAAACTCTCCAGAAAGAGGAGAGTAATTAAGCTTGTTTATCCAGTTGTATAATCAACAACTCTAGAATTTATAATTATAAGATGTAACACGATATCCGCAGTCGGAGTTGTCGTGCAGCTAAATATTATAAACTCAGTTTCTTACGCTGAAATCGCCACTTCTGAATCAATATAATTCGGTAATTGATTCAAAAGCCATATAAGCCACTTCCTATCACGTTGCCACTATAGTATCAATCTCGGCATTTGTGATAGACGTTACTCCACCATCATTCAGCTTAACATATTGAGTACTACCCCATCTAAATTGAGTGTTTGCGGCGTATTCACCGGAATCAATTAATAACACATAAAGAACTCCAGATTCTGGTGTTAATGCTGCCCCGTCTACTCCAGTCTCTGAAAACCAACTAGACGAAAGTACCGTGGCACCAGTTCTTGGGTAAACTTCAATTACATCATCAACATAACTAGGAAGATATGACGAATTGATCTTGCTTGTGCTGTCAAGTGGACACACTCCATTTGCCGCCCCAATAAGTGATACATCTACCTTAGAACTATCAGATGGATGAACGTGATCCTCTCTAGCATACTTTTCACTAGTACCTATAGCTGCTGTCCCATCCATGAGCGGTGCAGTATTGGCAGGTAAGTAATCCTTCTGGTCAAATGTGAAAGTTGTGCCATCGGCCCTGGTCACAGTATAGGTGGTGCCGGACCTTGTAATGTTTTTAACCGCATCAGTCTTGGTTGCAAATAAATTTTTGATTTTTTGCCATAAGTATAGCAAACCATCAGAATCTAAATATTTCTTGGCCAATTTTACTCATCTCCTTACTTTAAAAGTTCCTCTAGCTCAGTGTTTGAGATTCTGAGCAGATTTAATTCTTCATAGGTTTTGTCACCAATTAATGTAACTCCTTCAATTTTCGGAAGATTATCAAGTATTTCGTAGTCTCTATACATGATATGTTTCGGCAAATCAATTTCACCGTCTAGTTGAGCAGTTCCTCCTAAATTTCCAGATAAATGACCAATACCAATTATTTCAGCAGTACCAGGAAAGTCACTCAATTATAACACCTCCTCGGTAAGCTTAAATTTTCCGGCGATGAATGTATAGACCTCTCCGATACTAGTCGTGAGTTCGAGATCGTAAACATATGAGCGTGACATAGTTAATTCCTTAGTGTCATCAGGATCAATTGTAAGAATAAGAGTATCAATTGGCACCTGCTTATTAATCAGAACTTCAGAGTCGGGATCTTTATAAGTTTTTTTCATGGCAAAACGTATTGTATCTCCTTCTTGCGGCACATACGGTTCGCCATCTTTAGTAAGATTAATTTGGACGTATAATGTATCGCCACGAGTTAGAGTAATATTATTGCCATCTATGGTATACATATAATCACCGCCTTTCTTTAAGTGTATAAAATGTTTGTAGGAACCACCTTATTTTCTTTCGCGAATTTAAGGTATTCTGTTCCCTTGTTATAAAATATATATGTAGACCCAGATTTGCTGACAAGCTCATAACCCAATTTGAGTAATTGCTCGGCGGTATCTGGGAATGTTGTTTTTAGAAAATTGTATTTTTTATTCATATTTATCACCCATTAGATTTATCGCGCTTATCCTTATCTGCGTCAGATGCATCGGTAACTTCGCCTTCTGGACGACCACCTTCCTGAGGATCCGTACCTTCTTCTGGAGCACCAGATTGAGTATAAGAACTTTGAAGAGGCTTGAAACGAAGAGACAACTGAAGAACATCTTCTTCAAGATAATTCATAGCAAGAATTTCACGCTCTGAATATCCAGATAATACGCCGATCGCCATTTTTGATGGAACTCCATATTGAGCATTCTCAATTAATTCTTTTCTAAAATCAGCCTTGGTATACGGCGTGACTGGAAAGAGCTTTACCTCACAAGGTGTACTTACTTGATAACTCAAGAAACGATTAAGCCAACTATTAATTTGACTGAGTAATGTTCCTAATCCATAAGCCGAATCCGACTTCATAGCGGCCCTAAAAGCTTCAGCTCCTGAAATGCTTGCGGAATTTAATATCTGAGCACCACCAGAAGTATTCAATACAGATTCCGTAGCTTTCTGAACCTTAGTAGTATCAGATGCGGCGTCAAATGGGAATGATATTTCGCGAATCGGAACCGGAGATATAACCGCAGTTGCATAGTCTGGTAACGCTTCTCTGATCATCCTATTGTAGTACTGTTTGACAACTTCAGGATCTACCTTCCAATCATCAACATTATCTGTATTATTTATAGTTTGTAACTCAAGCCACAAAAGTTTATAAATTGCTTGTTCATCGGCAATGGCTTCAATATCTTCAAGATCTGAAAGATTAATTAAAGCATTGAATATCCCCACCAGCGGTGGAACTACAGTTTCCCAATCTTCAGAACGGATTTTAAAACATACGCAATATTCATCTGGCATCTGTTGCCATCTTTCATCGTTGTTGCCACCAAAAGCATTATACATAGAAGTGAATGGCTCACCAATCATCTCAAGTAAAGCCTGGCGCGATCTGAAGTATGTCATATCCATACAGAATGCAAAATCGCCGGTACCGTATTGCCCATTAATCTTACAGTAGTCTGGATCTAATTGATATATAAAATGTGTTTCCCCGTCATAATAATTGCACCCGTAGAACACATCCTCTCTCCAACATACAATAGCAGCTTTAAGCATTTCATATTGTAAATTTAAAGTATCAAGAACCGCTAAACTATCTTGGTAAACTCTCAGCATCTCATCTGGGGAGAGTGGAGCAGTAAGGTCATAAGGAGGAATTACTGTTCTGGCTTCCATACATAACATAGTCGCATAATACATAATAATACGGTAATAAACCTGAGACCTATAAACTAAAAATCTTGATAGATTTCTTAGATTTTGTTCATTACTGCTAATATTCTGTAAATACGTCCTTAGAGTTTCTTTTGAAAATGTTCTAATAGTTCTGTTGATAGTAGTAGATTGAACATCTCTTAATGCTTTAATAGCCTTACTGATGCCATCTTCGGCAAAAGTAGATATTCCATTAAAATCATTTTGATATTTCTCTAGTTGTTCTTTTTTTTCTTTTAAAGTAGCCATGCCTTCCCTCCTTTCTTATATAAATGTAGATCTCTTCCATCCAGCTTTCATCGGGAGAGAAGAGACAAATTCTTCAACACTATCTATAGTTTTTCTTTTTCCAGTAATATTCTTACGACGTTCTTGTTGAAGTGCGAAACAGTATTGACTCATACAGTATGAACGGTCGTCATTAAGAGAATTACGTTTTTCGGGCGTTAATTCAAAACTATCTTTTCCCGATTCTCTTTTTATTCGAACCATATTAACCATTTCTTCTTTAAGAGCGTCAATACCGGCAAGAGCAGCTTCTTCTGCCCAATCTAATTTTTCAGTTCTAGTTTTTACATTTTGTAGATTATTTAATTCTTCAGTCATTTGAATATTATATTCGTCAATTGATAATTTTTTCGCTTTTAGCTTCTTGGATATTTTTTCCTTTTCTTTTTCCAATTTGTCTTGATCTATGTCGAAAATAGTTAAATACCCTTTACCGTCATATGAGGCAGGAAACGTAACCTTGTTCTGATTTACCATCTCAATCATAGCCTCGTACATTTCGGATTTATACTTAGTAGGAGACATAAGATGAATCTTATTAACCGCATTTGGAAACTTTTTTACATAATCAGAAGAATATTCTTTGTCTATGAGTCCTTTATGCATCTTTCCGTCTTTACCTTTCCAATCTTCCATCAAATAATCAGCTATATTTACGCCACCACCGCCAGATCCGGCGTCAATATATATACCTACAATATTAGAATAATTTTCATCGCCACCTTGATTGTAATCAAGAATAACTTCTTTAAGATACTCTACCTGATCTGGAGTTTGCATAGGAGATTTACGTTTCTTTCCTACATCTAAAAGATTTATACAATTCAATAAACGACCTTTATATTCAACATCACCGTTTATATCTTTATCTTCATATATTTCTCCAACTAAAATTACAGAATTATCTCTGCTTCTAGCTGGGTCATATGTGATAACAATTTTTCTATCACCAGTATCATTATATAATACCGGCTTATAAGTCTGTTCATTTCGAATTATCGCAGCACGTTTAATTATCGCATCTTCCGTCCCCTCTGTAGAGAACCGACAGTAGTACTCGCGTAGAGCCTTGAATTTATTCTGTCTCATGGCGGCGTCAACAGTATCTTTAGTTAAAAGAGGAGATACTAGCTTACCATGCATTGTCGGCTTAAAAGCTACATCACAAGTAATTTGTGCAACGAAGAAATTTGGATCACCAAGTAACATTCTCTTGCTAAAATCTCTATATATCGTATAATATTCCATATCGGTAGAAGAAGCAGAGGAGATGTAGAACAATTGGTTTGGAATTTCTTCCGGGATACTTCTAATTGCATTCATATCCAACACATTTCCGTCTCTATCTTTACCAGATTTGAAACTTTTATTAACAATAGCAAAAGCTGCGTATGCAGCCAGCAACGAGGACGGCAAAAAACTTGCCTCGTCAAATACAACATTTCCTCTTAATCCACGTCGTTTATCAAAATTACTATTGAGAGTTAACCCCATAGATCCGTTGTTTAAAGTGTACTTAAATCCATCAGGATTGTGACTAAAACCGTCCCCAGATGCACTGGGAATTACTAATTCAGCTTTAAACAATTCTCCGGTAGACCCAACCATAGTGTCAATATTATTATTGGCAATTTTTTCAAGAGTTGTAAATGTATTTTGTGCTTGACTACCACTTCCCGATGCGATATAACTCCAGTAATTATTAAATAACATACCTTTCGCCATCAACATCAGATCGATAAGTGTACTTTTCCCAAACGTTGTTATTAACCCAGAGTTTTTTATCTCTGGCTCTGGAGGTTTCCCTCATTTTCATCGACCAGTCAATTCTGGTCCAGTCTAGCATACATTTTCGCCTTCAACTTAAAGGTAAGGCGGGGCGGACTCTTGGGCAAATTATATTTATTCATTGCCTATGCGTTACGGTGAGCTACAGCCTTTCGCAATCTGTACTTTACCTCGGTATCGACATATCATTTCGACTTAGTGTTTACCGATTTTCCGCCCTTATTGCCTACGTATTTCTACGCAGCGGAGCCTAATAAATGTTCAATTTTTTCATATTTTCTTGACAAACAAAATAAGCCATCTTCATAATAAAGACGACTTACTAATTTCTTCACTTCATTTGTATTTATACACATTAAACGATGTTTTTTCTCATTCTCTGTATACATTCTTGTTTCTATATCGTAATTAAGTAATTTCTTTTGTATATACTCCAAAGGAGCTATAGATGCACTAGTAATATGCATATAAGTCCATTTATCATCAGTATAAAAACATCCATCTCCATCAATATATCCCCTAAGAAAATCAAAGAAAAATTTTTCTTCGACAATAGGATAAACATCTTTTTGCGACTTATTTGTTTCTATCCCGTTAGCCATTAATGACTCAACTAAATGCTTAGAGTATACACGCAATGAATCAATTGGACCAATATGTATTTTCTTTCCTAAAATTTCGCCATCATGTGGTTTTTTATGTGCAATGATATTTTGATTTCCTAATTCGTAATTTAATTTTTCTAAAACGTATGAATCACCGGCTTGTAACTGCATACCAAATTCATAATTATTTCGTTCAGGTTTATAAACAACCCAACCATCAGCATAAATAAAACCAAGAAAATACGCTTTTAACGGAGTGTCTATTTTATCAAAATAATCATCATTAATTTGACGATTTTTTCTGAGTCCTATATATCTCGCTCTTGCGTCAACCTGTTTTCTCGTATACCCAAGATCTTTAGCAATTTCAGTATACGATTTAATAAGATAATTTTTCCTAATATATTCATCGTCTGATTCACTAAATATACCATGACAGGTCCATCCCTTACCTTTTGAAAGTCCATTGCGCTGTAATAAAAGAGATATTTGCCTCTTACTGCAACCAAATAAATCAGCAAAATACTGATATGGAAATTTCAAATAATTCTCAAATAAATATTCTTTTTGATCGTCTGTAAATACAAATTGTTTACTCATAGTTCATTTCTCCTTTGCTTAAATTAAAGTAAAGAACAGGAGAACAGCCTGAATTTATTTAGGACAAAACCGGAAAACAGCCGGAAGTCCAAGTAAAATTAAAAAAGACCAGATATGCCATCTGGTTTATAAACATTTATTCTATTAACCCCTCGTACACAATAACAGTACATTAGGACAATTCCATGATTGAGTTAAAATCCATGCTTGTGCATCCAGTAGTTCAATATTAAACCAATCACTTATAAACCTTACAGGATTACACTGATAATATTTTTGAATTCTTGCTATATTTATCAACGACTCAATTTTTCTATCAGATAAAGCATAAACACCAGGTTTCACATATACTTTGTAATCTTGTAAACATTGATTCTTAAAATTAACAAAAGATAGGTCATCTGTCACTTGGTATTGTTCCATCATGTACATCACCTATCTTCTTTAAAAAGTCGTCTATTAAATCAATTATCGGTCTGCCCATCATTTTCCTCCTCTTGTTCTTGAATCTCCGAAAATGGAGAATACAACTCTTCTAAGTTTACATAATCGGTTTCGATATCGATGTTGTTACTTTCAATAACACTTTTTAAATCCAAATTCTCTCGAAGCAATACTCTAGATATTTCTTTATAATCCGCCGCTTCTTGAGAATATTTAGTCACTAATCTTCTTTGTTCTGCTACCATATCTGCGTATTCCGATTCATCTAATTTAAGCGCTCTTATAAGAGACTCATTACTCATATCCATAACCTGTCTCATACCTCTGCAAGTATTAAGGTCGAAGCCATTAACTTCACCTTCTCTTAAATTAAGATCTCTGACCTTTTTAATTTTTCCGGTCCATGTGTTATCAGATTTTTTCGCCGTCTTATTATTCTTCAAGCTAATACAGCTCTCAGCAGCCAAATCTTTTATCTGACTGGTAATTTTGGATTTACTATCTTGAAGACTCTTGATAGTTCCGGCATTTTTCTCAATACCATGATAATCCGCCATAATCTTAGCAATCTCATCGTCAATCTTTGATTGCTGTAGAAATCCGCGCACTATTGAAATACAACTAGCAGTTCTCATCATATCATCATTAGCATCCTCAGAAGCATCCAACAATCCCAACAGCTGACTATACAAAAATGGCTGATCATCCAGACTTTCCTTTTCAAAAGGATCGTAAGACAACAATCTCTTGACGTCCTTCTTGTTCTTCAGAAAATCCCGATATGTATCTTGATCTTCGCGACCTTCGATAACACTCTCAACGGTTTTCTCATCTTCATAAATTACTTTTTCTTTGAAAAGATCAGAATCACGCCAAGTATAACCGTTATATTGGTGCATAGCTATATTCTTAATATATGACGCATAAACATCGTAGTTATCTGGATTTTTAGTAGCGTTATTAGCATTATTACTTTCATCAATACTTGAATCCCATAAATGCTCAAAAAACGGTTTATTCAAATAAAAAAGCGCCAACTGCACAGATTCCTTGGTAGGAGAGTGGTCGTCGCCGTTTTTATCTCGTCTTCTTGCTATTCCTTTAGCACAGTCTTTACATACCGGAGCAACTCCGCTTTTACATAAAGGATCCGTGCTTTTATAAAATTCTGATTTTGACTTGTGTTTGCCGCAAATATAGCAAAACGCGCCATCTTCCATTTTCTTATATTTTCCTTGTAAATCCTCCGTATATTTGACCAATTCAGCTTTCGTCATTGCCTTAAGGTCTTTTTCTTGCAGTTCTGCGAGTTTAGCTTTTTGCCGCTTTTCTTTCTCGCGCTCTGCCTTTGTTTGCGAAGGCCTACCTACTTTGCTTACTGGCATTTTAACGCCTCCTTTTATTTTATTACGCCAATACCATGATTCGAACGTGGACAACTCGAAAGTTGGACAGATTAGCAATCTGCTGAGATACCATTACTCCATATTGGCACATAACGACAAGCGAGGGACTTGAACCCCCAGTGCCCGAAGGCATCACCGGTTTTCAAGACCGGCTCCTTACCAATTAGGATAGCTTGCCTAATAAAGCCCCAGGTAAGACTTGAACTTACAACCTGCTGATTACAAATCAGCTGCTCTGCCAATTGAGCTACTGAGGCTGAACAGCACTATAAAAACATAGCGCCATCACAAAAGATAAATAAACTATTTTATACTTCAAGCTGTAATAAAAGTTCCTTTACGGCATCGTGCCATTTTCTAGGAACTTCATAGTCTATTAAAGCCAAGGCTTCCTCTAAAGTTATTTCACCTGACTCAATTCTTGATAAATATTTTCTGTAATAGATCTTAGCCATTATCCCACCACCATTTCTGCAAGCTCGGTAAGTGCTGCGTAAACATCATCTAAAGCATCGCTATGATCCATAACTTCTTTGTATGTTTCCCAGTCATCTTTTAAAACTTTAATTTCCATCCATTCCCAGTGTTCTGGATAATCATCAGTTGCTTCAATTAACTCAAAGTTCTTACGCACATAATTCCATCTACGGCTAGATGTAGTATCTAGGCTTTCTGGTTTAACAGAGTCCCCGTTCTCGACCTTTTTCCACATTTTTCATTCTCCTTCCTTTGGTTATAACCAATTTGTTTTTTAAGTTTCCGTATATCAATATAAGGTTTAATTATATTTCTGAATATATGACCCATAGCCCATATTAAGCTTGTTAGTTATAAACTGTCTTAATTATATCCCCATTAATCACTCTATTGGTTTGCAAGAAGGAGCCGCCGCGACGTCCCAGTACGAAGCCGAAGACGCGTTGTCCAGGCGGAAATAGCAAGAACCACAGCTGGAACCGTTGACAGCGCGACCACCCCGGATGGCGTAATCGACTTGACCGTTATTAGAATAAAAATAGTCTGCATAATAAGTGCTGCTACTACCTTCAACGGTCGAAGGAATGAACTGCTTCTCACTAAAGCTAAAGTTTTTAACCCATCCACTTTCCGGAATAGCTGTTCCTACTAAGTATCCAGAATAATCAGATGAACTATTGCTAACAACATAGTCAGAAACACCAGACCCATCGAGGGTTGATCTGGTAAGCTTAAACTTTCCGATACCATTGTCATTAATTAAACCAGCAAAACGCCGCCATAAATTTCCCCACCAGTTTTCCATACCAAACACCTTAACACCAGATGTTGTAGTAGAGTATCCGTAGAACATACCCTTGTCATCCATGGTTCCAGTATTTAAGACTCCAGATTGACCTGAAGTAGTATTTCCTTGTCCAAATGCGCTTTGAGAGTCAGTAGACTTACTTATAAGAATCAACAGGAAATTGATCAGAATAATATCACAATAAACTTCAGTATCCCAAATCGGTAAAGTAGTGTTATTGGCCTGGCAATAGGTTCTCTCAGTTGCAGCGTTTAAACTTGCAGTCGGTGTTTTACCACTTATAGAGCGCATCCTTGTGCCGTCATAATATCCGTTATAGATTGGTGTATAAAAGTGATCTACATAAACACGCTGATTATTCAAAAACGACCAAGCATTAAACCCTTCATCGACCTGATGATCAGCTATATAAATACTGGCACTTTCACTTACTGTTGGCGTATCTGGTACTATCTTATACCATATTTTAGAGCCTCCACGACCCCATTCCATCATGGCATTTCCAGCGTAAGTTTCATCAGCTACATCAGATGGTGTGCCGTCAATTTTTTTGCTATAGTCATCAGGATCTAAATAATAATCTACTTCGCCATCGTAGTTAAGCATACATGGCCGTGGCATAAAGAATGCATCTTTCCAAGAACCATAATTAAATACGCCATTAGTGTAATCCATATAGGCCGGAGTCATACCAACAGCGTCTTTTAAATAAGTAACCCTATCCTCGGGATCAGATTCATTTGCGTCTATGTAAAATCCGTAAATATATCCTTTGTTTTTGCCGCCAGCCAGGACATTTTTAATGGCTTTTAAGGTCTCATTTATTTCCTGTCCAGTTATATCTTTTAATATTTTATGATTATCTGTCATATATTTTTTCTCCTTTTATCTCTGACATAGATCTCCGTCTTCATCTATGTAAAATCCAATGTTTTCTTGCTCCTTTACCGTATCAGTTAGAGTGTCTACTTTATCTGATATAGAACTTATGTATTTTGTTGTATGACCTACAGGTATTTCTACAGATACGTCGTCGTTGTATACGAATTCTTCAGTACCGGCCGGGTCACACTCTTGAAGTTCTTGGTAAGGCTGTGCGGATTCGGTGATTGGTATAGCAAGTTCGTAAACGAGATATACACCTGACATGGCGGCTTTGAAGGCGGCGGCATCAGTGTAAGACAAATCAACAATCGAAAACAAGTTGTTAGTTACCCACACCGCCATTGTCTTATCGTAACTGGTAGTATTGTTATAATGGTTTGCTCCAGATGTCGGTGTGTATTTTGGACATATTACGCCATTACTAATATCAGAAGTTGAGCTAACCAGTTTAATCGCCGGGGAGATGTCCGTTGTTGTAAAATACCAATCTGTTCCAGCAACTCTATCAAATTTTGCCCACGTCAGCGTCCCCAAATCCACGATCCCATACCGCCTTGTAACCGTCCCGTCGGCTTCGTAGGTATCACCGTCGTAGTAGAGCTTATTTGCGGCATCTAGTTTCGGGACACCTAGTAGAGTAAGCGATGAGTCAAGAGGGTAGCTACGTTTCTGGTACGGTTCGTATGTGCCGTTCTTCGCCGGGTCGAAGATGTTGATGCAGATGTCGTGGTTGTAGGTAGAACCGTATGCGTCCCAAGTGCCGAACGCAAGGAAATAACAGTTCTCAGGAGTTGGGATGGTGAATCCTCCCTGTCCTACAGCTCTTGATGCACTTGATATAAACGCACCACTGCCATCATAAGAGCACCACGCTACCCCTGATGTTGTTCCCATCATGAAGTAGTACGTAGTATTTGGTAAGACGGGGATTAAATTCTTGCATCTGATACGGGAATTGTAGACCCGTTTCTGTCCGCTTCTATCGTAATCACCAACTTCCCATTCTTCATCCCACTGGTTAAACCCAACCACATCATGGCTCTGGAGATTCTCAACACTCTTCAGTGTTCCAGCATCATATTCATAATAATCCTTCGGGAAGAGCTTCCTGAAGAAAGCGACACCATCTCCTGCGTGTGCTTGTTCAAGGGAGTAGATGTAGTCTGCTATGGTTGAGCCGAACATGGCGGTAAGGTCGATGACGATATCCGTTCCACTTGTCAAACCAGTTATAGCCGACCCATCGCTTACACCGATTGATGCCGTGCCGCTTTTGATCATGTAATATTTACGATTGTTAGGAACCGTTACGCTAGAGTCATTACATATCTGATTCCACACAACCGTCCCACCAACAATTTCCTCAAGCTTTTCGAGGTTGCCAGCTTTAGAATCTCCACCGGTTTGACGGTAAACATACGGAATAGAGTCTGTATCCCCATTATCATTTATTTGCCCGTAAGTAGAATCCCATTTATATCTTTCTCCCGTAGTAATCAACGAAATATCTGTTCCATCTTCTTCTGCGTCTTTAGGTTTAATTTTATTCATCAAATAATTAAGTCCATTTTTATCTAAATATTCTATAGACATAATTTTCTCCTTTTATCTTTAATTAGCACCTTTCTCATTGACGCACCGAGCTTTCACCGACTTTAACGGAGGGTACAAATTTATTTCATTGCAGCAAAATTAACCTAATCAACTATTTTCAATCTTATTAATCAGACGCATGAAATCCTGCTTTACACTCTCATCTGCATCTGCCATAAGATCTCTTAGATCATTTGCCATTTCCATTGAGTATCCGCGATCGTATCCTTTACGACTATATCTTCCAGACCTGCTATAGCGTCCGTTTCTAGCGTAATTATTCATTCCATAATTCATTCCGCTATTACGATACATAGGATCATCATAACGAGAACTATATCCGCCACCATTACGAGAACTATATTCAGGCATCTCTTTCTTTTCAATAATTTTTTCTATATTTTTCATTGCGTGAGCGAGCATGTCAACAATCTCAAGATCGCCAGCATCCCAAGTAGGTTTATGGCCGATGTCCTCAAGTTCCTGACAAAGTCGTTCTTCTAAGTTATAAATTCCGTCCATAAGTACCTCCTTATCCTATAACAATGAATGCATTACGCATGTTTATTGGTTGCGAACTCGTATTTCTTACAGTAAGAGTTTCACAGCATCCGCGCCATACATCGGCAACGACAGCTTTGGAAACTGCATTGTAAGAATTTAATGCGGTAGGAGTAGATGTCATAGTTGAAGCCGGTATTGTGGCGCCGCCAATGGCTATGGCAACCGTAATTTCTTCAACGGTTCCGCCAGTCGGTACGCTAATATCAGCTCCGAAATCAACTAAGTAATTTACTGTTTGTTTGCAAGGACATCCACAACGTCCAGCTAAATTAAAACTATCAGACCTTGCGCGAACTAAACCGTTATTACAGGGTACTTCAACTGTAGTGAATACAGCACTTTCGCCGGGATTAATAGTTTGTTCTGAAGCATTAGAGTATGCACATAACATTTCTAACACCCCCTAATTTACGCATTACATCCGCAAGCGTTTGTATAGCCACAACCACAACTATTATTTACAAAAGGATTAGGAACTGTATAAGAGGGCACTGGATAGGGAGCAATACGATTTACAACATACTGTGTCTGAGCAGCATTGTCAGCAACCAGTTGAGCAGTCTGCTGTGCCTGAGAATTAGCAAGATTCATCATATTAAGCTGAGTTCTAAGGTTTGCAATTTCCTCATTTTTCTGATCAAGCTTATCCTGGCACATCTGATCTTTAATGCCCTGGAACCCAGCATTCATAGCATTAAGAATTCCATTAGTATTAGCATTGTTCTGTGCAGTTAAATTCATCAAACCTTCAGAAACTGCCTGTCTATCTGCACAAGCCTCTCTTGCAACGTCAGCACCAAGGTTAGCCAATCCAAGACGATTTTCGCAGCAACAATCTGAGAACTGACTCTGCATGTTGTTGAATCCTTGAAGTATTGCCATCTGATTTGCAAAATTCTGATTCATGTCGGCGATTTGACGAGCGTTATTAGAGGCTTCTGCCTGAGCAAATCCATTAGCTACAGCAGTCTGGATTGAATCAATACCAGAATTGATCATCTGGTCTCGGAACCCACCATTAATCTGATCAGACTGATTCATCCACGGATATAAAGTATCAACACTTCCATCACCGTTTCCGCCCCAGCCATTTCTTCCAAATCCAAAGAGGAAAAGTACAAGGAGCCAAAAGGCACCATCATTTCCACCAAAACCGCCGAAACCACCGTTTCCGGTTACTGCTGCAACGTCTGCAGCGGAAAGCCCATTATTAGTATTAATCATAAGGCATTCTCCTTTCTAAATATTTTTAAAAAATTAATAAGTTGTAGTAATTCGTGCACAAATTACTTTGTATATAATCATCTATAAAGATGCTTATATTTCCATATAACGAAATAAGCGCACCATAATCACACTCCTAGAAAAACACCGATTTACGGCGGTTCACTCTTGTTTGCGTAGATTTGATGCGCTTGTTAAATAAGTTATTATTCAACTGTTTAATCAGTAATAATATTAAGTTTTTATAGCGTTAGAATGTCTCTTTATTTATTTCATACATCTATTCCAAAAGAATCATTAACCACCGAACCCACTTCCTCTAATTATGTTAGCCCACTGACTGATTTGATTAAACTGTTGCTGAGTCATCTGGCCAGAATCAAGTAATCTCTGAACCATTAACTGCGCAGGAACCTGACCGTTATATTGCTGTTTAAAAGTGTTAAACTGATTTACAAAATTCTGATATCCACCAAACATTTGAAACGGATTATTCATCTGATTTCGCACCTGTCCGAACGGTTGATTAATCATTAGCGGCACCTCCTAATTCTTTTAATAATTTATTTACACTATCTGCCAAATTTGCGACATTACTTGACAGATTGTTAAATTCATCTCTTGATACATTTTCATTGACTTCCTGAGTTATTTCTTCCTCGAAGTTAAATACTCGAAGTCGCTGTGGAACTCCATTGACGTTAGATTTAATCCAGAATTTTCCTGCATCGAAATCCATTAGTAAGACAGCGTTTCCTGATGCTACTGGGTATGCCTGGGCACCAGATTCACCATTCACAAAGACAGTCATCATAGAGTTCGAAGGATCATTGTTGTATATATAACCCGTATTTTGTGATGAGTAATTGTTTCCGAAGTTCATAATTTATTACTCCTCCTTATACCAATAAAATTGCGGAATTTCCCGTGATGAGTCCCATGAATCATAAAGTATTCCATTTTTTACTGTGGCAACATGGCCATCGCAAAACAACACATAGATTCCCCTTGGATGGTCTATGCAAAAATCCCAAAGTGTATAACAATCTGGGCACCTATTTGGAATAACTTGTCTCTGGAACCCATACTTTCGCAATACACCAGCTATTACAGAATTAGAATGCGGCATCAGTCCCATATTAAAGCCCATTTCAGTCAAAATATCGTATGTCTGATCCCATGACGTATCTAATGCGACTGTCAAGGCTCGTATAGAGCAGTCTTCTGTATGATGTCCTACAGGATTGGGATTATAGTATTTGTAAGCCATGTAAAATCACTCCAATCAAAAAAGGGGCTATAAAAGCCCCCATTAATCCATTGTTTCTTCGTATTCGATGATCTCCTCTTGTTTTGCCGTTACAGAAATATCAAACACTTTATCTTTATAAAAATTCTCCAGAATATTCATAAGGTCAACAATTACGCCGTCTTCATCAACAAGCTGACCTTCATTAAATTCAAGCTTCTTTAGCTTTCCACTCCATGTAGTAGATTTCTTCACATCCATGTTCCTTTTCCTCCTTTATTATAAAATGTCGTAGATGGTACATCCATCTTCGCCAATAATTTTATCTACAATTCCCATCTTAGCTGCTTCGGGACTGAAAAACAGGAATTCGTCTTTTCGTCTCTCCTCGTATTCATCTTCAGTAATATTAGTTCTCTCTAATACAAGCTGCCTATCAATCTCATCAAGATCATCCATAAAGTCCATCCAGTTTCTCATACGACTTGCGGAATTAGAAAGACTTCGGCTGCTTTCATGCATTAGAAACGAAGAATGCTTCCAAGCGTATCTCTCATGACAAGCAATATATACAGAAAATGCAGCGGATGCGACAATAGAAAACGCTACGCCAATAACTTTGGTTTGGCTTGATCTAATTACATCAACTAGATTATTCATTGTTATACATGATCCGCCTTCACTATCAATATAAATTCTAATAGGATGACGTTTTTCAACCGGAATATCCTTATCCTCGTCGTTCCATTTAATAATATTCAAAATAACCGACTCTAAAAGCCAGTCAGAAATCTCATCATTAATTAACAATATTCTATTGTCGTAGAAATCACGAATTACCTCATCCCTAATTTCATCGTTTCCCATATCTGTTAGCGTTGATAAAAAATCCATAATAATTTCTCCTTTTATTCCTTAATCTTCAAAATATTCTTTTGCAATATCGTATTTTCGTTGCAAAAAAATAGTGGCATCCTTATATAGGAAACCACAAATTTTCTTGATATCATCTATCCGTCGATATCGAACTTGATACATTCCTGGAAGATGAGACCTAATATCCACTTTAAAATTATTTTCACCATATGACTCTTTTAAAAGACTGTCAAAGTCTTGACAAAACTTTTTAGAGTTTTGATATACAGCAATTACTTTATCATGCTTTTTTCTACTGGCTATTGTACCATCGCCATCAACCAAGCCCCTTAAAAAATGTTTGATAAGGTGCTTTGGGACTTTTTCTTCAATATTTTTAAACGATTCAGAATTATGAGTTTTATCAGGAACTATATCGAAAACACTTAAATCGTCAAATATTTGTTTAGAATTACAAGATTCAAACTTAACAAAATCTCCTAATCCTTTATTTGTTTCTATTTGTCGATAGTACAAATCATTTCCACATTTTAATTCTTCGGCTAATTTTTTAACTATAGCATCGTCTTTTCTTTGCAGTTCAATTGCTAAAAAATAACCACCATTATGAATTCTAACATAACCATCGGTGTAAATAAGACCAAAAAATAAGCTTTTGCCTCTGTGTCGATAATGCTAAAATAATCATCAACAAAATTAATATTTTTCTCATCTCTTGGCATTTTGAATGTATTTAATGTTAAACCATTTTCTTTAGCTATATTAGATACGGTAGTACAAGTCGAACCTGTTAATCTAGCTATTTCAGAACTATGCACTCCGTCCTTAACCATATTAATAATTTGTGATATCTTTTCCTCTGAGAGTTTACAATGTTTTACTTTTTTAATTTCGTTGTTGATTAAAAAATTATTTATCGCTGGATACGACATTTCAAGGTCTCTAGAAATTGCAGATACCGTCATACCGTTTTGAAACATATCAATAATTTTTAATCCTAATTCTTCTGTAAATGGTTTTTTACATCTTATCGGCAATTTCACTAGCTTCACTCCTATAATTATTTTTTAATTTAATACATCCAAATTTCTCATATCCCTTAAATACTTCCATCATCCTACGCATACCCAAATGATCAATATTTACATCTGTTTGCTCGATAATGTCGCCTTCATATACCTGTTTACATCCTTCTTTACAACGTTGAATTATCGTCTTGAGCGTATAAACATCAAGATTCTGAGCTTCGCTTACTATGACCATAGAGTCTGATTCAAACTCGACGCCTCTAATATTTGCCGTTGGTATAATATCGATCTTTCCGTCCTCAATTAATCGTTGAACTTCGATGAGATCGCCGAATTTTGAAGCAAGAATATTTCCGATAGATGCAGAATATAAAAGCTTAGTTGTATGATCACCTTTTTCATAGCCTAAAGTCCTGGCATGTTTTAAAGGTTCAAAAGAATATACAAAATAACACTTCTTAATTTTACTTTTCTCTAATTTACTCATAAAATAAGAAAGCGGAAGAGTAGTCTTTCCGGATCCGGCTCTCCCAAACAATAAAGTGATATCATTTTTGTCAATACTATCCATAGCACATTGCTGTATCTGGTCAAGAGGTTTTACTTTGCCAAAATACCTTGACTGAAATGCAGTATATACAACCTTGGTATACTCACCATCGCCCCACTTATATGTGTCGATAATTTCACCGTTGTTATTTTTCAAGATAATATATTCATTTCTGACCATGTTATAAATATTCTTGTCGAGATTAGAATAAAAATAAGCCATTTCATCATCGTTCATAGATATAACTCTATATCCAGTATACTCATCAATATCGGCAAAATCTAAGTCCTTTGTACCGATGGTATTTAGACCAAATATCTTTCTGGCAATATGCTTGAGATTTAAATCATTAGATACAAATAAAATAGAAATCTGATGTAATTCCTGATAATAATAAGCAGAAGCAACTATAATATTGTCCGGTCCTGGCTCTAATAGCTTCTGTTCTTTTATATATGTAAGAAGGTCAGTATTATATCCTACGACCTCATATTTATCTTCATTCTCATCGAGAAGTCTTGATATCTGACGAGCCTTATATTTCGTGGCTTCGTCTTTTCTATATGCAGTTTTTATATCTTCAATTTCCTGCAGCGTCATCTGAGAAATTAAAAAATCTTCATCAAACGCGCGACTTTGAAGATCCAATATTGAGTTGGTATCGTAAAATTTACGACAATCCATAAGCTTAATCCTCCTTAACTATGATGTCTTCTCTATACTTATAAAGCTTTTTGAGAGCACGAGGATTTTCGGTAAGATAATACCGCTTGGATTTAGATTTATGTGTTTGTGAACTAACATGAACATATTTTCCCATTTTATTTTCTCGCAAATAGTCAGCTTCTCGTCTTGCAATTAAAATCATACTTTCACTACTTTCTTTAATTTATTTTTTTTAAACAAAAAAGGGGCATATGCCCCTATATAAAAGTTCAAAAAAGATCACCCCTGATCCTTGAACGAATTTCCCGACACAGAGTCGAACTGTGTTTCTTCCTATATAAATAGGACCACGCAGGAAGTAGGAGAGAAGAGTAGTAATCTACTCCTCGGTACTCCTTTTAATCCTTTGCTAACGCTGAGATTATGCGTTTCGCAGAAAAAACTTTACGAGCATTATGAGTTCTCTCGTTATCCACTTACTGCCGTTTCCGCACAATAAGTATTCTCTCATGGCTGCCTTTTTTATAGTGTGGCGATTCACTATTTCTACAAAGCTACTCTACCTTCCCTATTCCGTTAACGCTGCCGCGCTATAAATTCCCGCTAAGAAAACCGTGCAAGGTCCAATAAACTTATCAGAGTCTTGCGAGACTCCTCAAAGACACCATTACATTGCTGCTGGTGTATTAAGCCACTTTCACTTTGCATAGGCACAGACTTTCGCTTTAATAATTTGATCATCTGTCTATTGTAAATAAACCCTGTATCCAATGGTTCTTTTTATTTATAATATGTTTATATACATCCTTTGATTACGTGCTGCGCCAGTGGCTTCGTAAACTTTTGATCTACAAAATACCACACGCAACCATGCTTTCGGCCCGTTTGCCTACTAACGTCTCATAAGCTAATGGGAAATCCCACTCACTTAATCAATGGATACCGCCCTCGCGCAACGTACACTTGGACTGTGTGCATCCTCCTGATTCACCTTCGCATATTCGTAAGTTTGCATGAGCTATCCAGATTGCGGTCCGGAAACCTTCTCTCAGCACTTGCCGTTGATCCGGCTTATTGCTCCATACTTCATATGTTATATCCGCGCGGGATTTATATACCAGCACGAATCGCCGCCTTTTGAGCGACAGGCATGTCAGTTCTGCTTGAATTGACCATTATACCTACAATGGCGACAAATACAAGATGTAAATATTTGCCTTTACGTAAGTCACCCTACGTTATCTGTGTCAAGCCACATTGCATAGATTTAACGTCCCTATGCAGACGATTGCTACGCCCAGGTACTGCCCCTGGTTAAGACCGGCTTATGAGGCCAGTTAAGATCTTACCTTCCGCCAGCTATGTTATTTATACTCGCCCCCTCACCAGGTAGAATAGAGGAGGTAACGGTGCGGCAAGAGAGCGAGTTTCTAAAGGAGTGTGAGTTTTATGATCTCACTTCGAGTTGATTATATGATTAATATAAACGGCTAATTTATCTTACTAATTCTTTGAAGGAATTAGCAAACTTGCACTTCGGTGCATGTTTAGCCGGGACTGTAATAGCTTCACCAGTCTGAGGATTCCTGGACTGACGTTCTGCCATGTACTTTCTACTCAGCTTAACACCATCGATAACCTGAATGTCATCGTCGTTATTCAGTGCTTCAATAACGATTTCACGGATGGCACCAACAACAACCTTGGTGTCCTTCTGTGTAAATCCTGTTTTTTCTGCAATTTTCTTAATAAAATCTGCTTTCTTCATTTCTATTTCTCCTTTTCTTCAATCATTTTTTAAGTTTGAGCAGCTGCGTTTTCACTCACATAAACAAAATTCAATAAATTCGTAAAAGTGAATAAATTATTAGCTTTTGAAAAGGTCGAAGAAAATTCAGTATCACATTTTCTCTTTGTTTTCTTTGTTTTTGGAAAAGCACTTCAATAAAGCATCCGGATTTAATTCGTATAAAACTTTTAAAAGAATCGAACGATTCTTATATAATTTACCTTTCATTTTGGCTTGATTGTTTCTGGTGTTTGTAGTAACACCAAAACCTCTTTTTAATAGATAAGACATGAACCCAAGATAATTTTTTGATATACCAGTTTTACGTAAATCTTCGATAAGATTATCAAAATCATCTCTTAATACCAGCGTCTCTTCATACATGTTATCAATGTCATCAATACGGCTTCTGACATCGTTATATAAATCCATAGAATACTTGCTTATTAATTTTTCCATGCGTTTAGATGTGTTCATTTTTCTGGAAGTAGAAAGCTCAAATTCATTAAAAAATTCTTCAAGTTTCATTCCATTTCTATTATAGTTAGCTCTCTTGAGTTTTAAATTATAAAGATAATTCATGGGACACATAATATCCAAATTAATTTTCTTCTTATCAAAACCCTTTCTAACACCTAACCAAAATGCTGGATATAAATTTTTGTCAACATCTATAAGCACTTTAAGCCGATTTATTTCTTCCATTAAATCCATATCATACGATTTTTTCGCGCTATCTATACTCACCTGAGCAAGTGACGCAAGAATACATACGGCATCATAATACTTTCTATCTGGAAACGTATAAGTATATGACAAAGCTATCTGGGCTAAATTTGATGACAAACCGATACTCAACTGAGAAGCAGCAAGTTTATTATCAACGATAGCAAAAGAGTTCATCGATGAATCGTATTTATTTTTTTCTTGTGGAATATTATTCACAACAGTCGGATGATTTATTTGACAGTATTTTGCGTGTTCTACTATAGGAGTAAAATTTGTTACGTAAATTGAATCTGAATCTTGATCCGCAATTCATAATTGTATAGGCTCTTTATCCTATACCCTCAAGTCACCTTGAGATTGGACTATATCTTTACCATAGCTTTCGCCTTAGGTATCTGGCGCTCGTGTCGGGATTATTGGTATCCATCCTCACCCATTAGTCTCTGAAGTTTCTTGTCTACTTTTGCTGGAATTCGACAAGCTTACCTGCTGATTGAGTTAATTTAATTGTTTAATCTATATGTTTCCAAGTTTTTCTGTGACAAATATTTGCATATGTAGAATGTAAGTTTTTGTAATCTTTAGCGTGAATCATTTCTGGATGATCAAGTCTTAAAATATCGGCTATTTTCATACCTTCGTCGTATTTTCTTCTAATTTCTCTGACTTCCTCTTCTGTAAAATTAGCCCTTCCATTATTTACTCCTCGCGACGATTCACAAACCACTTCATAATTATTGTCTACAGTATATTGAATATTTTCGGCATGAGTGATCCATTCTAAATTGTCAGCGTCATAATTCATCCTATTAAAATCTTTATGATTTACTTCGGCACCTTCGAAATATCCCGGTACCCAAGCATGTGCGACGTACAAATGTACTGGAACTCCGCCACCAAAACAAGGATATCCGTCAGAATTGATATGTATCGTAGCTGGTTGAACTCTTCTTATTGGATTAAACGCTGAACCATCTTTCGCAACATATTTTCCGCGACCTCTAAGTTCTACATATCTATATACCTTAGGCTCATATTTTTTGCCATCTTCATTAATAATAATTTCATCTTCAAATTTTCTTTCTTCCATAGTTCGCCTTTCTTTCCTTATAACTTTCCCAGCAATTCACCAGATATTTTTTGAACTGAGTTTCCTCAGAACCGGGCCGGTATATTAACCCATTGTTTCTCGGTTGAAACGTAGTATGATTCATATTTACGACTATACATAACTCCCCTAAATCAAAATATTTATCAAATAAGTCACTATGAACATTATGTAAATGTCCCAATCCATTCTGCGAATTAAACGGACTTCTAAACTCTGCCAGATATTCGCCATCTTTAAATCTATTTGTCCAACATTGAATGGCATCTGGCTCCACAGAAAATGTAGGATCCTGCAGCGGATCTTCTCCAACCGCATGCATCAACATTCCATAAGCGTTACCACATATAACAAGATTGTCCGCATCTTGCAAAACTTTCCCAGTTTTAAAATTAGTAATATACGCACGTATTATTGAAGCACGCCGCTCTCTGAAAAAGTCGCATCTAAGAAAATCTCTATCTTGTTCTACTAATGCCACCAGAACTTCGAAATCATTACTAAAATTCTCATTCTTCCTTAAATAATCCAAAAAAACATCATCGTCGTTCTTAAGCTTATCTATATAATCAACAGTGATACCACACACATCACCCATAGTATCCATATTTAATGCATTAACCATCTGATAACTCATCTTCTGAACATCGCCAAGCTTACTCTTATGAGCCGTCTTGACTATGCCCCAATAATTATCTGCTTCTCTAATTTTCTCTGCCCAATCATCAAATGTAACACCTTTGAACTTTAACCACTTAATGGCATTATCAGTAGTAATAAGCCGTATATCTTTTGCCCGGACATTTCTCCCAAACATATCCGGAATATAAGCATTTTCATAATCGTCACCATAATGATCCTTAAAGAACTTCTGAATATGTGTACAAAAAGCGGCACACTTGGTAAAATGTTGTCTTAGCAAAATATACCCATTGGCTTCCTTTGGAAATATTGACGAATCAATCAACGCCTGACCATCAAACAAAGTATTCGTAACCGGATAATTATCTCTCTCTTTGGCGATACAATGTTTATCCTTGTCTGTCTCAACACTGATAATTTTCTTGTAAATAAACGAATCTACGTCCTTTAAAACCAATATTTCTTCCGGCGCGATTTTAACTCTACCTCGGTCACCAATGCTGATGTCTATCGTACTAGTTATGAGAGAAGAGTAAGCACCAATCTCAATGACCGGTGCATTATCTTCTGGAAGTTCAATGCCCATTCTTAAATACTTTAGTGCGTCATCGTATAATTCTTCTCTGCAGAAATTTGCTTTCCCAACTTTCGCTTTACCTGGAGTTCTATATAAAAACTTATAATGAATTACTTCATCAACTATACGATTCCCATCTTTGTCATGATAATAGTATTCAATATCGACACCATTATTATAAAAGTCAATGCGTATATCGTCGGCGGTTTTCTTAATGTATTTATCCATATTCTTATTAGCTTTTTCGATAAGATGCTTAAGATGTTCAAGTTGTTGTTCCTTCTTATCATCCGAAATTTTCTTATTCTTCTTAAGATCCTTGATAGTTTTTTTAATATGATCTACGTCTTGCTTATAAGAACGAGAGCCGTACGCAAAATCGATACATATAATATCTCTGGTGCTTTCTTCATTTCTGATAGTCAATCCGTGGTCCTTCATATAATTAAGAAACATACTGTTTGTCAGCATAGCCTCTTTGAAATCATATCTGTCTCTGACACCTTGATTGTACCCTTCTATAGATCCGGCTTGATAAGTTCTAATTCTCAGTCCATACTTGCCCTTCTCTCTTTTCTGCTGCACTTCGGCATCACACTCCCCTTAGTAATTTCACATAAAATCTCAATTGCTCCAAAAAATAATCTACATCTTCATCTGTCAATTCCGAATTGTAGCAAATTCTTATCGTGCTCTTGGCGTCTTCATCGCTTAATCCTATAGCCTGTAACACATGACTTGGTTCTGGACTATAATTATGACAAGCAGATCCGGCAGAAATGTAAATACCCTTTTCTCCTAATAGTGATACTAACGCCGACGCTTCAACGCCAGGAAATGTAAGACTTAAAATCGGAATATGCGGATATCCATTCTGTTTATATTCAATACCATCAAGTCCTTCTCGAATTTTCAGCGCAAAATTCAAAAAACCGTCTTCGAACTTAAGTCTCTCGATCTGATTGGCTAAAGCATAACACCCCGCCACATTCTCCGTTCCGGCACGCAGTCCCATCTCTTGGCCGCCCCCTTTTATATAAGGAAGAAACTGCTTCTGAAAGTCCTTCGACATATATACAAACCCAGTTCCACGCAAAGCTCCGAATTTATGTCCAGATACTGTATAAGCATCACAGTTCAAATTCGCCCCGTAATGCGGGAAGAGCTGCACCTGATCTGAATGCAACCACACAGAATGATTGCCACAAATCTGATATATCTTTTCCATATTCTGTGCTACGCCAAGCTCGTTGTTAGCCGCCTGAATAGAAACCAATATGTCGTCAGGCTTTATGCCTTCTTTGATAGCAAGCTCAAGAGTAAAATCAAGAGATATCTCATATAACTCTCCAAGAGAATCGACAGGTAAATAGTACACAGTAATATCTGTATTATTTTCTAAATACTCCGCAACTCTCAAAACGCTAGGATGCTCAATCTGCGTAGTGATAAATAATCCTTCTTTCTTGCCTTCAAAAAATCCGCGAATAATCATATTATTGCCTTCTGTGCCGCCAGATGTAAAAATAATCTCTTCCGGCAAACATCCCACATGATTTGCTATTTTTCGCCGCGAATCTTCTAACAAATTTCGCGCATCTAACCCGCCCTCATAAACAGAAGACGGGTTATACGGATAATCTATAGATGCCATCGTGTAATCTATCAAACACTGCGGATCTGGTCTGGTAGTTGCTGCAGAGTCTAAATAAATATCTCTCATGAAACCATCCTTTCAACAACATCGCCAAGCTTATAATCAATATCATCAATCTCAATCTTCTTGATGTTGTAACTGTCGAAATACTTTACATCATCTTCGAAATTCTCAAAAACTCTTACATAAGCCCGATAATTCTTATCTGACGGTTTACTGGTCAGCCTTTCTCCGGCTTTTTCGACCCATTTATCCTTAAGCTTAATAGAAGGATAGATTAGACCTGTATATTTATCCGGCACTGTAGTGATCAGCCTTTCAATCACAGCCGGATGCGTTGAGACAAAAACAGTAAACCCTTGTCTTGACAAACTCTTAGCTACTTCAACATAGTATTTATACCAATCCTTAATTCCCCTGAAATGGCTGCTTTCTAAATCAATCACAGAGTTGTTCTTGCTTGCTAAAGTTGTCTTCCCGATTCCTGGATATCCTGCAATAATCATAAATTTTCTCCTTTTGTCTGTGAAAATAGATTGCGTGAATTGATTGCTTTAAGATCTTCTTTAAGTCTCTCTGGTAAATCTGTATGTGCTACTTTTACCACGATATCATCATTATATACATCGTAAACCGAACCATCCTCGCAAAATACCATATATTCATATTCATCATAGCATTCACAATATTCAGCACTTAAAATCAAAGCGAGGTTATCATCATGTATGTCAGATAATATAACAGTATCTCCAACTGTGTAATCTGATGTTTTTATGTTTTCTTCATCTTTATATGGTTCCAGTGCTTCTAAATCCATAGCGCAGAAAAATCTGCCGCCTTCTACAGTACTCCATCCGTGTGGGTTTTCAAAACGCTCTCCAGCTCCTGGTACTTCAATAATATACTTCATAATTTAAACTCCATAATAATTTAATTCATCATTTCGATATTGTTTACAGTTCCTTTTTTAATCTTGCCGGATTTTGTATATTCTGGTGCATAACGAATACCGCATATATTTTTATTACCGCTAACCCAATCCTTCCGCCGAACAAGCTGATAAGCAACTTTACGTCCATTATATGTATAGTCAACTGGAACACTTACATACTCATCCATATATTTCTCATAGCTACAAGTCTTATGGCACGAATCACAATGATGCTTGCATTCCTTGTTAAATTCACAATTCCTTAATAGATCATCGTATCTATCCCACGTCCACTTTTCGTACTGCGGCATGGTAGAAGAGAAGTCTTTGCATATTTCCGGTGCCGCCACAAGTCTCTTCCTACAATAACGCTTATCACCATCTCTCTTATAATGCTGACACATATAACACTTAAGAATCAGTCCGGCATCATCGTAATAACTGCAGCCACGACACATACCGTCATAGTAATAATTATCTATAAATTCCTTACATGATAACGGATCAGCGAATACCTGATCAAATTCTCTAAGAGATACATTGTCCGGCGCATCAAAAGAATTGTAGTTCCTACTCTTGACCTCACAAACATATTTGCCATCCCTTACTTCTTCTATCTGAGTTAACCACGGCTTCCATGTGGTGTCGTATGCATTTGGCACATATACAAAATCTCCGACTTTCATTAGCCCTCCGTTTCTAAAACAACGTAGTCCTTAATATTATATCTATACAACGATTCTTTAGCCTGTAATATAATATGTACTTCATATTCCTTGCTGCCATAGTCGGGATAAACAAAATACATATAATCAGCACAAGATTTCGGCGGATCCTCGGTTTCTGGATCATAATTCTTATTTAAGCCATAAGTAGCTTCCGCCATTGCCTTTTGAGAATAGACTAGCGGATCCAGTTTGTCATAAAATCTGTCCCAGCAGTCGCCGTCTTCGAGATATTCTTCGACATCTGAAATCAAGAAATATCCATGTTTTACAAAATCGCCGCCTGGTAACTCCCTAAAGCTTAACATCTTCACATTAAATGGATAGTCATCATCTGTGTGAAATGTATTAATAAGATCGTCGGATCTCTTATTCTCCGGCACTGTATAAAAATAATCATGTAAATCGCTTGCAAAAGATCTGCTTCTTGATATCGCCGGACAAATCTTTCCTCTGTCATCGAACGGACCCAAAGGATGAATCAGCCCATGATCATCTTCATAGCCTATATAATATTCATAATAATAACTCATAATTTATTCTCCATATACAATTCCCACAACTGGAAGTAGTAGAACTAAAATTGATAAAACATTTAATACGACCGCAGACCAACTTTTTGAAGCTAAATCTAATATGAATAGACCGGTGTTTAGCCCAATCAAAAAAATCAGTAGAAGCATGGCTTTTAATTTATCATCGTCGAATTGCCACATCAACATTCATATTCCCCCTTATCCATAGATTCCCGCTGTTTAACGTATTCGAGAGCATCACCCCGGTCGAAAAAAACAACTTTGTCAATATCAGAGTAGGAGAGAAGATAAGCATGTTTATCACGCTTATCAACTCCTACAAAATAATCATCTGTCACAGTACGGATTGTTAATTCGCATATATCGTATGACCAACCAGGTATGATTCGTGCATAATACACATGGTCTTTAATCTTCATCATCATCATCCAATAAATATTCAAGAGTAAAATATTGTTTATGTTGTTCTTTTTCTTTAATAGCATATAAATCATACTCGGCATCTCCAGCCTTAAATCCATCAATATCTTTAAGTTTATTAACAGTATCGAAGTCGCCCAGAATCTCAACTTCTCCACGAACCGGTATAGAATAGTGTTCACCGTTGATCATGAAGTTCAACTTCCTAAAAGGCTGCATTGTCTTAATCTCGCCGTTAACATATCTAGTATTTGTTTCTCTTTCAAATGTAACCTCGTCTACACCGATATAAATCTTACTCATATATTTCACTCCTCACTTTCTCAATCTCTTTACGCTTCCGATTCTCATATTTCGCACGATATCTAGGCTCATACTTTGTACAATGCTGACAAACTCCCTTGTGTTCTGCTTCCTTGCCTTTTTCACAAGATCCTTTGCAGATATAAAACTTACAAATCGTTTCTCTATACTTTGCCATCAGTCTGCCTCCCTATCATCAATATGAAGATAACAACCATTGATTTTATATTAACGACCGTCATCTTTAATTATAATCATTTTTTATCTCCCTAAAGCTGCCACCGATTTCTTCTGCACAATCATCGCACCAAGGGCAAATCCATCCCATACTCATCTTTGTGGCATTTCTTCCGCAACCGCAGCAAGTATGCTCTGAGATATCTTCATATTTCCTGATGATCTTATCAATCTGTTTATTTCCACCATAATCATACCATCTTAAAGCACCATACTTTTCTTTAACCTGCATTACCACATAATCATCAATTCCCGCTTTATCAAGTTCTTCCTGAATCTCTGATGCCATATGATCAGTAATATCAAGCCATCCCCGTGGAATCTCACATACGGTGCCAGGTGTCAAAAAATCATATTTATCAGCCAATTCATCATATGTAATCATAACGCGCCTCCTCTATAAGCTATCGCAACTCCAATTATAACTAAGATTATTGCTACGAGTATACCAATCCACATTGGAGAAAGTACCCAAATCCATGACCACTTGATAACACCGCACAATTTAAGAACTATAAATATTAGCGTTAAAACGCTGCAGAAACTCATTCCTCCACTGCTTTTATTATCGTTATTTATTTCAATCCCTCCCATCTATAGTCCAACGATGAATTGTTGGAACGTTGCTAATTAATCCGTCTTTTATTAATGCCCCAAGATTTAATGGCTTGAAGCCAATAACATTTGAACACACATTCAATCTGTTAAACCCGCCAGAGTGCCATTTCGAATGATCGTGTCCATAAATGTTAAATAAATAAGGCATTTGCAAAAGCGGTTCATGTGATATAATAATTTTGTCGCTTATTGTAAGCGGCCCAGTATAAATCTCATTAAAATATGATTTAAACTTTGTAGCCGACTGATCATGATTACCCAAGATTAATACTTTGTAGCATTTTAGCTGCTCCATATACTTGGGATCCCCAACATCACCAAGTAACAGGAGAGTATCATTCTTGTGACAATACTGTTTAAGAGTTGCTATTTGAATTTCGGGTTCAGGCCAGTCAGGATCCATTATTTTGCAGTCTGGATCGTCGAAGTGAGGATCCGAATAAAGCCAAACTGACCCTTTGGCCGACCAGTGCTGAAACACTGGATATAATGTTTTTATCATCTATCACGTCCTCCTTGATTGGAGTATATCACATATTAGTAATTTTGTCAATCATTAATTTCAACGTTTATTTATCAATAAAAAATTGGAAATATATGGTCTCACAACAATCTCGTAGCCACTACCATATCTCTGCGTGAGATAGGAGAGAAGTTCAGCATCAGACATATATAATCTTCTCCCAAGCAATCCTTCGATTTCTTTGACGATTTCTTTCCAATCTTTGCAATCTCCGTTGTCTAGTATATCTGTAAGATCGCATTCGTTCAGTTTTTCTATTTCTTCGTTGTGTCTATCTCCGAATTTCATAAATACCTCCATACTTCGCAACACTCTTTATCTGGATCAATTCCTACCATATGAATTGCCACACGATCCTTAAATGCTTCACCCATACATAGAAATCCTTCGCAATCTTCGTGATCAACTCCGTTTGCTCCATTATTCTTAAAGGTCCACCGTCGCAGATCCAGACGGTATCTACAATTACTACAGCATTCTCGTTCTTCCCAAGCATCGCAATGATCCGCTGATTTGACATCCGTACCATAAGCGCCGCTGCGAACAGTCATACATACACCATCTACATTCCATCTACAATTCTCACATTTTTTTTCTTTCATAATAGCACCTACTCATCAACCATTAAATCATAGTCGTATACCGCATGCTCATCATGTGTTACACTTATCAACGCATCATCAAAATCGTCAAAATATATAACACCTTTATATCCATTATCTAATAATCTTTGTCCAGCATTCATTACATCATTCTCCCTTAATCTTGTTTATTAATTCAACAAGTTCAGGAAATGCCCGACCTGTTTTAGTGAGATCATAATTTTCAACAGTGTGTGTGGTCATATTCTCTAATTCAAGAACTTTGCCATATTTGTCATCTGTCTCCGGTCTTAAAACAACACACCTAATATTATCTTTATATATAACTTCATCTCCAATGTGAATATCTTCGTGAGAATCTTCCCATTTCTCATACATTTCTTTAGCTTCGGAATATGTATGACAAGTCACAAGATCGTATAGCCCCAAGCACCCACCAAAAATAGATTGTGTGCGTATATTATCAAATCGGCTATCCTTTAGCTCTGAAGCTATCATCCTGATAAATTTCCAAACTTCGTCCTGAACGGTTTTATCATCAACATCAATACGAATAACATCGCCCGGTTTTACGGTTTTTACTTCTCCACTTTCAAATTTCATTTAAATATCCCCCTATATCCAAAACAATCCCCATATCTGTTGTCATCTAATCTCTGCTGAATTTGCGGGCATTTACCGCTATTATAGAAATCGCAGCTAGTACACGGAATGTCGCGCGGTCTCCATACAAAAATCAAAACATTGAATGTAATAATAACAAGTGCAACCATGAAAGCCAATATTGCCATATTTTACCTCCTTATTCGCATTTTTTAACACAATACTTAATTACATATTCTGCAACAATCTTAGAAAAAATCTCACGGAATTCTTTTTCAGATTCGATGACATCAAGCTTATTAGTCTTATTAATAGCAGTTATTGTGGCACCATTTAATTGCATACGTCTCTTCATATTTTTAAGACGAACATTCAGCTGCTTATTTGTACGCTTCCCAAATTCGTTATATAACATTGGCCAAAAATCTTCCCAGCCGATATTCGTAGAATTGGCTATACGATTTACCTGTTTATTAATTCCGCTTCTCCAGTTTCCATCGTGCTGAATTGCATCTATAACCGTCTGGAGATTTTCACATGCAGTATTAACGGCATTTTTAGCAGCCGATGCCTCCGCAATAGCCTGATCCGCTTTTTTATCTACGATAGCAACACGCTCCTGAGTATTAATCATCTCTTGGACTAATCCAGCTATTGCTTTTAACTCAGAAGAAACATTGTCGGACATTTTAAGCGAGTAGGATCCGGTCTTGCGAATGGACGGAAGAACTTCATGTGTCACCCATCTCTTAAAACGTTTTGCCGAAGGAAGCTTACTGGAAATGATCAGACTGTAAAGACCGGACTCGTTGATAATATACATATTGCGACTCTGACCTGAGTCGGTAAAACGCCGAGTCAGCTTATCTTCATCATATACATGTTTCTTTAAGGCATCTGACGTATCTCTATACCCCAAAGCCTCTGCTACATCCTTACCTACAAAATACGGATCACCATTTACTATAAGGCTGCGAACTGAGCCAAATTCCGGATTCTCAAAAATAGTTACATTGTTTGACATAGTAGTAATTTCATTCATCATAATTCTAATTCTCCTTTTTCTGTTAAATAATCCATAAACTCCTGCTGCGGGATCACAAACGTTTCGCTGGGTCGAACTAAGTTTGTAATCACTAACACATCCTTAATTCCAGGTTCTTTTTCGCATAAGATATCTGCCACTTCCTGACAACATACAATTAAAGCCGGTTCGTCATCTCTCATAATTCATTCTCCCTTCTATAATGTGTATATACTCTTTAATAGCTCCGAAAATTATATTGTAATCATTATCGTTACCCCCAGCAAACAGATCCGCAGCATCCAAGAATCTATCGGCAAATTCCTGCATTTCTGAATGAGTGACAGCTGCCCGCTGGTAGTATATTGCTCTTGCCAGTAACCAATATCTGTCCTTATCCATCATTTTTCCTCCACTATAATCTGACAACTCTTCATTACTTCAAGGGCCGCCTTATGTTTCTCAGGTGTGGTCCCCGCACAACAATCTGCATGGACAATAATCTCGGAATTCGGGAACTGAGCGCGGAGGATCAGAGCATTGGAGATTACGCAGATGTCAGTGCAGAGGCCGACGAGTTCAAACTGGAAATCATTGTCATTAAAATCATCTGGATTAATATATTTATACCAACCATCATACCCAAAGGTTCTTTTCCACACCCAGTTGCTTCTGTAGTTATCTTCGAGGTCTTTCAATTGAGGAATAATTTCCCATCCATTAGTATTTCGAATACAATGTTCAACAGGAAGATATTTTCCCTCAAGTGTATTCATATAATCTCCATAATGGGTATCTCTTGTAAAGACCACATAATATCTGCTATCCATATACTCTTCAATTTTCTTCTTTACTCTCGGAACTATAGCCTGGGCTTCCGGCGTTCCCAGGGATCCGGTTACAAAGTCGTTCTGCATATCAACTACAATTAATACTTTCTTCATTTTTCCGCCTCCAATACAGTTTCTGCACATTCTATAGCAAGATCAGAATAGGAGATATAACCATCACAATATTCATCCCATTCCGTATCATGTTCAAGCGTATCTACATCTATAAGCCTTCCATGCGGCGTTTCAATCTCAATTAACGGACAATGTTCTTCAATATCATAATCAAAAGGAACATAGTTCCCAGTTCGTGTGCAGTATAAAGCATCGTGCGAATTGCCAGAAAAATAACACTTCTCACAAGTATCTGGCATCTTTAGTTTCGGTACATATACACCCATTATTTTGCCCTCCGTTTAAAAACTTCGAAAAACAAGTCGCAAATTAGTGTGATTAATATAATTATTCCAGTTAAAAACCAAAGCAGCACCCAACCTGGGAAGAAAAATATAAACGCCAAAATTTCAAGAATAATAATTCCTGCCGTATTTAAAGTTTCCTTATATTTAGACCATATACTTTTAAAAGGATTGGTTATACCCCTATATGTCTGGTCTCCATATGCAGCCATAAAAACCAGAGAGGAAAAACAAGCATATAAAGTAACAACACAAATGATTACACAAATGGTTATATCGCGCATTTCACTACCCCCAAATTCACATCAGCCAAAAATTTATTGATTCTGTTATAATCTGGATTTTTCGGGAGAGTAGTATGCTTCTTCCAGTACTGCAGCTTATTATCCAATTCGTCGACAATCTCATAAAACTCTTTTACTGGCTGCCGATTTTCATCCAAATACTTGCCGTTACGTATGTCCATTAAAAAGTCATGTTCTTTCTCGCGATATGTAATGATCTCGCCCTTTTCAAGAATGTCAAAACACATCAGATAAAGCCGCACCAGATGCATCATATGCTTGCCAAGCTTATCATGTCCAATAGCATGACTATTCCGTTTACCAACCTTACTATATGATTTAACAACTTCGTTCATCTCTGCCCACATAGATTTATAGTCACGAAGTGGATAGTGGGAGAGTGACACATCCATAAATATTTCGGTATCCATATTCTCATTAACGGCTTTATCGATGTATAATCTTATGGAATCTTCTGGGAAACCAAAATATTTTTCTGGGAAAGTGTATCTTGAATTTTCAATAGAATCTAAAATGTGCTGCTCCATTTGAGATTGGCTTGCTAACCTAGCAGACTTGTTCTCAAGGCGTCTTAACTGTGCTGTCGCATAACCCCCGAAACTATGAACTGCCCGCTGCGACAAAAACATATCAGAATTATAGATCAATTCATGACCAACATCAGAAAGATAAATATAATGCTCTGGCTTTAATCCTAGAATCTCAATGGTATTAGGATTACAGTTTGACAACAGCGAAATCATCTTCTCAAGAGAGTAAATCGTCGTATCAGTTTCATCGTTTTGGACTTGCTCAAATCCTTTTCTAGTAAGTATATCCTGCGCCGAATTAGTAGCAATTCCACGAATATCAATATCACTGCCTTCCACGTTTGTTCCATATGCATGAGATCCGCCATATCCAAGAAGAATTATATTATCACCAAGCGGCGCTTTATTAAGAAATGAATATTCTGGTTTGTTTCTCAATTCCTGCAGCGTCATTACTTTACCTCCTCAAATGTATTATCAAAATCTTCACGTCCCCAAGCTACAATTTCACCATATTCATTTTTTACAATATAATCATAAGGCCCAACTTCAACAGTCCCATCTATACCGTATTTTGATTTATCTACAAAAATACGATTTTCTTCATTCCGTGCTATAACACCTTCTTCTGCGGCATCTTCAACCCAGGTCGGTGCATCCAATACACACCCATACTTTTCTATATATTTTAACTGTGCCATAGTAAGCTGAAATGCTTCAACTTCCGGCATCCTTCTTCTGTACTTTGCCATGTACTTCCTCCATCGTCTCTAATCTATTAACAACACGATCCAGCCAATCATAACCTTCATATATGTCAGATAATATCTCTACAGCGTCATAAAGGTTATACAAAATAGACTCATATAAATCGGCCTTATTTTCTGCAGTAGTTTTATCCTCAGATGGTAAAAAATTCCTTGACAGCGGGAATAAGCAAACCGCCGCATCTTCAAGGCACCTTATAGCTTCATTCTGTTTTCTTCTTGTTATAATCTTCATTATCTATTTCTCCTATTAATCTAAATGCAACTGACCAATCTTACGCTCAACCCAATTTATGTTTTCTTTATTATACTTATCAATATCTTTTTGCCACTCACTAATAAGTTTTACCATTACTTTATTACGATTTATTATTTTTTTATTTTTAATTTTTTTATGGCGATATATTTTCAAGCGAATAACATCTATAAAGCGTTTCATTACAATCCATTCTTTGTTATAAAATACTACATTATCATATGTGTCAGCAAAGCTCCATTTATCTGGCGACATTGATTGTAAAGTTTTAAATTGATCAAATGTGATTTTTACATCGTCCCTGCTAGGACAGTAAATATCAAATATTGCCCATAGAAACGCAAGAACAATATAAAATGCAATAAAGAGGAAAATAATACATAGCATTATTTCATTAATGTTAACGCTCATAGGCGATTTCTCACTCCTGATCCGCTGTAAATAAAGAACCGTCTTCATTTAATCTTGGGGTTATGGCCATACCGCCATACATGTGCCTAGTCTTCACTACTATATATTCAACACCAGTAACTTTATCTATTAAAATGTAACCACTACAGGGTAGCTGTTCGCCAACTATAAAGTTCCCGTCCTCTGTAGCATTAACTGGAACGCAGCCCGCAGCAAACATCGAGACCACCAATAATAAACCTAATAATAATTTACGCATCTTTAATCCTCCTTTATTTTATACCCAAACGGTACTTTACCGTTTATTATAGACTTCCAATGATTAACAACATCTGGATGGGCATAATTTTTATTATTTATTAATTTAACCATCGCTTCTGACCGTAGCTTAGTAAATGTATGCTTGTCAATATACTTTTCAAATTTATATTCATATTGCGGATACAACATATCATCATAATCAATAAGTTTTAATCCGCATTCATTGTTTTTATAAGTCCAATTCTGAATGAAGTCCCACATAACGCATCCCGCCTGGAATCCCGTTATACCCATCTTATGCGCACCCATCGACGCTGCCGCCAGAGCAATCGCGCCAATTGCACGAACCATAGTCCCATAATCATGATCATATTCATTCATTAGACGGTTGTAAAAGTCTGTAAATTCTTCTGGCGTTTTAATATGGTTTGCTTCTTTATGCCATAATTCATTAAGTAATTTGAATTCTTGAGAGCCTTCAGTAATATGTAGCATGTTATTTCTCCTTCCACATCATTAATCATCCCATATTTGTCTGTCATGGAAATCAATTTCTTCGTTAGTCAAAATGCAGTTTTTTATAAGGCTATCAAGCCTATATTCCATAGACGGAATAACAATTACTGGAATTCCATCACTCCCTAAACCACCATATATGTTCATCAAATACTGATGTCTTTACACATTCATCGCAATAATAATCGGGATCTTCTTCCGCAAATTCAGCAGGAACAGTAAACTCATTTATTCCATCTGGTTCAAGAATCACACAAGCTTGTCCATTACCAATCCATGATGTAATAACCGCAGGCTCGCTTCTCCACCAAACCTTCTTTCCAATCATTTTCTTGTCATAATCAATTTCATTAAAATTTAATGCGTGTTCATTTATTTTATTGATTAGATCAAGCGCATGATGAATTCCATGTGTTACATAGAACGGCTTTCCATTTCGAGTTATAGTGATTGCATTGGATGTGAAACACCCTATTTCTCCACATTTAGTTCCGATATAATGATGCGGTTTTTGCTCTATACCCCACAACGCACCACCTTCACCATAGAACTCAATAAGATTATCGTATGAAGGCTCTTCATTGCGTGGATGCATCCAATAATTATTATCACCCCATCTGCCGCCGATTGAATGAACATATCCTTCTATCCTTACCACATAATATGGAATATCTTTAAACCACACATCCCATGACAAACGTGTAATCTTCAACTTCGCAATATCTGTTTCTTTTGTTATTAATCTAATGTCTGTCATATAACTCCCCCCACATACCAATAACCGGCGTTGCATAAGAGTAATAGTAAATCATCCAGTTAGGATTAACGTTAATCTTCATCACCTTTTAACCATTCTGCAAATTTTTCTTCGCAATCGCTACACAAGTCAACGTCTTCCCATGCAGGAAACATTAGGCTGTTCAGCTTTGAAATTTTATACATGGGAACTTTCGCATTCTGTGTTGGTGTTGGCATATTATACTGTTTTCCACATTTATCACATACACGAATTTTCATATCTTCTTACACAACTCCTTTCTGCAATCATCACAAAGACAAATCGAAAGTGGGAAAGAACCGCTATCGAATATCACCCTCACCATACGACTATCTTGTTTGTGGTCTTTATCACAAGCTACACATGACCCGTATTTTTCAGACCCTTCTAAATCTGCAAGATATTTAATTGTTATCATTGTTTGCCTCCCTATTGTTATTAATCAACTCAAACATTGCTCTCATGCCATCACACATCTGATTGAACAGTCTCTTGTTTTCATCAGACATATTATTTGCCTTTTCTATGATCTTTGACAATGGACACCAATCAGGTCTTATCTCTAAGTCATCTATCCGATAAGCACTAAAGTTTAACATTTCGTGTGCCTTATCAACAGGATAATTGCAAAAGTATGTATTGAATAATTGCGTCTTGACATTACACACGCCGCAATTTTCAGGTGGCCTCAAATTTATATCCATGTCATTTGCTCCTCCTTCATTGCTAATATCGAACACATTTAATATCACTCAATGGCACATCTTTATCAATCCACCATGCCTCACCAAACTTATTGTGATGGTCTGGAAGCTTATATGACGGTTCACCTTCCAATTCATATATAACTGTTCTCCCCGTCTTTAATGCCCATGCCATTGCTCCTTGCAGCGTATTAAATCCCCTAACCGGCTTAATGATATGCCCGGTTTCTCTATATCTCTTTGCTTTTTTGGGCGTTGTTGCATGATATAATTTCACAATTATTCCTCCCCCTTTATAATGCCTGTGCAATTAGCCATGTAATGCCAGAAACTATTGCAAGCCATGAACTAAACACAAATACCTTAAACGCAATATCTGCTATCATTATTCCTCCCTCATCTTCTTGAGCAGTTCTATGAAATCTTCAATGCATACCCATCCCTTGGGAAAAGTCGCAGACCGTCCCATCGCATTGTCATGAATCAATTTCATTACGTCATCAACCTTCAAATATTTTTTCATGGCTCATTCCTCCATCTTTTTTAGCACATCTCCCAACTCTGGAAACGAACGTCCAGTCTTTCTCCAGTAACCTTGTTGATTGATTTCGACCATAAAAATACCATCACTATTAACGCAGTGCCACTGACCCCAACAATCTATACGAACAATAACCGCTTTATTGTCTGGTACTTCAGAAATTATTTCATCATATTCATGTATCTCATATTTCTGCTTTTGCCATTTTTCGTATTTAGATTTTGCTTCGGAGTATGTGTATTTCTTACAGATATCATCCAAATCACAGCCGAACAATGTCTCAACTTCACGGTCGGCATTATAAAATTCTCCTGCAAACTCCCACACTTCCTGCTCGACATTCTGCCTGATTTCCTGCTCATCTGGCTCGGTGTAGGGTGTCATTTTTAAGTCGGTATTAATCCATGTCTTCGTTCCTTTGTTCATCGTAATGGGAATAAATAAATCACCATTAAATCCTTCCCACATTGTTTCTTCACTATCTGGTATCTCAATCACATATTTCGCCATTTATTCCTCCTCAAATTTATCTGTTATCATCACTTGTCTTAATCTAAAATTCATAATAGTTTTATATTTTCTCTTTGTTAAATATTGCCAGCAAAAATCTACAACCGCGCCAATCAAACTGTGATGCATATAATAAATTGACTGCCCAAACAAAGTAGTCACAACAAGAAATTTAGGATCGTTACATCTGCGTTTAATCTCATATGCTTTAATTTTTACCATTGTCAATCCTCCGATTCATCAACCGTAATATACTCCACAGTATCAAGATTATAAAAACCGATCCACTGTTTTTCGTAAATTACAATAAAATATTTACCATCATATTTATAGTCTGTATACTCGTCTGGTTTATAATGGCACATGTTACCATTTCTAAATACTATTGTAATATATTCATGTTTCACAATTATTCCTCCTTCATCTTCTTTAGCAGTTCTACGATATTAGGAAGCACTCTCCCTGTCGGCTTATACTGATGAACATTACACTCAGAAAATCTATCTCCGTAATCGCACACATCCTCAACGCTGCATAGTGCAAAACCTCCAAATGAATTGTCATCCATGTCCGTGACGTATATTTTTAATCCAGGCATCTTTTTGTGCTGTACTTCACATCCCACACGAATCTCATCTTTCCGCTTTCGCCATTCTTCGTACTTGGCTTTGGCTTCTTGGTAAGAATAATTTGTAAAACTATCAAGTGAGAAGCCACCGAAAACATCAACAGAATCAGCACCATTCATTTTTGTACAGATTGTGGCAAACTCCCACACCTCATCCTCTATAGCCTTTCGGTCAGGCTCGGTGTAAGGTGTCAAACTTAAGCCAGTATCATGATGCCCCTTATGTTCTGCCATTGTATAGGGCATAAGCAAATGTGTGCTACCAACAAAGTCTCCGACTCTTTCATCTGGTATCTCAATCACATATTTCGCCATAATTAATCCTCCACTATCTCCATTGGTTATTTTTACCTCCATAAATTAAAACAAAATTTTTCTATAAAACCATTATTCGCATGTTTTTTGGGTAATACATATATTTTTGAACAATTATTTGAGCCTAAATAATTATCACGTTCTTCTATATTAGATAAAATAATCTCTGGATACTCACTACATGCTTTGTGTAATTTTATGTATTTTTCTGAAACTTTATTTTCCACTTTACTTTTCTATCCTTCTGTTTTATAAATATATTGGTCTTTCTTCATTTTCTATTTTTTCAACCCAAACATCGGACAATTATATCCAAACTGTTTCCCATACTTCGGAACAACTTGAGATATCTTACAGATTGCAGATGGATTACAATCTCCAAAATCAAGGATACGCTTTAGCAGTTTTAACCAATTGGAAAGTTGTTGGTGCTCTCGTTTACACTTTAAATCATCATTAGTTACTGCACGTTTTTTTGCTATTTCTTCGCAGTGAATAATTGCTTCATCCAACGTCATGATTCATCCTCCTCAAAAATAATCTCGCAGTAATCATCATTGCAGGAAAGGGATTTCTTCTCCTTTGGCTGATAGGGGTCTGGTATCTCATACGGCATCCAAGCAATTATATTGTCATTACTATAAACCCACTTCTCATCCGCATCGTACCAATCACTATCTTTGTGCGATAATTGACACACCTCAACATTCCCGTGTTTATCAGTTGTCCATACTAATTCCCATGGTGTAGGATATTCTCTGGTACATGGTATCCAGTTGTTCGGAAATTCCGAATAGTTGCTAACTTCGCTGTTTAGCCACTTTAGAAAATCTTTCTCTGGCATTGACCATAACTCTGTAGCATATAGACCAAATATGTCTTTAAACTTGTCTGCATTTGTCATTCCTGTTTACCTCTCCATCTTGCTCCCACAGTTCGTACAGAAAATCGGGAACTCATTGCCACCAACAATCACATCACATGGTTATGTTCTGATGAGTACCTATAATCCTTAAGCACATCTTCTAAATCTTTTTCAAGTTCGTACTCAATTGCCTGATTCCTCGTACCATCTTCGTTATAAACTCTATATTCTAATTGCCAAGTCTTATAAGCAACCTGTGGCACATCAATCTTGATCATCCTGTTCACCTCTCAATTCTGCTATAGCCCTGTTCATTGCATCTTCGATCGCTCTAATTCTGTCAGGATTATTGCCAAGAAAAATAGCAACCTTTGTATCGTTTACTACTTTTCTTTTGATCTCGCCTTCTGTTTTGCAAGAAGAATAGCTTTCGTAATATGTCATTTCTGTTCACCTCTCATATCCGTCTGGCATATCATTAACGCCACCATATTTATTCATCGCCATACATAATTGTATCCTTCTCCGTTATAACTCCCGCAGTGAGGGCAGAAATTCATTTTTACATCACCATATTCAATCCCTAAATATCTACCACACTCCGAACACTTAAATCCATTTGGCCCAAGAAATATCCATTTCCCCTTCTTCCGTTCTAGTTCTACGGACGATAAAGCATCGACAGCATCTATTGAATCAAGCACTCCACCAAGCCACCTGTTTTCTTCCTCCCATCTTTTAACATATCTTCTCAACTCATCAACTGATTGTAGTGTTGTTTGATTTAAAATTGCATTTATGGCATCATGTTTGCTGATTAAATTACTCATTCTTCCCGCCTTTCTGTTTCCACCTCATGCCAATCTGGCATCATCTGATTCCTTCTACAATTTTTACATGGCATCATATATGCGTGCCCTAAATGTATGCAATTCTTACAAGACTTAAATTGTTCTGGCTGTGCGGATGACATGCTTTCAATATATCTGTAAATATCCTGATAGCATTCTTCGGAATGCTCATTAGCTTCCCAGAATGATATAATACACATTTCTTTGAGATCATCGAGTAGTCGCTCCTTGTCTATCAGGTTGCCGACATTGGTGCCAGAAACATCGCTTTTTCTTGGCTTCTCGCCAAGTTCATATCCCAGATCTTTCAGCTGAGATATAACAATATCACGCTCCCATTTATACTGCTCCATAAGCCCGTCAGAGTAGTATAACGCTCCG